>JAABUQ010011295.1_pt1 | contig 11438 bp, 12 predicted proteins | sample 5560001 | NCBI WGS metagenome assembly JAABUQ01 (sample SAMN10711888, study PRJNA513371) | rock metagenome | isolation source: Antarctica rocks | place: Antarctica: Victoria Land, Finger Mt nord | collected 2015-12-18
CAGCAGCTAATCGCACGAGACGCACACGTTACGACTGTTGCAAAGAAGAAAGCTGCGTGAGATAATCATCTCAACTCGACTGCGCTGATTTTATCTCGACCCCCGCAAATCGGCACGACCTCTCGTTCTCATCCACGGTCTGTTCTTGGCGTCGTCCAGCTGGGACGGCTGGGCCGACCGTTTCCGCCGCCGCGGCTTCAACGTCCTCGCTCCTGCATGGCCCGGACTCGAAGGATCAGTGGAGCAACTTCGCGCCGATCCCACGCCCTTGGCGAAACTCAATATCGAAATGGTTGTTGGGCACTACGATCGTATCGTGCGCGAACTTGACTCACCGCCAATCATCATCGGGCACTCCTTCGGTGGACTGTTCGCGCAGCTGCTCGCATACCGGGGTCTCGGTGCCGCTGTAGTCGGACTCGAACCGGGCGCTCCGGCGGGCGTGCTGTCACTGCCCTTCTCGACGCTCAAAGCGGGCGCGCCCGTTCTCGCCAATCCATTCAACGTTGGCGGCGCAACGATGCTGACTCCCGAACAATTCCGCTATGCGTTCACCAACACCGTCTCAGACGAAGAGTCACAAGCACTCTACGACCGGTACGCGATTCCCTGTGCGAATCGTGTCTTTTTCGAGGGCGCATTCGAGAATTTCGCGCCTCACTCCCCGGCGCATGTGGACGTGAAATTGGACCGGCCGCCGATTCTCCTGATCACGGGCGGAGCGGATCATCTCGTGACCGCGGCTTATACGAAATCAAACTTTTCGCCTGATCAGTCAATCACCGGAAATTACCGCGTTCAAAGAGTTTCCCGGCCGGCCGCATTTCAGTGGTGCAGTTCCGGGCTGGGAAGCAGTTGCGGACTATGCCCTCGATTGGGCGACGGCACCCGTACCCTTAAGCCCGGAGTAGAGGCTCAGTCTTCGCGCTCGGCTTCCGGCGCTCTGCGCGCCGCCGGTATCGATTCGCCGGATCTGCCGTCGCAACTTTCGTTAGCGAGCACGTTGCGCCGGATTCTTTCAAGCAACGGTCCGAGCCAATTTATAAATTTTCTCCTGAGGACACAGCTTGCGCCCGCGAGCTTGTAGCGATGGTGTTCGAGACCGTCGGAGGCGGAACTAGTCGCGCGAAACCAATACTTCGGTTGCCACTATCGCGTTGTAGAGCTATTCCGAGAGCGTCAGCTCGATCGACGCCATGCGCTGGATCGTAGTGTTTTCGACGATCGACCAAGACTCGACGAGGCAAACCCGCGACGCGCGCGCTTCTTCCCCGCCGTTACATCCGTACGAATGCGCGAACCGGCAAGGTGTTTCGAGCGCATCATGATGCGCCGATCTCCGCCTATCGTTTCGGCTAAATTCGCCACACCTTAAGGAGCCGTAAACCAATGAGCACCACAACGACCGCAATCCGCACCTACGTCATCGATCCCGGCCATACGAGCGCGAACTTTTCGGTCCGCCACCTGATGTTTGCGAAAATCCGCGGCTCGTTCAAAGCCATCTCCGGCACGGTCGAGCTACCGGAATCGGGCTTTGTCCCGACGTCGATCAAGGTCACGATCGATGCGGCCTCAATCGACACGGGCGAGCCGCAGCGCGACGGACACCTTAAATCCGCCGACTTTTTAGAAGTTGAGAAGTTTCCGACGCTCTCGTTTACGAGTACCGCGGTGATGCCGGCCGATGGGGAATCATTCGACGCCCAGGGTGAGCTCGAAGTCCACGGTGTGAAGCAACCCGTCACCTTGACGGTCGCGAACTTGGGCCAAGGGAAGGACCTATACGGTAACGTGCGCATCGCTTACGAAACCGCTTTCAAGATCAATCGCAAAGATTATGGCCTCACGTGGAACGCGGCGCTCGAAGCCGGCGGCGTAGCGGTCAGTGACCAAGTCGAGATCACGCTCGACGTGCAGATCCTTCCGAAGAGCACTTAGCAGGCCTGTTAAATAATCGTTTATTCAGGCTTGGTTTGACGCCGGGTTTGCAAGTAGACTTGGTGCACGGGCTTTCGATACTTCGGGGGTGCGCCAATGTGCTCGGACGATCAACAACGCTCATCGATGTGGACGACGCTGTCGCCCGAAGATGCGGTTTCCGCTGATCATCCAGTCTATAAATGACTTTATCCCGCTCGACGGCTGCGGTCTTCGGACGGATCCGTTCGACGGGCTCAAGCCGCCTTCTGTAGGCGAAAAAGCCGCTAACGAAAAATTAGCACCAAACAGTCGAACTGACGCGTGAGCGGGAGTGTTTGTTCGAGAAGCCGGCACAAAGTATTGTCGCCTTGGTTCGTGAGAACTTCTTCGGTCTTATAACGCCTGCGGTATGCACTGCGTTCATGCCTCATTCATGAATCTACCTCGTTACACAGCCCTTAGAGCTCCTATGTGTACGTACGCCCACCGGCCGATCAACGATTACCAATTGTACTCGTTTGTACTTCTCGACACCATCAAATGCACAAAACATTCATTCTCGATACCATGAAACGCCCGCCGAAGGGCATGTGGTAAGTTATTCTTCAATGCTTGTCGCAGCGACAGGTGCCCTATGCGGTGCTTAGGTGGCCTCGTTAAATTCGCCGAGCCCTCGTTTACCGCTCGCGTCACGGCGACGCGCTCGCCAGACACTTGGCGCTCCCGTCTGTCAGCAGATTGTGACGACACCGTCATCCGACGATGCTTTGAGCGTCAAGATCACCGAAGCGACCTCTGCGACAAGTAGGGAAACGCAGCGGGTCGGCGTCGTTCTGGGGCCGCTGTATTAAGAGGCGGGCTGTCCGATATAAGCGACCCCGCGAACCATCTGCACGCGGGGTCGTTCCAATTCTCCTGCGCGTGGTTTTTCGGGCGCTTTGCGCAGCCCTTGTGCCTCGTCCGGCGTTACTTCCGAAAGATCTGGACCAGCCACGTCCTGAGGCGTGCGAGAAGTCGACGATACAGCGGCACGGACACGGGATGGGCACGCGGGTTGTCGAGGCGCCGCGCGACCGCAATCATCTCCGGGGTGTATTCACCGGCCCACGCAACGCGACCACGCCGAATGAAGTAATGCGAGCGGCACGGGAACGACGCATTTCCGATCGATGGTGAGAGCGTCGGTTTGCCATCGGAAACCTGTAAGGTATACCACTGCGGTTCGATGCGTGTCACCGCCTCAAAGCCGCACCCGCACGCGCACAGATGCGACGCGAGCGCGAAGCGCTCGCTATGGTACAACATGCCCGGATCGAGCTGCTCCGGTATGGAACCGACGGAGCAGTAAGCGAACTCGCTAGCCGGTTCCATTGTCGATCTCGTTGAACTCAATCGTGTACGAACTGGAGAATTCCGGCTCCGGCAAGATGCCGAGATAGAAACCAAGGTGCTTCTTCCAGCGCAAAACCGCAAGCGCTGCGTTGAGGGCATTGAGATCCGCGATCTGGATGTTGGTCGGATATTCGTCCTTCACGTCAACGAATGGTATCGGATGGCGATGCGTCCGGCGCCCGGGAGCGCTGAGCGTGGTACGAACCTTGCCTCCCAGGCTCGTCCCTTCCATGAATATGCCGACGCCGACATCAATAAACGTCTTGTCGCGTGCAACCAAGCCCTCGATGATCGCTCGCTTCGCGGGCACCGGGTCGAGGCACACGAACGCAAAATCAATGTCGGCAAATTCATCGCCGATTTCGTACACGTTGACGGGTCTTGCCACGATGCCACGATGCATCTCGGCATACTTCGCCCTCAGATAATCGACTTTTCGGAGCGGTGGGACCGCGGCGACTTCCGCTATCTTCGCCGCACCTGGCGCTCGAAACGCATTATGCTGCAAGAAAAAGTCGCCGTCGTACAGACGGATTTCCTTAACAGGTGTTTTTGCCAGGAGGTCAAGAACGTACGAACCTGTCCCGCCCAGGCCAATGATCGCGACGACGTGATCTTCCAGCCGTTGAGATACGGCCATGATCCCAGCCCTCGTCGATGCCGTATCGCGGTAGACGAACACCGATTCTTCATCGTCGAGATCAAAAGCTCGACCTGTGCGGGCAGTGACGTTTTCGTCGACGCGCCGAGCGTATTTCTCGATGAGATCGATGTACGACGTTACGAGGTCGAAGTAGTCGGCATAATGCCCGTTGGCCTGGATCTTATCCGACTTGTACGAGAAGTAGTGGTGCGCTTCGAGTCCCTCGGCAAGCAGATACAGTTGCGACGCGTGGGTCAACACGTCGATGCGTTCACCAGCCTTCTTGTGCGGAAATTCTCCACGAAAGTACGCTTGGTGATTTTCCGGTGCACCAACGCGGTCACCTATCCACGAGACGATCTTCACGATGAGCGTGCCGTAGCCGAGCGTGCCCTCCGCCTTCACGGATGGCACGCTGTTTACAAGCAGAAACCCTTTGGGATGCACTTGGAGCTCATAGCCGGCCTCGCGCAGCCGCGCGAGGTCCGGACTATGAGCGATTGCCCGGCGCGACACTGAACTGCGTCCCGTTCTTGATGCGGACCGACTCGCCGGGGATCAGATCACCCTTGGCGTGATGCGCGGCGTTGACGTAGCTGACCAGCAACTCAACGTGATCGCTTGGCGGCGGCATATTTGGTGCAAGTGCGACGACTTGCGCATACGTTAACTCATCGTGGTCGACGAGACGTTCGCGACCGTTGACGACGATGTGATACTCCCGCGGGCGCGTGTGCAGCCGAAGATCCGCGCGCAACGCGACGGACTCGTCGGGCTTTGGAAAGATGACCTCGTTGCCGTTTTGACGCTCGACGAGCACGTGATCTTCCACGCGGAGGCCGGCGATGTCGAGGACTTCGCGCACCGTGAGTGATGCCGCGTGCACCACCAACGCCTCGTCGTTTACGAAAAAGGTTATTTCGGGATGCCGCTCCATCGGCGCGTCCCCGTTTCCTGCTTCCACAGTTTAGTCTCCACGAATGCCCCGAGGGGCCAGGTACGAGACCGAGGGGAGGCAGACAGTCGCGACTAAGAGTGCGCGAACCGCGGAGCACCACTCGGGTCGCATCGCCGGTGTTGAGAAAACGGTCGTCTCGGGCTGGAATCCAGGCGGTCGTTTTCGTTTTCCGAAGCGTTGCGGAAGAGGCTCGCTTCCTCTTCATCCGACCCCGTTAACCGTCCAGAGTGTCACCTTTCGTAGTCGCCGGGGTACGGTTCATTCACCGTGCTGAAACGCTTTCCTATGCAGAACGTTCCAGCCTACCCCGGAAAACATTAAGTTAGCGGATTAATGGAACGTTCTTCAGAAGCTTGGTTTGCACAGTGTTCCATTTTGAAGATGCCCTGGGTCGCTTTACGATGCGGGATCCGCCACTTCGGCGTGCCCTGGTGGACCTTCAGTATCCGCTAAGTCCCCGGCTCGTCGGCAACGAGGGGCTAACGGAACTTCAAGAACTGCTGCGCCCCGATTTTCCATTAATGCGAGCCGTTGGGGCTCCGTCGTTCACGATTTCGTTCGGACCAGCTCCAGCATCGTCGTCCTTCACTGAACGCTATCAGTTCGAAAGCCAGTCCGGGTTCGACCTCATCGTCGGCACGAGCAACGCAACTTTGTCACTCGCCGGGCAAGCGTATGGCGAACGCGCACGTCTGGCGGCCCTTCTCGAACGTGTCGCAACGGCCGTGGGCGCCGTCGGGCGGATCACGCAGTGCTTGCGCATCGGCGTCCGGTACATCAATTCGGCGCCCGCTACTACGAGTGACTGGGCTGCCTGGTTCAAGGCGCCGTTCGTGGGATGGACGGAAACCACGACCATCGTCGACCAACGCGTCAACCGCGTTCACATGTCGATTACGCAGCTAAGTCTGCCCGACTCCGACATTGTGACGGCGGCGACCATTCGGCACGGCTATCTTCCCGAAGGCATTGGCCAAGATCTCGGAGGCGACGCGAAGGAACCGGCGTTTTTGGTCGATATCGACATGGCAAGCGACGTCCCAACCGCTTTCGACGCCGTCGGCCTCGTCGCGCTATTTTTGCGCATCAATGGCGAGATTGCTCGTTATTTTCGGTACACGTTCACTGCAGCTGGTGAAGAGCGCTTTGGGCTTGAGGCTCGCAAAGAGGAAGGGAACGCAATTTCTTGAGTATTCTGGATTCACTGACGGAGGCGCGACGCCGAGCCGACCTTCCTTGGCTTCTCCCCGAAACACCGATCGGCGTCCCCGCGTTCACGCCGTTCCGCGTCCGGCCAACGTCAGAAAACTGCGTCTTCCAAATGGATGCCTGGATCGTCCGCATGGTCTACTTCGGCGGGCTCGGGCAGGGTGATGACCCGACGGCGCGCACATGGACCTTGTTTGCAACGCTCGATCGCAATTGGAGCGGTGTCGAGTTTCCCGTCGCCTGGCGTCACCTCGCGCCCACCCGTAACAGCATCGCCATCTTCGTCGGGCCCTCCGCCCTTAGCCATCGCGAGGAGCTCAAAGCGATCGAAGAGATCACGCAATTGTCTCGCCGCGAGCTCACGGACTGGCTGCACACCTCGCACACCACGCTCAACGAAATCGCAAAAGATGCACGCCGACCGCGAACAAGCCTAGCGAACCGCATCACGGATTTCTACCGGTTGGTTCGGCGGCTCCATGCTTTACACGGTGGCGACACGAGGGTCATCCAACGTGTGCTGCTCGAACCAGCAAGTGGAGGCCGCAGCGCAATGGAATATGCCTTGCAAGGAGACTCTGCGGCCGCAGCTTCGGCCGCACAGAACGTCTTCCAAACGCCCCGTCGTCTCCGGTCCCCGCAAGGCCGCCCGAACCCCGACGCGGTGATGGTGGCGGTGGAAGATCTCTGAGGTTTGCCAAGTCTGCACGCCGCGGGTTGGCGCCAAGGCTCGATCGTCTCGACCGAGCTTTCCGTCACTATCCACACCAACACCGGCAATGTCGACTGCTTGGCAACGATTGCGCACGGCCAATGGCTGCTAGCGGAACAAGACTGCGATCTCGAACAAACACCAGCCGAAGATGGCGAGAAACTCTTCGAACTCCGTGCAATTCGCGCGCATGACGGTAAAGTGCCAAGTTCGATCGGCGGACGCAAGACACGAATTGACGCGGACCGATGTCTTGTCGCAATGGATATCGTAGCGAAGGTCACTGCGCGCTGGCTGACGGCTCACGCCGATTCCCGGACACAAATTCCGCCGAACCGTCGGCGAGCGATCAAGACGTGGTTAGGCTTCCGGTACGACCGTCCCGCTGTACCAGCCGAATGCGTGATCGCTCATCAACGCCTCATCAACCTGGCAAAAAGCGAACGCAAAGACGTACGGTCCGAAGACGTCCGCGACGTCTTCGTAGACTACGTTCAGACCACGGGACGCCCGCTAATCGCGAACCTCCAAGCCGTTATCGAAGACGGCGCTGATGGTGCGCCGATCCATCGTTGGCTTGAGCGGATCCGCGATGCCGTCTCACTCGACGAGCACTTTATCGTCGGCGACGTCAACTTCGGAACGACCGAAGTCGCGCTTAGCATTACCGAACGCGCATTCTCGCTCTACGCTGACCATCATAGTCTCGCAACCGCGACACCGGATAGCGGCACACCAGCTTAACGTTTCCTCGCATAGCGGCTTCGAATCGTTCGATGTCTTGGGCGCTAAACGACCGGGGCGCTACGAGCTGAGCGACGGTCTTGCCGTCTTTTAAGGGAGCCACGCTGCAAGGCGTAGCAGCAGTACGCTCGTGACCTCATGTGGAGAGTAAGCCGTCGGGCAAAGTCAAGGTTCCGGGATGAACTGACCTGGGTCGTCACCCGAGGATATCCAGCAGCGGCGGATCGTCGTCAAGCGTCGCTGCGGCGACGTAGTCGAGCACGATCCCGCTCGATCGCTGCCCCGTCACTCGCTTGATGCTCTCGATCGGGACCTTCTTCTTCGCCGCGTTCGTAATGAACCCACGCCGCAGTGAATGCCCGGCGAAGTCGCCTTCAACGCCAGCATTAGCCGCGCGCCGTCGAAGGATCCGGGCGACGTCCCCGGGATCAAGCCGCGTGTCCGTCAGTCGACCACGCAAATCGAAGGTTCGAAAGACGGGACCGCTCGCACCAACGGTGCCCAACCAGCACTCGAGCGCGGCAACAGCGCAGAGATTCGCGCGCGGCGATCCCACCGGCAGCCGCGGGACGTAGAGCTCGCGGCCCTTCTTGCGCGGGTCGTTCTTGGCCGCCGCGATCCACACGTACAACCCCGCCTTGGAAAAGCGCAACTGCTCGACGTCGAGTGCGACGAGCTCACTCCGTCGAAACGCCCCCGCATACCCGAGCAACAAGAGCGCGCGATCACGCGCTGCTGGCAGGTCGTCCGGCATCGCCATCAGCAGCGCGGGGAACCGCTCGACGAGCAGCGGCTCCTTCTTCTTCACCGCCGTGCCGCGAGACCGGCTGTAGCGCCGCAAAAGCTTGCGCACCAGCGGGTGATCGGTCGGCGTCTCGAGCCCCGCGACTGCGTGGCGGCTCGCGATCGCGGCCAGCCGCCGGCGCAGTGTTGGGAGGGAGAGCCCGATGGTCCCGACGCGAACCCCCGCCGGCGAACGGGAACGGCGTGTCTCGAGGGCCTTGAGGTAGAGCGCGAGGGTTTGCGGGGCGGCCGGGAGCGGCTCGAGGACGTGCCGTCCGCAAAACGTCGCGAAGTCGGCCCAGTCATGGGCGTAGGCGCGTTCGGTCGCCGGCGCATGGTCGGGCGTCGACAGGTCACGATCGACGGCCCGAGCGAGATCGGCGAGGAATGCTGAAGCGTCGTCGACGGCTAGCGGCGCGAATGCGGGCCCTTGAAGCCGGCTTTGCCCTTCGGGGACGACCTGGGACGCATCCGAGCGTACTTCCACGCGCTCTTCTTCTGCGCGTCAACCGTAGATTCTTGTGTGCTTGAGAACTACTTCTTCTCAGGCACGCCCGCGATGTTAACGTGTGAGACAGGAGCGCTGCCGAGGCGCCGCTAAGCACAAGTCGTGCGCATCGAACCGCTCGACGAGCTCCCGCTCCTGGCCCCGCTCCCGCTTGTCCGCTTCTGCGGAGCCAGGGGCTGCAAGCGCCGCGCGCGACCCGGCGGCCGGCACTGCCCGAGCTGCCACGCGGCCGCCGTTCGGCGCTGGCGCGAGGACCATCGCCGCGACCTCGCCGCCCGCCGGCGCGACGCCGCAGCGGTCCGAGATCACGACGTGCGAGCCCGCGACTCGGCGCGTGCCAAGCTTGCGATGGCGGTGCGCCGCGGAGCGATCGCGCGTGGGCGCTGCCTCGACTGCGGCGAGGCGCAGGTGATCGGCTTGATCGCAGATCCGGCGCGCTGGCGGGAGGTCGTGTGGATCTGCCGGGAACACCGCGAGACCGAACTCGAGCGGCGCCGAGGCGCCAGCGAGAGGCGGACGTACGAAGCAAAACAGGTGGTCTGGTACGACGAGCGCGCTCGGGTCTTAGCCGCCATCGAGCTTCTTCCGCTGGCCGAGCGGGCCGAACTCCACGCGCTCGCCGCCCGTGGTCCGGCTGGCATGCGACTCTTGCCGGGAGCGCCCCTCTACGTCATGAACTTGGTTCACGTTTACATGGGCGGTTTGCGACCGCGGAACAGGTCTAGGGGCCGGCGGCGCCGTGACGGTCCCGAATGCGCCCGTGCGGATCGGCGTGCTCCACGGCGCCGTGGGCGGCGCCGTGGCGGCGGCCGGAACGGGCGTACCGGTTCCCGGATCAACGATCCCGGCGCCAATAAACTGCTCCGCTGACCACGCGGTGAACGGGATTCGGGCTTGGCCGAGGGCGTAAAGGCGCTGCCCGGGGGCAAGGTGGACTCGCAAGCGGCCGCCGATTTTGTCGTGGGCAAGTTTGATCGGGTAAAGGTGATCGCCGTCGCCGCCTACGATGTCGACGCGATCGAAGCGGTTCTCGGCGATTCCGGCGATGAGATCGACCCCCAGCGCGACGTCGATGACCTTCTCCTCGCGGTCCGGGGTCCGATAGCCCTGGAAAAACTCGAGGCCGACGACATGGCGGTTCGCACGTTGCATTGCTAGGAACCGCTCTTTCCAGGGCTCCTCGGGCGGCGGCGCCGCCGTAGAATCGAGCCGATACGAGCTGGTCGGCGTCGCACAGTGTTGCAATAAGCGGGCCTAGCGCGGGATAGCCGAGTCCGGCGCGGCCGAGCGCCCCGATTAGGTTACTTCCGTCGATGAGGATCGCGAAGCGGATCGATATGTCTCCGGAAATGAAGAAACCCGGCGACGTTTTGGCGGCGCCGGGGTTGGTGTCATTAGTATAGCACTCTTGCGCCTGCTCGTCGAGCCGCCACCCTATTCCCATCTTAAGCAGTCTAAAGCGTAAAGTACACAGTCCAAGGCCTTGCGACGCTGAAGGGGTGCGTCTTAGAAAGCAGTGTAACGTAGAACGTGTAAAGCATAAAGTACACGGTAGACTGCTTAATACCATTCCTTTGGGTTCTCATTAGCCATACGCTTTACACTGCTTACTGTCTAACGTAGACTTTAGAATGTAGACAGCTGGGGGAAGAATGCCGCTTATTGTCGTTGCCTCTGGAAAAGGGGGCGTGACTAAGACGACCACTGCGTATGCTCTCGGCAGCGCGTTGCGCGAGTTAGACGCAATGCCCATTCTGGTCGATTTAGACCCGGGCGCTTCGTTGACCGAGAATGCAGGTCTGATTGCCGACGGCACGCATGCGCGCGATCTTCTTGAGGGCCGCGAAAACGTCGAAGCGTTATCGGGCGCGACCGTTGACGGTTTACCGATCGTCCCCGGCACAGTCGATCTTTTGAACCTGTCAAACGATCGCGCCGACTTGCTTCAGTATGCCCAGCGCCTTCACGATGTCTCTCGTGAGCGCTTGCTCGTGGTCGACACCGCCCAAGGCCTTGCGCTGGCCGCGACGCGGGCAGCTTTACTCGCCGCGGACTACATTGTCGTCCCAATGCAAGCCGAGCCCGCTGTCATTAAACGCTCATATCCGGACGTTCTGGCCCTATTGCGGGTGTTTCTCGCCGATTCCGAACTACGGGCACGGTTTCCGATCAACCCCGAGTTGCTCTTCGTGCTGACGAAGTGCAACACGCGCTTAGGCTTAACGCGCCACGAATTGGAGCGGCTCGCCAAAGACGGAGTTCAGGTCGCGGCATATGTGCCGGCCGGCGTGGCGGCGGCTGAATGCTGCTTAACGGGCCAGTCCGTCGTCGATTACGCTCCTCGCAGCCCCGTTTCGGCAGGCTACCGCGACTTAGCGCGCACGATCGTAGCCAGCTTGAATCGCGCGAAGCTCAGCCTCGCGGCTTCATAGACGCCGCTTTAGACTGTTTACTGCTTACGATGAAGAAGCTGAACGAACGTCCGCCGGTAAGCGCTCGCGAAGCTGTGCCTCCGCCACCTGCGCCAGCAGGCGGAATGCGCTTGGCAGATTTCGCGGAGGATGCG
>JAABUQ010011296.1_pt1 | contig 11437 bp, 10 predicted proteins | sample 5560001 | NCBI WGS metagenome assembly JAABUQ01 (sample SAMN10711888, study PRJNA513371) | rock metagenome | isolation source: Antarctica rocks | place: Antarctica: Victoria Land, Finger Mt nord | collected 2015-12-18
TCATCGACATCACAAAACAATTCAAGTAAACTCATGACGAGATCCCTCCGATGATGAATAGAAGTTGTTTATCTGGCTCCTATTCTAACTCATCGGAGAGGGGTCTGCTTATCCAGAACTCACGTTAATTATGACTTTTGGGATGGCAGTATTCCCTGGGTGTCTCCAAAAGATATGAAAGTTAGTGAGATATTCGATACAGTAGACCATATATCAGAAAGCGCACTTGAAGCTAATGTTTCGACACTGATACCCAAAAACTCTGTACTAATTGTTGTTCGTTCAGGTATTTTGCAGCGAACCTTACCAGTAGCGATCAATAAAGTACCTGTTACTATTAACCAAGATATGAAGGCCTTTATACCTTATGCCGATCTTTCTAGCAACTTTTTGGCTTGGTGGTTTAGAGGTAAAGAAGCGATTTTTCTTGAAAATGTAAAAGGCGGCACAACTGTTCAAAGTCTTGTATGGGACAAAGTAAGTAATTTTGAGGTAGCTATTCCTTCTCTTTCCGAACAACAACACATCGTCGCCTATCTCGACGATTTGCAAGCAAAAGTTGACGTGCTCAAACGTATACAGGCGGAGACTTCGGCAGAACTTGATGCGCTCTTACCGTCTGTTCTGGATAAGGCGTTCAAGGGGGAATTGTGAGGATGAGCGATGAGGATCGGCAAGCGTTGGCGACGGAGATTCTCGAACTGGGCGAGAGTCTGTTTGAGGTCGCGCTTGAGGTGAGAGGCGAGGAAGATAAAGAGAGTGATGAAATGGAAGAGATACGAGTGGCGAAGGAAGAATTTTTTGTGGCGTTGCGGTTGTTGCTAGATGTAACTTCTAGGGTTTAATTGAAGAAATTGATACAATTGTGCAGGTAAGGTCATTCGGCTAAAAGGTCAGGTTGTTAGGGTAAACGTATTGAATGTATCTATAGAGCTTATGCATTTTTAGGATGGAGTGCTGTCATACCGATGGAATTAGATGGTCTTGAGCCTTTAGCAGAGAATGATATACTTGCTCGTCATATCAAGCTAGCTGAGGTGCTTGAAGGAAAAAGGTCACTAGATTGGTTCGATTTGGAAACCCTTATTTATGACTCGCGTTGCCTTACCTCACTGGGAAAGCAAGTAGGAATATGGTCAATAGCAGTCTTGAAAGAATTCCTCAAAGATGCATTTTTGCAGAAGGCACAGAGTACCCCTGAAATCCTCACTGTCTATCCTTTCTTTAATATCGATTTCCTTCCCGGAGTAGATAATGTTCCAAGAGTCTATGCGGCTGTATTCCGATTTGCTTTACAGTTGTATCTGTGTCGATCACTTGACCGCTTTGGAGGCATACTCAGGTCGCTACGCACAAACTTAGAGGCGGTCTTATGGTATCATACACATCTTCAATTTGAAATCGCTTCTCTAGCTCAACAAGAAGGGTGGCAACTACAACTTGAGCAACCTTACAACAACGGCACAAAGAATAAATCAGATGTTAGTCTCAGCAGAGGGAAAATACAATATCTGATAGAGGCCGTTTCTATACGTATATCGGAAAGTGGACGCAAGAAACAGGCGTACTACAATTGGCTCTCCTATATGAGTATTCAATATGGAATAAACATCGTAGGACGACTCGGTGAGCCATGGTTTGAAGGGAAACAAAAAGAACAGCAGTGGGTTCAAGAAGTACAAAAAGTCCTCTTTTCTGTTTACCGAAGTGGTCTCATTGTCACAGTGTATAGCCCACATGGTGGTTCATTAGAATTCTCAAAAGCGGCCCTATCGGAAGGTAGGAACGGCAAATATATATGGTGCGGATGTCAACGAAAATCTCTGGAACCGTATGAGAGGAACGTTACTCGATAAGAACAAACAAGCATTCAATAATTCTGTATGGATACGTATGGGAGATTATGCAGGTTTATGGCATTGGTCGCTCTACAGCAAAATGACGTTAGAGGAAAAATTGAATAACTTTTCTCCCATAATCCAAGCTACACTAGAAAGCCTACCTAACATTGCAGGAGTCATACTGTCTCCAGGAATTTTGCCAATCTATTATCCTGAAGTACAACACTCAAGCAATTTTTCCTCAGTTAATGGAAGTATCGCACTACGGTGTTCTTTGCCAGGGCATTGTGCAAGAGAAAGTATCATCATCCCACGAAAAGGAATGGGTGCAGATGCTCTTGAATTCATGGCGTTATACGAGCATGAGGATACATGGCTCGATTGGGCATTGCTACGAGCAGGAAAGCCACCGTTTCACATGCTTGTTCAAGAGCAATAATACATTATATATAATGTAATTTACACAAAAAGATTTTTTGCACTATTATTTTTGTTATGATTGTCTTGTCTTCTTTTCTGAAGACGCTCCTTCATCTACCTCACTATGCTATACTAGGGGAAAAGTTGCTAAACCTGAGCAGGAGGAGAAATTTGTGGCATATCAAATGACGGTGACGTTAACCGACCAGGAATACCAGAAACTTGTGAGCACTGCAACAAAAAGTGGCACGAACCCTGAAAAGGTGTTGCACGAAATGATAAAGCGTCTCCCATCCCCCGTTGAAGAGCCGCAGGCATTGACGGAGCATGAACTAGCTGAGAAACTCTATCGTGAGGGAAAATTGACCACGCTTGCGACACCATACACCTTGACCCCACAGGACAAGGCTGAAAGAGAGCGTCTTGCCCGGTTGTTCGCCAGCGACCAACTTGCATCTGATATGGTGATCGAAGATAGGGGACGCTATTAGTGGCTACCTACTTTCTGGATACCTCTGCCCTCATTAAAAGATACATAACCGAACAAGGCTCATCAGGGATAGTGGCTCTCTGTGATCCAGCACAACAGAATATGCTCTACATTTCACAAGCGGCACGTATAGAAGTCGTCTCCACAATATGTCGAAGAGCGCGTGAAAAGAGCATCACACTCGACGAACGCAACGAACTCATCCAGAAATTCCGTGAAGACAGTCAAAAAGGTTACAATACGTGGACTGTCACCACGGAAATCTATGATGCAGCAGGAGAACTCTGTCGCTCATATCCACTACGCGCTTACGATGCAGTTCAATTAGCGTGTGTTCTCGCTGTTCGTACATTCGCTCAGGAAAACAAAGCTCCTGAGCCTGTTTTTGTGTGCGCCGATAATAACCTGTTGAATATTGCCATTGCAGAGGCATTGAAGATTGAGAACCCGAATAATTATCAATGAGAAAAGAAAACCGAGAGTAAAACGGACGAGTAAGCACAACTAGTGTTAAGCGGCTTACCTTCACGAGGGGAATATGTTGTATGGGATTCAAGGAACAGATACAGGCGGCTGCGGAGGCGGCATTAGCGGCGATGCCGGACGGATTGACGGGCGAGGCCCTCACGGGGATTGTGGCGAAACAGGTGCAACGGCAGCTACCAATGGGGCAGGTAGCCTCGGCTCTGCGCGAACGCCCACAACGCTTCGTCGAGAATGAGGGCGGACGCTGGCGATTGCGCGTTCAGGAGGTGTTGCCGCTCCCCGATGAATGGCCAGGAACCACGTTCCCCGATTGGTCGGCCTCGTCTGTTACGTCGGCTTCACAGGGTCTCAGGCGCGGCTGCTATGTTATTTTCGACCTTGAGGCGACTCATCAGGATGCGACGTCACCTGCCACCGAGATTATCCAGATTGCGGCACAACGCTTCGAGGATGGCGTGTTACACTCCACCTGGGCGAGTTTCGCGCAACCCCTCGTTCCCATTCCTGAACACATCATCCAGTTGACGCATATTTCTAATGAGGATGTTCGCCACGCGCCGTCCATTGCCGAGGTGTTACGTGAGTTCTTCGCACGTTTTGGCGACCTGCCCCTGATTGCACATAACGGCGCGAGCTACGATGGTCCGCTGCTTCGTACAACCTGCGAACGGCTGAAGCTGCCCCTGCCAGCGACGTTTCTGGTGCTGGATACGTTGCCGCTCGCACGTGTACTCCTTCCCTGCGAGGCATCGCACACGGTTGGCACACTGGCGCACCGCTATCAGTGTGCGCGAGAGGATGCCCACCGCGCCGACGCGGATGTCGAGATGCTGGCAGGTGTTGTGCGTGGTCTGGAAGGAGAGTTTCAGAGTGGCCCAGATGGAGCGGCTGTCTATGAACTGCTTCGTCTTGCTCGTGACCCGTGGGTTGAGATTCTCACTCCACCTGCACAGCCTGCGTTGCTATCAGACATTCTCGCCACCTTCGGAGCCAATATCACTGAGCTCCTACCAGAACGTATACCCTCAACAGCGGGTCCGCTCAATGGCAGCGTCGTCGAAGCAGCCTTTGCACGCGCGGAACAGTTGGGACGCTCACGACGCGATGCACAGTTGGAGATGTCACATGTGTGCGCCGAGACGCTGCGAACTGGGGGCTATGCCATCATCGAAGCTGGAACGGGGACTGGCAAAAGTCAAGGGTATCTTGTACCTGCGGCCCTTTCTGCACGCGCAACTGGTCAACCCGTTGAGGTCTCGACATTTACCCGCGTCCTCCAAGCACAACTGGTCGAGCGCGAACTGCCTTTTGTACAACAACTCGTTCCCGATATGACGTTCTGCCAGCTACAGGGACGTGCCAACTACCTCTCGCTCTCGCGCCTCGCTGAAGAGGTCGAAGACGCGCTCTCGACAGAGCAGCTTTCACCATCGCTCCCCGCGCCGCGTGCGTGGATGCTTGCTGCTCTGGTGCGCTTCGCCGCCACCAGTTCGCACGGCAACCTGGACGAACTGGGACTCACGCCACACTCCTTCGAGGACTTTCTAGGAGCTGAGGGCAGCGTGTTCCAGGTGCTTGCGAGCGTACGTGCTAGTCGAGATGACCGTCCCAGTGCGGGTGTTCCCGATTTCTACCAGCGTGCCCGTGAAAATGCCGAACGCGCCGACCTTATAGTCGTCAATCACGCACTGTTGCTCAACGCGAGCCTCGATGAGAGTGCTGAGGATGTGCCATTCGCAAATTCGGTCATCTGCGATGAGGCACATAACCTGGAAGATGCCGCCACCAGCGTGCTTGAGCAGCGGGTCGAGGAGCGTGTGCTTCGTCGTCTGTTGCGTGCCATCTATGACCCGCACACAGCAAGTGGTCTGGTACGTGAGTGTCGCCGCAAACTTGGCCTGTCCGCAACTGATCCGACGCTCATTGCCATGATACGAGCCGTAGACGATGCACAGGCCGCACTCGAAAGCGTCGCAACGCAACTCAATCGCTACGTGGCAAATCAGACAGTTGTCGCACGCTCTAACCTGGAACGCTATGGTGTGCGTGTGCGCCTCGACAAGGAAGCCCTCTCTGCTGCTGGCGGTCCCGCATTGCAAACGGCTGAACGATCACTTGGCAACGCACTTTCAGCACTTCGCATCGCCCTCGATACACTCATTGAGACCATGCATGAACAAGGGAGTCAAGAAGGACAAGGAGGGTCAGGGACACAGGCAGGACGAGAGACAAAGCGTGTTCGTCGAGCGGTACGGTTGGCGCGTTCGCTCTCTCGTGACCTGAAACGGGTAGGCGACGCCTATGCCTGGTTCTGGTCGTTTCGCAACACAAGTAACTATGTACGCGTCGTAGAACTGGGCAAGCTCGAAGCCGTCGTAGGAGGCGGGGGAAGTGAGGTAAAAGGCAACCAAACAAGCATGGTACGCGCTCAAGTCACGCTCAGTGCCGTGGCAATCAATGTTGGCCCTCTGCTCTGGGAGCGCATGTGGTCACGACTCAACACCGCCATCTGCACCTCGGCAACACTCACCGTCTACGGGCAAGGCTTCGACTTCTTCCTCAGTCGCGTCGGCCTGGAACAGGAGCGAGTAGCGCGTGCGGAAGGCAACGATGGAACGGCACCCACGAAAACACTCGTGACGCGCGAATTGCCGCCCGCATTTCGCTATCATGAGCAGGCTTTGTTCATGCTGCCCAATGACTTACCCGCGCCACGGGATAGTGACTTGAAGCGTAATTTTCCCGAAGCGGTGGCTGAATTGCTCCACCGATTTATCCCCTTCTTCGGTGGCAAGACCCTCGCGTTATTTACCGCCAACTCACGGCGCGATCTCGTCTTCGAACGACTCGCCAATTCACTCGCCGAGCGTGGCTTTCCCGTGTTGCGCCAGGGACAGGGCAGCTTACAGCGACTCCTTGACGACTTCCGAACACGAGAGGAAAGTTCGCTGCTCGGTTCACGTTCGCTCTGGGAGGGCGTAGACGTTCCCGGCCCATCGCTCTCGTATGTCTTCCTGGAGAAATTACCCTATCCAAGCCTAGGTGATCCCGTTGAGGCGGCGCGTATGACCGCGATTGAGAATGCAGGTGGCAATGCCTTCTACGGCTACCTGTTGCCGAAAATGATTATCGTCCTCAAACAGGGCTTTGGTCGCCTGATACGCTCCACAGGGGATAGAGGCGCAGCGATACTGCTGGACAAGCGACTCCGTAGCTCACTCTACCGCACAGAGGTGTTGCGCTCGCTACCTGACCCAACCATTGGTTACGAATCGGAGAGAGACCTCTTCCGGCGTATCGCGGAATGGATGCATCAAGATTTCGCCCCAGATGATCTACCCACGCCAACAGTTCCCGACCTGCAACGTGTGCTGAACGAGCAACAATTGTCCACGACGTATGTGAGCGAGGCCGATTTCGCGCGAGTCGCAAAGCCGCGCCTGCTCATTGTGCAAGAGGCGATATGGAAACAGTCCACCTTTCGCGCAGGGCAGGAAGAGATGATGCGTGATGTCCTCGCTGGAAAAGACGTGCTGACGCTGTTGCCAACAGGTGCGGGAAAGAGTCGTACCTATCAACTTCCCGCGCTGATTCGCCCCGGATTGACCCTTGTCATCTCACCGCTGATCGCCCTGATACGGGACCAGGTGGAGAAGTTACGCGAAGTGCCGGGGATGACCTGTGTCGCTGCACTCGTCTCCGGTATGGACGCTGCCAGTCAGGAAGAGGTGTTGCGACATGCAGCGCAGGGACGGATCAAGCTGCTCTACGTCTCGCCCGAACGCCTGCGTGACCCCCGTTTTCGTGCCTATCTGCCTGCACTCCCGTTGGTGCAACTGGTCGTCGATGAGGCGCACTGCATCTCTACCTGGGGGCACGACTTCCGCCCTGATTTCCTTGACATTGCCAACCTGCTTCCTACTCATGCTGATGGGAGGACTTTACCCGTTCATGCACTGACCGCGACGGCAACGCGACAGGTGCAGGACGAGATTACCGCAATTCTTGGCATGGGACGGCAAGGACGTGAACTCGTGGTACGAACAGGCGACTTCGTACGTGATAACCTCGTCTTTCGTGTCTATCCAGTTGCCAGACGTGATGAGCGCGATATGCTGGCACTAGGTATTGTGCATCAACTGGTGCAGAACAAAGAGCGTGGAGGTTCTGGCATCGTCTATGTCGCCACGCGCAAGGCGGCGACGCAATTCGCGCGTCTACTTCGCCATCGCAACATTGCCGCGCAAGCCTATCACGGTGGTCTTCCAACACCGGAGCGTCATCAGATTTAAGAGCGATTTATGCAGGGTGAACTCGATGTGGTGGTTGCCACCACCGCTTTTGGCATGGGAGTTGATAAGGCCGAGATTCGCTTCGTCCTGCACTACGACCACCCGGCAAGCCTGGAAGCGTATGCACAGGAGGCTGGACGCGCTGGAAGAGATGGCAATGAGGCGTATGCAATCCTGCTTTCTCATTCGCAAACGCAGAGTACCGAACGCTTTATCGCACGCCAAGGCATACCTGATACACGAGTCCTGCGTGCCTATCAACACGCTCTGCTTGCCACAGACGACGAAGGCTCCTCATCTGTGCGACTTGCCGATGGGATGGTCTTGTGTGACCCCGACGCGCTGGCGAACCTCGCCCACATCGAACCGACACAGGCCCGTGTGCTCCTCTTCTCATTCGAGGAGGCGGGACTGGTGCAACGCGGCCCCGATTGTACGCTTGAGGCAACGATGCTGCTCAATCAGCCCGTATCAACAGTTCTGGCAACGATCGTGGATGATGAGGAACGGACACGAGCCGCCTCGTTGTTCGATTCCCTCGGTGCGGCGCAAGATATGCAGGTCTCCTACCGTGCCGCGCAGGTCTACGAACAAACGGGCATCGACCCGCGCACCATCGATGCTCTACTCGTCAGGCTAGCAGAGCGTGACCTGCTGTTATACCGTGCCTACCATCGTGGCATCACTCTGACATTGAGCGAACACCTTGCCCAGCAAGGCGAGCTAGAGGCCATTGAGCAACGCTTCGCCAATCGCTACGCACGTTTCGAGGAGCGACTGAATACGATGCTCGACTACATCAAATTGCGTCCGGGGAACCATCACTGTCGCAGTGCCGCCCTCATCAACTATCTCACGGGTCGTGACGATGCACCCTTATGTGGAAAGTGCGACCTATGTAGCCCTACTAGTCAGCATCTGCCCTGGGATCCTGGTATTCGTCTCTACGGTGAGCCACTCGCAGTTGACCTGCGCCTGTCCATCCTTGGCGCGGTCCGTGATCACAACGGCATTTTCGCGCCGCGCACGATTGAGAAGATGTTGTTAGGCATTCCGCAAACCAACTATCAGGGGAAGGTCTTTCTGCTTTCAGCCTCGGCGCGTGCATCCGATCACTTCGGTGAATTGGATGGGACGGGCGCGAAACCGGAGCGCGTGCAGCGTACCATCGCGGCTCTGACGGAGGGCGGCTTTCTGCAACTGAACGAGCGCACGCTTCCCAGCAACGGCACGAAGTACACCGCTATTGCATTGACACAACGCGGACGTGATGCTCTCGCGGGCGGTGTCGAACTCCCCGAATATCGAGAGATCGAGGTGAAGCTGTGAACAGTGAGCATACCGACGAGTTATCACACCTCATGCATGAGTCCGTAGCTCGTCTCTCATCGACACGACGAACGTTTACCGAACGTGAGGCACTGGGCGAGATATGGAATGCGGGTTATGAAGTGTCGATTCAATCGGACCCACGTTTTGTGCTGGCACAAGAGCAAGGCAGGCAGCTAAGCCACTGGCGGTTGAGCAGTCACACGCTCGCCAACAATCGTCTGCTTCACGACTTGCTCACAGAGAGATGGGATGGTCACGACCTAGACGTACATCTTGCAGAACTGGACGTAGCAGAGCAGACAAAAGAGACAGAGGAGCAAACAACGCACAACGTCTATTGTCCGCTCGACCCTCGACTTGTGCTGAACAAGCAGGGTGTTCTCGAACTGCGAGAACAGGAACGCAACATCGCCGTACCCCACCATGTTCAGACAACGCTCGACAAGCTCAAAGAGCTCCTGCTCACGCGCTGGCGAGAAGCAGGAGCAACTGGGGGTGGAGTCCCCTGGACGCTTCGCACCATCATCGAGGAACTACAACAACTCGGCTGGCGGGATGAAGGCATGCGAAATGCACACCTCTACGTACGTTCATGGCTGCTGCACTGGCCAGCAGTGGTGCGTGTTGGTCCAGACTATTGGATGCTTGCCGACACGCTTCCACAGGAAGTACAACGGACACGCCTCCGTGTGCTGCCTGTCTACGCTTCTCGTGAGAAAGAAGCAACAGCCGGGACAGATGGCACAGGTGAGGAATATATTTCCCCCACGACACAAAGAACCGTTCGCGAACACACAGGCAACATGAGCGAAAATGCGGTCATCCTGAGAGGAGAGGCAACGGCGATGCGTGCCACCTGGTCGCTACGCCTGCGAACGGCTCACCTACTCGAAGGATTTCTCCCCATTCCAGCACGAGCGCGAAATGCCTCACCACTTCCTGTCCCTGGCGAACAGAGGCAGACACTACTACGAGGGGCCTGGTTCGACGACAACACGCACTTCTGGCTCTGGCTCGACCGCGAGAAGCAGCATTTTCACGGTCCCATGCTTGCGGATAAGCTTGCCTGGCAAGCCGCGGGGGATATCGTGCAGATCGAATGGGAACAGGATGTCGTTGTTTTTCGCGTCACCGGACATGACGACGAGGTAGAGAACGAAGAGTCGCGCCTTGTAGACCTCGACGCCCTCTCGACGCTACGTGGTGGCCTGGGTGAGTCCTATCGTCGTTCCCTGCAAGAAATTCTGTCAGAGCAGCCTGAGGGACTTCCCTTTGCCTCTATTCTCACGGCCTTACGCGAACGCCAACACCACGAAGTTCATCGGGGAACCATTCACGCGCTCCTCTCCAGTGGCGGCTTCGTACAAAAAGAGCGGCACTGGTATGCCGCGCCGGATAGCAGCATCGGTATGCGTTCTCTGCGAACCGCCTTGATCGAAACTCTCGTGCTACAAGAGCAAGAGAAACAAGGGAATGAAGGTGTTGTGGATGCGACGTCAGCAAAGGTACGTGTGAAAGCGATACGCACCCGATTGGCGGAGATTGTGGAGAAGCTTCAACAATGATTCGGCGGCATCTTGTCCCTGGGCTAGGACATCTTGTCCTACAAAAGCTCACGCCTCAGCATCTCCACGCGTTCTACTCGAAAGAGTTGAAGGCTGGACTTTCTCCAACAACGGTTGCTGGCTATCACAAGCTTTTACATTTGGCATTGGATAAAGCGGTGGAATGGAATCTCGTTCCTCGTAACGTGTGTGACCTTGCTTCTCCACCACGCACGAAACGTTACGAATTTCTACCGCTTACTTCTGAACAAGTGCAACAGCTCTTAGTATCAGCAGTGGGGGATCGACTTGAAGCTCTGTTTGTACTGGCTCTTGCGACGGGAATGCGCCGTGGTGAGCTTCTCGCACTGAAGTGGCAGGATGTCAATTTCACGACAGGGACACTTCAAGTGCGCCGTGTCCTCGCACATGAGAGTGTAAAATTTGCAGGGAAAGGAGGCTTTGTTGAAGCAGAGCCAAAGACAGAGCGAAGCCGACGCAGTATCGTCATTGCGCCCTTTGCGCTTGAGAAACTGCGAGAGCATCGGATTCGACAGTTGGAGGCAAAACTCAAGGCTGGCTCGGTATGGCAAGAGCGCGATCTTGTGTTTTGCACAACTATCGGGACGCATCTCAGTTCGTCACGGCACTTCTTCGATCAGTTCAAGAAACTTTTGAAAAGAGCCGAGTTGCCCCATATCAGGTTTCATGACTTGAGGCATTCCTCGGCGACGTTATTACTGAGCTTAGAAGTTCATCCGAAGATCGTTCAAGAAATACTTGGACATTCACAGATCAGCATCACGATGGACATCTACTCGCACGCGTTACCAACGATGCAACAAGGAGCAATAGGAAAACTGGATACCATTTTCCAGGCGAAACCGTCAATCGTACCACAGGCTGAAGACCTCTCCTCGTAGAAACATCCTCTTTGTGCGTTTTGCTGTCAACCGAGTTGTGGGTTTGTAAGAAGTGAGGCCAGAGGCGGCTTCAGGGGCTTGGCGGAGGAGGTGGGATTTGAACCCACGA
>JAABUQ010011298.1_pt1 | contig 11437 bp, 8 predicted proteins | sample 5560001 | NCBI WGS metagenome assembly JAABUQ01 (sample SAMN10711888, study PRJNA513371) | rock metagenome | isolation source: Antarctica rocks | place: Antarctica: Victoria Land, Finger Mt nord | collected 2015-12-18
GCTGGCGGAGAACGATCGAAGCTCTCGGAGCTGCCTCAAATCCACCGGCGTGGCTTATGGGAGCAGCCGGACTGGGGCCATATCAACAGGCTTCGCAATAAGAGCGAAATAGTAGGTCGTGCCCAGCACCTGATAGGCCAGCCGCGTAACATTCCCATTTGCATCCGGCGTCGAGTTCAGCGTCTGCCGGGTAGCCGCCGGTGCCGCGTCACCACCCTGGATCGCCTCGGACAGCACGCGGCCCACCAGCTTGCCCTTGGCCGGAATATCCAGCTTCAGAATGCTCGCGATCGTCATGCCAAGGTCCGCGTTGCTCGCCGGCGCCGGGTCGACGAAGCCCGCGCGGAAGTCTGGGCCAATCGCGCCCATCGTGTTCATCGTGTCAGCGCGTCCAAACGTGCCATGCATCCCCTGCCCCTGCTGAAGCCCGGTGTCGGCAAGCTCGACGCCGCACGCCACCGGGTTGCCGCATCCGGTGTCGCTGGTCGCAAAGCTGATCGCAACCATTGGCTGCGGCGTCACGGCCGAGCCTTTAAGCCCCACCGCACTCATCGGCAGCGTGCCCGGCACCGCGCCGAACGCATCGTCCACGAACAGCCCGCTCGTGTAGTCCTGCGCGCTGAGGATGCTGACCACCCGGCCAAGCGTGGCGCTGTCACCCTGGCGCACGTAGATCAGGTCCGACCCGCCATTCGCGGCGACAACGACAGCGGGATCATCCGGGTCGCTGCCGATCACCGCGTTGCCATAGGCGGTGAACGCGGCCGTGGGGTCGATGGCGGCATAGTTGCTGTCCGGGTCATGCAACGGCTGGCCAAGCCCAATCGCGAGGTCGATGCCGACGAACCCGCGCGGCAGCAGCCCGGCCGGCACTCCGCCATAGCTGTGCTTGACGGCGTTGCTGGTCGCGCTCTGCTTCGAGATCGTCGAGAAGCCGTGGTCCGAGACCAGGATTACGTCCGTCGTCGCCTCCAGCCCAAGCTGGCGCAGCGCCGCCATCAGTTGCCGCAGGTCGTCGTCGGCGTTGCGCACCGCCGCCTGCGACGTCGGGCCGTCGATGCCCGGCGTCAGGCTGAGCAGGCTGTCGCCCTGGTTGTGCTGCGTGCCGTCCGGATCGCGCGACCAGAACACCAGCGCGAACGGCTTGCCGCGCCGGGCGAACAAAGGCAGCACCGCCCTCGTCGCGGCGTTGGCGAAATACTGCTGCTGGACAACGTTGGCGACGGTGGCGCCGGGCACGGCCGAGGTGCCGGCGACGCCGTTCGCCCCACGGCCCGGCGTCGCCAGCGGCAGCTCGACGGCAGCCAGCGCGGCCTGCATCTCGGTTGAGGGCGGGATGCCGGCGGCGGTCCCGGTCGCGTCGTCGATGTTGATGGTGAGCTGGCCGCTCGCCTCGGTCGGGTCGAAGATGTGGACCGGGCCGAGTTTGCCCAGGGCGGCGGTCGAGTAGCCCTTGGCGCGGGCGGCGGCGAGGATCGTCTCCTCGTTCAGGTAGTTGCCGCCGAACTGCTGGTTCATCTGGCCGAGCACCGCGTCGTTCTCCAGGAACGGCGTCATGCTGTCCTTCGCCGCCGGAACCCGGAACGCCGAATAGATCGCATTCGAGAAATCGCCGGTGTCGCCGAGCAGGTGGCCAGTCGCCATCGCCGAAGCGTTGGCGGTGGTGAAGGTGGGGAAGAGCGAGTGCGAGTTCTCGAACCGCACGCCGCCCTGCATGAGCGCCGCCATCGTGGGCGTGCGCTCCGGCGTCACCGAGCTGGGGCGGAGGCCGTCGGCGACGAACAGGATGACGTTGTGCGGGGCCGGCGCCTCCTGGGCCACCGCGCCGCTGGCGAGCACCGTTCCGAGCAGCAGGCTTGGTCCGAGCAGCAGGCTTTGATAGAACAGGCGCATTCCAAAATCCCCATAAAGGCAGTTGCCGAACCGCGGCCGGACACTTACGTGCCGATGCCGTCCGCGAGTTTGACGGTTTGATGAATACAAGGCGAGACTAGACCGCTCGCGGCCTTGAGGGTGGCATCCCGATAACCTAAGCTCGTCAGGAAGCAATAGAACTCGGGGGAACGCCATGCAGCTCACTCGCGCGCAACTCGATCAATACGAGCGCGACGGCTTCCTCGTGCTGCCCGGCCTGTTCTCCGCCGCCGAGGTCGCGGCCATGAAGGGCGAACTCGCGCGGATACAGGGCATCGACACCGACCACCTGGTGCGGGAGCGCAGCGGCGGCGTCGCCAAAACCATCTACCGCGTCCACGAGGCCGATGGCCCGACCGCGTCGCCGTTGTTCCACGCCGCCGTCCGCGCGCCACGCCTGCTCGAACCCGCGCGGCAGGTGCTGGGCGACGACGCGCTCTACGTCTACCATACCAAATGCAACCTCAAAACGGCGGTCGACGGCTCCGTTTGGCAGTGGCACCAGGACTACGGCTCATGGCGGCGCGACGGCGTGCCGGAGCCGGAGCTCACGACCGCCCTGGTGATGCTCGACGCGCCGACCGAGATGAGCGGCTGCCTGTATTTCATCCCCGGCAGCCACAAGGTCGGCAACCTCGAACCCGAGATGGACGACCGCACCACGTCGTACCGCCTTTGGGTGGTGCCGAAGCCCGAGCTGCTGGCGATCATGCGGCGCAGTCCGGAGCCTGTGCCCATCATGGGGCCGCCGGGCACGGTGGTGCTGTTCCACTGCAATATCCTGCACGGCTCCGGCCACAACCTGTCGCGCCATGACCGCTGGGCGGTGTACCTCGTCTACAACCGGGTCGCGAACCGGCCCAACGAGGTGCCGAGCCCGCGGCCGGACTATGTGCGCTCCACGAACTGGGCGCCGCTGCCGCTTGGAACCGACGACATCCTCGTCGCGCCGACCGCACGGCCGCTTGCGGCAGAGTAGGCGCAGCCGCGCCGGGCCGCATCCAGCGCCCCGCTCGCAGTTCGCGCCACGCTTGCATCCCGTGCAATGAGGGCCAAGAAAGCCCTATGAGCACGATGCACCCTGGCCGCCTGGCCCCGCCGCAGCGCGGGCGGCTGATCATCGCCGCCATGCTGATCTCCACTTTCATGGCGGCGGTCGAGGTGACGGTCATCAGCACTGCGATGCCGACCATCGTGGGCCAGCTCGGCGGCTTCGACCTGTTCACCTGGGCCTTCGGCGTCTACCTGCTCGGCCAGGCCGTCGTGACGCCGATCTTTGGGCGGCTCGCGGACCAATACGGCCGCAAGCGCGTCTATATCGGCAGCGTCGCCGTGTTCCTGCTGGGGTCGCTGCTGTGCGGCTGTGCCTGGAGCATGGCGTCGCTGATCGCGTTCCGCGCCATCCAGGGCATCGGCGGCGGCGGGCTGGTCCCGCTCGTGACCACCATCATTGCCGACGTGTCCAGCCCGGCCGACCGGCCGCGCGCCTTGGGCTACGTCAGCGGCATCTGGGGCATCTCGGCGATCATCGGCCCGCTGCTGGGCTCGTTCTTCGTCGGCACGCTCGGATGGCCGTTCGTGTTCTGGGTCAACCTGCCGATCGGCCTGCTGACGACGGCGCTCGTCGCCCGCTACCTGCACGAACCCGCGTCCGACCGGCAGCACGCGCCCATCGACCTCGCCGGCGCCGCGCTGTTGGCCCTAGGCATCGGCGCCGTCATGGCGGCGCTGGTGCAGCACGAGTCCTTTAGCCGCGTCGGCATCGTGCTCCTGGTGGCGCTCGGCCTTGCGGCGCTGGCCGGCTTCGCCCTGCGGGAGCAGCGGAGCCCCACGCCGACCCTGCCGCTGCATCTCTGGCGCAACCCGCTGATCGTCGCCGGCAACCTGTCTGGCCTGGCGTGCGGCGCGCTGCTGATCGGCACGACGGCCTTCCTGCCGTCCTGGATACAGGGTGTCCTGGGCCGCAGCGCGCTGGTGGCGGGCTTCGTGCTGGGCGTGCTGACCGTCAGTTGGACGGTTGCCAGCATGAGCGTGAGCCGGGTGTTGAACCGGCTGGCCTTTCGTCCGGTGGCGCTGGTGGGGTCCGTGTCCTTGGTCGCAGGCGCCGGGGCGCTGCTGCTGCTGCGGCCGGGCCAGCATCCGGCTTGGGTCGCGGTTGCCTGCGCGCTGGTCGGCGTGGGGCTGGGTTTGCACAGCCTGGTGTTCAACGTGGCGGTGCAGGGCAGCGTGGCGCAGCACGACCGCGGTCGCGCCACCTCGCTGTTTTTCTTCTGCCGCCTGATTGGCCAGGCCGTCGGCGCCGCCGCGTTCGGGGGGGTGCTGAACGCTAGCCTAGCAGCCTGTCGGACTTAAGCAAAAATCGGGATTTTTTGGAATATTATGTCTCGTGTTCGCTTGGAAACATAGTGAAATTGCGCTCGGATCGGTATTCTTTTTAGATAGTTGCGTGACAGGCTTAAGTCCGACAAGCTCCTAGTGGCGGCCGGCCCCTCGTCGCACGACGCGGTGCGCGACCTAGTGGAGCCGGCCCTTCGAACCGCCCTCCCCCTGGCCGAACTGGCGCGGCTGACGGATGCGCTGGCCCACGCGCTGCACAACGTATTCTTGCTGGCGGCGGTCATCGCCGTGGCGGCGCTGCTGATCATCCTGCTGGTGCCCTGTCAAGCGAGGCTGCCCCAGGAGGGCTGAAGCGAGCTGCCAGGAGCCGCGGCCCTCTTGCTCAATGTTTGGATCATGCTATTTGGCTTGAGGGTGCCACGCGGTCGATGGTACGATCCCGTAGTGCGGTTTGATAGGAAAAATGGCCATGGGCCGGACCGGCGTGTTGCTGCTTGCGTCATTGGCGGTTGCACAGACCGGCTGTGCCGGCGGCAGGAGCAAAACCGTCAGTGCAGACCCGGCCTACGAAGGCTGGGCATGCCATCAGTTGAAAAAAACAGGGGAAGCAAGGGAAGACACTGTGCGCCGTGAGCGTGAGGCTTACCGGGAATCGTCCGCTAGCACACAAGTTGGTCCCGGAGGAGCGGTTGGCGTGCTCGTCGTAGGGTCGATCCTAGCTGGGGCATGCGCGATATCGCGTTCGTAAGTTTCGGATGGCGCGCATCTTCGTCACCGGCTCCTCAGACGGCCTGGGCCGGATGGCGGCCCAGCTTCTCAACGAACAAGGCCACACAGTCGTCCTGCATGCGCGAAACCAGCAGCGGGGCCGTGAGGCGACGTCCGCCGTGCCCGGCGCGGAGGCCGTCGTCATCGGCGACCTGACCAGCATCGCCCAGACCCGGCGCGTGGCCGAGCAGGTGAACGCGCTCGGGCCGTTCGACGCCGTGATCCACAACGCCGGCGTCGGCTACCGCGAGCCGCGGCGCATTGCGACGGAGGACGGGCTGTCGCACGTGTTCGCCGTCAACACGTTGGCGCCCTATATCCTGACTGCGCTGATCCGGCGGCCGAAGCGGCTCGTCTATGTCAGCTCCGAACTGCACCGGCGCGGCGACGCGGGCCTTGATGACCTCACCTGGGAGCATCGCCCGTGGCGGGGCAACCAAGCCTACTCCGACACCAAGCTGCACGACGTGCTACTGGCCTTCGCCGTCGCGCGCCGGTGGCCGGGCACCTTGTCCAACGCGCTGGAGCCGGGCTGGGTGGCGACGAAGATGAGCGGCCCACGCGCAACCGGCAACCTGGACGCGGCGCACCGGACGCAAGCCTGGCTCGCGGTCAGCGACGACCCGGCGGCGACGGTGACTGGCCAATACTTCTACCACAAGCAGCTTCGCAAGCCGAGTGGCGCAACCCAAGCGCCGGAACGGCAGGAGCGGTTGCTTGCGGAGTGCAGGCGCCTTTCTGGCGTTGACTTGCCTATCGGCTGAACCGTGCCACGGGTCAGCAGCTTGCTTGCTGCCAGCATCAGGGCGACGGCGCCGCGCAGCACCACAGCCAGCACCCCGTCAGATTGCGAATGCAGCCCGCCCCTCTCCTTTGCCGTATTCGACGTAGTGCAGCAGCGGGTCGACCCCGGCCGCTTTCACGTCCGAGTATGCGGCGAGGTACTTGGCCGTGCTGAACTGCGCCGAAGGGTCGCGGCCCTCGTGCCAGCCGAACTGCTCGTAGTGCTGCAACGGGTCGAGGTGCGCCGCCGCCACGTCCGGGTTGTGGCTGAGGTAGTAGGCGGTGTCGAAGAACGCATCCGGGTTCAGCCCCTTTTGCCAGCCGGTCGCATCGTAGCTCGCCGCCGCCTGCCGCTGCCCGGCCGCGTCCGTGGGGATCAGCGTCGCGCCGAGCTGCTTGTCGTAGTAGGCCGCGTCCACCAGTGGGTCGGCCGCCGCGGTGCCGCCTGAGAGGAACGCCATGCGCCCCTCGGACTGCCCGTAGGCGAGGTAGTGCGCCAGCGGGTCGACGCCGGCCGCCGCCACGTCGGGGTTCGCGGCCAGGTACTTGGCGTCCGAGAACACCAGGCTGGGATCGCGGCCCTCCTGCGCGCCAGAGGCCTGGAAGTGCAGCAAGGGGTCGACGCCGGCCTTCGCCACATCCGGGTTCTGCGCCAGGTAGTAGTTGGTGTCGAACAGGGCGTCGGGGTTGCGGCCTTCGTGCCAGCCGTAGCTCTCGAAGTGTAACAGCGGGTCGATGCCGACTGCTGCCACGTCCGGGTTGTGCGCCAGGTAGTAACTCGTGCTGAACAGCGAGGACGGATCGCGGCCCTCCTTCCAGCCATGCGCAAGAAAGTGCTGGTATGGGTCGATGCCTGCCGTTGCCACGTCTGGGTTGCGCGACAGGTAATAGGCACGATCGAACAATAGATCAGGCGCGGGTATGCCAGGCTGATCGATAAGGCTGATGGATGCGCCGTTGCTGGTGGTCGGGCTGACGAAGAAGCTTTTGCCGGTGAAGTCGCCGGCGAGGCGGAGGGTTTCGACCGTGGTCGCGCCGTTGCTGAGCACCAGCGTGCCGGGGCTGCCGGCGGCGCCGGCGGTGTAGGTGGCCGCGCTGACCTGGGTCGCCAGGATGAGGCTGTCGCCGGTTTGGAAGCCGGTGAGGGTGGCGCCGACAGCCTTCGTCCCGTTGAGGCCTGACCCAATCGACAGCACAGCCCCGGTGTCCAAGAAGGCGATCGTATTGGTAGTAGCAGCGGTGCCACTCAGGACCAGGGTGGCGTTCTTGCCGATTTGTACGATGCCGCTACCGGAGAGATTGCCGCCTTGGGTCAGCGTGCCGCTGGTGACGGTGACGGTGCCGTTGTCTACCAGAGCACCCTCAAGGGCTGCCGTTGTGTTGACGGTGATGGTTTTGCCGGCATCGACGGTGATCGCGCCGACGGCTGCATTGCCTGTATTTCCAATCTCTATGGTGGCGGTAGTATCGACGAGCCAGAGGTATGGAAACCAGTTGGCAATGCGGGAGGCGGCAACAGGCGCATTGAAGACAACCTCACCGAGTTGCATAAACCCGCCAAGTGACACCAGTTCGGCGCCACCTGTTGCTATCAGCGTGCCGCTCGTGATTAGCTTTGAGCCGGTGCCGGACACGGCAATGTAGCCGCTAGCGCCCGTGATCGCCCCGCCGATGGCCAGCGTTCCACCGGCGTCTACGGCGACCGTGGCGGTTTGCATGCCCGTGGTGGTTGCCAGTGTCCCAATCGTGAATCCGCCGCCGATGCTGACCGTACCGCCTGTGTCGGTCAGGGTTCCCGCATCGACTAACAAAGCATCAGACGTCGAAAGCGCCGCACCCGTGGCCAGGTTGACTGTGCCGCCTATCCCAACCGTGATCAGCCCCGTCGAGGACAGGCTTGTAGCGGCGGCGAGTGACAGAGTGCCATAGGTCACGTTGACCGAACCGGCCGCGATCGTACCGCTCATAACCAGCGCCAGCGAGCTTGCTGTCGGGGCCGTGCTGTTGCCGACGTTGAGGACGCGGCCCACCGTGTAGCCGCCGCCCAGGCTCACGTTGCCAGTCAGCCCCAAGCTGGCCGCACTGCCCCCGCCCGAAATCACCTCGTACGTCGAACCAATCGGACCCGCGATCGTGACCGCGGTTAGCGCCCCCGGAACATACAGCGCCGGGTTCGTTCCCGTCGTTGTGTCGTCCCAGTTGCTTGCTGAACTCCACGAACCGCCGGTCGAGCCAACCCACGCATAGTCGTCCGACGTCAGCGACTTCGTTCCAGTCGAAGCAGGCATGGCGAACCCCACCGTTAAAATTTCAGCTTCAGTCACGATGCGGTAAGCGCTTTTCTCAGCAACTCGCCAGACCACGTCATGCAGACGTTTCTAACATAATGATGATTTCGTAACAATGACTCATGACGAGATTCTAGGAAAACTCGAAGGAGGTCATCAGCAACTGCATCTACGTCACGCCAAGCTGTAAGACTACGTTAGGGCTGCCCTACGTCATCATGACCGGCCTCGTCGCAGAACAACATTGAGTTCCTGACGCCCTAGCTGACCGAAACGTCCCCTCAAGTCAGCAGCTTGCCCGCCACCAGCACCAACGTCACCGCCAGCGTCCCCCGCAGCACCACGGCCGGCACCCGCGTCGCAAGCAGGCTGCCAACAACAATGCCCGGCACCGAGCCGGACAGCAGCGACCCCAGCAGCCCCCAGTCGACCGCGCCCAAGTACCAGTACCCCACCCCGGCCAGCAACGTCAGCGGAATGGCATGCGCGATGTCCGACCCCACGATCCGCACCGTCGACAGCCGCGGATACAGCAACGTCAGCACGCTCACCCCCAGCGCCCCCGCTCCCACCGACGTGAGCGTCACCAACGCCCCGAGCACCGCGCCCGAGGCGACCGTCAGCCCCCTGAGCGAGCGCGGCGAGAGTTCGGCGCTGCGCGGGCGCAGCCGGGCCAGCAGCGGCTTCTGGAACAGCAGCAGCACCGTCAGCAGGATCATCACCGCCAGCACGGGCGTGACAACCCGCGACACCGCATCCGTATGGATATGAAGTTGGCCAAGCCCAAGCAGCATGACCGCCGCCGCCGGCAGGCTGCCGGCCGCCAGCCGCCGGGTCACTTGCCAATCGATCGTCTGGCCGCGCCCGTGGATCAGCGCCCCGACCGACTTCGTGCAGGCGGCATACAGCAGGTCAGTGCCCACGGCAGTCGCCGGATGAACGCCGAACACCAGCACCAGCAGCGGCGTCATCAACGATCCGCCGCCCACCCCGGTCAGCCCCACCAAAGCCCCGACCGCAAAGCCGGACAGCGTGTAGAGCGGATCGATCATCCCGGTACTCCCCTGGCGTTACCGAATCATGCCGCGGCGGCGCAACTCCGCCACGATACGCTCGGCCATGTCCTCCGGTGAAGCCTCCGCCGTGCGCAGGTGCAGCTCCGGTGCCTCGGGTGGCTCATAGGGGGCGTCGATCCCCGTGAAGCCGCGGATCAGCCCGGCGTCAGCTTTTTGGTACAACCCCTTCGGATCGCGCCGCCGGCACTCGTCGACGGGCGTGTCGATGAACACCTCGATGAACTCGCCCTCCGGCACGCGCCCCCGCGCCCGCTCCCGCTCCGCACGGTAAGGCGAGATCAGGCTTGCGATCACGATCAGCCCGGCGTCTGCGAACAGCGCCGCCACCTCGGACGCGCGCCGCACGTTCTCCGCCCGGTCCACCTCGGAGAAACCCAAATCCTGGTTCAGCCCATGGCGCAGGTTGTCGCCGTCCAGCGTGTAGGTGTGCCGGCCCAGCGCGTGCAGCCGGCGTTCCACCAAGTTGGCAATGGTGGACTTGCCCGCACCGGACAGCCCAGTGAGCCACAGCACCGCAGCACCCTGGCGCTTCAGCCGCGCACGCGCCGCACGGTCCACGTCCAGCACCTGCCACGTCAGGCTCGTCGCCCGGCGCAACGCGGCCTCGACCATGCCAACGCCGACGGTGGCGTTGGTCAGCCGGTCGATCAGGATGAAGCCGCCGAGGTCCCGGCTGTCGGAATACGGCTCGAACGCCACCGGCACCTGCAAGTGCAGCTCGACGCTGCCCAGGTCGTTCAGGCCCAGCGACGCCGCCGGCACTGCCTGGCGCGTATTTACGTCGATGCGGTGGCGGATGCGCTCGACGGTGCCGGGCACGCTGCGGGCGCCGAGCTTCACCAGGTAGTCCCGCCCGGCGACCAGCGGCGTGTCGTGCAGCCAGATCAGCCGTGCCGAGAGCGCGTCCGCCACCCCCACCGGAGCGTCGGCCGCGGCCAGCACGTCTCCGCGCGAAACGTCGATCTCACGGTCGAGCACGAGCGTCACCGCGTCCCCGGCCTCGGCCACGGGTTGGATGCCGTCCATGGTGACGATGCGCTTGATCTCGGCCAAGCCGCCGGAGGGCTGCACTATCACATGGTCCCCCGGCCGCACCCGCCCGCTGACCACGGTGCCGGAGTAGCCGCGGAAGTCGAGGTTGGGCCGGTTCACCCACTGCACCGGCATGCGGAACGGACGCGACAGGGCCTCCTGCTCCACCGCCACGCCTTCGAGGTACTCGAGCAGGCTCGGGCCGCCGTACCACGGCGTGTTGGCGCTCGGCGTGATGACGTTGTCGCCGTGCCGGGCCGAGATGGGAATTGCTTGCAGGGTGCTGAAGTTCAGCTCCGCCACGGCGGCGCGGAACTCGGCGTCGATGGCGTCGAACCGCTCCTGGCTGAAATCCACCAGGTCGATCTTGTTCACCGCCAGCACGACATGGCGTATGCCCATCAGGCCCGCGATGAACGCATGCCGCCTCGTCTGCACCAGGATGCCCTTGCGCGCGTCCACCAGCATCACGGCCAGTTCCGCGTTGGATGCGCCGGTGGCCATGTTGCGGGTGTAATGCTCGTGGCCCGGCGTGTCGGCCACGATGAAGCGGCGGCGCGGCGTGCTGAAGAAGCGGTAGGCGACATCAATGGTGATGCCCTGCTCGCGCTCCGCCTCCAGCCCGTCAACCAGCAGCGACAGGTCGATGCTGTCCCCGGTCGACCCGTGCCGCTTGCTGTCGCGCTCCAGCGTGGCAAGCTGGTCCTCCAGGATGCCGCGCGTGTCATAGAGCAGCCGGCCGATGAGGGTCGACTTGCCATCGTCGACGCTGCCGCACGTCAGGAAGCGGAGCTGGCCCAGCGGCGCCACGTCTTGTTGCAGGGCGGAGCCTTGCACGTTCTGGTCCATCAAAAATAGCCCTCTCGCTTCTTGTGCTCCATGGAGTCCGACTCATCCTTGTCGATGATCCGCGTGCCGCGCTCGGACGTGCGGACCGAGAGCATCTCGCCGACAATCTCCGGCAGCGACTGCGCGCCGCTCTCGATGGCACCGGTCAGCGGATAGCAGCCGAGTGAGCGGAAGCGGACCATGCGCTGTTGCGGGACCTCGTTCGGACGCAGCCGCATGCGGTCGTCGTCGACCACGATCAGGTTGCCGTCCCGCTCCACAACCGGGCGGAGGGCAGCGCGATACAGCGACACGATCGGGATTTCCTCAGCGAGCAAATACTGCCAGATGTCGAGCTCGGTCCAGTTGGACAGCGGGAACACGCGGATCGACTCGCCGGGGCCGACGCGC
>JAABUQ010011302.1_pt1 | contig 11430 bp, 7 predicted proteins | sample 5560001 | NCBI WGS metagenome assembly JAABUQ01 (sample SAMN10711888, study PRJNA513371) | rock metagenome | isolation source: Antarctica rocks | place: Antarctica: Victoria Land, Finger Mt nord | collected 2015-12-18
CAGACAAAGAAGCCGCGAAACAAGGATGGGCCTTGCTTGGGACGCTGACGCATAAACTCGCCATGTTTGGCTACTGACGCATTAAGCCCCGTTTCGGCAGGAAATTAAGTCAAATGACAATGATTTCAAACATTTCTATAATTTCTGTGGAATACGTTTTTGAGACGAGAGAATGTGTGCGGGAAAGGGTTCCTACATGCGTGGAATAGTTCCGAAAAAGACGAGAGAAGACGCAGTAGAGAAACAGATGACCAGTTCTCTTGCCCCTCTTTCAAGTATTAGAATCACATGAGAAACCAAAATGGTTGACACATACTGTATTCTTTTCTATTCAGAGTCACGTATCTCTATACGAGTTACTCCTTGAAGCGAAGACGCACAACAGATGAGAGAAACAGGGGCAAGAGCGTTCTCAACAGAACGCTCTCATGCTTCCTCATGTGAGAGAAAAAAACTCAGTGTGAAGAGAGAGTGTCTCGTTTTCATTCCCACAAAGGATATCTCTCTGTTCTCTTCAGAGAGTGCTGTAGCATCTGCAAAGACCATTCGTAGCGTCGATGTGAAGCAGGTGCGGCAGCTCTGTTTCTTTGCCAGAGGAACGCAGGAACGCTCTTGTGAAGTGACGCACACAACAGCCGAGAAGAGCGCGGACGAGAGAGTGTTCACGCTCCTCTCACCCACCCCTCCTTCTTTTTTAGAAAGGATACCACGTACACGATGTTTGACTACCTTATTGTTGGTGCAGGATTTGCAGGCAGTGTTCTGGCGGAACGGCTTGCAAGCCAGATGAACAAGCGTGTCCTGCTGATTGACAAACGGACCCATATTGGCGGCAACGCCTACGATGTCTACAACGAAGATGGCCTGCTGGTCCACAAATACGGTCCTCACATCTTCCACACGAATGCACTGCCCGTCTTTGAGTACCTCTCGCAGTTTACGGCGTGGCGACCCTACCAGCATCGGGTGCTTGCAAGCGTTGATGGACAGCTGGTTCCTATGCCGATCAATCTGAACACGATCAACGCCTTATATGGGTTCTCCCTCACTTCCCCGCAGCTCGACGCATTCTTCGCCTCAGTGGCTGAACCACGAGAGCACATGCGTACCTCGGAAGATGTGGTCGTGAGCAAAGTGGGGCGCGATCTCTACGAGAAATTTTTTCGGGGCTATACGCGCAAACAGTGGGGTCTAGACCCCTCAGAGCTTGATGCGGCCGTGACTGCACGCGTCCCAACCAGAATCAACCGCGATGACCGCTACTTTACCGATACCTATCAGGCGATGCCACTGCATGGGTATACACGTCTGTTCGAGCGTATGCTGTCGCATCCCAATATCAAGATTATGCTCAACACAGACTATCACGAGATCGCGGATATGCTTCCCTATCGAGAGGTCATTTATACCGGCCCCATTGACGAATTCTTTCACTTCTGCTATGGCAAACTCCCCTATCGCTCATTGGATTTCGAGTTCAGGACGCTCAATATTCCTGTCTCTCAACCCGTTGCGGTGGTGAATTATCCCAATGACTACACCTACACGCGTTCGACGGAGCTCAAGTACCTTACCGGTCAGGAACATGCCAAAACGACGCTCGTGTACGAGTACCCAAAGGCAAGCGGTGATCCTTACTATCCCATTCCTCGTCCTGAGAACGCCGACATTTACAAGCAGTACAAGGTCCTTGCCCAGGCAACGCAGGGCGTTCACTTTGTTGGACGGCTGGCGACCTATAAATACTACAACATGGACCAAGTGATAGGACAAGCCTTGAGCATGTTCGCCAAACTCTCGCGCGTAGAGGTGGAGCGCGAACAGACCGAAACATCTCTTGCTTCTTCTGATTAAGAAGAGGTGAGCCATTCCTGTTTTCCACAAAGAGCACCACTGAGTACAAGAAAGGAACTTCTATGTCTGTCCAGTCCAAAAGTGAGGCGAAGCCACGTGTCTCCGTCCTGATGCCTACCTTCAACCAGTCATCCTTTATATGTCGAGCGATTGAAAGTTTACGCACTCAAACCATGCCACAGTGGGAACTGATCATTGTTGACGATGGCTCACAAGATGCAACCTATGAGCAACTCCACCACTACTTAAGCGATACGCGCATTCGCTATCACCGTCTGACGGAGAACCTGGGTCTGGGTGTTGCACTCAATCAGGCACTTCTCCTCGCCAGGGCACCGTTGATCGCGTATCTCCCCTCCGACGACCTCTATTACGCCGACCATCTCGCGTCCCTCATGCGGTGTCTGGACACTCACCCGGCCGCGATGCTTGCCTACTCAGGTGTACGCAGTGAGCTTCGCATTCCTGGGAAAGGAGTGACCGATGCGTCTTCCTCAGGACAGATGAAAGACACTGCGCTCCAGCTCGTTCAGGTCATGCATCGCCGTACCTCAGAGCGGTGGATGGAGCGCGAGGAGCTGGTGACGGACGATCTGGAACGGATGTTCTGGTCGAAAGTGCGTTCACAGGGGAGTTTTGTCGGGAGCAATTACATCTCGTGTCAGTGGGTGGACCATCCACTCCAACGACATAAAATACTTCAGGAGCCGTTAGGAGGCATCAATCCGTACCGTTCGTACTATCAACCTAAGCATCCACTTCACTTCCACACCACGAAGGGAAATCATACCGACGAGGTCGCGTATTACCAACGCTTCCGCGAGCGGCCCGATACCCCACGTGCCCCAGATGGACTCAAGATTTTGCTGGTGGGAGAGCTTGCGTTCAATTCCGAACGTGTGCTGGCACTCGAGGAACGCGGTCACACCCTGTATGGACTGTGGACACCGGATGGACACTGGTTTCATATGGTGGGGCCTGTCCCCTTTGGGCATGTGCAGGACCTGCCGCGGTCAGGGTGGCGTGAGGCCATCCGACAGGTGAAGCCAGATGTGATTTACGCCCTGCTGAACTGGGAGACGGTGCCGTTCGCGCACCAGGTGTTAACCAACAACCCAGGTATTCCCTTCGTCTGGCATTTCAAGGAAGGCCCTTTTGATTGCATCGCCAACGGCACATGGTCGCAGCTACTCGACCTGTACACGCACGCGGATGGGCAAATCTTCTGCAACGCGGAGACGCGTGACTGGTTTAACACGGTCTCACCAGGAATTGTACGTGAAGAGCACTCGCTCCTGCTTGATGGAGACCTGCCCAAGCGCGATTGGTTGACGGGTAAGCTCTCACCACTGCTCTCTGAGCTTGATGGGAACGTGCATATGGTCATGGCGGGTGGGATTGTTGGCTTGCAGCCAGCGATGGTGGGTCAGCTTGCGAAGCGGGATGTCCACCTGCACTGCTATGGTGATTTTTATCGCCGAGTTGCTCGCCCTTGGATTGAGGAGGTGCAACGTCTGGCTCCCGACCACCTGCACCTGCATCCGCAGGTGAGTCAAGAGCAGTGGGTGTCTGAGTTTTCTCAGTACGACGCGGGATGGTTGCACATCTTCAAGAGCACCAATGGGGGAGATAGGTCGCGTGTGGACTGGCCTGACTTGAATTATCCCGCCCGTCTTGCGACCCTGGCGTCCGCGGGAGTTCCTTTTGTGCAATACGACAATTCAGGCTCCATCGTTGCGATGCAAGCCCTTGCGCGCGAACACAAACTGGGAATTGTGTATACGGACATCGAACACCTGGCCGATCAGTTGCATGAGAAAAAGAACATGATGCGCCTGCGGGAGAGCATCTGGAGTCAGCGTGAACAGTTCACCTTCGACTTCCATGCGGATCGCTTGGTCGATTTTTTTCGCCGTGTGATCGACAAACAACACCTGTCTCCAACTCGTGTGAAGCATCAGAGAAAGGATTATGCCCACAAGAGTGTGTAGCTCTGATACGCAAGGAGACACAGAAGGTCCTTGACAGAGAAGTGTCAAGGACCTTCTGTGTCCTTATATAATTGCGTCACTGAGGACGGGATGAGAACGTGGTGGTTTATCTTTCATGGAAGTTGTAAGATGGAGAGAGTGGAAGCAGAAAAATATCAGAGAGTCGGCTGAATTCGTCACGCAGACTCGTGATACTCTTCCTGAGAGAGTAGGAGGGAAAAAGAGGGAATGCCTATCCATGACTATACCGACCATCCGCGTCCACAACTCGCACGTGCCCAGTGGATGGATTTAAGTGGCCCGTGGGGTTTTTCGTATGATGAAGCAGATCGTGGACTCGATGAAGCGTGGTGTGAGCGCACAGATGTGTATACACGCACCATCCAAATACCTTTTCCACCAGAGTCACCCGCAAGTGGCATTGGCGAAACAGGCTTTCATCCCATTGTGTGGTATCGACGCACGTTTCATGTTCCGACAGAGTATCAAGGGAAGCGAGTCCTGCTCCACTGTGGTGCCGTAGACTACCGTGCCCATGTCTGGGTCAATAACAAGCTCGTGGTGACACATGAGGGTGGACAGACGCCCTTTCACGCAGACATTACTGCCGCACTTCATGTTGATGGCGAGCAAGTCGTCGTCATCCGTGCTGAGGACGACCCAACGGATCTGGCCCAACCGCGCGGCAAACAAGACTGGCTGGAGCACCCTCATAGTATCTGGTATCACCGTACAACGGGTATCTGGCAACCCGTTTGGCTTGAGCCAGTCGCCCCTACCTATATCTCTCGGGTGCGTTGGACACCAGACCTTAACAACGGACTCCTTGGGATGATGGTGACACTCGAACGACAAGACGAACGTCATCTCCATCTGCGTGCCCACTTCACCTTGCACGACACCTTTCTGGCCGACGATACGTACACAGTGCAAGGGACAGAGGTACAGCGTCAGATTGCCTTTGATAAAGCTGGAATGGCAAAGAGAGAAGAGCTTCTGTGGTCGCCCGCACAACCAAACTTAGTTTCCGTCACGCTGACGGTGTTGGTCGGTGACGAGGTTGTGGATGAGGTAGAGAGTTACGTTGGCTTACGGAGCGTGAGTGTCGAGAACGGGCGCTTTCTGCTGAACGGGCGTCCCTACTACCTCCGTTTTGCGCTGGAGCAAGGCTACTGGCCGCAGTCACACCTGGCTGCTCCAAGCGCAGAGGCATTACGCCAGGAAGTGCAAATGACGAAAGACCTAGGCTTCAACGGAGTGCGTCTTCACCAGAAGGTGGAAGACCCACGCTATCTCTATTGGTGTGATCGCCTTGGCTTGCTCGTCTGGGGAGAGATGGCAAATGCCTACGTCTTCTCAGCCATTGCGGTCGAGCGTATGATGCGAGAATGGCTGGATGTGCTCAAGCGAGATTACAACCATCCCTGTATCGTGGCATGGGTTCCCTTTAATGAGAGTTGGGGTATTCCAAATGTCGCACATGATGCAGCACAACGCGATTACGTGCAGGCAATCTATCGTATCACCAAAGCACTCGACCCCACACGTCCCACCATTGGGAACGATGGATGGGAGCATCTGGTGAGTGACATTTATAGCATTCACGACTACTCCTTTGAAGGAACTATGCTGCGTGCCCGATATGGAAGTTCGGAAAGTGTCGAGCAGATACTACATAAGGTACAACCAGCCTACCACGAGGTGATGTTGCCTGGCACGACTCACACGAATGAACCGGTGATGCTGACAGAGTGCGGTGGCATCATCTATCATCCACGCGCTGACACTCCCTCGTATGGCTACTATGTGGTGCAGGACTCTGAAGCCTTTGTAGCGAAATATAAGGAGATCATCGATGCTATCGTGGAGAGTCCCGCCATCGCGGGCTTTTGCTACACGCAGTTGACAGACACGGGCCAGGAGACCAACGGGTTGTTGACGGCAGAACGCGAACCAAAGGTCGATCCAGCAGCTCTTCGTGCGATCACCAGACGTGCCTCTCAATCGATTCCAGGGGACGTGATTGGTCAGATGCTCAGCGCCCAAAATGTCACGCCTTTTGCAGGAAATTAGTGATGCTGATGCACTTCTTCATTACGTGAAACTTTTTCTTGTCGTAAAATGTGTTATAGTGGACTGAAAAACGCGACGTTTTTTAGGTCTCACTAGTGTCCATGTTAGCATTACATGGGAGGGTAAAACGGGCGCAAGCGTACCACTATTCTAACTCTTGTCTGGATGCAGTTCTTTTTTTGCAAACCTGCTTAGGGATCATCTACTAAAGTACATGGATGAGTATACATTGCAAAAAAGAGAAGTACATTTCTCTTGTGTTATAGTATGTACATAGAATCCTCCCATGTAGTATTGACCAACCTGTTCGTTCTCATTCCAACGCTGTGAATGCGATCACAAGGGGGTAGACATGGCAAAGTCTTCAACGCTTGAAGTCCAGTCAAGGGAAAACGCTGGTAGCGCGGTAGGCACTCCGGGGTCCCGTTGGTGGGTAAATGTACGTCCAACCGTGTACGGATATCTCTTTCTTGCTCCGTATCTTGTCCTGTATCTTGCTTTTCTCGTCTATCCACTCATCCAGGGGTTTTGGATTAGTCTTAATCATTGGGATTTACTGGGTAGCGATGTTAGTTTCGCAGGCTTAGACAACTACAGACGTCTAACACAGGATCCCGCCTTTTGGAGTTCGCTCGCTCACACGCTGTACTTTGTGCTCCTCTCCAGTCCGATACTCATAGCATTAGGACTAGGGTTGGCAATGCTGCTTAACCGTCCCTTCCGTGGCATAGGCTTGCTCCGCACGCTGATTTACCTGCCAACCGTTCTCTCAGTCTCTGTGGCAAGCACAATCTGGCTAAAGATATACGATCCTCAGTATGGATTGATCGCTGACATCTTCAAAGGACTGGGATTAGCACCAGTGAAATGGGTGTTGCAAGATCTCAACTTAGCGATGCCAGCAGTCATACTGGCTACTATCTGGTGGACAGTGGGTGCAAACATGCTTTTCTTCCTCGCTGGACTGCAAGATATCCCAGGCGAAATCTATGAAGCGGCTAAACTGGATGGGGCTAATGGTTGGGTCCTCTTCCTAAATGTGACTCTTCCCGGACTGCGGCGTACCTTTACCTTTGTTACCGTTATACAAGTTATTGCCTCACTGCAAGTCTTTGGTCAGATCTACATCATGACTCAGGGTGGACCAATAGGTACAACGCGCGTTCTTGTTCAGTACGTCATAGAAAAGTCCTTTCGTGATTTCGAGGTTGGATACGGGTCGGCGATGGGGTACGTTCTGTTCATCATCATGATTGTACTCTCATCAATAACGTTCCGTTCTTTCACACGGACAGAAAGGGAAAGCTCATGATTGCTTCATCCACAAGAGACTCCCGTCGGCACTTGAATGGGCTACCCTCTATTGTCTTACTTGCCGTAATCGCTATTGCGTGGTTTCTTCCAGTTATTTGGACCGTGTCGCTCTCCTTCAGGCCCGAAGAAGCTCTGGTGCGCTCGACTGCTGGACTGTTGCCAATTCCCTTCACGCTTGCTAATTACCAGAAGGTACTCATTTCCAGCATGGTTCCACGCTGGTTCCTAAATAGCGTTGTGGTCTCCGTCGTTCACACGGTCTTGGTGATAACCGTCAGCGCACTCGCAGCGTATGCCTTCGCCCGCATACCTTTTAAGGGCAAACGTATCGCTTTTCCCTTCGTACTCGCTGGACTGATGGTGCCAACTCAGGTAACTTTCATTCCACTGTATTTGCTATTTGCCCAGCTAGGCTGGCACAACTCGTATCAGGCGTTGATTCTTCCAAATACAGCAGCCCCATTTGGCGTGTTCCTCCTGACACAGTTTTTTAAAGCGATTCCTAAGAATATTGAAGAGGCAGCAAGGCTTGATGGTGCGAGTGAACTTGGTATCCTTTTCCGCATCATGATGCCACTTTCTCTTCCAGCACTCGCCGTGTTAGCAATTACTCAGTTTACTGGCATTTGGAACGACTTCACCTGGCCTCTTCTCTCCGCTACCCGACCCGAATGGATGACTGTTACAGTAGGACTTTCTGAGCTTGTCACCACCTCTGGCCCTGTTCAGTTCCTGGGACAGACTCTGGCGGCGGCATGGGCAGGAGCTATTCCAGTGATCCTGTTCTTTCTCTTCTTTCAGAAACGCTTAATTCGTGGTATTACCTTGGGAGTCGATAGTTTCTAGGCTTCTTGTATTTGGCTGATCTCCAGGCCAGGTACCTCCTTGTAAGAATGTGACAGTTGTAAGTAGCAGTCAAATGAAATCGAACAACGATGTCTGATGACAGTTTGAAAGGCTGAAAAAGCTATGCATTACAAAGCAAAACAACTCTGGAGTCTCCTCGTAGCGTTAAGTATGGTAAGCATATGGCTTGTAGCGTGTGTGGAGGGAGCAGTAGCAGCAATGGCGGGAAGGTGACACTCTCATTCCAGCGATTCTTTGGAGAATGTTCGGACCAGTACAAAGGGGTGACGGACCTCTCGAAAGCACACGCAGAATGTGGAATTATTCAGGTACTGACCAATAAGTGGAACGCCGAGCACCCGAACATACAGATTCAAACGGACGTAGTGGACGGAGGGACCTACTATCAGAAAATATCGTCCGAGATTGCCTCTGGCTCTCCACCTGATATTGCTCTCATGCATGGCGTCGAGTTGCCCAGCTTTGCTTCGCGTCATACTCTACTGCCTTTAGGGGACAAGCTTGCCAAAGCGGGCGTTGACGCCAACGATTTCCTCCCAGCCGCGCTCAACAACGCGTCCTATGGTGGGAAGCTGTACGCGCTTCCCTTCGATGTACATACTATTCTCTTACATATCAATATGGATCTGTTCAAAAAAGCAGGGCTGGTAGATGCTCAAGGCAACCCAAAGATTCCAAATAGTCCAGATGAATTTCTTGCAGAAGCTCGTCAGATGAAAGAGCGAACTGGTAAGCAATTCGTGATAGCTCAAAGTGATGCTGATGTTGGTACAGACTGGTCCCTGTCGAGTTTCATCTGGCAGCAGGGGGGAGATGTATTCTCCTCGGATTTGAAGAAGTCTTCGATCAATACCCCTGAGGGTGCCCGTGCCTTAAAATTGATGACAGATCTCATCAAAGGTGGGTATTTCACCCCCAACGTCAAAGATACGAATGCTATGTTTCTTAATGGAGACGTTGCGAGTATCATCAACGGCACATGGGCGGTGGACCAGTTCGACCAGCAGGTGAAGTCTGGACAGGCCGCGTTCAAGAATTACAGAGCTGCACCTTTTCCCAATGTGTTCGGGAACGCTGCTGCATGGTCAAACTCGCATACGTGGGTCATACCAGCCCGTACCAATCAGGACCCTGCGAAGGTTGATGCAGCAATTCAATTCATGAAGTATCTGTATGATAATAACCTGACGTGGGCAAGAACGGGACACTTCCCAGCGCGTAAGTCGGTGTTAACAAGCCCGGATTACACTTCTTTGCCACACCGTAGCGAATACGCCCAGTCCGCTCAAATCGCCAGAGGCTATCCTCGTATTCAACAGATTGATGCGTTCGAGGCAACTATGAGAGAAGAGATGCTCGGTGTCTATCTTGGTCAGAAGACTCCTGCACAAGGTTTAGCCTCTGCTCAACAACGAGTTGATGCCATACTCAACCAGGGAGGCTAGCACGTCCTTCTGTGACACCGTCATGTACTTTACAAGGAGCTTAAAAGTTCCCAAATATTCATCAAGACTCTTGCTATGTGCGAAGATAGCAAGAGTCTTAAAGGTTCGCACTCTACCACTTGATTTCCCGACCCTCACAAGTGTACTTGCAACTCCTCTGCTTCAATGAGCAGAAGACAAACTTCTTTTTTCACTAGTAGCACGGTGTCATTTGACTTAATTTCTGGTTCATACACAGCTTTGGTGAAAGCTCTTCTGTTATGTGACATCAGTCACAAGATTTGTGCAAACCCCGCCAGGACATAGTGGGTCTAGCGCACATTTGATGATGAATACTGGTTGTTTGCTTGCTGTATATGAGATTTGCCTGTACACTCCTTCTTATTAGAAGAAACGAACGCGTGTGTTTTGAGAGGAGTCCCTGCAATGACAACTCCGACAACCCCAACCTTGCTTCCTGACCCTACTTGCTTGCATTTAGTCCATTTAGAAGCATCTCCTCACTGCATTACTGCTCTCGTCACAACGACCTCACCGGAGTCTTGTTGTCCTCACTGTCAATACTGTTCAACGAATATTCATTCCCGTTACATAAGGCAGGTGGCTGACTTACCCTGGATGGGATGGGCGGTAAAACTTGAACTGCATGTGCGACGCTTCTTTTGTCGGAATACTGAGTGCGCTCGTCAAATATTCACCGAACGCTTACCCAGCATCGTGGCTTCCTACGCTCGGCGAACGACTCGCCTAACGGATATCTTTACTCTCATTGGTTTTGCGTTGGGAGGAGAGGCTGGAAAGCGACTCGTCGAGGGAATGGGAGTACAGGCAAGTCCTGACACCCTTCTTCGCCTCATTCGCTCGGCTCCAGAACTCGACTCGCATACCCCTCGTGTCTTGGGCGTCGATGATTTCTCTTTTCGCCGTGGTCGAATATTTGGCACGATCCTGGTTGATCTGGAAAGGCGAATTCCGATTGATCTGTTGCCAGATCGTGAAGCAAGCACACTCGTTCAATGGCTGGCTTCTCATCCAGAAGTCGAGATCATTAGCCGTGATCGTGGAGGAGCCTACGCGGAAGGAGCCCGGCAAGGAGCCCCTCACGCTCAACAGGTCGCCGACCGATGGCATTTGTTAAAGAATTTAGGAGAGGCTTTGGAGGGCCTTTTCCTTCACAAGAAAGCCCTCCTCAAGGAAGCTCTGATTGATAGACCCTCAGGGGTTGCAGCAGTTTCTGTCCTTGCTGTTCAGCAAGGACAGACAAACTCCCTTGAGGAGGTTACTCAGGAACGTCACCGGAAACATGTGGACCAGTATCAACAAATACACGAGCTCTTCGCCAAACAGGTTGATCTTGCCAATATTGGAAGACAGGTAGGAGTAAGTCGCCGGACCGTCTATCGCTACTTACAGATGGACCAACCACTAGAACGGAAGCGTCCACGGCGTACTCGTGTCCAACTCATCGAGCCTTTCAAGCCGTATCTGGTCACCCGTTGGAACGAAGGATGCCGCAATGGGCAGCAAATGTGGCGAGAAATCATGGAGCAAGGATATAGCTGCTCTGAGTCGAATGTGAGACGGTTCATCGCGGGGTTACGCAAGAGCAAAGGGAGGGCACGCAGTTTCAAGCATGTCGAGCCAACTCAAGAGACACTGGTGAGCAAGACGGATGCGAAGCCCCATCGGCCTCCAACCGCCCTACAGGTTGCTCGCTGGATGACCTTTATAAAGGAGCAACGACTCGACTGGTAGAATGCCTACCTCACAAGACTCTGTGAGGTAGGCATTCTGATAGTGCTCAGATATATATGCTTGTCCAGGATTTTGCGACGATGCTCCGGGAGCGACAAGGAGAGCGATTGGATGCGTGGCTCAAGCAAGTA
>JAABUQ010011303.1_pt1 | contig 11429 bp, 8 predicted proteins | sample 5560001 | NCBI WGS metagenome assembly JAABUQ01 (sample SAMN10711888, study PRJNA513371) | rock metagenome | isolation source: Antarctica rocks | place: Antarctica: Victoria Land, Finger Mt nord | collected 2015-12-18
GCGTCAACATCGCCACCGGAATCGCCTTTCAACCGTTGAACCACAACGGGAGTCGCACGGCGGCCGCCCCGGATTTCGCCATGACGGCCGGTGAGATCACGCCGGTGATGACCGTGATGCGCGCGGCCGGGTTCGAGGTCCACTGCCTGTACAACCAGGAGACCAGCGAGTCACCTCAGCTCTACTTCTCCCACCAACTCGCCGTCGGCGACCCTTACACCCTCGCCACCGACATCCGCCGCGGCCTCGACCACACTCGCTCCCACTAGCCAGCCGAGCTGGGAGGAGCGAGGGCAGCACCTCCGGCCCGCCTCCGGCGATGGCCGCCGGTCCTCGGGGTGCACGCGAAGCGCGACCAGGGCGGTGTCGCAGTCGTCGCAAGTCGTCGGAGTCATCGCAGTCGTCGTCGAGCCTCGCAGGTAGCGCGTCGCAGCCACATCTAGGAGCCCGAGCTGCCTCGCTGGCATCGGCCCGCCCACGTCGGCGGCTCGCCCGGCAGGGATCTGGGTGGTGGCACTTCGGGTGGTGGCCAGGTCCGTTGGTGAACCGCATCCAGAAGCCGTAGGGACGGAGGTCGGCTGATCGCATGCCTAGAAGCAGCGGGTGGCGCGAACATGGAACCAGCGCAGAATGTCTCCGCTGCGCCAATCTGATCGCGGGCACGCGTAGCCACCGTTGTTAACGCACGCGACTCGCTCGGGTGCTTGCGTGCTGCCGCCATGATCGTCAGGCTCCCAGTCGCCGCCAGCGACACGACCAAGCTTTTCCTGCTCACGAGCTTCGGCTACGGAACCGTCCGAAGTACGGGCTCACGGCCCGGTTCCCGTGCACGTCGGAGACCCGGGCCGGGCTCGCCACGACCAGCATCCACAAGACGGACGGGCAGGCCGACCGGCTCGACATCCGGTTCCAGGTCAGCGGCTACCTCCTGTTCCAGAAGACGGACAGGACCAAGCAGCGCGTCCTCGTCACCAAGGACGTGCGCTACTTCATGGGCCGGTGGGCTCTGGCGGCATGGACGGGTGATTGGTCGACGACTGGTTTGCCAGTGTCAACGTTGGTCTCGCAACGGTTGACTTGACCGGTTGGACTCCCCGGATGCGTGGCCGGCGGGCATTGGACCGGGTGTGCCCGGGGTCGACATGACCCCTGGAGCGCGACCGCGCCCGCGGGGACGTCGGTGGGCAGCCGTGGCACGGTGTCACGGGGGCCGGCGTACTCGACGCGGTCGGCCCACCCGAAGCCCCCGCGGTCCCCGTGGCCCGAGAACCACCGGGTGCGGGCGACCCGAGCGCATCCCGGCAGCACGGCCAGGCCGGCGACGATAGCGGCCACGTCCTGACAGCCCTTTCCACGCTCAGCCCGGATGCACCGCTGAGTGTTTGATCAAATCGAGTTGATCTTGTGTCGTTGCATTTCGGGTTGTGGGCGTGCGAGGTCTGGGGTGGGTGTGCTCCGGGTCCTCGGGTGGTGGGCGGTCAGGGGTGAGCGTCGGTCAGGTGATCATGGGAAGCGCGTCGATGCGGCGCTTGAGCCAGGTCAGCGCGGTCTGCCAGGGTCCCGTTGCTGCTCGAGACAGCAGATGGCGTCAGCGGTGCACGAGACTCCTGGTGGCTCGACGCCGGGGCAGCGATGCGAGTCGCCAACAACGTCGTCGCCCTCACCGAGCACCACCCGGACCACCGAAACGTCGTCGACCACCTCGAGACGCTGCTAATCAAAGCCTTCGAGAACGTCGGCACCGGCGAGGACCTCGACGCATACGAGGCGCTCCATCCCGACCTCCTGACCCCCCGGGTCGTCGCGGAGACGCCAGCCATGCTGATTGACGCCTTCGACGGGGAGGTCGACGGCATCACACAACAGACTGACCCCGAGGTCATCGAGTCCTGGATCGACGAGCTCGTCGCCCGGGCGGGCGACTGGGGATCCACGTGTATGTTGACAGCCTCCGCGAGTACCTCGACGAGGTCCGCTCACGGGGCCCCCGCCGGTCCGCGGCATCCCTGCCACCATTACGGACCGACACCCCCAGCCCAGCCCAGGCCACCGACTCCACCGTCCGCGAGATTCTCGCGCGACTTGTCTGACCGCCTCCGCCCCCGACAGCTCAGCGACGCGGCGCCCGCGGCGCGATGCTCATGCCTGCGTGGTGAGGGTCCCGTCTCGCATCACGTGAACGAGGCCCGCCGACTCGGCAAAGACGGGGTCGTGCGACGTCGCCAGGACGCACGACCCGTGACGTACGGCGTCGGACAGTCCCTGACGTACGAGCGTGGCCCGGCGGGCGTCCTGGTGCGCCGTCGGCTCGTCAAGGACGAGCACCTTCGGCCCGACGCACAGCGCGCGGATGATCGCGACGCGCTGCTGCTCACCGAGCGACGCCTGCCGAGGGTAGCGGCCGAGCAGGTGCGAGACCTCTAGCAGTTCGCACAGCTCGTCCGCGTCACGCGCCGGGACCCGGGCCAGGCGCAGGACCAGTGCAACGTTCTCTCCGAGCGTGAGGTCGGGCATGAGCGCGAGAGCCTGGGGCACGGAGGCCACCGCGGACCACGAGCGCGGGTTCAGGGCCTCGTCCCAGACAAGCTGGCCGCTGTCGGCGCGGTCGTACCCGGCGACGAGGCCCAGCAGCGTCGACTTTCCCGACCCGCTCGCTCCGACTAGCGCGTGGAGCGTCCCGGGCAGCAGGTCGAGGTTGACTCCGTCGACCGCCAAAACGGCGGTCCCGGCGCGGGAGTAGCTCTTGCAGACGCCAGCGAGCCGGAGCACGGGCGTCAAGGCCTGCCGGTCACCGGTCACGGGCGTGGTCCCTGTGCGCCTCCATGTCGACCGTGTGGCTGGTGACCCGCAGCGCGGACGGCTCGTGGCTCGCTAGAACCACCGCGCGGCCGGCCCGCGCGACCGCCACGAGCAGGTCGAGGATTACCTGCCCGTTGCGCGAGTCGAGCTCCGCAGTCGGTTCGTCGGCCACGATGAGCCCCGGACCACCCGCCAGGACCGCGGCCACCGCGATCCGTTGCTGTTGTCCGCCCGACACCTCGGCGACCCGCCGGTCGGCGAGCTCCGCCGCGTCGACGTCCGCGAGGCACCGGAGCGCGGATTCCCTGTCCATACGGACTCCCCGGAGTCGCGCCGCGAAGACGACCTGCTGGACAGACGTGAGCTCCTCGAGCAGGTTGTCGGGTGGGTCCTGGAACAGGTAGCCGACGTGGAGCGCGCGAGCCCTCGAGCGGGCTCCCCTCCCGAGCCGGCTGATGGGGATTCCGGCGACCTCGACGAGGCCCTCGTCGGGGGTGTCCACTCCGGCAAGCAACCGAAGGACGGTCGACTTGCCGCAGCCACTGGGCCCCCGGAGGAGCGTTACGGCCGCCGACGGTACGTCAAGGGAGAACTCTCTGACCGCCGGCGTCCGGGAACCGCCCGACGGGTAGGCGTAGGAGACGTCGATGAGACGCGCCGCCGGGCCCCGCGGGTCAGCCACGGCGCGGGTCAGCCACGGAGCAGCTCCGCCACGTTGGACCGACGCGACCGGACGACGGTAAGCGCCGTCGCGGCGCCCAGGACTGCGACGGAGGCGACGACGGCGGCCGTCACCGCCTGCAACGGCGGCGTCCACAATGGTCCGGGCGCCAGGCCCGGCTCGAAGTCGAGGTGCGAGACCGCCTCGTAGCCGCCCGCCAGGGACACGACGACCCCGAGCGCGACCCCGAGGAGACAGGGGATTGCGAGCTCCAGTCCGAGGCCCGTCAGATTCGCCCCGCCGCCAAGGCCCATTCGGCGGGCGAACGCATCCGACACCGCACGGGACCGCTGCTGCAGCTCCAGGCGGAGCGCGAGGCCGCTGACGGCTATCAGGGCGATGAGCACGCCTAGCGCCGTCACGTAGTCGAACGTCCAGGTCACCGGCAGCAGGCTCGACCTGTCCACGACTCCCGTGCCGTCCACGACGAACGACGGAGGGATCCCGGCCTGGGTTAGCGCGGCGACCAGGACGGGCGCCGGAGCCGTGGACCAGACCTGGCGGTCCGCCCCCGGGAATAGCTGCCGCACCACGTCGGCCGGGGCGAGCACGATGCCGTTGCCCTTTGATCCGCCCTGCATGCCGGGCGCGTAGGTCGCGCTGCCGACGGGGTCGGGCCGCGGGCCGGACGGTGCTCCGGGGAGCCGGTCCGCCGCGGGAAGGCCACGCGCCGACCCGACAAGGATCACAGGGACCGTGCCCGCGGGAACCGGTGAGCCTAGACGCGACATCAACGTCGACAGCGAAGAGCCGGAGTAGGCCGGGTTCCACGATGCGACCGACCCCCAGGTCGAAGGGTCGACGCCGAGCACGTCCACCCCGTCGTGGTCGTCGGTTCTGAAGACCTCGGTCGCGTGGCCCGGCAGGCCTGCGGGCAGGACATCAGGGAACACTCCGCTCGCCCGCGTGGCAGATCCGACGAACAGGCTGATCTTCGCGTCGATCGTCGTCTGCGATGACCTGTTCACAGCGGCGGAATAGACGAGGATGCCGATGGGCATTGCGCTGGCGACCACGAGCGCCGCGGCGACGTTCGCGGTCCCCACGAGCCGCCGCGCTAGCAGCCAGCCGAGGTTCGGGACCCATGACCGACCCGACGCGGACGTCCGGCGATGCGCGGCGCGCAGGGCGACGACGCAAAGGCGGGCCACGAGGACGACCACCCCCAGGAGCAGGACTATCGGCGCGGCGACGAGAACTGCGCCCGGGCGCACGAGGGCGGCGGTGTCCTGCTCGCCCGCGCCCGCCGACGGAGCAGTCACCAGCGCGACCGCGGCCGCGACAGCGACAGGGACCTCCCACGGGACCGTCCTCGCGACGGCCACGAAACGCCGCCTTGGTCCTGCCGCGGATCCGAGCCCGCGCGCGCGCGCGGTCGCCGCGAGACCGACAACGACGAGTCCCGCTGCCGCGGCGGCGATGGCGAGACCGCACGCAAGAAGTCCGGCGTCGGGCTCGATGAGGCTGCTCGGGCCGAGACGGCTCACGGCCAGCTCGGCGACCGCCCAGCCGGCGGCCCCGCCTGCCACCGCGCCCGGCAGGTTCTCCAGGACGGCCTTCACGCCTACCATTCCGGGGCCCACACCCCGGCTGGTCAGCAGCCGCAGGTCGCGGGCCCGTCGTTCGGACCAGAACAGGCCAGCGCCGCTCACGAGCAGCAGCGCGACCGCGGCCGCCGACACGACGATCGGCCGGATCGCGGCCGACACAGACGCCCGGATCGCGTGAGCCCGGCCGACGATCGTCGGCAAATAGCCGCCGAACCGGACCGCCGCTGGCCGGCCGGTGGCGGCGACGACGCGGTCGGCGCCGCCGAGAGTCAGCCCGTCGCGATGGAGCGGGAAATCCCAGAACGCCGTGTCCTCCCGGAACTGCAAGGTCTGGTCCGCAACTGCAAACAGGCTGCTCGACACGAGTACCGCGGCCGGCGAGCCCCCGACGTACAGGGAGGAAGTGAACAGCTTGGGCGATAGCTGGTTGAGCTGGCACCAGAACGCCGGCAGGGTCGCCGTTTTCAGGGGTGACTGCGTGAGGTCGGCATAGACGCCCGCGATCGGCAGCGTCATCGTCCGGCCCTCGAAGAACATGGGAAGCGCGCCGCCGACGTCAACGCCTAGAGACATCGCGACGGTGTCCGGCAGATAGGCGCCGTCGCTGCGATTGGCGCGTAGGACGCGGACGTGCGTCATGGCGTCGGGGCGGGCGACGAGGACGGCGTCCTGCACGTCGTCGCGCGCGGCCGCTGCGGTCGCGCCAACCTGGGCGGTGTCTGAGACCAGTGTCAGGACAGGGACCGTCGTGACACTGGGAAGCTGGCCCCCGGCGGTCCGGACGGCCCTGTCGAATGCTTGGAACCGGGCTCGGCCGCCGGGGATGGACGGCGTGTTCGGAAGAGCCGAGTCGTCGGCTGGTCGGGCGATGGGCATCGTGGCCGTCACGTACGGCGACACCTTGTCGGGACAGCTAGCCCTGTCGCCGCGCACGAGCGCGGCCGTTCCCACCGTCGAGACGTAGGCGGGAGCGGAGGACACGACGGCGCAAAGGACCCCGACGCTGAGCAGGGTCGCCGCTATCACAACCCCGTGGCGACGCGCCGCCCAGGGGGCGAGCAGCCAGGGTCGGCTCCCAAGTACCGCCAGTCGCCAGCGGGGCGAGGACCCCCTCACCCGGACCCAAACCGGCGGGACCGTCGACGACCCGCGAGGGTCGGCCGCCCGGGCCGGCTGGATAGGCCTGGCGACCGCGTCGGTCCCGTCATGAGCCGGTGCTCTCGCGGAGGAGGAGCAGCTCAGAGAGAGCCATGCCGCGTTCTCGGGCCACGACCAGGAACGCGTCCATCGCGGTGACCTCAACCTCCTCACGGTGACCGTGGGCCCGTCGGACGAGCCGGGCGGCCGCGAACGGCACCGTCAACCCGGTCCCCAGCACCACGAACCCGATCGCGAGGTCGTCTCCGCCGCCCGCAAACATGGGGCGGGCGGCGAAGACGACGGCCGTCTCCGCCAGCAGCACGACGCTGCGGGTCAGGTCGGCCCACTCCGCCGCTCTGCGCCCGGGGAAGCACCCGCAAGCAACGTGCAGCGCGAGCGCCCTCCCGACGATGGCCGCGAACAGCGCCGCCAAGACAGCTCCCGCCGCCTCCCTGACCGGCAACGCCAAGCCGGGCACGGGGACGAGTAGTACCGCGGCGGCAACCTCGCCGCTCACGATCAGCCTCGCCCACGTTCGCGAGTTCACACTCACCCACATCCAGCGGGGAAGTGTCTGCACGACGAAGATCTGCGACCGGTCAATGTCGGTGGACCGCAGGACCGCGGAGACGACGAGAAGGGTCGGCAACGTCCAGGCCAGTCCGTAAATCCACGAGGTGCTCACGCTGCGAGCTCCCTCCACGTCCTGAACGGAGCCGCTAGTGACCGCCGTTCCGGGACCGAGGGTAGACGCGGACCCGCGACTCAGCTCAGGCGATTGACACCGGCCGTGGGCGCACGACACACAGGCTCTGGCCGGACGCTGACAGGCTGTCAACATATGAGACCCCGCTCTTTACAGCAGGGTTCGAGGCGACCATGCTACTGCCAGGTGGCCCCGGCCAGGGTCCACCCCTAGCGAGGAGAACCTATGTCAACGGCAACGTCCGACCTGCTGTGGAACCGCATGACTGACGCAAAGGCCGCTCAGGCGAGCTGCGACGCGAACCCGGCGGGCCCCTCGCCGGCGCTCCTTGCCAACCTTGGGCTGGAGAGCACCTTCGACCTGGGCGCAATCGTGATGAGCGGAGACCCGTGCCCCTGCAACATCAGCCACTGCAGCCAGAGGCCCTGCTGCTACTGACCTTAGTCTGGGCTAGGGACCTTAGGTCCGGGCTAGGGACCTTAGGTCCGGGCTAGGGACCTTAGGTCCGGGCTAGGGACCTTAGGTCCGGGCTAGGGACCTTAGGTCCGGGCTAGGGACCTTAGGTCCGGGCTAGGGTTCGGGCCGGCGGCGTCCAAGCCGGGACCCGGTCCTAAGGGGGCTCCGTGGGACTTGTCGACGGACGGACACTCGCCGAGCTCGGAGCGGCCGCTGGACCCGACACGGAGTCCGGGACACCGGTCGGTTCTGAGGGCGCGGACTGGGAGATCGATCAATGGCTCGGTCTCCTGGGCGACGCCGAGACCGACTCCATGGCTCGGGATCAGGGGCTCGTCGACGTCGGCGACCTACGGCGTGTCCTCGTGCTCCGGGACGCTGGGGCGCTTGCCCCGGCTGCCGCCGACGACCGACCGGCCAGCGGCCGGTGGGCCGTCGTCGCCGACTCGTTGACGGACAATGTCGTACCGGCCGCGACCGAGTGGGAACAAGAGGTCTACCTCACCGTCGCCCCCCTCCTCCGGGCGGAGTGGAACGCTGGCCTTGAGATGTGCCCAGCGGCGGCGGCTGGCCAAACGCTCGCCGCCCTGCGCCGAATCTCGCGACGTCCGCCGACGCGGCTCCTAAGGATCGTCACGCCCTCCCTCGTCGTCTCGATGCACCGTGCCAACGCTGCGGACGAACCGCCAGTTGACATGGCCGATTACCTCCGTAGGAGCCGCGAGACGGCCTCGCCGCCGCTCGACGAATTCCCGAGCCTCCAGCGCCTCGTCCGGACGAGGTGCCGCCTCTGGGTTCGCCACTGCGTCGAGGTCGCGTCTGCCGCTGTCTCCGACCACGTCGCCGTTCGGCGGGTCGTGGGCCGAGACCCTGGTCGCGTCGTTGGCGCGGAGATGGGCTTGGGCGATGACCACGGCGGTGGCCGGGCGGTGTGCCGTGTGCTTTTCGAGCACGGCTCGGCCGTGTACAGGCCTCGGGTCACCGAGGTCACTGGCCCCCTAATGAAGTTCGCGGACGAGGTCGGACGGACAGACGGGCACGGTGCTCCCGTCCGCTTGCCCCGCACGGTCGTCGTCGACAGCCACGAGTGGGCCGCGTGGGTGACACGGACCCGCACGGACGACGTAGATCGCGACGGGTATAGCCGCGCCCTTGGGCGAGCAGCGGCATTTCTGTGGCTGACTGGGGCGACGGACGTGCATAGCGAGAACCTCGTCGCGGCCGCGGAGGGGCCCGTCCTAGTGGACGCGGAGACGGCACTTACCCCCGGACGTCGCCCACCTCCCGGCCGCGTCACCGGAAGCGGCTTCGAGGCGCTCGCAGGCTCGCCGCTGAGCGTCCTGGTGCTCCCCGTGACCGTCGACGGCCCGCAAGGGCGTTACGACCCGTCAGTCCTCGGCGACACAGACGACCAGCCGGCGGGCCTCGCCCAGGTTTGGCAGGACCCGGGCGGCCCGGGGATGCACTCGGTCCTGGGACAGGTCGTCCGCCGGCACACGAACACGGCGCTCCCGAGCGATAGCTCAGGCACGTGGTCCTGGGACGCATCTTCCGTCCTCGAAGGGTTCACGTCGCTGCTCCATGCCTTGTGTGGCAGAGCGGACGAGCTGCTCGCCCCTGATGGGGCGTGGGACCACCTCACGAGGGCGCGATGCAGGGTCCTTCTCAGGCCTACCTCGCTGTACTCCGAGCTCTTGGGCGCGTCCCTCCACCCGACGCTGATGGGCAACATGAGCCACCGGCAGAGGTTCTTCGATCAGCTCAGGGTCGTCTCGACGGTCGACCCGGCGATGCGCCCGGCCGTCAGAGCCGAGATCGAGGCCACACTCGCGGGCGATTTCCCGTTCTTCCTTTCTCCCGGGGACAGCCGGGCTCTTTGCGGCCCCGACCGGGAGGTCCTCGCGTCTGAGTTCTTCGGCCGGTCTGCCCGGGAGGTCTCCGCAGAGCGCATCCGCGGACTGGACGTGGACGCCGTGGCTCGGGCGAGGTGGGTCGCGTCCGCCGCCATGACGACGAGCCGGTACAACCGTGAGGGACACTTCCCGGCGGATATCTGCTGTGCACGTCCGGAACGCGTCGGGAAGGACGTGCTGGGACACGCTGGCGAGGTCCTGTCCCGGCGCCTGCTCGCCCTCGCCCATCCGGCGAGGGTTGGCGCGCCCACGTGGCTCGACGTCCGCTCCGACGCGGGTTCGGGCTGGCGGGTCACCTCCAGCGACGACGGTCTGTACGCCGGCCGCCTGGGCATCGCCGTCGCCCTGGCCGCGTGGGCCGCCGTCTCCGGCGACGGGCGGAGCCGAGCCGCCGCGGGCGACGTCTACGACGACCTGGTCCGGACCGGTGGGTGGCTCGAGCAGGACCTAGTCGGCGCGTTCCAGGGCATAGCGGCCGACCTACGCGGGCTCGTCGCCCTCGGACGGCTCTTGGGCAGAAACGATGTCGGCGAAGTACTGGCGTTCGGCGCGCGGGCGCTCCTGGCGGCGCACCCCGGGGACGCGGGCGGACCTCGCCCGACGGACGTAATGGCGGGCGCCGCGGGCGCGGTCCTGGTGCTCGCTGACGTCGAGCGTCACGGGAGCGCGGGGGAACGGACGCGAGGCGACGCCCGCGACGCCCTCGCCGCCTGGTCGGACTCCCTTTCCCTCACAGCAACGAGCTCGCCGGACGAGCCCGGACGCGCGTGGCCGAGCGACGCCCAGCACGGTCGTCCCCTCGTCGGCTTCTCGCACGGGACGGGCGGGATCGCGCTCGCGCTCGCGGTCGCGGGCGACCGGCTCGGGTCCTCCTCCAACCGCGTTCTTATCGAGGACGCGCTCCGGTGGGAGCGGTCGCACCGGACGCCGGCCGGGGGGTGGGAGGACAGGAGGCCATTCGCTGAGTCCCCCGCGAGCGCGACGTGGTGCAACGGATCGGTAGGGACGGGCATCGGCCGTGCGGCGATGGCCGCCGTCCTGGGCCCCCGCGCCGACCTTGTCGAGGACATGAGACGTGCCTACACGCACGCTGTCGACAGCCGTCTTGTGCTAGGCGCGGGACAGTCCCTGTGCCACGGAGACCTTGGGGCCGTGGAGATGTGCCAGCTCATCGGAGGCTTTGCGGACGTCGAGGACGAATCCGGCTCGCTCTTGGGCATGGTCGCCGCCGCGGTTGTCCGGGACGAGGGCGTCACGCGGGCCGGCTACGGCGGTCTAGTGGACCTGCCGGGCCTGATGAACGGGACCGCCGGAGTGTTGTACGAGGTCACGAGAGGCATCGAACCCCTCATGGGTGGCGGTGTCCTAAGAGGCGGGCTCTTCTGACGGGTTCGCCGGGCGCTCGTCCGCCCTCCCTCCGCTTGCCACGAACAGGACAAGCGCCTCCTAGGGCGCCCCGGCAACCTCGCCCCAGCGTCACAGCTAGTGTTGCGTGTTAGAAGTCTACTTACGCTTGGCTTTGGCGAGGATGGTGTCCGCGTCTTTGGTCCAGATGAACGGTGCGCACCGCTCGTTCCAGCCGTCGATGAAGGCTCGGATGGCAGCCTTGAGGTCGCGGACGGAGTCGAACGTGCCGCGCCGGATCGCTTGCTTGGTGATGATCCCGAAGAAGATCTCGACCATGTTCAGCCATGAGCCCGAGGTCGGGGTGAAATGCAACGTGACCCGCGGGTTCTTGGCCAACCAGGCCACCACGTTAGGGTGCTTGTGGGTGGCGTAGTTGTCGCAGACCACGTGCAGCTTGCGCCGCGGGTAGGTCCTGGCGACGAGCTTGAGGAAATCCAGGAACTCGGCGTTGGTGTGGCGCTGGTAGCAGCGGTCGGTCACCGTGCCGGTGGCGACCTCCAGGGCGGCGAACAGCGTCGTCCCGTTGCGCTTGTAGTCGTGGGGTCTGCTTCTCCGGGACACCAGGCCGGAGCGGCAGGATAGGCGCGGTCCGGTCCAACGCCTGGATCTGGGTCTTCGTGCGCCACGAGGCGCCGCGTTACCGGATGGAGGTGGAAGGACTCCATCGCCGGTCTGTCGCAGCAGGCCGGTGAAGCTGGGGGCAGCCTGAGCCGGGAGACGCCGGGGAGGGTGGGAGC
>JAABUQ010011304.1_pt1 | contig 11429 bp, 11 predicted proteins | sample 5560001 | NCBI WGS metagenome assembly JAABUQ01 (sample SAMN10711888, study PRJNA513371) | rock metagenome | isolation source: Antarctica rocks | place: Antarctica: Victoria Land, Finger Mt nord | collected 2015-12-18
CGGTGGTCAGCAGCATCAGCACCAGTCCCACGAATCCCATGAAGGTGCCGTACAGGTGGTCGAGCAGAAAGATGTGTTCCTTCAACAGCTGCAGCCGGTCCAGGAACTCGGCCCTCTCATGGTGTTCGATACCTACGATCTGGGTCTGGAGCCTCGACACCTCGGCCTCGATCGCGACTGTCGAACGCAGCCGGAGCTGGCTGCCGACGCGGCTGTTGATGCGGTTGAGCAGCCAGCTGCCAGCTACCGAAACACCCAACGCGGCAGCCCCGAGCCCAACCAGCTCCTGCCGATGTTGGACAACGCCATCCACCACGAGCTTCAGCCACAGGCCGGTGAGCGCTGTGGGCAGCCAGACAGTCGCGCTGAGGAGCAGCGCCGCTCGGAACAGCCCTGGCTCCGCGTTGTAGCCCAAGTGCAGCGCCCGCCGCAGGGAGGGCACAACGCCCGGCAGGTCAGAGTGCCGAGCCACCGAACTCCGCCTCCGCCTCGTCAGCTCGAAACCGGGAGGCCTGCAGGTCGAACATTCGCTGGTAGCGACCGCACTGGGCCATCAGCTCGTCGTGCGTGCCAAGCTCGGCCACCCTGCCGTTCTCCAGCACACAGATGCGATCCGCCCTGCGGACGGTGGAGAAGCGGTGCGAGATCAGGATCGTGGTGCACTCTCGCGTGGCCTCGAGAACGCGGTCGAAGATCTCTGACTCCCCGCGCACATCAAGCTGGGCAGTCGGCTCGTCCAGGAGGACGACCCCCGCGCCGATCTGCACGGCGCAGAGCGCTCGAGCGAGTGCCACCCGCTGCCACTGACCGCCGGACAGATCGGTGCCGCCCTCGTGGAGGCGGGACAGGACTGTGTCAAGGGTGGCAAGATCGCCCGTTCCGGCCGCCTCGAGGGCGCGCTCGACCTCGTCGTCCGGTGCGCCGAGTGGGGCGACATTGTCCCGCAGAGACATGTCGTAGCGGATGAAGTCCTGGAAGATAGCGGCGATCCGAGCCCGCCAGGACTGGATATCGAACTGACGGATGTCGATGCCATCCACGAGAATCGCGCCGCCTGTGGGGTCGTAAAGGCGGCAAAGGAGCTTGGCGATGGTGGTCTTGCCCGCTCCGTTGGCGCCAACGATGGCCAGTGAGGTGCCTGCCGGGATGACCAGGTCGACGCCGGCCAGCACAGGCTGCTCCGGCGCGTAACCAAAGCGAATGTCCTCGAACCTGATCTCACTCGCCGGCAACCCCGAGGCCGTTCGATCACCGTTCGGGAGACTCCCGGCCCTGGCCATGTCTTCGCCTAAGTCGAGCAGGGAGGGGATGGGCTCTGTCACCCCGCGGAACCACCAGTCGACCTCACTCGAGGCCAGGGCGCTGGCTCCGAACGCCGCCTGAGCAAATACCAGCGCGGCAAGGCCGATCCGGCCCGAGGCCGCATCAGCGGCCAGGCGCCAGAACAGCAGGGCGTGGGCGACCGCCACGACGAGGAGTCCCCAGCGGACCGGACCGCTTCGCAGGCGCTGCTCGTGCAGGGTGATGTCGACGACCTTCCGGCGGCTCGCTGCCACCAACTCCACCGCCCAGCGCCCGAGCCCGAAGACCCGCAGCTCCTTGGCCGCGGGAGCGTCAACCGCAAGCCGGTACACATAGCCAGCGCGGCGGCTCTCCCTCACCACAGGCTCGGAGCCATGCACTTTCCAAGCCGCCGAGCTGCGCAGGAGAACGTGGCTGGCGATCCAGGCGCCGGCAATCAGCGGGGGCGCCCACCAGGCGTAGGCGCCGAGCAGGATCGCCTGGACCAGCCCACCGAGGTTGTAGGCGAACCCGGTTCCGATGGCCGGAATGGCGGTGACCAGCGGTGGGCCCTCGATGCCTAGGTCGAAGGTCCGGACACGCTCGAGGCGCTCGGCCAGGTCGGGGCGTTCGAGGTGGTGGAGCCCTGGAGGGTTCACGCAGGACTGGATCAGACGGCCGTGCAGCCAGGAGCCGGCGCGGTAGCCAAGGTCGGCGGAGAGGGCGTCATGGATCGGCGCGATCGCGTTCATCGCTATGAAGATGGCCGCCATCCAGACCAGGGCGACCTCGATGTTCGCCTGCAGCTGTATCGCCCTCGTCAGGAGCCCGACAGACACCGCGAAAGCCGCGGGCAGCGCGCCGCGAATGAAGATCAGCCCCCACCAGACGAGCGCGGCGGCGGGCGAAACACTGGGCAGGATCGTCAGGAAACGCCAGCCGGCGCTGTCGCGCAGCGTCTTCAGCTGCCTCAACAAGATCCGCACGCTTAACCGACTTTCAAACTCGATCCAGCCGGCAACCTCCGCCAGCGCATCCTGAGCCTGACAGTGCGCAGGGCATCAACCTCTGCTTTGATCCCGGTGAAACCTGCCGAGGAAGCCACTGGGGGGTCTTCTCGATGCGCGTATTGCGCACTTAATCGAGGTCACGCCTCAGCGGATGGTCAACGATAATGGCCCGACCGTCCGTGACTGCCCTGACCGAATGCCTGACGTTACCCGGCACGATGGCGACCACGCCCGATCCGGCGATTTCGGCTGCGCCGTCGATAGTAACCTCGAGCTCCCCCTCGATCACCTCCCAGACTTCCTCCTGAGGATGGAAGTGCTCGTGGATGGACGAGCCGCGCACGAAGTCGTAGTGCGCAAATGTCATGCTCCGCGAGTGGAAATAGCGTCCATACCAGCCCGGGAGGCGCTGAGTCACATCGGGACCGCGGGTGTCAACAAATGGCATCGCGGGTTGCCTCAGTCCACTAGATGGCTGGGCGCCTTACGCCGCCAGGCGTCGGAAAGCAGGTCCGCGACCATCGGTCGGCCGGCCAGGCCGAGATCGACGCGAACGCCCCTGAGCCGTTTGCCCCACCACAGCTCCTCGCAGGTGTCCGGGAAGTGCTGGACCGACCACAACGTCTGGTTCGCGTCGAGCATCACATTGAGGTGACCCGGGTCGGGCAGCGTGGCGAAGAGTCTGCCGTTCACCCTGAACGAGGGAAAGCCGTGATGATCTTGTTCAGCGGTTTCAGCGAAACCCAGTGCAAGTCGGCGCGCCTGCCCCGCCGAAAGCATCAGCCGGCGGTCGGACGATAGGTGCCAAAGCTCCAGAGGTAGCCCTCGGGGTCGCGGGCGCCGTAATCGCGCCCGCCGTAGTCCTGGTCGACCAGGCCCCTGACGATCTCGGCCCCCGCTGCCTGGGCCCGCGCGAAGTGGGCATCCGGATCGGCCACTATCACGTAAGTTCCGCCGGTGCTGCCGCCGAGCTGGCCCGGCGCACGCGTCGGCCAGTCGGGCCGATCGTGGGCGGTGCCCAGCATGATCATGCCGCTCCCGAAGCGCAGCTCCGCGTGGTCAATCGTCCCGCCTTCGCCCTCGTAGACAGCGTGAACCTCGAAGCCGAAGGCCTTCTCCAGGAACTTGATCGCCGCCTTCGCATCCTGGTAGCTGAAGCTGGGGATGACGTCGGGTGCGCTCCACGCCGCTTGGCTGCCGGCCGCCTTAACGCCTGTGCCTGTCTCCATGGGACTCCTTTTTTTGGCTTGATTTGTGTACAAGTACGGAAATACTACCTCAGTCGGCCCAAATCAGCACGACGGGTCGCGCCAGGCGAGCAGCCCGTCGACCACGGCGGCCAGGCCAACTTGGTACTCGAGCCGTTCACGGGCGGTGGCCATCGCTTCGTGCAGTGCTGCCAGGTGGGGCAGTTCTGTCGGTTCGGCTCCCCGCTGCAACGTGGTGATGAGCGGCTCCCGGGCGATGGCGGCGCGGCGCTCCCTACTGGCCTGGCGGACGCTGATCTCGCCCACTGTGTAGCGCCAGGCGACGTGATAAGCAGCCGCCGCTCGCTCAGGCGGCAGACCCGCAGCCGTGAACGAGCCGAGGATCGCGTCGACAGTCCTAAAGATGGAAGGGGCCGAGAGGTCTCCCTTCATCAGGATCGGCACGATCCAGGGTTGCTCAGACAGCTTGTCGAAGAGCAGGCCATAGAGAGCCAGCAATCGCCCTCGCGGATCGTCTGGGAGGGCGAGCCGGGGCAGTTCGGCGGCGCGGTGATCGAGCACCGCAACCAGCAGTTCGTCCTTGTCGCGCACGTGGCCGTAGAGCGCCATCGGAGAGCTCTCCAGGTCCCGCGCCAAGCGACGCATGGTGAGCGCTTCGATCCCCTCCGCCTCCAGAATGGCTATCGCCCGCTCGATCAGGGCCTGCCGGGAAAGGCGAGGTGGCCGCCCCGCCGCGCGGCTCGTGGCTGGGAGCGTCATGAGGCTAGTGTGCCAGCGCTCCGCCGAATTCCGACTGCAAGAGCTTCGCCGGCTCCCTGTGGCCGGTCCATTGGTATAGATTTCCCGCTGACGGCTGTCATTCCTGCGGGAAAGGAGGCGCATGGCGAGTCAGGGCGAAGAACTGGTCATCGGCGGTACGAACGAGAGCATGAAGCGGCGGGCGATCATCGCGGCCACGGTCGGCACCTCGATCGAGTGGTACGACTTCTTCCTCTACAGCACAGTGGCGGCCCTGGTTCTGCCCAAGATCTTCTTCACGCACCTGGATCCAGCGCTGGGTTCGGCCCTCTCATTCCTGACCTTCTGGGCGGGCTTTTTGGCCAGGCCGATTGGAGCCGCCATCTTCGGCCACTATGGTGACCGCATAGGACGCAAGGCCACCCTCATCATCACCCTGTTGGTGATGGGGATCGGCACTTTCCTGATCGGATTGCTGCCCGGATATGGGACGCTGGGTGTGCTCGCCCCCATCCTTCTCACGCTGCTCCGGGTGCTGCAGGGCATAGGCATCGGCGGTGAGTGGGGTGGTTCCGTGCTGCTGGCTCTCGAATGGAACGACAAGGGCAGGCGCGGTTTCGTCGGCAGCTGGCCACAGTTCGGCGTGCCGGTCGGACTGGTACTGGCCAACCTCGCCTTTCTGTTGTTCAACGCTGTGACCGGAGATCAGTTTCTCAACTGGGGCTGGCGGGTGCCGTTCCTGCTCAGCATCCTGCTGGTGGCGGTCGGCCTCTACATAAGAATCGGCATCCTGGAGACGCCTGTCTTCGCCAACCTGGTCGAGACGCAGAAACTGGAGAAGGCGCCGGTGGTCGAGGTGCTGCGCAGGAACTGGCGGGAGGTGATCCTCTCTGCCCTCACGCGCCTGGGTCAGAACACCCTCTTCTACATCTTCACGTCGTTCGTGCTGCTCTATGGCACTGCCACCTTGCATTTCAAGCGAGGCGAGATCCTCAACTACACGTTGGTGATGTCGGTGATCTCGCTCTTCACAGTGCCACTTTTCGGGCTGCTCTCCGATTACCTGGGCCGCAAGCGCGTCTACATCGCGGGCGGGTTGATCATGATGCTCTATCCCTTTGTGTACTTCGGCCTCCTCGACACGAAGATCGTATTGTTTGTATTTCTGGGCATCGCGCTGTCGCTGCCGCTGCACGACTCGCAGTACGGTCCGCAGGCCGCTCTCATCGCCGAAGCTTTCACCGGACGCCTGCGCTACAGCGGCTCCTCCATCGGCTACCAGCTGGCGTCGGTGTTCGCCGGTGGCCCCGCCCCTCTGGTGGCGACCTTCCTCTTAGCCCGGTTCCACAGCTCCCTGCCCATCGCCGTTTATCTCGCGCTGGCATCGCTGATCAGCATCGTGGCTACGCTCCTGCTCACCGACAACTCCAAGCGCGACATCACAGTCGAGTACGACCAGCCGAAAGCTCTGGCCGCAGCTGAACCGGCTTAGCGCTGCGAGCCCATCAACGCTCAGGACTTGACGCCAGGCCGGGCCGGCTGATGTCGGTGCTCAATCGGGTGCTCGGCAGGCTGCTCCGCGGCACTGTGGATGAGCTGGTCGCGGAGGCCCTGGCGGAGAGGGATGAGAACGGCGCTCCGCCCTCCTATCACTACCGAGTCCACGGGAACCCTTCTTGCCTTGACATCCATCCCACGGCGATCCTGAACGATGCGCTTTTCAACGTGGGTGGTGAGAGCAGGATCACCATCAAGGAGTACGCGTTCTTCGGTCACCAGGTCGCGGTACTGGCGGGCGTGCACGACGTCAACAAGTTCGGCCGAGAGCGGCAGACGACGCTGGTCAGGTCGGGCCGCGACGTCGTCATCGAGGAGGGCGCGTGGTTGGCCAGCCACGTGCGCGTGTTGGGCCCCTGCGTGATCGGAGCGCACTCGGTGGTGGCCGGCGGGTCGCTGGTGATGAACGACGTGGAGCCCTTCACGATAGTCGCCGGAAGGCCTGCCAAAATGGTCAGGAGGATCGAGGGCCGTCCGGCATCTGCTCAGCGGTAGGCGGGGATTCCGGTGATTGCCTCGCCGATTGAGAGCGTGTGGATCTCGTTGGTGCCCTCATAAGTGAAGACGGACTCCAGGTTGTTCATGTGCCGCATCACCGGGTATTCCAGAGTGATCCCATTGGCACCGAGGATGCCGCGCGCCTCCCGGGCGATCTCCAGCGCCGCCCGCACGTTGTTAAGCTTGCCGACGCTGACGTGCTGGGCGGCGATCCTGCCTTCGTCCTTCATGCGGCCTAGGTGCAGCGCGAGCAGCATGCCCTTGTTGATCTCCAGCAGCATTTCGACCAGCTTGCGCTGCGTGAGCTGGAAACCTCCGATCGGCTTGCCGAACTGATGCCGGGTCTTGGAGTAATCGAGCGCGGCCTCGTAGCAAGCGCGAGCGGCGCCGAGAGCCCCCCAGATGATGCCGAAGCGAGCCTCGTTGAGGCAGGAGAGCGGTCCCTTGAGTCCGACCACGCCAGGCAGCGCGGCGGACTCCGGCAAGATCACGTCCTCCAGGATCAGCTCAGAGGTAACCGAGGCTCGGAGAGAGACCTTGCGATGGATGTTGCGGACGGAGTAGCCGCGGCTGCCGGTCGGCACTATGAACCCGCGAATGCCCTCCTCCGCCCGAGCCCAGACCACCGCGAGATCCGAGATGCCGCCATTCGTGATCCAGAGCTTGTTGCCGTTCAGCACCCAGTCGGACCCGCGCTTTTTGGCACTCGCCCGCATGCCGGCGGGGTCCGAGCCGAAGTCAGGTTCGGTGAGCCCGAAGCAGCCGACCAGCTCGCCCCTCGCCATGCCCGGCAGCCACTGCTGCTTCTGCTCCTCGGAGCCGTAGCGGTGGATGGGAAACATGGCCAGCGAGCCCTGCACCGAAACGAAGCTGCGAAAGCCAGAATCGCCGGCCTCCAGCTCGAGGCAGGCCAGTCCGTAGCTGACGGCACTGGCCCCGGCGCAACCGTAGCCCTGGAGGTGCATGCCGAGCAGCCCAAGTTCGCCCAGCTCGCGCGCCATCTCCTTGGGAAAGACTCCCTCCTCCCACCACTGCTCGATGCCTGGCAGGACGTGGTTCTTGACGAAGCCACGCACGGTGTCGCGAATCAGCAGCTCCTCTTCCGAGAGCAGGGAGGCGATGTCCAGGAAGTCCGAGGCGTCCAGCCGCGTGGCCGGCTTTGTGGCGGTGCTCACCCGCCCATTGTGCCTCAGCTACAGTTAGTGTCCCGGTTCCGAAGTCTGCCGGCACATTGCGGCTCCGGACGGCGATGCGCGCGTCATGGGCCCCGGCCCGTCGTCGCACGCCCCCGCTTGCGCGGGGCCCCCGGCTGGAACTGCGCTCCTCCTAGGTCCACCCATTCCTTTGCCTCCTCGCCGGGACCGGCAGCCTTCGGCTGCCTGCCACAATCTCCTCGACCAACTTCGGAACCAGGACACTGTCGGCAGTGGAAGAATGGTCTGCCCATGGACGCCATCTTCCGGCCGCTCTCCGTGGCCGTCTACGGCGCCTCCCGGAACCCGGCGAAGCTGGGCCACACGCTGCTGCGCAACGTGCTGGGCGGTGGCTTCGAAGGAGAGGTGATAGCTGTCAACCCCGCCGGCGGTGAGGTGCTGGGCCTTGCCACTGTGCCCGGCTTGGAGCGGCCGGTGGATCTAGCGCTGATCTCGGTTCCGGCCGTCTTCGCCGAAGCTGCTGTCGTGGATGCCGCGCGGGCCGGCTGCGCGGCAGCGATCGTCCTGGCCTCGGGCTTCGGCGAGACCGGAGCTGCCGGTCGCGAGGTGGAGAGCCGGATGGCCGCCCGAGCGCGTGCTGCCGGCATGCGGCTGGTGGGGCCCAACTGTATGGGCGCGGTGAGCCGATCCGCTACAGGTTTCTTCAACGGGAGTTACTTCTGGCGCCTGCCCCAGCGGCAGGGCAACATAAGCCTGGTCAGCCAGAGCGGAGCCTTCGGCGGCATGTTCCTAGCCGAGAGCCGCCGCCGAGGGCTCGGCCTCGCGCGCTTTCTCTCGGTCGGCAACAGCGCTGAAGTGGTCGAGACCGACGCCCTCGAATGGCTGGCCCAGGACGCCGCGACCGAAGTGATAGGACTGTTCGTCGAAGCCTTCCAGCAGGGTCGCCGCTTCGTCGAGGTGGCTCGGGCCTGCCCCAAGCCTGTGGTGGTGCTGAAGGCTGGCCGGCTGGGAGCCGGAGCTCGGGCAGCAGCGAGTCACACGGGCTCGCTCGTCGGCAGCCGGGGCGCGGTGGAGGCGGCTTTCCAACGCGCCGGCGTTATCGAATCGGTCACCTCGGACGACTTCTTCGACAGCCTGCAGGTGCTGTCAGCGCGGCCGCGCACAGCGGGACGCCGCATAGCCATAGTGACGATCTCCGGCGGCCCCTCAGTGCTGGCCGCCGACGCTGCCGAGCGAGCCGGCCTGGAGCTTTCCCCACTCGCCGCGAAGACGGTGACTGAGCTGCGCCGGCTGGCCCCCAGCTTCGCCGCCACCGGCAATCCCGTCGATCTGACGCCGCAGTGTCCGCCGGACTGCTTCCAGCCGGCGCTGCGGGCGGTGTTCAGCGACCCGGCAGTGGAGGGCGTGGTGGCCATCAACTGCGGTCTGGATGTGCAGGAGTTCGGTCTCGGCCTCGCCCAGGCGCAGCGCGAGACGGGCAAGCCGGTCACCGCCTTCCTCCTCGATGTGCCCCGGATCGAGCAGCAGCTGCGCAGCGCCGGCCTTCCGGTCCTGCCCTCGCCGGAGCGGGCTGTCGCCGCCTACGCGGCGCTGGTTCCACCGTGAGAGCGCTCAACGAGTGGGAGAGCAAGCTCTTGCTCGGCGAACTGCCCAAGCCTCGCGAGACTCTGACTCGGACCCTGAGTGAGGCGTTGGTCTTCTCCGCCTCGGTGGCTGGACCTGTCGTGGCCAAGGCGGTGGGTCTGGCGCACAAGTCGGACCGAGGCGCGGTGGTGCTGGACGCTGATCTCAGCGCCTGCTGGCAGCGCCTCGCCGGTCTGGGCGACGGCTCGGTGCTGGTTTCTGAGCAGGTACGGGGCGAGCTCGAGCTCGTCGCCGGCGGCCTGCGCGACGCCCAGTTCGGCCCTGTGCTGACCATCGGCCTTGGCGGCGTTGCAGCTGAGGTGTTCCGGGACGTGGCGTTTCTGCTCAGTCCGACCGAGCCAGGGGAGCTGGAGAAGGCGACTGCCAGGCTGCTCTCGGCGCCCCTTTTCCGCGGCTGGCGCGGGCGGCCCCCGGTAAACCTGGGCGCGCTAGGCTCGATCCTCGCCGCCATCGGTGCGCTGCTGGAAGCCGATCCCAAAGTGAGCGAGGTGGACGTCAACCCCATCCTCATCCGAGACGGTCAGCCGCTGGTGCTGGATGCCCTGGTCGTGAAGGACTCATGAACGAAGCCGCCGGCCCCGGGCTCGCTTGGACGGTTCAGCACGCTTATCGGGGCAGCGAGTTCTTTCGCAGCAAGATCGAGGCTGCCGGCGTCGATCCCCACTCGATCCGGAGCGAGGCCGACCTGCCTCGCCTGCCGCTGACGACGAAGCAGGAGCTGCGCGACGCCTATCCGTTCGGCTGGACCTGCGTGCCGCCGGAGCAGGTCGTCAGGATCCACGCCTCCACCGGCACCACCGGTAAGCGCACTCTCGCCACCTACACCGCCCACGATCTCGAGGATTGGGCGGTCATGTTCCAGCGCTGCTACGAGTTCGCCGGGGTGACCGCTGCTGACAGAGTCCAGATCACGCCTGGCTACGGCCTCTGGACGGCCGGCATCGGCTTCCAGGCGGGCGCTGAGCGGCTGGGCGCTACTGCAGTGCCGACCGGCCCGGGCAATCTGGACCTGCAGTTCGAGATGCTGCGGGACCTCCAGAGCACGGTTCTCTGCGCCACTTCGTCATTCGCCTTGTTGATAGCGGAAGAAGCCCAGCGGCGGGGACTCAGCGAACGTCTGGCACTGCGGGTGGGGGTGTTCGGCTCTGAGCGCTGGGGTGAGGCGATGCGGCGGCGGATCGAACAGCTGCTCAAAATCGAGACGTTCGACGTCTACGGCTTCACCGAGCTGTATGGGCCTGGCACGGGCCTGGACTGCCGAGAACATGAAGGCATCCATTACTGGGACGACTATTACCTGGTCGAGGTGATCGACCCCGCCAGCGAGAGGGTGCTGGCGGCCGGGGAGGAGGGGGAGCTGGTGGTGACCACACTGCGAAAGCAGGCTCAGCCGCTGCTCCGCTACCGTACCCACGATCTGTCGCGCATCATCCCAGAGCCGTGCCGCTGCGGACGCGCTTTTCCACGGATTGAGCGATTGAAGGGCCGGGTGGATGACATGTTCAAAGTGCGCGGGGTGGCTGTCTTCCCGGCGCAGATCGACACAGTGCTTTCGGTGCAGCCGGGGCTGGGCAGCGAATACCAGGTGCTGCTGAGCCGGAGCGAAGGCAGGGAACGCTTTCTGATCCGGGTGGAAGCAGCGGAGGCAACCGCCAGCGAGCCGCTGTCGGCGGTGCTGCGGCAGGAGCTGGGAGTTCGGCCGGAGATCGAGATAGTCGCCCCCGGCAGCCTGCCCCGCACCGACCGCAAGACGAAGCGCGTCCTCGACGAACGCGGCTAAGTTGCCTCGGGCGGAGGGATTCCGGCGCCAAACGAAGGTTCAGTGGACCACCTCCGATGCAGTATCTCGTTGATCATTTCGGTCAGCAGCCGCGCCACCGCAGACGCGCTCCTTCCCCCTGCCGAAAGTGACTCGTACGCCTCGAATGAGGTGAGGACCAGCAGCAAGTCGGCCAGGTCATCCAGATCGGCGGGGCGCGGGGTCCCCCGCCGGCCGGCCAGACGCTGGAGGAGCACCAGCAGCGCCTGCCGCCGGCGCTGGTTGCGATCCTCGCGCGCCAGCTCTGGGTCCAAAGTGGCGAGCGCGCGAAGCCGCTGGATGAGGAGTCGCTCCGACTCCCAAAGCCCGACGAAGACGCTGACCAGGATCTCCAGGCCCGCCAGAGCGTCGGGAGTCCTGAACGCCTCAGGCAGTCGCTGGATGCCGCCGCGCAGTGCGAGATCGTCTGAGATCGCGTCGACCAGCCCGATCTTGGAGCCAAACCGGTTGTAAACCGTCATCCGGGCCACCCCTGCCTGATCGGCGATGGCATCAACTGTGAAGCTCACAGGGCCGTCCG
>JAABUQ010011305.1_pt1 | contig 11428 bp, 10 predicted proteins | sample 5560001 | NCBI WGS metagenome assembly JAABUQ01 (sample SAMN10711888, study PRJNA513371) | rock metagenome | isolation source: Antarctica rocks | place: Antarctica: Victoria Land, Finger Mt nord | collected 2015-12-18
TCGGCGCCACGGTGGGCGACTTCCTCGACAAGCCGCTGGCCAGCGGCGGGCTGAACCTCGGCCGCTTCGCAGCGTCGGCCGTGCTGGCGGCGGCAATGGTCGGGCTGGTGCTGCTCCTGCCGCAACGTGCCGGCCGGCATCCCGCATAGCAGGGGGAAAGCCCTTCGCCACCTGGTGAATGATCCGGCCAGGCCCGGATGCAAACCGCTCGGGCTTTCTCGGGGCGGGCGGATGCTTGCAGTCCAGGTCCGGCCGTTCCACGGCCGGACCTGACCAGAAGCTTCTCAGAAATGCCCGGTGCCGGCCCGGGCCGCCGTCTGCTGGGCTTGGGCGGCCGGGGGCGCCCCAGCAAGGTATGTCACCTCACCGCTGGCGAAGCCTGGCGGCAGGGAATTGGCAGTCTGCATCACGCCCTCGTTGCTGTTGGGCGGTATCTCCTGGCCTGTCACAAAGGCCGCCCCGGCCCCGTCGGCGGCGGGGTAGGCCTGCGATCCCGTGTCGAGCGCGGGCGCCGCCGCGATCGTGCGGGATTGCGATGCGGCGTAGGGGAACGGGTTGCCGACCACGTTCCACTGCGGCGGCATCCGGGCGCCTTCCCCGGCATGGGCCGCTCCCGCGGCAAGTCCGAGCACGGCGGCGGCGGCGAGGATCAAGGTCTTCATGGCTGCGGTCCCATCCTGGTTGTGCACGGCGTCAACCGCCCTGCATGACGGGAAATCTACCGGCCCAGAGATGACACCCCTTTGACCCCGAGATTGATTTGAGTTCAGCTTAGCGGGGCGGCTCCAAGCCCGTGCAGCACCCGTCCAGGCAGGTGCCGGCAACGGCGGCGCACTGGGGAGAGCGAGGCAAGACCGACCGGCCAGGCCAATCTCGCCGGCCCTTCCAGTTCACGGGTGGGATGGGCCGGCAAACGGACCTGCATTCCGCCGGGACAGCTACTCTGCGGCCGCCCTCGCGTCCTCGGCAGGCGCGTTCCCGGCAGCCGCCTTCTCTGGATGGCGCCCGAGCCACCGGCTCAACTTGTCCATGTAGAGATAGACGACCGGCGTGGTGAACAGCGTCAGCACCTGGGACACCAGCAGGCCGCCGACCATGGCGTAGCCGAGCGGCTGCCTGATCTCCGACCCCGTTCCGGTGCCGAGCATCAGCGGCACCCCGCCCAGCAGCGCGCAGAGCGTCGTCATCAGGATCGGGCGGAACCGCAGCAGGCAGGCCTCGTGGATCGCTTCTTCCCCGGACAGCCCGCGCTCGCGTTCGGCCTGCAGCGCGAAGTCCACCAGCATGATGCCGTTCTTCTTCACGATACCGATCAGCAGGATGATGCCGATGATGCCGATCACGTCCAAGGGACGCCCGAACAGCATCAGCGTCGCCAGCGCGCCCAGCCCGGCGGAAGGCAGCGTGGACAGGATCGTCAGCGGGTGGATCGTGCTCTCGTACAGCATGCCCAGGATCAGGTACACCGCGAACAGCGCCGCCAGGATCAGCGGCGGCGTACTGCTGAGCGAGCTTTGGAAGGCCTGCGCATTGCCCTGGAACTTGGTCGCCACCGACGCCGGCATGTGCAGGTCCGCCGCCGCCTTCTGCACCGCCGCGACCGCGTTGCCGATGGCCGTGCCCGGCGCCAGGTTGAAGCTGATGGTGACGGACGGGAACTGCCCCTGGTGGTTCACCGCCAGCGGCGCCAGCGTTGTCCGGACGGTGGCGATCTGGCTCAGCGGCACCTCGGTCCCGTTCTGCGATTTGACGTAGATGCGCTGCAAGGCAGCCGGGCCGCCCTGGAACTCCGTGTCGGCCTCCAGGATGACGTAGTACTGGTTCAGCGTGGTGTAGATCTTCGCCACGTGCCGGCGGCCGAAGGCATCATACAGGGTGGAATCCACCCGGGCCAGGTCCATGCCGAAGCGCGACGCCGCCGCACGGTCCACGTCCAGGCTCAGCGTGCGCCCGGTGCTCTGCTGGTCGCTGGTGACGGCGGTCAGTTGCGGCAGGCCTTGCAGCGCCTGCAGCAGCTTCGGCGCGAGCAGGTTCAGCTCCTCGCTGTCCACGTCCGTCAGCGTGTACTGGTACTGGGTCTTGGACACTGCTGCGCCGATATTGATGTCCTGCGCCGCCTGCATGTACAGCTTCATGCCCTGCACCTGCTGCAGGGCGGTGCCCAGACGGGTGATCACCTGGTCCGCAGTGGCGGTCCGCTGCCCCGTCGGCTTCAGGGTGATGAACACCCGGCCGTTGTTGCCGGCCACCGTCGCGCCGCCGGCGCCGACGTAGCCGATGACCGAGGCCACGGCCGGGTCCTGGCGCACGACGGCCAGGATGGCCTGCTGCCGCTGCATCATGCCGGCGGGTGACGTGTCCTGCGCCGCCTCGGTGATGCCGACGATCAGGCCGGTGTCCTGCTGCGGGAAGAAGCCCTTCGGGATGATGACGAACAGGCCCACCGTGGCCGCGACCGTCAGCAGCATGACCGCCAGCGTGATCCGCCGGTGGCGCAGCGCCACGATCAGCCCGCGGTCGTAGGCCGCAACCAGCCCGTCCAGCAGCCGCTCCAGCGCCGCGGACACCCGGCCCGGCGTGTTGCCGTGCTCCTCCCGGCCCTTGAGCAGCCGGGCGCACATCATCGGCGTGAGCGTCAGGGATACGAACACCGAGACCACGATGGACACCGCGACCGTGACCGCGAACTCGCGGAACAGCAGGCCGACCACGCCGCTCAGCAGGAACAACGGGATGAACACCGCGATCAGCGAGACCGAGATGGACAGGATCGTGAACCCGATCTCCCGCGCCCCGTCCAGCGCCGCCTGCATCGGCGCCGCCCCGTCCTCGATGTGGCGGACGATGTTCTCGACCATCACGATGGCGTCGTCCACGACGAAGCCGACCGCGATGGTCAGCGCCATCAGCGACAGGTTGTCCAGGCTGTAGCCCAGCACGAGCATGACCGCGAAGGTGCCAATTAGGGAAATCGGCACCGACACCGCCGGGATCACCGTTGCCCACAGCTTGCGCAGGAACAGCGCGATCACGCCGACCACCAGGGCGATGGTCAGCAGCAGGGTGAACTGCACGTCCGCCACGCTGGCGCGTATGGTCTGCGTGCGGTCGGACACGACCTCCACCTTGATGCTGGGCGGCAGGGATGCCTGCAACTGCGGCAGGGCCTGCTTGATGGCGTCCACCGTCGCGATGACGTTGGCGCCGGACTGGCGCTGCACGGCGATCAGCACGGCGCGCTTGTCGTTCAGCCAGCCGGCCTGGGTCGGGTCCTCCGGCAGGATCACCGCCCGGCCCACGTCGCGCACCCGGATCGGGGCACCGTTGCGGTAGGCGAGGATGGTGTCGGCGTAGCCCGCGGCGGTCATGAGCTGGTCGTTGGTCTGCAGCGCATAGGCGGTCTGGCCGCCATAGAGCTGCCCCTTGGGCTGGTTCACCGTTGCGTTGGTGAGGGCGGCGCGCACGTCCTCCAGGTCGAGGCCGGCGGCGGCAAGCTGCGCCGGGTTGACCTGGACGTGGATGGAGGGGCTTTGCAGCCCGCCGATCCCCACGATCCCCACGCCGGGCACCTGCGAGATCTTCTGCGCGAGGATCGAGTTGGCGTAGTCGCTCACCTTGGTGACCGGCAGGGTATCGGAGGTCAGGCCGATCAGCAGAATCGGCACGTCGGCCGGGTTGGTCTTGCGGTAGATCGGCGGGTTCAGCAGGCTCGCCGGCAACTGCCCGGAGGCCGCGTTGATCGCGCCCTGCACGTCGCCTGCGGCGGAGTCCACCGTCCAGGACCTGTCGAACTGCAGCGTGATCTGCGTGAAGCCGCTGCCGCTGCTGCTCGTCATCTGGGTGATGCCGGGGATCTGGCCGAACTGCCGCTCCAGCGGCGTCGCCACCGACGACGCCGTCGTTTTGGCGTCCGCGCCCGGCAGCTGCGCCGAGACCTGGATCGTCGGGAAGTCCACGTTCGGCAACGCCGCCACCGGCAGGTTCAGGTAGCCGGCGACGCCCAGCGCCACCACTGCCACCATCAGCAAGGAGGTTGCGACGGGCCGACGGATGAAGCCTTCCGATATGCTCATGGCAGCAGCCCCGCCGTCGCGCTGGACGACCCCGGCACATCGGCGGGCTTGGACGGGACAACGGCCACCCCGGCCGTCAGGCGGTACTGGCCCTGCACGACAACGGTCTCGCCGGGGTTCAGCCCCTGGGTGATGACCGCGACGTCCCGCCGCTGCTGGCCGGCCTGCACCGGGCGGACCTCCGCCTTGCCGTCCGCCCCGACGACGTAGATGAAGGCGCCCTGCGGTCCCTGCTGCACCGCGTCCGCAGGCACCGTCAGGGCCGCCTTGGCCACGGAGGTCGTCAGCTCGACGTTGACGAAGGTGCCGGGCCACAGGCGGCGCTGCAGGTTGGGGAACAGCGCCTTGAGCTGCACGGTGCCGGTCTGCGGATCGGCCTGGTTGTTGACCAGCAGCAACTGCCCGGTGTCCAGCACTTGGGCACCGGCCTGGTCGTAGGCGACGGCCGGCACCGCACCGGCCGCAAGCGCATCCTGCACCTGGGCGATGCTGGCGGCCGGTAGGGTCATCAGCACCGCAATCGGCTGCACCTGGGTCATGGTCACCAGCCCCTCGGCGTCGGTGGGATGGATCACGTTGCCGACGTCAATCCGGCGCACCCCGGTCACGCCGTCGAACGGCGCGGTCAGGGTGGCGTAACTGAGCTGGGTCTGCGCGTCGTCCATGGCGGCCTGGTCGGACTTGACCGCGCTGCCGATCTGCGCCGCCTGCGAGCGCTGGTCGGTGACCTGCTGGTCGGTCGCGAAGCCGCGGCTGAGCAGCGGCAGGTTGCGGTTGATGTTGACCTCGATGTTGGCAAGCTGCGCCTGGTCGCGGGCCATCTGCGCCTCCGCCTGGGCGAGGCGGGCCTGCAGCGGCCTGGGATCAATCTGGGCCAGGGTGTCGCCGCGATGCACCTCCTGTCCCTCGACGAAGTCCACGGATTGCAGCAGGCCCGTCGCCTGGCTGCGGATCGTGGCGGTGTTCAGCGCCTGCACCGTGCCGAGGCCGCTCAGGATGACCGGCACGTCACCTTGCTGCACCAGCGCTGTCACCACAGGAACTGCCGCGGCAGGGGGTGCCGCCTGCGGCGGGCGCGTGATGGAATGGACGGCCAGGGCCGCGATACCAGCGGCTACGGCGAGGGAGAAGCCAATCTTCACTGCGGGACGCATGGGTTTTCCTCTTTCGCCTGCATGGTGGACAGGTGCGTTGCCCCCGCGCCCGTCCAGGCAGGAGCGGGAGCGCGGCACGCGCCGGAACGCAGCGGTCCCGGATGGTGCTGCTGCAAGGCGCCGGCCGGGGCAGGCCTTCAGCGTTCTCGACCGATGCCATGGGCCGGCGCCTTGCAGCACGTCATCCCACTAGCACTACCTGGGTGTTTTCTCTCATAGCATTGCAAGAACAACGACTTGCGAGTTTGGGCAAATCCGGCCAAGCTGCTGACGCTACAGGGTTTCAGCCTGAAAGTGCCCAGGTAGTGCTAGAGCGGCATGATCTTCGGGCCGGTGCTGGGGAACTTGGCAATGTCCTGGGCCGGGACGTTGAAGTGCGCGGACACCAGGGCTGGCGGCGTGTGCGTGAGCCAGTCCGACAGCGACACGTCCTGATAGGCGCTGCTGCGGAACACCTCCAGGAACACCAGGTCGTCGCTGCCCGCATTCCTGATGTAGTGGCCGTAGTTGCGCTTGATGTAGCCGATGTCGCCGGGCTTGAAGTCGTTCGTCACGGCCTTCGGCCCGGTGTTGAACACGCCCATCTCAGCCGACCCGGCGATGTAGTACTGCCACTCGTCTGCGTTGGGGTGCCAGTGCATCTCCCGCATCCCGCCGGGGTGGACCGTGACCAGCGCCGCCGCGATGGTGGTGGACACCTTGAAGTTGCTGCTGTCGGCGACCTGCACCATGCCGCCACGGGTCTGCTTGGTGACCGGCCCGTCGGCAAGCCGGTAGACGAATGGGTTGGGCGGCGCCCCAGCCTGGCCTTGCGCCGCGGCCACGTCGGCGGCGAGCAGGCCGGGCACGGCGCCCTGAAAGATCCAGAGGTCGTGCAGCGGTATCTTGCTGAAGGTCTCGGCTGGGACGTCGAAGTTCAAGGCCAGCACGTCAGGCGGCGTGTGCGCCATCCAGTCGCTGACGAGCAAGGTGTTGTACTCCGACTGCTTGCCGCTGTCGAAGCACAGGATGAACTCGCACCCATCCTGCCCCAGGCCCTGCAGCGAGTGCGGGAAGCCCGCGGGGAAGTACCACAGGTCGCCCGCCTTGGTGTCGGCGACATAGGCCCGGCCGTCCGTGTCCAGCACGGTGACGCGGCAGGCACCGTAGGTCATGTAGCCCCACTCGGCGGCCTGGTGCCAGTGCAGTTCCCGGACGCCGCCCGCAGCTAGGCGCATGTTGACGCCCGAGATCTCTTCCGAGATCGCGAAGTCGGACTGTGTGACCTGGCGCGCCCAGCCGCCGTCCTGGATGCGCCGCGGCGCGTTGTTGAACGACGCCCAGAACTGCGGCAGGTCGCCGATGTCGGTGGGCGGCGGGCTGAACGCCGCCGGGAACTGCCCAACGAGCGCTGGGTTCTGCGGCCCGGGGTCGCTGGTGCTGCCGGGGTTCTTGGCGTTGACGGCACCCTGGGGTGGCTCGTCGGGGTTGCCGGGGGTGGCCGCAAGCGTGGCGCTGGCGGCCGACGCGGCACCCGCCGCGGCGCCGGCTGCAAGCATGGTGCGACGAGAAAAGATGGTCACCGGCATCTCCAAGATCGTTCGAAGCTTGTGCTCGGCAGCTTTGGCCAAGGTGGTGCGGCGGCATGGGCCAGTGGCCCTGCCGCCGCGCCAGGCTTATCGCGACACTGCGGTATCGCGGGCTGCAAGGCCCAGAGGGGCCGCCGGCTCCGGTTGCGTGCGAGTTGTGGCGATCGTTCCCACCCGCTCCTGGCCGGTCGAGCCTGGCGCCAGGGTCCGTGCGCCCGGCGGCGCGCTGTCCGGCGGCTGCGGCATGGAATTGGCGGAATTGGGCGCAGGCGGCGTTTCGTAAACGCCTTGGGCAAAGGACGGCGCCGCGCCCAGCAGAAGCAGCAGGCCGCTCAATGCGATGGTTGTCGAGGTATTCATGATGGTGCTCCGTGTCGCCGCGGCAGGACCGCCGCAGCCATCACACAACACCCGGCGACCTCGCGAGACCAATGCGGAGCACTCACCGCCACATGCCCGGCTGGCATGATGGGGTGCGCCGCTATGACAGACGGGCCACCCGCAGCACCAGGCTCCGTAGCCAGCGGTGCGCCGGCACGTCATCGAGCCGCCGGTGCCACAGCATGGCAGTGACCAGCTGGGGCGACGGGAACGGCAATGGCAATGGCATGACATGCAGGGGCGCGATGCGCGCGAACGCCCGTGCCGTGCGCTCCCCCACGACTGCCACCATGTCCGACTGCGCCAGCAATGCAGCCGCTGCGAGCAGCGGCGCCCGCAGCGCCACGCGGCGCTCCAGGCCGTGCCGCGCCAGCTCGGCATCCAGGAATTCCGTGTCCTCGCCGGTCGAGGACAGGTCGAGGTGCGGCAACGCGGCGAGCGCGGCCAGGCCGAGGTCCCCGGTCTCGGCGGCCGGATGGCCGCGGCGCATGAGGGCTGCGAAGCCGTTCTCGAACAGCCGCAGGTCGGAGAAGCGTTCCCCAGGGGCGGCCAAGGTGCCTAGCGCGAGGTCCAGCTCGGACCGGTCGAGCCGGCCAGCCACGTCCAGCGTGCCGCTTGGGCGCAGGTCGAGGGTGATGCCCGGCGCCTCCGCCGCGACTGCCGCCGCGACGGACGCCGCGAGGACCAGCGCGGCACGGTTATCCAGGGCAATGACGAAGCGGCGGTCGGCTATGGCCGGGTCGAACGCAGCGGCGCCGTCCAGTGCCGTGCCCAGCCCCTCCAGCGCCGCACGGACCGGGCCGGCCAGCCGTTCGGCAAAGGGCGTGGGCGCCATGCCGTCCGGGGTGCGCACGAACAGCTCGTCATGCAACGCCCCACGCAGCCGCGCCAGGGCGTGGCTGATCGCAGGCTGGGTCATGTTAAGCTTGGCGGCGGCACGGGTCGCGCTGCGGGCCTGCGCCACGGCGTCGAACACGACAAGCAGGTTGAGGTCAATCTTGCGCCAGTTCACCTGGGTCTCCGGATTGGCAGGGCAGCGCATGGCCGGAAGGCAGCAGCGCGCGCTGCAGTGGGATGACACGCACGGTATCATGCCGGACCCGCATGTCACGGTGCCGGACGCGCATTGGCCATGGTGCCCGGCCCCGGCCACTCTAGCGCTCAGTGCCCAGTGACGAGACTCTCATGGACCATCTCCTCCCTCCGACGGCCAGACATCACCCGCGAGCCCGAATGGCGCTTGTGACTGTGCTGCATTCGTCTGGCGGGACCAGGCTTGCACATGATCTGGTACGTGCCTGGGCGCCGGCCGTCCCAGCGGCGGCAATGTCAACGATGCTGGTTGCCAGCGGCGGCGGCGGGCTTGCGGAGACGCTGGCGCAGATCGGCCGGAAGCTCGAGGAGGCGGGCCTTGATGCGTCGTCCCTGGTGCTGGCCGGCATCGGCGGCGGGGAGGAAACGGCCTTGCAGCTTGCGTTTGGGCAGGCCGCGCTGGCCTGTGCGGGCGTGGTGGCGTGCGGGGATAGCCTGCCGCCGCTGCAGGTGCTGAGAGGGCGGCCGGAGGCGGGGCGTGCCAAGCTGCGGCTGGTCTGGACAGCCGATGATCCCCTGTTCTGCGCCGCCGCGCTGGGCGACCTGCTGCGCTGCCTCCGCGCTGCTGGCCTCGATGCGGCGGGCGCCGTGTTGCAACGGCAGGATGGCCCGTCGCGGGAGGCAGACGGCCGCCAGCCTTCCTCCTTGCCCCTGGTGCGGTTGGGGGGCGGCTACCTCGCCGAGTTGGTCGCGGTGGCGCTCGGCTCAACAGGCCGGCTCCAGGCACACCTGGCGGGCACAGGATGACTTCTCTCCCAACTGGACTGCCAGGCTCCGTTTCCAAGCAAAGCTGCGCGTCCTTGGCCACCGGCGCACGGTCCACAGCCCGCACAGCACGTCTAACCGCGGGAAAAGGCCAAGCCTGATCAAAGCATAGGAATCGGACATGATTGACTGGTCCATCGCGGTGCCTTCCTTCCTGACTGCCCTTGTCGAGTGGGTCGAAGCCTTCACCATTGTGCTTGCGGTCAGCCTGAGCATCGGCTGGCGCGCGGCACTCGGTGCGTCGCTGGCCGGGCTTGCCACGCTGGCAGTGCTGACGCTCGCCGCCGGACGGCTGCTGGCCACCAGCTTGGACATCGGCTGGCTCCAGCTTGTCGTCGGCGTGTTTCTGCTCTTGTTCGGCCTGCGCTGGCTGGCGAAGGCGATGGCGCGCCATGCCGGGCTGAAGCCGCTGCATGACGAGGCCGCGGAGTTCGAGACGACGCGCGCCAGCCTTAAAGGCGAAGGGATGGCTGGCTGGATGATCGCCTACAAGGGCGTGCTGCTGGAAGGGCTGGAGGTGTGGCTCGTCGTGGTCGCGCTCGGCATGAACAAGGGGAACGGGACGGGCATGGCCAGCAGCGCCGGGGCCGCCCTGGCGGCGTTGCTGCTGACCTGCGCTGTCGGTGCGGCCGTGCGTGCGCCGTTGCAGCGCGTGCCGGAGAACGCGATCAAGTTCACGGTCGGGGCGATGATCGTCGCCTTCGGCACCTACTGGACGATGGAGGGTATCGGCGGCCCGGGGACCTGGCCGCTGTCGGATTGGACGCTGCCGGTGCTCGGCGCGTTCTACCTGCTGGCTGGGTTGGCCGTTGCAACGGCGATGCGCGCGCGGGTGCGCCAGAGGATCGCGTGATGGGACCGTTCGTCAAGACCCTGTTCGGCGACGCGCGCAACGTGGCCGTCGCAGCGGTCCTGCTGGCCATCGAGGCCATGCTGATCCACGCCGGACATGGCCGCGAGGCCACCATCCTGGTGCCGCTGGCGACCTTTGCCAGCGCGGCCTGGCTGGCGCACCGGTAGAGGCTCAGGGGGGGTGGGGTACCCCTCCGCTTTCGCCCGGTTCGCCAGCGCCTTGGATGCAGATGAGCTCGACGATGCAGCCGGGGTCCGCTCCCCCGATCCGCAGGCCGAAGCCGTGCAGCGCCGCCACGGCAGCAACCAGGCTCAGCCCCAGCCCGCTGCCCTCGACCGTCCGGCTCCGCTCCGTCCGGTAAAAGCGTTGCAGCACTTGCTCCCGCTCGGCCGGCGGGATGCCGGGCCCCTGGTCGGCGACACGGATGCAGGCCCCGCCCGGCACATCGCACACTGACAGCGTGACCTCGGTCCCTGCCGGCGAGAACTTGATCGCGTTGTTCACCAGGTTGCCGACTGCCTCCAGCCGCCCGTCCGCGAGCGGCACGGTAACAGCGCGGACGATTTCTTGCACGTCGCGGTCGCGGTCGCGCCCGATCGGCCCGATCTCGGCCCGGTCCGCCTTCCCGTCCGGCGGCAGCCCGGCGGGGCGGGTCAGCACGTTGCCGGTCACGCGGGCGCCGTTATGTGCGAACAGCGCGCCATAGCGGACGCGATGTGTGTCCTCGGTCAGCCAGGTGTCCAACCGCGCTGGGACGACAGCGCCCAGGCCGCCCAGGACGAAGCGCGTCTCCCCCAGCACAATCCCATCGATGCGCTCCTGCTCACGCACGACCGTCTGCCAGTAGATGAAGGCGAACAGCAGCAGCATCGTGGCCGTTACGCCGCCAGCTATGGCCAGGGTCCAGCTGAACACCGTCGTGCTGGCCAGCGCGCGCCACCTCATCGCGCCGGTCGGCGTGCGCAAAGCCGTTCTGCCGCGCGCTCGTCACACCGAACTCGTGATTAAAGATGCCGCCCTGGACTATATGCGCGATCACCACTTGGCGGGACCGCTGGTGTGCAAGCTCGCAGCCCACCAACAGCGGCGGTTCTCCAACGGCAAAGCCTGGACCGCCCATCTCGACCAGCTTGGCCTGACCGGCCTCGAGGTGACGCCCGATCCGGTGCGCGTTGCCACCGAGGGCGCGCTGTGGGGCGCGGTCAGCGCCCACGGATTCCTGTGCGAGGCGGTGGTGGTCAGCGATGACGCCGGGCAGTTCAACATCGGCACGCACGCTCTATGCTGGATCCATGCCGAGCGGCTGGTGCACAAGCTGGAGCCCGTCACCGACACGCAGCGCTGTGCCCAGCAGCATGTCCGAGGCCTGATCTGGCGGTTCTACGCCGACCTCAAGGCCTATCGCCTCGACCCGACGCAGCACCGCCGCCGCGAATTGCGGGCACGCTTTGACCGCATCTTCCGACGCAGCACCGGCTTTGCCACGCTGGATCGCCTGCTCAAGCGGCTGCACGCCAACAAGACCGAGTTGCTCAGGGTGCT
>JAABUQ010011306.1_pt1 | contig 11428 bp, 9 predicted proteins | sample 5560001 | NCBI WGS metagenome assembly JAABUQ01 (sample SAMN10711888, study PRJNA513371) | rock metagenome | isolation source: Antarctica rocks | place: Antarctica: Victoria Land, Finger Mt nord | collected 2015-12-18
TACGTCGAATTGGCGTCGCCAGTCAGGAGCCTTCTTATGAGTGCATCGTCCTCCGCTAAATCTGCTGGTGAATCAGCTGGCACCGCCGGTAACGGCCTTGTCACTACTTCGTACGCGCTGCGCTGGGGCGTGCTGGCGGTCGTTCTCGCCGCTCAGTGCATGGACCTCATGGACTCAACCATCGTCGATGTTTTCGGGCCGTCAATCCGCCGCGACCTGGGCGGCGCAGCCTCGACCCTCCAGTGGTTCTCGGCTGCGTACACCCTGGCGTTCGCTGTCTTGCTGGTCACCGGGGCACGGCTGGGTGACATCTTCGGCCGTCGCCCGCTGTTCCTGGTCGGCTCGGCCGGCTTCACCATCACCTCGGCGGCGTGCGCCCTCACGACCTCTCCCAGCATGCTGATCGCCTTTCGGGCCATCGAGGGCGAGTTCGGCGCGCTCCTCATCCCGCAAGGGTTCGGCATGCTCAAGGAAGTGTTGCCCGAAGAGGAGATGTCGACGGTCCTCTCGGCTCTGGGTTCGTTGCGCCGCCAGATCGGTGTGGTGTTCGAGGACAGTTTCCTGTTCTCGGACTCGGTCCCCGCCAACGTCGCCTACATCACGCCGCTCCTCGACGAGGCAGTCGACCGGCTAAAACCGTCGACGCCCCGCTGCTCACGACAGGAAGGCCACCATGCATCTTGATCCGTCACCCGTTGGGTCCGCTCGAACGACTCCTCGGCGTGCAGTCCGGGACGGCGGCGATGCTGTGGTCGGCGGGACGAATCCATGGCTGTCCCTCGTCGTCCTGAGTCTGGCGCAGCTGATGGTCATCCTGGACTCGACCATCGTGAACATCGCGTTGCCGACCGCCCAGCACGACCTTCAGTTCTCGACCGACGACCGGCAGTGGGTGGTGACCGGATACGCGCTGGCCTTCGGCAGTCTCCTACTGCTCGGCGGCCGGCTCTCGGACTTCTTCGGACGGAAGCGGCTGTTCCTCATTGGCGTCGGCGGGTTCGCTGCCGCGTCTGCAGTCGGCGGTGCCTCTGGCGATTTCGCGATGCTGCTCATCGCCCGTGTCGCTCAAGGTGCGTTCGGTGCCATGCTCGCGCCGGCTGCTCTGTCGCTGCTATCAGTCACATTCGCCAACGACGCAACCGAACGCGGCCGAGCGTTCGGGATCTTCGGCGCGGTCTCGGGTGCCGGCGGTGCGCTGGGGCTGCTGCTGGGCGGCGTCCTCACGCAGGACCTGTCCTGGCGGTGGTGTCTCTACGTGAACCTGCCCATCGCTGCCGCCGCGTTCGTCGGTGCGCTGGTCTTCTTCCGCGACGGCGACCGACCAGAGCGGGTCCGGCTCGATATCGCGGGCACGATCACGGCAGTGCTCGGCCTGGTCGGCATCGTGTTCGGTCTCGGCAACGCCGAGTCGAGGGGCTGGAGCGACCCCTCAACGCTCGGCCCGGTAGTCGCAGGCGCGGTACTCGTGGCCGTCTTCGTGCTGATCGAACGCCGCGTCAGCCACCCGCTGCTCCCGCTGCCAGTGATCCTGGACCGTGACAGAGGCGCAGCCTATCTGTCGGTCGGGATCTCGGGAACTGGCTCCTTCGCAGTGTTCCTGTTCCTCACCTACTACCTCGAGGAAACGCTGAGGTTCACGCCGTTTCAGACCGGCGTGGCGTTCCTCCCCATGGTCGGCCTGGTGATGGTGGGAGCGGTGTACTCCGGGTCGGTGCTCCTGCCGCGTACCGGGCCGCGCCCGCTCGTTCCGGCAGGATGCCTCCTCGCTGCGATCGGCATGGCGATGCTCACCGGCATCGGCGCGGGGTCCAGCTATGCCGGAAGCGTTCTGCCGTCCCTGCTCATTATCGGGCTCGGGTTCGGATTGATCTTTGGCCCGGTACAGAACGCTGCGACCAGCGGGGTGCAGTCGCACGAGTCCGGCGTGGCGTCCGCGATGGTGAACACCGCCCAACAGATCGGCGGGGCCATCGGGCTGGCCGTGTTCAGCTCGCTAAGTGCGACGGCGATCACGAACTACCTCACGGCACACGCTGCGACCGCGACGCAGACGGCGACCATCGTCGAGGCGACCCTCGCCAGCTACCATTTCGTGTTCTGGATCGCGGCAGCGCTGTTCCTCGGGAGCGCCATACTGGCCGCCCTCCTCTTCCGCAGCGGCCCCTTACCGGTCAACACGGATACAGCGCCCGTCACCCTAAGAACTACCAACGCCAGTAGCACCAGTACGGCCGCGGTCCAGCCTCTTCGCGATGCCGATCAGGACCTGACCATGCACTCGGCTTCGAGGTAGCGAATGGAGCATGCCGACCGCCCGCGACGTCTATAGATATATCTGACAGGAAACCGAATTGAACGGCGCACAGCTCGCGTCGAAAGTGAGGAACATGATGAAAGCAGCGCAATTCAGCCGGTTCGGGGGTCCCGAGGTCCTCGAGATCGTGGATCTTCCCGACCCGCATCCTGGTCCCGGACAGATCCGGATCGTCGTGCACGCGGCCGGCATCAATGCGACCGATGGGAAGCTGCGCAAGGGCCTGTTGAACTTCGGCGCGGTGCTGCCGCAGACGACGGGTCGCGACGTGGCGGGCGTCGTCGACGAGGTCGGAGAAGGTGTTACAGATGTCGGTGTCGGCGACCGGGTATTCGGTGTCTCCGACGATGGCGCCGGAGCGGCCGAACTGGCGCTGCTGACCTATCGGGCGCCGATCCCGCCGTCCCTCGGTTTCGTCGACGCCGCCGGCCTCCCCGTCGCGCTCGAAACAGCCACGCGCAGCCTGAACGCACTCAGCGTCGGCCCTGGAATCACCCTGCTCATCAACGGCGCCGCAGGTGGGATCGGCAGCACCGCCGTTCAGCTCGCCGTCGCCCGCGGCGCGCGCGTGATCGGCACCGCCAGTACCGCGAACCACGACTACCTTCGACTCCTCGGCGCACAGCCCGTGACGTACGGCGAAGGCATGGACGAACGAGTCCGCACCCTCGCGCCCGATGGCGTCGACGCCGCGCTCGACGTCGCCGGAAGTGGCGTGCTACCCGAGTTGATCGATCTCGCCGGCGGCCCGCAGAACGTGGTGACACTCGCCGACATCGACGGAGCGAAACAGCACGAGGTGCGCTTCAGCAACGGCTTTCAAGGCCACGCCTTTCACGCGCTTACTGAAATAGGAGCACTCATCGAGGCCGGGCGCTTTTGGCTTCCCGTCGAGCGAACCTACCCACTCGACGAGATCTCGGAAGCGCACCGCGTCAGTGAGCACGGGCACGTTCGAGGCAGGCTAGTGCTGGTAATCGGCTAAAGGCCGCGCTTCCGGTCTCGTAGCCGATGAAGCCATCCCTAGTGTCGTACCGCCGCAGCCTGGACGATAGTCTGCGCCGCCTGCGCACAGACTACGTCGACATCCTCCAGTTGCATGGCGGCATGTTCACGTCTGACGACGTACAGCACATCCTGGAGCGAGGTCCGTTGGAAGGTCTACGTCGTGCGCGTGAACAGGGCAAAACTCGATTTATCGGCGTGACGGCCGAGGAGCCGTGGACGGCGCGCCCGCTGATCGCCTCCGGAGCCTTTGACGTGGTTCAGCTTCGCTACAACCTGATCTATCAGTCCGCTGCGCTGCATGCGCTCGACGAGGCGCGCGACACCGGTCTCGGCGTGGCGGTCATGCGTCCGATGACCTCTGGCATGCTGCAGCGCATCTTGCACTTCCTCAAGCCGGACTGGCAGACCGACGACGTGTATGCCGTGGCGCTTCAGTTCGTGCTCTCGGATTCCCGCGTGCACGTCGCCAACGTCGGCATGCGCTGGCCAGCCGAGGTCGACCGCAACCTCGACCTGGTCGAGCGGTTCAGTCCACCGACAGACTTCGCCGAGCTGCCCCGCCTGACTGCTGGCATCTACCGTGTTGAGGATCAGGAGGCCGTTGCTGCGCCGGCGACCTCTCGTGGACCGGTCTGAGGGTCACGCTCCGTGAGGCCGCTAGCGGTTGGAAAGCTCGCGCAGCGCGTCACCCGCTCCGGCAAGATGTTCGAGCTGCATCTCCGAATATTTGCGACTGAGCACCACGCCCTGTGCGCCACCCGCAAACGCGGCCAGGACCGCTTGTTTGACGCCCTCGCGGCTGCATTGGGCCAGGTCGGCACCGGTCGGAATATCGATGTCGATGCCAGGGTAGATGGCACACCGCCCCTGGACTGCCGCCACGGCCCGCTCGGTCTCGCGGCGGACATAGTCGCTCGAGAAGCCGCTTCTGGGTAGGTCCTCGAACGCGCCTTCCTCGAGTCCAAGCAGACGCAGCAGCAGCGGGTATGCTTCGGCCGGCGTGGCGTCCGCGAACAGCGCCTGGCAGGCGTTCTCGACCCACCGGTGAAAGCGTGGGCCGGCGCAGTTGTTGTACGCAACCAGTTTGATGAAATCCGAGTACTGGCTCATCTCGCCCAGGTCCTGATCGGCTCGGTAGAACGGGCTGAACGAAATGGTGTGAAACACATGCCAGCCCACGAGCAGGTCCGGCTTGCACGCCTTGGCGAGCCCGTAAACGTCGCGATACAGCTGATGCTGGCTATCGGTCCACAGCGTCTGCCAGGCCAGAAGCTCCGGGTAGCGGAGCAGCAGTCGCCAGAAGCTGGTGAATGCACCGTCAGCTGGGCGCTTGCCAGCGGAGAGATTGGCATTCCACTCCAGTGCCAGCCTGTAGCCTTCAATGGCTCGCCGCACATCAATGCCGCGTTCGCGGGCTAGCGCCTGGCAGTAACGGCAGAAGCATGTGACCTGGGTGCGCGAGTCCTCTGGGCGGACCGGCGCCTGAACGAGCAGGTTCAGCGGCCCGGATCGCTCAGAGCACCACGCCAGGCCATCCAGGTCGTAACTCTTCGCATAGTCTTCAACAATGCTGAGGTGCCACGCGCGATAGTCCGGATTGTTAAAGCAGAACAGTGGCACCGGCTTGCCCCAGGCATTGACTTCCAGACAATTCGGAAAGTTGGGGTAGCGGCGTAGCTCGTCGGCGTAGCTGCTCTCCTCGATCCACGCGAAACTCTTCAGTCCACGCCGCCTGGCCTCCGGCACCACTGCCTCGAACAGGTCCCAGTCCGGATGTTCGGGCGCCCGCCCGGCGGGCCCCAGCCTCGTCGTCGCGTAGTACTCGGGATGAATTGTGGCGTAGTTGCCGCCGACCCAATCGGGGTCATACTCCTGCACGCCGTGGTCCGGGAGCGGGTGGCCGGGCACCTGACGGCCGCCGGTACCGCGTGTCCACGTCGGCGTGGCCAGAAACAGCGCATTTGCGCCGCCGCGCTCCTGGAGGATATCCAGCACGGGCCCCACGCCCTCGTCCACAAAAGAAACGGCGCCCACTTGAACAGCTACGACTGGAGTGGCCATGGCATTCTCCTGATCCTCAGACGCGAAGTCGCGGGTCGAGGGCGTCGCGCAACGCGTCGCCGACAAAATTGAACGCGAATACGGCCAGGCTGATGGCGACGCCTGGAGCGATGGCCAGCCACGGCGCCCGCTCGGCGAACTGGGTGGCCGACCCGCGCAGCATGAGCCCCCAGGCCGGCGTTGGCTCGGCCACACCCAGACCCAGGAAACTCAGGCTGGACTCGAGCAAAATGGCTTGCCCCAGCAGCGCGGTGAGCATGATCAGATACGGGGCTACGACATTTGGCAAGATGTGGCGGACCATAATCGCCACGTGCCCCGCGCCAAGCGCCCGGGCCGCCTCGACAAACGGTGACTCGCGGATCGACAGGGCACTGGCGCGAACCACCCGCGCCACGCGCGGCACGGACACAACGATCACGGCCAGGACGACGCTGCCGATGCCGCCGCCACCAAACGCTGCTACGAGCGCCAGGGCCAGCACGATCAGGGGAAACGCCAGCAGGATTTCTTCGAACCGCTCGACAATCAGGTCGACCATGCCGCCGAAGTAGGCCGTCGTAACGCCCAGGGCGGCTCCAAGCGTCGCCGCGACCACCGAGCCGCTGATACCCACCAGGAGGGCGGTACGGGATCCGTAAACAAGCCGGCTGAAGACATCGCGGCCGAAGCCGTCCGTGCCGAGCAGGTGCCTCGGTCCTGGGGGCTGCAAGATGACCAGGAAGTCGCCGCTGACCGGATCGAACGGAGCGAGACGCTCGGCGAGAATTGCGGCCAGCAACATCACCAGTAGGACCGCCGCACCCACCACCCCGAGAGGGTATGTCTGCAGTAACCCTGATCCGCGGCCCGGCCGGCCGCGGCCCCGCTCCAGCGCCCGCGGCGCCTCGCGGATAACCATCGGCTCGATCGCTTGTAGGGTGCCGTTCATCGAGCCAAACGGATCCGTGGATCGAGCCACGCGTAGCCCAGATCCACCACCAGGTTCGTGCCCAGGAACAGCACCGCCGTCAGCATGACCAGCGCTTGCGTCATGGTGTAATCGCGGTGGCTGATCGCATCCACCAGCAACTTGCCTACTCCGTTGAGGTTGAAGACCTGCTCGGTAACCACGAGTCCTCCAAGCAGTGTGGCGAACTCTAGCCCGGCCAGGGTGACGACCGGTAAGACGGCATTGCGCGCCGCGTGCCTCGCGACCACCACCTGCTCACGCAGGCCTTTGGCGCGCGCGGTCCGCACGTAGTCCTCACGCAGCACATCCAGCAGGGCCGAGCGCATCATGCGCGCCAGGACCGCCGCGCTGCGATAGCCAACCACCAGGGCCGGCCAGACGAGCTGGCTGATATTCGCGAGCGGATCGTCGAACAACGGGGTGAACGTGACGGGCGGCGACCAGTGGAACAGGATCAACAAAAACAGGATGAGCAGGATGCCGAGCCAGAAGGCAGGCATCGATAGCCCGCCGACGCTGAAGATGCGGACCGCGTAGTCCAGGGGCGTGTTGCGACCTATCGCCGACAGCGCCCCCATGGGCAGCGCCACACCTAACGACACGACCAGTGCCAGGATCGCCAGTTCGAGGCTCAAGCCGAAGCGCAGGGAGATTTCGGTCGAGACAGGTCGGTCGGTCCACATCGAGCGCCCCAGATCGCCATGCAGCAGGCCGCCGCTCCAGGTAATGAACTGGATCAGCAAGGGCTGGTCCAGTCCCAACTTGGCTCGCTCGGCCTGGATGTCAGCCTGGGTGACGGTGCCGCCTTCACCGCCCAAATGGAGGACAGCAATGTCACCGGGCGCGACGCGCATCAACAGGAACGTCGCCACCGCCACCCCCAGTAGCGTCGGCATCACCAACAGCAATCGCGTTACAAGGTATCGCTGCACGAGATCTACTGTCTACGTCCGGCACAAGCCGCGACTGGAGTGCCGTGCTTGCGAGCCACTCACGCGCTCAGCCAGACGTCGGTGATGTCGTTGATGTAGTAGCTGGGCGTGATATCCCAGCCATGTACTTTCGATGACCGCGCGACGATGCGCTGCTGCCACAAGCCCATCAGCTTGTAGGCCATCTCGTCGTACAGTCGCCGATCGAAATCGAACACCAGCTGCCTGCGCTTGTCCAGGTCCGGCTCACGACTCTGTCGGTCGAAGAGATCATCCAGCGTGCGGTCGACGTACCCGCCGTAGTTCGCCGGCGAGCGATCGTTGGAAATCGACCGAGAGAGCTGCTGATCAGGATCGTCGGCGAAGTCACCGATGGCGCCGACAAAGACGTCGAAATTGCCGCTCCGCTGTGCCTCCGTGTACGGTCCCGTCTCCAGCACTTTGTGCTCGACATTGATTCCGATGCGCCGCCACTGATCGATCAGGAAGATGCCCATCGTGGGGAACGGCTCGACGTTTCGATTGGTGAGCGTAAAGCTGAATCCGCTGCCGACGCCGGCCTCCTGCAGCAACCGCGTGGCCTCGGCGCGGCTCTTGTCGATGTCGGTGCTGAACCCCGCCACCGACTTGAGCTGGTCGTCTGATGGCGCGAACTGCGAGCCCGGTCGCATGGACATGCCCACGCCCTTGAAGTAGGTCACCTGGGACAACGCCTGGGCGCCTGCCCAGCGGTCCACCGCCAGTGTCAGTGCACGTCTGACTCGTGCATCGTCCAACGGCTTGTGCAGCGTGTTGATTTCGGCCGTTTCACCCGATAGCAGCGGCAGCTGCTCGATGACGACCTGGTCGCCCATGGCGCGCTTCAAATCCTCGGCCGCGCTCGGGTTGATGGTTCGGAAGTCGATGAATGAGCGACCGCCGCGGATGGCAGCGACACGCGCTGCGTCGTCGGTGATGAAGACCGCCCGGAACGAATCCAGATACGGGCGCTCCTTTCGATAGAAGTTGGGATTCTTCTTGCCGATCCAGTGCGAGCCGGGTACGTACTCGACGAACGTAAACGGGCCGGTGCCCATCACGTTCTTCTTGTAGTAGTGCGGGTCCTGCGCCAGGATGTCTGCCTTGTAGATGTGGTTCCACGGCGACGCCAGGTTCCCGATGAACGACGCCGATGGATATTTCAGCTTGAACCGCACGGTGTGCGGGTCCGGAGCCTCCACCGAAGCGACCGAAGAGTACAACGCATTACGCGGGCTCCGCACACCTTGCGGCGGGTTGATGATGTGGTCGTAGCTGGCTTTCACGTCGAGACTCGTCAGGATCGAGCCATCGTGAAATGCGATGCCGTCGCGGATTTTGAAGTCGTAGACGAGCTGATCGGGTGAGATAACCCAGGATTCGGCGACTTCGGGCACGATCTTCGGGTACTCGGTCTGACTGAATCGAACCAGCAGGTTGTAGTGCGCCTGCGTCGGGTATAGCGTGGCCCACGTCGCCTCTTGATGAATGTCCCAGGAGGGTGGGTCGGCATTCACGGTAAAAATGAACTCGCCGCCGGCGCGCGGCGGTCCCGCGTCGGCGGAGCTGGATGCTGCGCCGGCCGCACGCGCGGGCGTGGCCGCCGGAGCACTCGCCGCCGGCTGGGCTGGGAGGCTGGACGAGCACGCCGCCAGCACGCCCGTGGACATGCCCGTGGCAGCCAGCATCAGTAGCTTGCGGCGAGTCAGCCGGTGTGTCGACGTGTCCGTCACGCCACGCCCCTCCAAGCTGGGATCGCCAGGTGTTTACGAGACAACCACCACCTCATGATCGATGATCGATGGAACTTCGAAGTGTCCCCAGCCAGTGTCGAGATGCACTGCCAGCCTGGTGTCGGCGACCAGCAGCTGTGCCGTTCGACCCCCGACGCCTCGAGGCAGCAGCACGCGTACCCCGATCGGTCCGACAGGCACCAGTTCATGCAGCGGCGGACGCCAGGCTCCGGGATTCGTGAGATTCACAAGGTGCAGGATGAGCCTGCCGGTCTGCTCGTACAGGTGGCAGTCGATCAGACCCGGACCGTCCACCTGCATTGGAATACGATCGCTGGCCGCCCAGCGGACCAGGTTCGCCAGCAACCTCGCGTGATCGGGCAGGTTGTCCCGTCCGAAGCAGCGGTCGAGATCGGCAGCCAGGTAGGCCACCCGGCCGCCGTTGGGACGCTCCCTGAGCACCAGGCCGGGCAACGCAGACGTCGGCTGGCGCATCCACGACGTTTCGGGTGGATAGATCGGAAACGGAGGAACGAACGTCAGCGGCGCGGTGCTCCCCGAACCGGCGCGCACCACTTCGAGTCGGCCCCCGAAGGGCAGCAGGTCAGTCGCTTCGAAGCCAGCCAGCACGGGGTGCCGCGGACCGCCAGGCGCAGGATCGAGGCCGGCGCGCGGACCGTACCGGTCGGCTCGCTGCTCGGGAGCCAGGCGCAGATAGCTGTGCTGGGCCCAGGTTTCCCAGCTTGGATCGGCCGGTCCTGACGACCCATGGTGCACGCCCGTCGCCTCAACTCCCAGAAGATCGGTCAACCCGAAGTCCGCACGCGGCTCGCCCCATTCGTCGTAGCGACTGGTTTCGCCGCTCGCCACCAGCCCGCCGCCGCGCTCCACGAACGCGCGGATGGCTGCACAGTGCGCATCCGACAGTGCACCGACGTTAGGCAGTATTAGCGCCGCGAGGTCTTTTCCATCGCGTTGGATGTGATCGGCGTGTACGGGCACAGAAGGGATACGCGCCCGCACAAGCGCCTCGCGCACGCCGAGTCCCGGCAGCACCACCCGCTCTTCGGCCGCGTCCCGGCCGTAGAAGTCGAGGTTCTGCTGCGTCCAGACGATACCCACGCTCGCCACCGGTCGTCGGTTGACCAGGTAGTGCTGGTTGGTTTCGTGCCACCGAAACAGAGACTCCGCCGTCTGGTACTGGCGGCGATCTTCGTGATAGGCACCGATGTGGTGCCACCACGGCTGAATCGTGCCCGCGAAGCCCTCCAGGGCCCACATCCGCGCCTCTGGCTCCGGTTTGCTGGTCACGCGAAAGGTGGGACGCCCGGCCTGGTAGAGGGCCATACTTTCGGGAATCAACCGGTCCCAGCCAAGCAGCCCATGAATGAGCTTGCCCATCTCGGCGTTGCTCTGAAAACCGCCGGACGCGGTGCGCGCCTGTGAGTCGAGCATGACAATCTCGGTCCGTTCACACAGCGCCTTGTAGTCGCGCAAGCGGGTGCTCTGCGCCAGCAGGTCGCCGCTGTTCATGCCGATCCACAGGCAGTCGGGCCCGCCGCGGTCCCGCGTCACGCGATTGTTGAGCTCCCAGATCTCGACACGCCGTTGGTAGTTCCAGGTAATCCACTGGCGATAGTTCGGATCATCCCAGTCGGGCGCGTGGGGAAGGCTCAGGCCCGTCACATCCCGAAACGCCCGAGCGCAGTTGACGCAGCGGCAGATTCGGGTACGTTCGAGGCCGCTCCAACTATTGTCGGTAATCCCGTCGGGGTGGCTGCGATCGATAATCTCGCGCAGAACGTCAAGCAAGAACTCCTGGTAATAGGCGCTGTTGACGCACGCGATGTAGCGATCCTCGGCTCGGTAGGGTCTTCCTTCGGCGTCGACGGTGAACCACTCGGGATGCTCGAAGTAGAACGCCGAATTGGCGCGATTGGAGTCCATCCGCGCAAGGACGGCCAGTCCGTCCTCGCGCGCAGCCGCCACAATTTCACCGTACAGATCACGGTCGCCGAGCGTGGCGGCTCGGTAGTGCAGCGGGTATTTGCTCGGATAGTAGGCGACGATGCCGCCGGCGTTGATGATCACGCCCTGAACGCGAGTGCGCTGCCAGTGCTCGCGCCACCAGGCAGCGTCGTAGCGTAGCGGGTCGATCTCGGTCAGATTGGTCTGCCCCCAGCGGTACACCCGCCGGTACCAGGGTGTCACATCGATGCTCACGCCGTCCCCTCATTCAACACGACTTTCGTCCTGCGTGCGAACGTTGGGCTTGAGGCGTTCTTGACACCCTCCGGGACGGGACTCTGTCTAGAGGGGCGACATGACGCTGCGGGCCGGCGGGGTGGTGTGGGATCTTGGCGGGCTTAGTACTGGATTCCGGAAATCCCGGGCCCGGTTAGGCAGCACT
>JAABUQ010011307.1_pt1 | contig 11426 bp, 10 predicted proteins | sample 5560001 | NCBI WGS metagenome assembly JAABUQ01 (sample SAMN10711888, study PRJNA513371) | rock metagenome | isolation source: Antarctica rocks | place: Antarctica: Victoria Land, Finger Mt nord | collected 2015-12-18
CGGAGGGGGTGGGGGGTGGTGGAGGGTGTGCGTGTCCGGCGTTGGAGTCCTCGGTAGGATTGGCGGGCTTGGGGGAGTTTTTTGAAGGGGAGGGTGCGCAGGAAGCGGGGGAGGTGCCGGCGGGTTTCGCCTATGAGGTAGGCGATTGGTGAGGTGCCTGCGGGGGTGGTGGTGTGGTTTTGCGCTGTTGTGTTGGGGGAGACGAAGGCGAGGTCTTTATAGGCTAATGTGCTGTTGGCCGGGACGAGCATGCTTTTGGAGGAGCCGTCAGTCTGGGTTGAGGAGTTGACTGAGGTGAAGTCCAGGAGGTTGGTGCCGTTGGGGTACTGCAAGTTCATGCTGCTGTTGAGCGCGAGGAGGTCGTTCATCTCCGGGATTATTATTGTGGTTACCTGGGCCGCGGGGACCGATGATGCTGTGGGAGAGCTGGAGGGCGAGGCGCCGGCGTTGGCATTAGCAGCTGCTGCGGCGGCGGCTGCGGATGCGCTCTCCGGGTGGGCTGCGACGGCTGTGTTGCCAGGGAGGGCTATTGGTGGGGCCGGGGGAGGGACTGTGGGTGTATTTGGGTCCCTAGAGGTGGTGGTTAGTTGGGGGTATGTTGTACCGAGACTGGTTGCTTTGCTTACGATCCGGCTACTACCCGTGGATAGTTGTCACATGTGTATACGATCCGACAATTCATGCCGTTCGGATCGCATGATACATGCTCTCGTGGCCATATTTCAAATGAGGGGACCGGTGATCCGAAGCCTGGGTTGAAGAAGCAATGTAGGAGGGTGAGAACGAGGGCATTGAGACGGTGCATTGTTATTAACGTGTTGCGAGCTGTGGATTTCGTTTGAAGGACGGTAAAGACCGAGGGAGGCTAGGCTATACTCCGCACGTCGTTTTGAGATCTCACAACTTCGGTCCAAAAATGGACTTCAAGGTGTGCATTGAGTTCGAGTAAGAAAGGAAACAAAGTATGAAGATCGCTGCAAGGCAGACGTTAGAACCTGAGCGGTGCCATTGCTTGATATATCATAGACGACTTTTGACATCATTGGCACACGCTAAGGAAAAACACACAGCATGAAGCCAAAGGCGCCTGCAGGTGTTGAGGAGCTATCCGCTTTGAAGAGGGCTGAATTCTCCGCTTTGCAGAATACTGCCTGATAACAATTGGCCAGGCCCTGAATTCCGGCGATTTCCCTTGCAGTGCTTTCAGGATTGAGTTTGCCAGCGACGGGGGTATTAACTAGACAAGCGCACGAGTGTCTACTATTGAGAATGGTGGCAGGCATCGAATGGCGCACAGACTGATTTATTCTTGGCAGGCGAATCCGTTCAGCGAGATCGGCGAACAGACAGCAGCTGCAGAAGACTGGAGAGCTTTGCGAGTGATGGGGAAAGAGGATTTTGGCGCGGAAGACATCAGGGTTATACCGGCTAAATAGCGAAATTCTTGCATATAAGCGTTGGCCGCACAAGCGTGAAGCAAAGCCATGATACCTATAAACGCGTACCAATGACTACATGAAATGAGATACCTTGGCCACTGATCGGGCCCTTGATCGATGAGATTAGGTTGTGTGAAATCACCTCAAATCGAGGGCGAAGGTATTTTGTAGAGTATCCAAGTCGTTCTTCTGTTTGCCGCGGTGACTTACCCATGGCCAAAGTTAGCAGCGTTCGCGATGTGGCCCTAGTATGATATACATATTTTTCCAGCTTAGTGGGCTATGTTGCCAGGGTAGGAATGGAGGATGTCAAAGTGGGCAAGTTTCGAATGGTGGATGGATGTGGATGAATGTGAATATGGGATGAAGTTCTGTGGGACAAACCGTCAAAAGCATCCCATTTGGTTCAGTGATACCACCAGGTTGATTTGCTCTGATCTTATACGTTTGGGCCATATAGTAACATCTGTGCTCAAAGTCTGTTCTTTGTCATCCCATTTTGCTGTCGGTATTGTTTTATATGCTGTAATGAGACATTAGAGTGGTTATCGACAAGCGATAGAAGGGCCAGCAGCCCCTGAGGCCAGCCAGAATTCATCTGCAACATTACAATACCTCAGTATCACCAAACTGCTTCGCAAACATCCCAAGAGCCTTGATAGTAAAGGTGAACTTGTAGTTGGGATAAGATATCATCCTGCTCGACCAATTTAGTATATGAACCAATTTTTGTGACCGAGCTCGAAAACAAAGTGAAGACTTACACGCTTTTATTAAACACGCCCTCAATCCCCTCCTGCAACCATTCACCATTCGGTCTCTGCCTGCTCATCACTAACCTCACGGCCTTTTCCATGGGCTCCTTTTCAGGGTATTTTGCAGCAATCAAACCAATGATGGCCCAGCATGTCATGACGACCTGACTATTGGCATGCTGTGTATAAATACCTGTCTCACAGCTCTTGTAATTTTCGCCCCATCCACCGTCTTCTCTTTGCTTGCTGAGGAGCAACTCGCATCCTCTGTGGGCGTGAAGACTGCTGTCATAGTATTCGCCAACTGAAGCGAGAGATTCAAGAGCGAACATTCCGGCGTAAGTGAAGCAGATGCCCCAGCTACCGTACCAAGAGCCATCGGCACGTTGGGCGTTGTGAATATATTTGATAGCACCGTTTACTGCTTTGTCGATATCCTTCCTTCGATACTCGGGGTAGAATCTTGAAAAGAGGCGCAATGCTGTTACGACGGCAGTGCTGCATTCGGGGTAGTCATATTCAACCATTATACGGCCAAAAACTTCGGCCGCGTTGAGCCATTCTAGGTATTCCGACCCGCGGGTGGGCTCATAGGAAGCGAAGCCACCAGACCGATTTTGCATAGTCAAGAGAGTATCGATGGCATCGCATAACCGCTCATCTGACACAAGGGAAGGATAATTATGTTCGTTCTGAAGCATGAGGACAGCTTTGAGTGCTTCACTCGTTGTATCGCTGACGGTGTAGCCTTGTACTTTGGTGCTAAACGCCCAAGCACCTTTCCGCTGTTGGCGGTAGCACACGTCTTGTTCTCTGCAATTTTCTCTGATTTGTTGGTCTTCTAGAAAGTCCAGTGCTTTCACGAGCATGGATGTCCACTTCGGGTCTTCTGCTAGATCTGCCTCCACCACGGCCTGTATCAAGAACGATGTATCCCAGGTCTGAACGCCGTTTGTACCGTTCGCAAGCATGCCTTCATTTTTCATCCAGAGAAATTCCTTCAAGCGTTCACGGTGGGCATTGACGGATTGGCTGTCTGGACCGTCTTTAATGTAGCAGGCCAGGGTATTCATCGGGCTGCTGACCGGTGCTAGATTTGCGTAATCTGTGTTCTCGTCCTCGCGCTGGATGAGGTCCCATGTCCAATCCTCTGCTCGCTTTTTGAGCCAAGCAGGCCGGAGGAAAGGAAGAAAGATATATACCAGAATTAGGTTAATGAAACGGAAGATCAAAGTCTTGGGGTAGTAATTATCACGAGGCGATACGGTATCACGATGAGCGGCAAAATTGACGGATGCATATGGCTTGGTGTACAGTTCTTCTCGAAGCTGGCGGGTTAGAGGTGTTAATGGAAAGACAAATCTTTGTGAGTAGATGAACGACATGGGCAGGTACACCATTCGCATGTGTATCCACCATCGCCAGGGGGCAATGGGTACCCAGTCTGGAAGCAGCCTGATGTACATTCAGCACCCTAGCCACGTGCATCATACAGCTTGCCCTTACTCACCACAGATCAGGAGGAATCGGATTGACACCCTCCCATTCCATAACACCGAGGACACTGAGCCAAAACTTGGCCCAATGTGGACCATTGACAGCACCTCCAAGCTTATGAAGCATGCCTCTTGCCTTGATCATCCTCTCATCCTCTTCACTTGCGCCTAGCAGCCTTAGAATGACATAAGTCATTGCAGTCCCGAAAACCGTGCTCTCTCCCTCGATATGTAATCCCCAGCCTCCATCTTGTGGATCTTGTCTTGCAAAGAGGTATCTTTTGATTTCCGTCAAGACTGGTGCAGGGAGTGGAGTATTGGTGACGTGCCACGTAATTATGAGGCCGGGAAGTAGAAACATGGGACCACCGTATTCGCAGGCCCAGTTCCCCGGTTCAAGTTGAAGACGAGAGAAGAATGAGAGGGCATTTCGAACGCTGGCGGTAGGAGTCTTTGCTGGAGGGAGATTGGGCAATTCCTCCAGCTCGATCAGTATAGCTTTACCAAGGTAATAGAGGGGAGCTCACAACAGGAAGCCCCAAAAAGTACTTGTCAGCCGTAGTCTGCGGCCACGACTTGACCTCCTCATCTGACTCGAGATAATGCCAGGTTTGCCTGCCTCGATCGTCCAGTAGTCGCCATCGTTGAAGGTCAGTGGCTCCACTGGTGTTCGAGGTATTAGGGACTGTGTTTATGCTTCCGTTCGAGTGCTGTGTAGGCCGTCCATTGAGGGTCGCTTGCTTGGTCCTTGCCATGGCATAAAAGTTGTCATGAAAAATGCAAGCTGTGGGGCATATGGAACGCCTTCACAGTGCTCAATGTCAACTTTGGCATCTTGCTCTCGCTCGTAGAGAGAAAGAAAAATCGAAAGCAGTTTCTCGGACAGGGATTCCCCAGATCTAGCGTTATTTAGGGCTGAATATAATTATCAAAAAACACCCATTCGCATTGTTAGGAAGCAGCTGAGCGGTTCTTCTACGAAGATTGCAAAAAGACTCGATAGAGTACACTCCAATAATGATGTATATGCCGCCCGGGCCCGAATTCTTCAATGCATTAGCTATGTTTCTCAGGTTTCGCCTCAATCCTACCTCCCGATCAATAAACGCTCAACCAACTTGTATGCTGCAACAATGCTGAAAGATCGAGCACTCGGAACGTTGCGAGAAAAAACTAAACACCATCCCTTAGTCGCTCAAGTCGGGATTCGCAACAAAAAGTCTCCCTCCACCCATAAATCCCATCGTATTTGCCCTTTCATCCACACTGCCCCTTCTCCTCAACTCGTCCTCGCTCTTGCCCTCATGCTTAGCCTGTGGAGCCTCCATCTGGCCCACATTACCAAAGCTCGATTCCCGCTCCGAGGAGCTTCCGCTGCCGTCTTGCCTTGGTGCTTGTGTAAAGTAGTCCCCTTTCTGGTAATCCCCAGGCACCGGTGTCTCCTCCAGCTCGGGTATATCCTCGCCGCCTGGCGTACTCGTAGGCGCACTACCAGAACTGAACCTCTTTTCCGGGGGCTCGACGCAGAGATATTTGTTCTGGTTGCTGCCCATACTTAGTGCACTGCTGGTCCGCTGATGCTGAGCGTTCCGAGTCCCTGTGGGATTGCCATTGTAGGTGCCTTCATCACCCACTTCGTTGGCGCTCAATCGCATTGGAACGCCTCCTCCAACCATGTTGGCACCACTGTATCCTGATGCTTTTGGCAGACCGTGGTGCCGAATCTTGCTACGAACTCCAAGGCTCCCGCTGCCCATGCTACCGCTCATGCTTGTTCGGCCTTCTGCAGCTTTCCCTGTGATTTCCCTTGCCGCTCGTATTTTGGCAGCTTTTTGTTGGGCTACCATTCTGGGGTCTTCGTGTTGAGCTCGGTCGCACCATACCGTAGCTTTTTGCTTTCGCATCAAGGCCACGTAGCTGGAAGGCGAGGCCGAGCTGCCGGAGCGTGTAGATGATGTACGGCTGACAGCCGAGGAGACGTTGGAGGGCGTTCGAGAAGGCGTGAAGCCAGTGTTGGTTGTTGAGCTGGTAGACTGGGAAGGCGTACGTCTGGAGGTGAACATGGGATTGTTATACTGTGACATCGACGGCGAGGAGTTGGGTGCTTGTGAGGATGTCCGAGGGGGAAATGCTGAATGGGCTGTATTATCTGATGAAGCACGCTGTTGTGAGCCAGAATGGATGAAGTCAATGTCTGGAATAATCTTGCTGAGAGGTCGAAGGTCAGGATGGTTTCGTATATTTGAAGACGGCACTGGTCTCCTGTGAGGGTGCTGGTAAGGAACAGGGCCTCCAGGGCCTTGATATGCCATTGTGGTCATCTCAGAAGAGAAGTTGGTAGACAGAAGTCGGGAAAGTGCAGAGGTGGTGGTTGTGATGAAGGCGGGCAGTGGAATGTCAGAGATGTTGAATCAGCTCCCTTGTGAATTTTCCTTGTTACGCTCGACTGAGACTGACTGTGAGGCTCGCTTTGTACTGCTTATAATCGAGAAGCATTATATAAGTATTAGTGATCAATGCACTCGTTATTTAATTGATGATGATTTTTTCCGCAGCTCTTCACTGAACCATCCTCGGAGGCAACTCCGACGCTATGATTGGCTGAGACAGTCGCTCGCAGAGAGTAACCTTCGTCCTCAAATATCACCGTTGCAGCCGGCTGGTGCTTTGACAGTGACGCCCACAGTTTTAACCTCCGATCAGAATTGCTCTGTCACTCAGAATGCAATGTCTAAGCTGAACAAGGGATTCAGCTGTGGCTTGGTGCCGAGTGTGGTGCTGAGTGAGATGCTGAATACGATGACGCCACGCCAGGAACAGTGGTAGTTTCGTAATAGAAGAAACAGTCTCGGCTGCTCCAGTGTCGTACAATTAAAAAGTGTCTGATATAGCGAGACGAAGCTCTATATATCATCTACGTCCATGCGCAAGTTCCGAGCTCTCTGGATCATGCACAATGGAGATCTATCTGAGAAAGCGTCGTCCCAAAAGTGCCGCTACTGTTCTCTACCAATGATATCCATGCCTGGCTGAGGGGGGCTTGTCTTTCCAGAGCTGATAGCGGGGCTGGCTCTGCATGGAGAGCGGATACCTTATCTCTCCGCAGGGGGAGGTGAGGGGAAGAGGTACCCAAGCATCCAGCGCGTCGTAATCATGACGGCGTTCCTTAAGTTCCGATTCTTTCACATATCTTTATAGCATCAGTTCTATAGAAGCATCACCACTCCCTTTGGTAGTCCCTACCAACTTAATCGATGTATTCACCTTTGTAGCGTTCGGAGTACTCAAACCTCCTAGGCTCTGTCTATGTCTGAAGGCACGTACTAAGAAGGAATGCTCTCATACACTGTTAGCTCCACAGCGATGGTTGAGTTCAGACCACTGAGTACCCTCCGTCCGCTATGATTTCGGACCCCGTTGTATAAGTGGAAGCATCTGAAGCCAAGTAGAGGAACGCTCCTTTCAGCTCGTGTGCTTCTCCTTCACGTCTGCATGGTAATCAGCAACAAAGATCCGTGTCAACGGTGGAATCGCGTACCCCATAGGTATCTTGTCTCTCCATATATGCTTAGTCTCAGGGGGGATGTATTTCGAGATTTCGGTGGCGATATAACCTGGAGAGACTGCGTTTGCACGAGCAAATTGAACCATTTCCACCGCAATCGATTTGACTAAAGCGTCTCATATCAGCGGAGGTCTTGATCAAACAGGGTCTAGCAGCGTATCCTACCGAAGTGAATGACACCAGCTTTGGCAGCATTATACGCGGCTTGATATTGGGGGATGTTCACAATATGCCCACTCATACTGGCAGTAGCAATAAAGCTTCCATACCTGAATTTCTCGAGCTTTTTGCCATACACATCTTGACCTGTCTCCTTCTGACGTCTCCAATGCTGACCGGCAGCACGGGCACAGTAGTAAGTACTGTCCATATCCGTGGACATGACGTTTCGGTAATGATCAACTTCGCCGTCGAGAAAGCTTCCTTGTACCCACGGTATGCCAGCGTTGGCGACGAAGATGTCGAGACGTCCATTTAATTCTTTCACATTGCTGTCGACGAGTTCTTCGACTTGTTCTATAACAAATAATGATAAGAAGGAAAGCCGGAAAATCATGACCGAGCCCGAACCGCGAATCATGAAACCCTCGTGTACGAACCTTGATTTCGGACATCGATTTGATACGCCTTGCCTGGATGTTCTTAGCAATCGCTTACAAGCACCGTTGTCTGTCGGAGGAATACATATTACACCGTATTCTTCCTCGATCTCCCTGGCACGAGTAAGTGCTGTCTTATTTCCATGGTACCAAATAGCAACGTTTGCCCCAGATTCCGCGAGGCACTCAGCAACAGCAAGTCCAATTCCTGCGCCGGCACCAGTAACGATGGCGGTTTTACCGCGATTATCGAACAGAGAGAAGACCTTTGTTTCTTTAGGAGCGACAGTATTGTAATGATTGAAATTACCACGATCATTCAACGCCTCATCTCTATCGCCGCCCATGATTAAGATAGCAAAGTGATCAATGAAGACTTCTGTTGATGAATGCTCAAAAAGAAACACTTGAGGCAAATGGATTTTCGAAATAGACCACGCAACGAAAGGATAACAAGATGCCAGTCTACTTCATTGCTAGGATAGGAAATGTAGGTATTATTCTATAGTCCCTAGATCGCACTAATAGTGATGGATGATGCTGAGATCCGTGAGTTTGCCCCGCGTTGTAGCCTTACCGGCCTCTGATTAGATATCTAGGTAGCTCTTTCGCGTCATCAAACTTCGACCTTCCACTGGTTCAAGGCATTTGCTAACAGCGTCCGAGGGTCGTCCGTTCACAGATCTACTCTTACATATATGTCGATACAGTGATGTGAAGTATATGGTTCTTTAAGCCATATGTATTGACTACAGACGCTTGTTGTAAAATTATAATGCCCTTGATATGTTATGGCCGCTTGTTTACTATCGACTATGGGGGCCCTACTTCTTCTTCTCATGACACATATGCTTTGGGCACAGTCTGGTACTCCTAATACACGAGCAGAGCTACCAAGAAGGACTACCTTTATGGTGCTCTCCAGAAGCGTAATCTTCGATATGTTTTTCATTCCCCAAAGGTAAAAAGCTATCGCATTCCACGTCCGCGTCCCTTGCCGTATTATGTATTCTCGACGCGCTTTTCATCTACATCATCAGAGACTGCTCTTTTCAGATTTTCAGTCAGCCATGGCGTCCAAATGGTCTCTGGGCACGATAATTGGCGCTGCCGTTGGTATATTTCTTATTTTCCTTGTGACCAGTCTCTTCCTAGTCAGAAAGATATTGCAAGCCAGGCACAAGAAACTGCTCTCCAAAATAGAGGCAGCTGGAGAGCGAAGACTTAGCGGATATCCCGGAGGCCACATGCGCATAACAGACGAGGATGTCGCGCGTATGCCAGGTACGAGGGTTACTCCTCGGCGGTCGCCAATCAAACATAAGTCCCCTTATACTCAGATGACATCACGGGAAGACCTACGACAACATCCTGCGTTTAGAAGTCTATCTGAGCTGGACTTGAATGAGGGCCGTATAAAGGCGCCTGTGACACCTCCCAAGCTGTGGCCATTACCTCGACCCTTGAGACGATCCAACGTGGTCCCGTTTGCAAACATGCGACCATCGCAATCCTTTACAGGTGGAGCCAGGCTAGATTCAAAAGAATGTATAAGTAGAAAGCCTACAAAAACTTCACCCAAGACACCACCGAATGCAAAAGCCAAGGCTCCGCACGATAAGAAATCACCCGCGAGTCCAAGACGCGATATGGATGTACCTCCTACTCTTAATCTTCGACCACGGCCACTTTTCCACAATCAACAGAGAAGCGTCTCACATGGCATGATTTCCGAGCTCGCTGGAGGTAGTAAGAAGATGTCGACCTTGTACTCTGTGGAATACAAAGACACGGCGCCTAAGTCTGAAATTCGACCGAGTCTGCCAAGATCAAGCAGTCTGTGTAGCCAGGATCCAGGCAAGGCTCCAGCTAGACCAGTGCCTCCTTTGCCACTGGAAGTCGAGTTCAAACGCTTGCAAAGGATGGATAATGCAAAACGAGACTGGGGACGTGGCTCACGAACAAGCTTCATTTTCACAGACAATACATCGGTCCTTGATGACAATAGCTCGGCAGTCCTTTCGCAATCAGAGACTCAAGCTACTACGTTAGGATCTACCTCTCCTCACGTGGTCAACGCAGCTGCAAAAGGGTTTAATGAAAATGAAAGGAACGGTATAAAGTGGGAGACGCCAGACCATTGGAGCAAATCTGATTCGCTTGGAGCTGCAAAATCATTGAATCTCCGACCGCACTTGGAGACAAGAAGATCACAGAGAGTCAGTCTCTCCAGAAGCACCAGTAGTGGGCTTTCAAATATAACTACAATGCTTGAACATGGCTGGTCTCGGAGCGGGTCGACTACCTCTCTCAACAAAGAATTTCTTGGTTTGCGGCCCAAATCACAATTGACCGTCCCGGGGAGCGCTGAAAGGCTGAAGTCGAAAAGAGGGGTATCGCCTTTGTCGCCATTGGGAAGAAGTCAAGTCTTCGGCGCCGAAGAAGGGTCTCAAAACAAACGAGCATCTACGTCTATACTGCAGATCATATCCGGGAATGAGGGTGTCCCTGCTCCAGCCAGGCCGTCATCAATCGCAACCAGCGACCCGTTCCAGTGGGACCCTCTAACATCCATGCAGCGCGACATACCGGCAGGCAAAGGACATAAACGTCAGAACTGTATCCGCATCTCCAACATACCAGTCGCGGTCCCTACAAATTCTCCTGTAAAACCGGAATCTATCCAAGAGCAAGAAGAAACGCTCCTTCAAGAGCACAGGAAGCCCATCAACCTCTCCACAAGACAAAAGCACAAACCACCCTCATTTCACCCTCCCTCAGTCCCAACCTTCGACCCCCAACTCGTAGCCGCTTCCAACCGCCCCTCGCACAACAGCAGCCTGGACGCCCCATATTCCCCAACGCTATCGATGTTCAACTTCTACGACACCGCCTCCAGCCCCCCTCCATCTCCAACTCCAATCCGCAAGGCCGCCAACCGCCTCACCCCTGGCGCGAACCCAAACCGGCTGAAGACAATGTTCAACCCTCCCAACCTAGCACAATGGCCTTTACCAAACCGATTCACCCCCTCCCCAAGCAACACAGACCCAGAAAAAGAAAACGACAAACCACCGGAAAAACCAAACCTCTTCCGCCTTTCCGCCGAACTCGCCTCCCTTCCTCCACTCCCCCCACTTCCCCCACTACCTCACTTCCCCTCCCCACCCCGCACCTTAAACCTGCAACCTCAACGCCCAGCGCCCAGATCCCCAATCCGCGGCCCGCGCGCTCCGCCAACTGGGTTCTCAACCCCAAGAACGGCACGAAGATCGCCGACCAGAGGCGTGGGGAAACACGGTAGCCCCACCACCCGCGGGACGAGGGACCTGCGAGCAAGCGTGTTGGCGTTGAGGAGGATGAATAGCGAGATCTCTACCACTGGCCCCAATGACAAGGATAGAGGGGAGAAGGGGGGGATGGAAGGGTCGTATCTTGACTTGGGAAAATGGGAGGATGGGAACTTTGATCAGGGGGAGGAAAGTAAGTTGGCTGGGAGAGGGGTTTTGGATAAGGGGTCTGTGTTGCCGGTGCCTAAGGGATGTGAGTGGAGGCGGGGGACTGTGAAGGGG
>JAABUQ010011308.1_pt1 | contig 11426 bp, 10 predicted proteins | sample 5560001 | NCBI WGS metagenome assembly JAABUQ01 (sample SAMN10711888, study PRJNA513371) | rock metagenome | isolation source: Antarctica rocks | place: Antarctica: Victoria Land, Finger Mt nord | collected 2015-12-18
GACAACGAGGTTGGTCGAGGCGATCTCGAAGGCCATCACCGCGGTGAAGTCGCCACCTTTGCGGAACAGGGAGCGGGCCAGAGCGACCGCGGCATAGGAGCATGAGCTGCTGGCCACGCCCAAGCCGGAGGCGGTGACCAGGGTCGCCGGTCGGTGGTCGCCGAGCAGCCGGATGATCGTCGTTTTCCGCACAAGCGCTTGGACCACCCCGGAGAGGGTGAAGCCCAAGATCAGTGACCAGGTGATCTGCCAGGTCATGCCCCCGGCCACGGCCAGGGCATGGCCCACGGCGTTGAGAAGTCTCATGATCGAAAGCTCGATGCGTCAGGGGAGCGGGTATCCACGAGGGTGAATTGGTCCGGCTAGTCGACAACCGGACGGAATCGCCGGAGGCGAAGGCTGTTGGACACGACGAACACCGATGACAAGGCCATGGCTGCGCCGGCGATCATCGGGTTGAGATACCCGGTGGCGGCGAGAGGTATGGCCGCGAGGTTGTAGGCGAAGGCCCAGAACAGGTTGCCTTTGATGACCGCCAGGGTGCGCCGCGACAGCCGGACGGCATCGACGGCCGAGCGGAGATCGCCCCGCACCAAGGTGATATCCGACGCTTCGATGGCCACATCGGTCCCCGTGCCCATCGCCAGGCCGAGGTCGGCCTGAACCAGAGCGGCGGCGTCGTTGACCCCGTCGCCGACCATGGCCACCACGGCACCCTCGTCCTGCAGGCGACGTAGTACGTCAACCTTGTCGGAAGGCAGGACCTCGGCGAACACCTGGGCATCGTCGATACCGACCTCGGCAGCCACCTTGGCGGCGGCCCGCCGGTTGTCGCCGGTGAGCAGCACCGGGCGCAGACCGAGCTGACGCAGCCCGGCAACCGCCCTCGCCGAAGTGGGCTTGACCGTATCGGCCACAACCAGAACAGCTCGGACACTCCCATCCCAGCCGGCGACGATGACGGTGCTCCCGGCCGACTCGGCCCGGTCCTTGGCTTCTGCCAGTTCCCGGGGGAGGCGCATGGCCCAGTCGACGAGCAGAGCGGTCCGCCCGGCCACGACGGCGTGGCCCTCGACCACCCCGGTGACTCCGAGGCCCTGACGGTTTGCGAAGTCGCTGACCGGCGGCAGCTCGCCGATCGCATCGAGCGCGGCGGCGGCCACCGCGGCGGCGATGGGATGCTCCGAGGCGTGCTCGACCGCGCCGATCAGGCGCAACACCTCGCCGCGGTCCTGGCCCGGGGCGACGACAACGTCGATCAGGCTCATCTGTCCCGTGGTGACGGTGCCGGTCTTGTCCAAGACGATGGTGTCGACCCGCCGGGTGGACTCGAGGACCTGGGGCCCCCTGATCAAGATGCCGAGTTGGGCCCCCCTTCCGGTTCCCACCAGAAGTGCGGTGGGCGTGGCCAGACCGAGTGCGCAGGGGCAGGCGATGATCAGCACGGCCACCGCCGCGGTGAACGCCCCCGTCACCGATCCCCCGGCGGCCAACCATACCGCCAGCGTGACGACAGCGATGACCATGACCGCGGGCACGAACACGGCGGCCACGCGATCGGCCAGGCGTTGAACCGGGGCTTTGCCGTGTTGGGCCTCGGTAACCATCCGGGCAATCTGGGCCAGCTGGGTGTCGGCGCCCACCCTGGTGGCCCGGACGACCAGGCGTCCTCCGGCGTTCACGGTGGCACCGGTGACCGGATCGCCCGGCGTGACCTCGACGGGCACCGGCTCGCCGGTCAGCAAAGAGGCGTCGATGGCCGAGGTCCCCTCTTCGATGGTCCCGTCCGTGGCGATCTTCTCGCCGGGTCGGACCACGAATCGATCCCCGACCGCCAGTTGGCCCGTCGGGACGCGCACCTCGAGACCGTCGCGCAGGACCGCCACGTCCTTGGCACCCAGGGAGAGCAGCGCCTTGAGGGCAGCACCCGATCGGTGTTTGGCGCGGGCCTCGAAGAAGCGCCCGGCGAGAAGGAAGACCGTCACTCCCGACGCCGCCTCCAGGTAGATCTCGTCATGCGCCGTGCCCTGGGCGCCGATCAGGGCAAAGGGCATGTGCATCCCCGCCGTGCCGGCATCTCCGATGAAGAGGGCGTAGAGCGACCACCCGAAGGCAGCCAGGACCCCTATCGACACCAACGTGTCCATAGTCGCGCCGCGATGGCGGAGGTTGGTCCACGCAGCGCGGTGGAACGGCGCTGCGCCCCACACCACCACCGGGGCAGCCAATGCCAACGACGCCCACTGCCAGTTGCGGAACTGCGCGGCAGGAATCATGGACATGACCACGACCGGCGCAGCCAGCGCCAACGACACCACCAGGCGTTGGCGCAGCGCCCGGCGGGGGTGATCGCCGACGCTCTCCGACCCTGAGGTGCCACCGCCTTTGTCGGCAACGGGGATGTCGGTGAGCTTGGCGGTGTAGCCGACCGCTTCCACCTGAGCGACCAGCTCCGCGGTGGTCACCGTCTCCGGATAGGTGATGTCGGCGTGCTCGGTGGCGAAGTTGACCGTTGCCGCCACCCCTTCGATCCGGTTGAGGCGCCTCTCGACGCGGGCCGCGCACGACGCACAGGTCATGCCCCCGACGGCCAACTCGACGTGGCCGCCAGGTGTCGTTGTGGGGTTGGTCGTGGTCGTCATGGCGTCCCTGGTCCGCTGGCGGCCAGTTCGTAGCCAGCCTCGTCGAGCGCGGCGACCACATCGCCGGCTGGGAGGCTCTCCGCGCTGGCGACGGTCACCACCCCACTCTCGAGATCAATCTCGACGTTGCTGACCCCCTTCAGCTTGGCCATCTCGGTGGCCACGGCGTCGACGCAGTGTCCACAGGTCATGCCCACAACGGTGTACGTACTGGTGATCATCGTTCGACCTCCTCAAATCGATGTTCGTGGTGGTGGCGCCGTCGGAGTTGCCTGGTGGGCGACCCGGGCGACGGTGGTTCGATGCCGAGCCTGACTACGACCGCACCAGGCGAGCGATGGCATCGGATGCCTCGCGAATCTTGGCGTCGGCCTCCCGGCCGCCGGCGCTCGCCGCCTCGGCCACGCAGTGGATCATGTGCTCCTCGAGCAGGCCGATGGCCACCGACTGCAACGCCTTGGTCGCCGCCGAGACCTGGGTCAAGATGTCGATGCAGTACTTGTCCTCGTCGATCATCTTCTGCAGCCCACGGACCTGGCCCTCGATCCGGCGCAGTCGTTTCAGGTAGTCGTCCTTGTTTGCGCTGTAACCGTTCACTGCCTTCCTCCATCCTGCCGGCCTGGCGAACCCTGGGACCCCTTACTATACCCCGGTGTGGTACTTGTGCAAGCCGGGCGCACGCGCCGACCGACCTGTCCTGGGTGTCAACGCCCATGTGGTCGCCTTCGGCGGAGAGGTCTCAGCAGGCGGAGAGGTCTCAGCAGGCGGAGGTCTCAGCCCGCGGGGGCGTCGAGGAGGGGTCGGTGAGAACGAGCCTCGAGGGCCAGACCGCCGCGGCCGTCGAAGGCCAGAGCGGCCTCACCGTCGAGGAGCCGGCGCAGGGGCCCACCGGCCATCTCCGCCCGCCAACCCGACGCCAGGCGTGACGAGGGATCGGCACGAAGAAACAGCCCGATGTCGAAGCGGGTGGCCAGCAACGCGGCATCGACCTCCTCGTCCGTGCTGATCTGGGCCACCCAGGCGACGGCCAGGGCCACCGCTGCTCGCATGTCCCGGGGAATGTCCTCGCTGGGAGGAAGGACGAGCCGATCGGCGGGCAGGACGCGGCCCCGGCCCACCGCAGCCAGCACCCCGTCGACGACGCTCCGGCCGAGGTGACGACCATCGAGACCCCGGCATCGGCCAAGGGCCTCTTCGGTGGTCGGGGCGCTCTGGGCGATCGACTGCAGTGCCAGGTCGGGCAGGACGCTTCGTACGGGCTGGTCCATCTGGCGCGCCCGCCCATCGCGCCAGGCGGCCACCTCCTGGGCGACGCCCCGGGCGCTGCCCTGCAATTTTCGGGAGTCACGCAGCTTCCACCAGGCCCGGGCGGGATCGACCGGACCGTGGGCCCGGCTTCGAAGCGCGTCGCACTCCTCTTCGGCCCAGGCCCGGCGGCCCCGAGCATCGAGGTCGGCCAGCAAAGCATCGGCCAAGGCCAGGAGGTGATCGACGTCTGCTGCCGCGTAGGCCAGCTGAGAGTCGGTCAGCGGTCGCCGGCTCCAATCGGTAAGGCGATCCCCTTTGGCCACGGTCACGTCGAGGTAGGCGGCCGACAACGAGGTCAGTGACGCCGACGCTCGTCCGGCGAAGCCTGCGGCGATCTGGGTGTCGAAGAGCCGAGCCGGACCGCGGCCGCAGACCAGCTCGAGGACTTCAAGGTCTTGCTCTGCGGCGTGGGCAACCATGATCCCCGGACCGGCCAGAACCTCGGCCAGCGGGGCCAGCTCGACGGCGACGGGGTCGATGAGGGCCACCCCCGGTGGCGACCCGGCCGTGGCCGGCCACGCCACCTGCACCAGTGCCACCTTCGGCCAGTAGGTCCGCTCTCGGTGGAACTCGGTGTCCAGGGCATAGCGATCTGCGCCTCTCAGGCGGGAAATGACCGCGGCCAGACCCTCATCGTCGGCGATCAACGGCAGCCCGGTCACGAGGGTTCGGCGGCCCAGGCCCGTAACTGTACGAGGCTCCTGGACAGCAACCGGGACACCTGCATCTGGCTGATCCCGATCCGCCGGGCGATCTCGCTCTGGCTGCATCCGGTCCCGAAGCGCAAGGCCAGAACCTGGCGTTGGCGATCCGAGAGGCGGCCGAGCAACGGAAGCAGGCTGAGCCTGCCGTCCACCTCGGCCAAGTCACTGTCGGCATTGCCGAATCGGGAGCCGAGACCGTGACTCTCCCCGCCGGTTGGCGAGTACGCCTCGAGCGGCGTGTTGTGGCGAAGCCCGCTGGCATCGAGAGCCTCCACAACATCCTCGGCGTCGGCGTCGAGGTGGGCGGCGATCTCGGGGATCGTTGGTGACCGACCGAACTTCTGACTGAGCTCGTCGATGCTTTGCTGAACCGTGAGATGGAGATCGTGGACCCGCCGGGGAAGGCGGACCGACCAGCTTCGGTCCCGGAGATGACGCTTGAGCTCACCGAGGATGGTGGCCGTGGTGAAGGTGGTCAGAGCCACCCCCCGTTGGGGATCGAAGCGATCGACCGCCTTGACCAGCCCGATCATGGCGACCTGGTTCAAATCGTCGAGCTCCTCGCCGCGCTGCGCGAAGCGGGCGGCCAACGAGTAGGCCAGGCCCTGGTAGGAGACCACCACGCCGTTGCGCGCCGCCGCCTGGGTGACGTCGAGCTCTCCAACGTTGAGCGAGCGGACCTCGCGCCCGTCTCCCACTTTCGTCCACGCCAGCACGCAGCCTCCTCAACCGTCAGCCTACTGGCCCGGCGATGCCGGCTCGGCACTCGCTCGGCTCACCGCGGTGACGGTCGATCAGCCCCCATAGCTCATCCTGGTGTCTTCCATGCGCAGGACCTCATCTCCTACCTCGGGCGCCGAGCAGTCCATCACCTCGCCGACAAACAGCGTGTGGCTCCCGAGATCGAGGCGATGGCGGACCTCGCAGTCAAGCCATGCCGCGGATCCCGCGTACAGCGGTGCTCCGGTGCGGGCGGTGATCACCTCGAAACCGTTGAGGGCCCCGGTGATGGGGTGGCGCTCGGCGGGCCGAACGAACTTTCGGACCACGGCGCGGTCCCGGCGGTGGAGGATGCACAAGCTGAACACACCACCGTGGTCGACCAGGCGATGGGTGCTCGCCTCCCGCTCCACGCTCACGCCCAGAAGCTTGGGCGTCGAAGCCATCTGGGTGGCCCAGTTCAGGGTCATCAAATTGTGCTCGTCGCCGGCGCGGCTGCCGAGCAGATACAACCCCGAGGGCATGGACCACATGGTCCGGCGTCGGCGGCGGTCATAGTCCTCGGCGACATCGGGGTGGGTTTCACCGCTCACGGGATCACCTGGAACCGCAGCCCGGAGAGCTGGGCGTGACGGCCCCATCCGGCACTCCCGTCGAAGAGGGCGGCCAGCTCATCGACCTGAGCGAGGGCCACCACCAAATCGAGCCGCTCGTCGTCGCCTTTCCAGCCCGGCTCCCCAACCCCGAATCGGAGCGTGTTGCGCTCGCCCACCACCTCGAAGGATGCCCCGGTGCCGATCAGTTCCCGGCGCAGCGCAGGACCGAGGGCGGCGGCGGCTCCGGCGCCCAGGCGGATCACCCGGCCCCGGCCCCGCTGGCGTCGCACCTCGAGGGTGCCCACCCGCAGCTCGGTGAGCGACGCGCCGTCACATGCGGCGCGGCGCCCGACCTCGGCCCGCACGGCGGGATCGGCCAGCAGCGATGTCCGCCCCAGGCGGGTGACCAGCAGCGGATCTCTCTCGCCCAGCAGAGCCACCATTCCCTCGGTGCTCCACGCCTGACACCACGCAAGCTCGTCGGCGGCGAGGCCGACGAGCTGGAGAAACTCGACCCGGCCGAAGGGCCCGTCGAGATCGTCGAGAGCCGGATCAGCCACCACCACGGCCGCACTGAGCGCCGTGTCGGTACCCAGGCGGATGGGCCCGCCGAGGGCCAGATGGTGGCCGGGGGCGAAAGGATGGCGACCGGTCCAGAGGTACGTGGCCAGATTGGCCAGGAGGTCGACAGCCCACGTCGGCTCCTCCTCAGAGGGCTCGACTTCGACTCTCATGGTCAGCTCGAAGCCCCACCCGGAGAGATCGGCATCGGCTGACTGCTTGACGTCGATCTCACTCAGGCCATAGGTCACCAGATGCCAGTGGTCCCCCAGATGGTGGGCGGTCACCTGGTCGAGGGGTCCCTGGTGGGGACGGGCGTGGGCGGCCCGAGGCCACCAGCGTCGGTTGGTCGGCCTTCCGTCGGCGGCGTCGAGGTGGGCGTCGAGGGCCATGGCTCCGGGCCCTGGTGGGGAGTCGGCCCCACGCCGGCTCACGTCGACGACTCGGGGCGACTCCTGGACCAATCGGGGTCGAGCTGGGCCAGGAACAGCTCGCAGCGAGCCGCCTCGTCGGCCTCCCCGATGGTCACCGCGGCCCGGCGCAGAGCATCGACGCTGCCCAGGAAGCCGCGGTTGGTCTCGTGGACCCAGCGCACGTAGCCCGAGCCCCGCCAGCCCGATGCCCGCAGCTGGTCGAGACCGCGGTGGTAGCCGACCCGGGCGTAGGCGTACGACGCCACGGCGTCACCGGCTGCCCCGGCGGCATCGGCCAGGCCGGCCCATGCGGCCAGGAAGCGGGGGTGGGCGGCGGCCACGGGGGCCAGAGCGGCCAAGCGCTGGCCCGGGGGCTCCGCCATGGCCGCGGCCAGCGCAGCAGCGACATCGGCGGCGGGGGGGTCGAGGATGGTCTCGGGCGGCCCGGCGGTGAAGGGTACGGCGGAGTGGCTCATGCCTGCATGGTCGCGCGACCGTGGCCCGAACCCCATCCATTCCTCGGGAGTGCCATGCCCGCTTGCATCTTTGACCGTATCCGCGACGGTGATGTCCCGGCCCATCGGGTCGCCGAGGAGACCCAGGTGTTCGCTTTCCTCGACCACCGGCCCCTCTTTGCCGGCCACACCCTGATCGTCCCCCGGCTCCATGTGGCGACCCTGGCCGACCTCTCCGAGGATCAGGCCAACGCCATGTGGGCCCTGGCCCGGCGGGTGGCAGCCGCCCTGCGGCCCGCAGTGGGTGCCGGGGGGGCATTCCTGGCCCTCAACGACGTCGTCAGCCAGAGCGTTGCTCATGTCCACGTCCACGTCGTACCCCGGCGGGCCAGGGATGGGCTCCGGGGATTCTTCTGGCCGCGGCACCGCTACGGCGACGAGCAGGAAGGGGCCGATGTGGCCGCCGTCATCCGGGACGCCCTGCGGTGATCCAACATGCCTGCGGTGCCTAGTCCACTCGCAGCACGTGCATCGTACGACGGCCCCGGCGAAGCAGGACATAGCGGCCATGGAGAGCGTCTTCGGCGGTCAGGGTGCTGTCCTCGCCCCGGCGCCGGTTGTTGACCGAGATGGCCCCCGCCAGGAGCTGCTGGCGGGCGTCTCGACGCGACGGGCTGAGCCCGCTGCGGGTCAGCACGTCGACGAGATCCATGCCGGCCAGGTCATCGGAGGCGAGGAGGGTGGTCGGGGCGTCGGCCAGAGCCGAGGTCAACGTGGCCAGGTCGAGGCGAGCGACGTCCTCGGTGAAGAGCACCTGGGCGGCCCGCTCGGCGCCCGCCGCCTCCGCCGAGCCGTGGACCAAGGCGGTGACGTGGCGGGCCAGGGTCCGCTGCGCATCCCGCCGTTCGGGATGCTCGAGCAGCCCGCGGTCGAGCTCGTCGAGCTCGTCGAGGTCAAGAAAGGTGAATCGTCGCAGATACGAGCTCGCCTCGGAGTCCGCCGCACCCAACCAGAATTGAAAGAACTGGTACGGGCTGGTGCGCCCACCGTCGAGCCATATTGTTCCCGTCGCCGTTTTGGCGAACTTGGCGCCGTCGGCCTTGGTGACCAGAGGCGAGGTCAGCCCGAAGACCTGCGCCCCGCGGCAGCGCCGGACGAGGTCGATGCCCTCGGTGATGTTGCCCCACTGGTCACTGCCGCCGAGCTGGAGGCGGCACCCGAGGCGATCGTAGAGCTGTACGAAGTCCCATGCCATCAGCAACATGTAGCTGAACTCCGTGAACGACAGCGTCTGGCCGGCCCCCGCCAGGCGGAGCCTCACCGAGTCTTTGCGAACCATCTCGTTGACGCTGAAGTGTTTGCCCACCTCCCGGAGAAACTCGATGAGTCCCACCGCACCGAGCCAGTCGATGTTGTCGACCAGCTCCGAGCCGGCCCCTCCGAAGTCCAAGAAATGCCCCAACTGGGCGGCCACGGCCGCGGAGTTGTGGGCAATCGTGGGGGCATCGAGCAGGTTGCGTTCCTCGCTGTTGCCGGCCGGATCGCCGATCATCCCGGTTCCTCCGCCCACCAGGGCGATGGGCCGGTGACCGGCGAGCTCCAAGCGCCGCAGCAGGCAGATCTGCTGGAGGTGACCCACGTGCAGGCTGTCGGCGGTGGGGTCGAAGCCGATGTAGCCGACCATTCCTGGCCCGTCGAGGAGTGCGCCGAGCTCGGCGGGATTGGTCATCTGGTGGATGAGACCGCGACGACGCAGATCTTCGGACAGCGTCGGCACCTGACCAGCCTGACAGACCCGGCAACCTTGCCGCAGGGGGGCGGGGCGGGTGCAGCGCCTCGCCCCGGCTCTGGCATCATCGCTCCGTGGTGCCGGATCTTACCCGTGAGCTGCTCCTGTCCCGACCGCTCGACCTCGTCCGCACTCTGGGTCCTCTCTGCCAGGGGCGTCGGGATCCGGCCATGACCATGGAGGGGGGCGTGGTGTGGCGAGCCACCAGGAATCCCGAGGGCCCGGTGACCACCCGGTTGTGCGTCGACATCGCCTCCCGGCGGTTGATGGCCCGGGCCTGGGGGGACGGGGCGGCGTGGGCCATCGAGCAGCTTCCCGAGCTGGTGGGCGACGCCGACGATCCCGCGCCCCTCCACCGCCGGCTGATCGGAGGCTCGGAGGCCAGACGCCGGGCCGACGGGGTCATCAAGGCCCTGGCCGCTCGTCAGGGAGGCCTACGCATCCCCCGCAGCGCGGCTGTGCTCGAGGCCATCGTCCCCGTCGTCCTGGCCCAGAAGGTCACCGGCGTGGAGGCCAAGCGCAGTTACCGGGAGATGGTCGGCCAGTTGGGGACCGCGGCGCCGGGCCCGGGAGCCGCCCGCGGGCTGCTGGTACCCCCCGATGCGCCGACGCTGACCGCCACCCCTTCGTGGGTCATGCACCGATTCGGCGTCGAACGAAAGCGGGCCGAAGCCATCACGGCCGCCGCGTTGGCTCACCGGCGACTCGAGCAGGCGCTCTGCTTGCCGGCTGACGAAGGTCGTCGCCGGCTACGCGCCGTTGCCGGCCTCGGGCCGTGGAGCGCCGCGGAGGTCGCCCTGGTGGCACTGGGCGACCCCGACGCGGTGAGCATCGGTGACTACCACCTACCCAACCAGGTGGCCTGGGCCCTGGCCGGCGAGGCTCGAGCCGACGACGCCCGAATGCTGGAGCTGCTCGAGCCCTACCGGGGCCAGCGGGGTCGGGTGATCCGTCTCATTGTGTCCTCGGGTATCCGCGCGCCGCGCTTCGGGCCTCGCAGCCCGGTACGTTCCTTTCGCCATCACTGAGCCCGTCCTGCTCGCTCATGCACCCGAGCCGTCTCCGGGCCGCGCCTCGCCCCCCGGCGCCGTCCAGCCCAGGAGCGTGTCCAGGTCCCAGGTGTTGACCACCGAAGCCGGATCGACTCCCACACTGACGGCCTTGGCCACCCCGTAGCGTTGCCAGGCCAGCTGCCCAGGAGCGTGGGCGTCGGTGTCGATGGCGAAGAGGGTTCCGATGCCGACGGCCACGGCCAGGAGCTCGTCGGGCGGATCGAGGCGCTCGGGCCGAGAGTTGATCTCCACCGCCGTCCCCGCCTGGGCGCAGGCCTCGAACACCGTCACCGGGTTGAACGTCGATGGGGGCCGGCCCTTGCCGACGACCAGGCGACCGGTGCAGTGGCCCAGGATGTCGACGTGGGGGTTGGCTACGGCACGCACCATGCGGGCGGTCATGGCCGGCGACTCCATGCGCAGCTTGGAGTGCACCGAGGCCACCACGATGTCGAGGCGGGCAAGCAACTCCTCGTCGGCGTCGAGGCTGCCGTCCTCGAGAATGTCGACCTCGATGCCGGTGAGGATCCGTAGCGGGGCCACGTCGTTGAGCTCGGCAACTACGTCGAGTTGGCGGCGCAGGCGCTCCGATGACAACCCGTGGGCCACCGTCAGGCGGGGAGAGTGATCGGTGAGCGCCCAGTAGAGGTGGCCCAACTCAGCCGCCGCGGCCGCCATGGTCGAGATCGGGCTGCCGCCGTCGGACCAGTCCGAGTGGCTGTGGCAGTCGCCCACCAAAGCGGCCAGCAGCGCATCGATGGCCGCCGGATCCGTCTCGTCGTCGGCCACCACCTGAGCACCGAGGGTCTCCTCCAAACGGGCCAGGTAGGCGGGTACCTCCCCGGACAGGGCCTCACCCACCACCTTTGCGGTGCTCGACCCAACGCCGGGAAGGTCCTCGAGGCGAGCCTGGGCCGCCAGGTTGGCCACCTGCTGCGGCCCCGCCTCTCGCACGGCGTCCGCAGCACGTCGAAACGCCCGGACCCGGTAGGTCGGCTCGCGGGATCGCTCCAGGAGGTAGGCGATGCGCTCCAGCGCCTGGACGGGGTCCGGCGCAGCACTCATCGCCCGGCGAGCCGGGCGCCGCTCCCGGCGCTGGCCGCTCCCCGCGTCGCCCCCCCCGGAGAGGGGATGCCACCCGCCCCGGTGGATGGACCGGGGATCGTCGGCTTCGTGATCGAAGGCG
>JAABUQ010011309.1_pt1 | contig 11424 bp, 11 predicted proteins | sample 5560001 | NCBI WGS metagenome assembly JAABUQ01 (sample SAMN10711888, study PRJNA513371) | rock metagenome | isolation source: Antarctica rocks | place: Antarctica: Victoria Land, Finger Mt nord | collected 2015-12-18
AGCCACAGGACGCCGCCAACGTATCCCTTCCATAAACACAGATTTATGAGTCAATGAACAGCCACCCGAGGGCGGAAAACCCGACCGAACACCTCGCGTTCGGTGAAGGCGTATCTAGGCCCTGCCCCCACTCGTGTCAACGAGGTGGCAGATTTGCGTCAGCTCAAAATCGCCGCCGTTCTAACCCTTATAGAACAACATCTTAAGGCTAGAACTTAACAGTAGCCACTATGCTGATGATCAATAGACAAACCAGCCATGCGTACAAAGCCAACAACAGGGAATGCGGCCCAGCAGCCTACCTGCTGGGCCGCGTTTTCCTATCAGGCCGCTTCCGGGACCTGCTCATTGATCAACAGCCCATCCCGACTTGCCGAGACCTCGACCGACTGCCCATCCCGGATCGCACCCTCCAGCAGCAGTTGCGCCAATGGGTTCTGCAAGCTGCGCTGGATCACTCTTTTCAGCGGCCGGGCCCCATAAACAGGGTCATAGCCCTCCTCCGCCAGCCAGTCAGTCGCACGCTGGTCGAGGTGCAAGACGATCTTTCGGTCAGCCAGCATCGCACGCAGCCGAGCCATCTGAATGTCGACAATGACGGCCATGTCGCTCCGCTGCAGACGGCAGAACAGCACAATCTCGTCCAACCGGTTCAGGAACTCCGGCCGGAAGTGCTCGCGCACGACACGCATGACTTGGGCTTGGGCCATGGCTGAAATCTCGCCATCCGGCTGCGCCGCGAGCACGTCGCTCCCAAGGTTGCTGGTCAGCACGATGATGGTGTTGCGAAAGTCGACCGTCCGCCCCTGCCCGTCCGTCAGCCGCCCGTCGTCCAACACCTGCAAGAGCACATTGAACACATCCTCATGTGCCTTCTCGACCTCGTCGAACAGGATCACCTGATAGGGACGCCGGCGGACCGCTTCAGTCAGCACGCCACCCTCGTCATAGCCCACGTAGCCCGGTGGCGCGCCGATCAGCCGGCTGACCGCGTGCTTCTCCATGAACTCGCTCATGTCGATCCGCACCATGGCGCGGTCGTCGTCGAACAGGAACGCCGCCAACGCCTTGGTCAGTTCGGTCTTGCCGACGCCGGTCGGACCCAGGAACAGGAAGCTGCCGATCGGCCGGTTAGGATCCTGCAAGCCCGCCCGCGCCCGCCGCACCGCGTTGGCAACGTGCTTCAGCGCCTCCTCCTGCCCAACCACCCGGCGGCGCAGCTCGTCCTCCATGCGCAGCAGCTTGGACCGCTCGCCCTCCAGCATCCGGTCGACCGGCACCCCGGTCCAGCGCGACACCACACCGGCGATCTGCTCCTCCGTCACCGCCTCGTTCACCAGGCCGGCCGCCGGGCTGGCGCTGTCGTGACCGCCCGCGATCCGGCGCTCAAGGTCGGGCACGGTCCCGTAGATCAGCTCGCTCGCACGGGCGAGGTCCCCGCGGCGCTGGGCAACCTCGATCTCGCCGCGCGCGTGGTCCAATTGCTCCTTGAGCTTCTGCGTGTCCGCAACCCGGCTCTTCTCGCTGCGCCAAGCCGTCGTTATCGCGTCGGACTTCTCGCCGAGTTCGGCGATCTCGCGCTCCAGCCGCTCCAACCGCTCGCGCGAGTTCGCGTCAGTCTCCTTGCGCAGCGCCTCACGTTCAATACGAAGTTGCATGAGTCGACGGTCCAGCTCGTCCAACGCCTCCGGCTTGCTGTCGACGGCCATGCGCAGGCGCGACGCCGCCTCGTCCACCAGGTCGATCGCCTTGTCCGGCAGGAAGCGGTCGCTGATGTAGCGGTTGCTCAGCGTCGCCGCCGCCACCAACGCGCCGTCGGTGATGCGGACCCCATGGTGCAGCTCGTACTTGTCCTTGATCCCGCGCAGGATGCTGATGGTGTCCTCCACGCTGGGTTCGCCGACGAACACCGACTGGAAGCGCCGGGCCAGCGCCGCGTCCTTCTCGATGTACTTGCGGTACTCGTCGAGCGTGGTGGCGCCGACGCAGTGCAGCGCGCCGCGCGCGAGCTCAGGCTTCAGCAGGTTGCTCGCGTCCATCGCGCCGTCTGCCTTGCCGGCGCCGACGAGGGTGTGCATCTCGTCGATGAACAGCACGATCTCGCCGTTGGCCGACTCGATCTCCTTGAGCACGGCCTTCAGGCGCTCCTCGAACTCGCCGCGGAACTTGGCGCCAGCGACCAGCGCGCCGAGGTCCAATGCCATGACGCGCTTGTTGCGCAGGCTCTCTGGCACGTCGCCATTGACGATGCGGAGTGCCAAGCCCTCGACGATCGCGGTCTTGCCGACGCCGGGCTCGCCGATCAGCACTGGGTTGTTCTTGGTGCGCCGGGCCAGGATTTGGATGGTGCGGCGGATCTCCTCGTCGCGGCCGATCACCGGATCGAGCTTGCCGTCGCGCGCCAAGGCAGTGACGTCGCGGGCATACTTTTTCAAGGCGTCGAAGCCGGCCTCAGCGTTGGGACTGTCCACCTTGCGGCCCTTCCGGACATCGGCCACCGCCTTCTCCAACCCTTGTGGCGTCGCGCCGGCACCGCGCAGCGCGCGTGCGGCCGGCGTGTCGCTTGCGGCAAGCGCCAGCAAGAGACGGTCCTGGGCGACATACTCGTCCCCGGCCTTCGTCGCAGCCTGCTGGGCAGCGTCCAGCACGCGCACCAGTTCCGCCGTGGCCTGCGGCTGTCCCGCGCCAGCGCCCTGCACCTTCGGGATACGCGCCACCTCGGCGTCGACCGCCTGCTTGGCAGCCTGCGGATCGCCCCCCGCAGCCCGGATCAGGCCGGCAGCCGCACCCTCCTCGTCATCCAGCAACGCCTTCAGCAGGTGCTCGGGCGTCAGGCGCTGGTTGAACTCGCGCAGCGCGATCGTCTGCGCCGCTTGCAGGAAGCCCCGCGCGCGTTCGGTGAATTTTTCTATGTCCATGTCCACGTTCCTTTCATCAGGCAACGGGCGCGCGTCGATCCCTTAAAGGCAACCGCCGCGGGTCCTTTGATTATCAAATGGGAAGTGGAACTGGGGCACTCAAGCCGCTGCGGCCATGCCGCGCCGGCTATCTAGGCGTGGCCAACGCCGCCTGGTGTTGCGCTACGCAGCCGCTTTTGGCCGAAAACGCTGCATTGCAGCGTCAATCCGGCGACGGACGCTGCCGATCCGACCAACCCCCTTCAGCCGCCGATCCAGGAAAGCGAGGGTCGGAGCGTCGTCGTCGCTGCCGTCCCCCAGCCAATACAGCAAGGTCGCGCCATAAACCCCGGCGAGGATCGCCCGCTTGGTGTACCAACTGAAATCGGCGGACACGTCGCCGGCTGCGTGCCAGATCGTGTCCACAGTGCGCGTCGTGCAGCGCACGGCAAGCCCAGTGTTGCCCGGCAGCGCCAAGACCGCCAACGCACGGCGGACCGCATCCTTATAAGGACGGTTCTGCTCCAGCCGCAGCGCAATAACTGCCCTGACCCGCTGCGACAGGCGCAGGCTGGACACGTCGGCGGCGACGGCGCCCTGCTCCATCCAACGGTCGCCGAGGTCGCAGTAGGCCTCGATCATGTCGGTGACGCCGCCGGGGAACAACAGGTTGGCGTCTGGCCCGGCGGCGGCCCGCAGCGCGGCCATGGTCCAACCGTCGAACACGACGTTCGGCAGCAGCGCCACGATAGCCGCGTCGCGCTCGGCGCTGCGCTCGGGTGGGTTGAGCATAGGGCGGCGTCCTTTATTGGGCGGCGCTGGCCCGCGCCAGCTCCTCGTTGAAGCCGAAAAGGCGGAAGTCGGTCATGCGCATCGGATACAGGATGCCGTCGAGGTGGTCGTTCTCGTGCTGCACGACGCCCGCGTGGAAGCCGCTGGCATCGGCGCCGACTGGGTTGCCGTCGGTGTCCACCCCCCGGTAGCGCACGCGGACGTGCCTCGGCACGGCGGCCCGCATGCCCGGTATCGACAGGCACCCTTCCCACCGCAGCACCATGCCGTCGCCGAGCATCTCAAGCTCCGGATTGATCACGACGGTGTTGCCCATCTCGCCATCGCCGTCGCCCTCCACCGTGCGACCGGGCGGCACGCGGAACACGAACAGGCGGAGCGGCACATGGACTTGGGGCGCGGCGAGGCCAGCGCCCTGCGCGTCCTCCATGGTCTCGATCATGTCGGCCACCAGGCGGCGGATCTCGGGGGCGCCGGGATCGGCCACCGGGGCTGCGCGGGCCAGCAGGACGGGATGGCCCATGCGGGCGATTTTCAGGATGGCCATGGCGTCCCTCGGTGGTTTCAGCGGGTCTGGAATGCAGATGGGATGGCGAAAGGCTTTGGCGAGGCAGAAAGACGGTGCTATAGGGCCGGCTTCCGTGGTCCATGCTAACCGGAAACCCTTTATCATGCCCAATCCTGGGTGTGCCCCAGGCAAGAGGAGAAAGCGGCCAAGTGCAGGTTCTCGTTCGTGACAACAATGTCGATCAGGCGCTGAAAGCGCTCAAGAAGAAAATGCAGCGGGAGGGCGTGTTCCGCGAGATGAAGCTGCGGCGGCACTATGAGAAGCCGTCGGAGCGCCGGGCGCGCGAGGCCGCCGAGGCCGTGCGCCGCGCCCGCAAGATGGAGCGCAAGCGGCTGGAGCGCGAGGGCTTCTAGGTCAGCGGTTCGCTGCCTGAACTCGACGACGCCAACCCGACTACGCTGCGGCCCGGACGCTTGTCTGTTGGCCGCGGTTTGCGTTCGGTCATACCGCGTTGCCGCGCAGTGGCTTCCGCACGAAGAATATTTCCTTTTAGGCGATTTCGACGTTAGCACAACAACTTTATAGTTTTGTTGCGGCGCATCCACAATATCCTTTGTAATGCCAAAGAATTGCCTTTTTTGGGCTGTTAAACGATAGGAGAAACCCAGGAGAAGCCCACCGATGCGTATTGCGCAAATCGCGCCGCTCCACGAGGCGGTCCCCCCGAAGCTTTATGGCGGGACAGAGCGTGTCGTCTCGTTCCTCACTGAAGAACTGGTCGCACAGGGCCATGATGTTACCCTGTTCGCCAGCGGCGACTCCGTCACCACGGCGAAGCTCAAGTCGGTTTGGCCGCGCGCTCTCCGTCTTGACCCGGCGATCCGCGACCCGATCGCCCCGCACATGCTGCTGATGGAGACCGTGCGACGGCAAGCGGGCGAGTTCGACGTGCTGCATTTCCACATGGACTACTGGCCGTTCAGCCTGTTCGGCCGGCAGCGCACGCCGTTCGTCACCACCATGCATGGCCGGCTGGACCTCGCCGAGCTGCCACCTGTCTTTGACATGTTCCCGAACGTGCCGATCGTGTCGATCAGCGACGCGCAGCGCCGTCCGCTGCCGCAGGCGAACTACGTTTCGACGGTGCAGCACGGGTTGCCGCACGACCTGCTCACCCCGCAGCCGGGCCCGAAGGACTACCTGGCGTTCCTAGGCCGGATCGCACCGGAAAAAGGCCCGGACCGCGCCATCCGCATCGCCCGCGCCTGCGGCATCCCGCTCAAGATGGCGGCCAAGGTGGACCGGGCCGATCAGGTCTATTTCGACAGCGTCATCCGCCCGATGCTGGCCGGCGGCGGCGTCGAGTTGATCGGCGAGATCAATGACGCCCAAAAACCGGAGTTCCTCAGCGGAGCCATGGCCTTGTTGACGCCGATCGACTGGCCCGAGCCGTTTGGCTTGGTCATGATCGAGGCCATGGCTTGCGGCACCCCGGTCATCGCCTTCAACCGCGGCTCCGTGCCGGAAATTGTCGAGGACGGCGTCAGCGGCTACATCGTCGAGGACGAGACAGGGGCAATGGCGGCGGTGAACCGGCTGTCCCGGCTGTCCCGCGCCACCGTCCGCCAGCGCTTCGAGGCGCGGTTCACGGCGCGGCGGATGGTTGAGGACTATGTGAGCATCTACCGCTCGCTGGCCGGCGAGGACCGGTCGGTGCTGCGCGCCATCCGTTGAGGGCTTGGGGCTGTCCGCAGGTCGGACAGCCCCAATCCATTGCTAGAACCAGTCATTCAGGTTGCCGGGACCAAACAACTCACCTGCCGCGTGCATCGTCGACACGTTCGCCATACGCAAGAACGGCATGTTCGATAGGCGTTGCAGCACTTGGTCGCCGGGCTGGCTGAACACCGGAGCGCCAAGCTGCGCCAGCGCCGCCGTTTGGTCCCCGGCAGCAAGGGCGTTACCGGCAATCGTCAGGTGGTCCACCACGGCTTGGGACGGTGTGCCCGGCACCACGCCAAGCGCCGCACGGACTTCTTGCCGACCCTGTAGCAACTGCTCCTTCGTGAGCGCTGAAATGTTGGACCAGCGCGGGCTCGTATACAGTTGCCCGGCGATGTAGTCCATCGACGCGGCGGCGCGGGCTGCCTCGATTGGCCGGCCGTGGGTACGGCCGCTGTCGGCGAACGCCCACTGTGCCAGATGCACGGCCGTCACGTCCGGATCGGAGCCGCTGCCAAGCGCGCCGGGCGCAAGCCGGGCCGTGTCCGGCACGAAGGGCTGCGGCCCTCCGGCGCACGCCGCCGGCAGCAGGCATGTGGCTAAGAGCAACAGGCGGCGAAGCATTCGTTTTTCCCGATTGTCCACCTCACAGATAGGAATGCAAACCGGGGAGCTAAGGGCCGCTTAAATTTCTTCTTGTCGCAAGATTATGCCAAATGCCCTCACGCTCCTGCGCTGGACATCAGCCCGGATGAGGCTGCAAAGGCTTTCACAAATCACATGCCGCTCCTGAAGCGGATGCTAAAACAGCCTGCCACGCAGATCGAAGCGGCGAGCCGTTGCCACTTGCTCCGCCACCGCTGGCCGATCTCGGATGTAGATCGTATTCATCCCTACGCGGTTGCACCCGTCCAAAGCGGTCAGCACTCGGGTTTCAGCGTCATAGCCACAGGGTTCGAAGCCAAAACCGGTTATTTCCCGATGCACATCATCGTCACTGACAGCATACCGCCCGCCGGATCCATTCAGTTCGATGATAAGAGCCTGGAGCTCCGGGCGCGTAAGCGTCTCCGGCGCGCCACGCAAGATACTCAGTTCAAAGCCCTCGGCGTCCATCTTGATCAAGCGGCAAGAGGTTCCCGCCAACACAAGGTCGAGCCGATTTATGCTGACCTCGATTGTATCCAATTCGGTTGCATCGGATACGATGTGGTTCAACCCTCCACGTTGAGACGTCATCCGTTCCACCCCGGATGCCTCGCCCAGCGCACAGCAATGGCTCTGCACCAGCGGCTCGATGTTGTTCAAGCGCAAGTTCCGCTGCAGTTCCGCGTAGGTTTCCGGAACAGGCTCAAAGGCGATCGAGCGTGCCCCGGCCACGGCGCTCGCCAGTACGGTGTAGCCGCCAACGTTTGAACCGACGTCGATGAAGGTGTCGCCTGGCCGTAGCAAATGAAGCAGGAACGCCTGCTCGGCAAAGTCCCATAAGCCGCAAGTACAAACCAAAGTCGCAAAATTCTGCCGATCGGACAAGATCAGCCGGGCGCCCTCGACCAATGGCAAGACATATTCGGCGTCCATGATGCGGTGGCCGAAGTTCCAGCGTAAATAGTCCAGCAGGGCACCGGATCGCCGCTGCATGTTGCTGGGGTGATGGCTGATCTCGGCAAGGGTCTTAAGATGTTCTGCAAACAACATGCCGACATGTTAACAGACGTTGCGATAAAATAACAAGTGTGGCGTCAAGCAGACATAGGCCGGTCGAGGCCAAGCATCAGGCGCAGGTTCTGCACCGCGGCGCTGGATGCGCCCTTGCCTAGGTTGTCGAGCCGTGCCACCAAAACCGCGTGGCCGTGCGCGTCGTTGCCGAACACCCGCAACTCCATCCTATCCGTGTCGTTCAGCGCCGTGAGCTCCAGCGCGCCGCCGGTCCCGGGCGGCAGGACCTGCACCAACGGATGGCCGTGGTACCGTTCGGCAACGGCTGCGTGCAGCTCGGCGATGCACGGGCGGCCCGGCAGTAGATCCAGGTGCAGCGGCACCGACACCAGCATGCCCTGGCGGGCATGCACAACAGATGGCACGAAGATCGGACGCCGGGCCAAGCGCGCGTGGAGCTGAAGCTCCGGCACGTGCTTGTGCTCAAGCCCCAGCGCATACAGCTCGAACGCTGGGCCGCCCTCGGCCTCATGCGCCTCGATCATGGCGCGGCCACCGCCGGAATAGCCGGTGACCGCATTGACTGAGATGGGGTAGTCCGGCGGCACCAGCCCCGCGTCCACCAGTGGGCGCAGCAACGCGATGGCGCCGGTTGGGTAGCAGCCGGGATTGGCGACGCGCGCCGCCGCGGCGATGCGGGCCGGCTGCTCAGGCGAAAGCTCCGGGAAGCCGTAGGCCCAGCCGGGGTCGCAGCGGTGCGCCGTGCTGGCGTCCAGCAGCTTTGGCGCCTGGGAACCGAGGCTGGCCGCGAGTGCGTTGCTCTCGCGCGCCGCCGCGTCCGGCAGGCACAGCACGACCAAGTCCACTTCGGCCATCAGGTCGCGGCGCGCGTTGGCGTCCTTGCGGCGCGCGGGGTCGATGCTGCGGAGCGCGACGCCGGGCATGGCCGCGAGGCGGTCGCGGATGCCCAGGCCCGTCGTGCCGGCCTCTCCGTCGATGAACACGGTCGCGTCTGCCATGGGGGTCCTCCTGGCGTAGATTGGGGGTTGCGCTGTTCCGAAAAGCAAGGGGGGCGGCCCGATGCGGACCGCCCCCCTTGAGAAAACCCCGTCGGGTGGAAGGCTACCGCTTGCTGAACTGGAAGCTGCGGCGGGCCTTGGCCTTGCCGTACTTCTTGCGCTCGACCACGCGGCTGTCGCGGGTCAGGAAGCCCGCGAGCTTCAGCACGCCGCGCAGGTCCGGCTCGTAGTAGGTCAGCGCCCGGCTGATGCCGTGGCGGACCGCGCCGGCCTGGCCCGACAAGCCGCCGCCGTTGCAAGTGCAGAACACGTCGAACTGGTTGTAGCGGTCCGTCACCAGGAACGGCTGGGTGAGCAGCATCCGCAGCACCGGGCGGGCGAAATACTGGGTGACGCGCTTGCCGTTGACGCTGATCTCGCCCTTGCCCGGCTTGATCCACACGCGCGCGATAGCGTTCTTGCGCCGGCCGGTCGCGTAGCTGCGGCCCAGCGCGTCGCGCTTGGCCTCCCGCTTCGGGGCGTCGCTGGTGACGATCGCGCTGGCGACCGCGAGGTCCTTGAGGTCCGCAAGCGTGCGGGTCGGCGCTTCAGCCTGGGTGTCGGACATGGTCAGTCCCTCTTGTTCTTGGCGTTCATGGCGGCGACGTCCAGCGCCTGCGGCTGCTGGCCGTCATGCGGGTGCGCCCGGCCGGCGTAGATGTGCAGGTGCCGCATCTGCTGACGCTGCAACGGGCCACGGGTGATCATGCGCTCGACGGCCTTCTCGATCACGCGCTCGGGGTGGTTGCTCTCAAGCCGCTGCCGGATGCTGCGCCCCTTGATGCCGCCGGGATAGCCGGTGTGCTTGTAGAAGATGCTCTGGTCGGCCTTGTTGCCGGTCACGCGCACCTTCTCGGCGTTGACGACGACGACGTTGTCCCCGCAGTCGACATGGGGGGTGAACTGCGGCTTGTGCTTGCCGCGCAGGCGCTGGGCGATGATCGAAGCCAACCGTCCGAGCACGAGCCCGTCCGCGTCGATCAGGGTCCAGCCCTTGCTCACCTCGGCGGGCTTGAGCGAAAGGGTCGTCTTCATCGTATGTGTCCCAACTGGAATAGTGCGCCGCCTATGCCCGGAAACCCAGGCGCGGTCAAGCATTCTGGCTTGTGGTAAAACCATACCACAATTTTGCCGTGGCCGCTGCCGGGCCGTATCATGCGGGCCAGCATGATCATAAATGGCGCGGTCCATGTCATAGGCGCGAGCGGCCGGTCCGGGACAGCGCTGTGCCGGTCGCTGCTGGACGACGCCGTTCCTTATGTGCCCGTCGTGCGCAGCGCCGCCCGCTGGGCCGCCGCCGGGTTGCCGGGCACCCCCATGGTTGCCGACATCAAGCAGCCCAGCCTGCGCATCGCGCTGCGCGGCGCGGACCATGTGGTGTCTTGCGCGCATGCCCGGCACGTCCCAGCCATCCTGGCCGCGGCGCCCGATGCCGGCCGTTTCGTGTTCCTCGGCAGCACGCGCAAGTTCACCCGCTGGCCGGACGCCCACGCGCGCGGCGTGCTGGGCGGCGAGGCCGCGTTCCTCGCGTCCGGCCGGTCCGGCGTCCTGCTGCACCCCACCATGATCTACGGCGCGGCCGGCGAGGACAACGTGCAACGCCTCGCCGCCCTGCTGCGCCGCCTCCCCGTCGTCCCGCTCCCCGGCGGCGGGCGCTCACTGGTGCAGCCCATCCACCAATCCGACGTGACCCGGTGCCTGCGCGCCGCGCTGGAGATGGACTGGGCGGGGCCGCAGGCGATGGTGATCGCCGGACCGGAGGCGCTGGCCTATGCGGACTTCGTCCGTGCGGTCGCTGCCGCTGCCGGGTTGCGGGCGCCCTGGATCGTGCCGGTCGCCCCCTCCGTGCTGCGTGCGCTGGCGCCCTTGACGGCGCTGCCGGGCCTGCCGCGCGTCCGCGGCGACGAGCTGCGCCGCTTGCTGGAAGACAAAGCATTCCCAATAGATGCGATGCGGCGCAGGCTGTACGTCGAGCCGGTCCCGCTCGCCGCCGGCCTGGCCATGACCTTTGCCGGCCCCGCCCAGACTCTTTGACGTCCAGATTTTTTTGAAAGGCCCTGACATGCCCGTCATCAACCGGATCGCCGAGTTCCACGCCGACATGACGGAGTGGCGCCGCGACCTGCACCGCCATCCGGAGCTGGGGCTGCAAGAAACGCGGACATCGGGCGTCGTGCAGGAGCATCTCCGCAGTTTCGGCGTGGACGAGGTGCATGCTGGATTGGCCGGCACCGGCGTCGTCGGCGTGATCCACGGCTCGCAGCCGGCAGGCCCCGGCGACCGCGGCGCCATCGGGCTGCGCGCCGACATGGACGCGCTGCCGATCCACGAGGAAACCGGCGCCGAGTGGGCCAGCCAGACGCCCGGCGTGATGCACGCCTGCGGCCATGACGGCCACACCACCATGCTGCTGGGCGCCGCGCGCTACCTGGCCGAGACACGGAACTTCGCGGGCACCGTCTATGTCATCTTCCAGCCGGCGGAGGAGAACAAAGGCGGCGGGCGGATGATGGTCGAGCAGGGCCTGTTCGAGCGGTTCCCGATGCAGCAGGTGTATGGGATGCACAACTGGCCCAGCGTGCCGGCCGGCGTGTTCAAGTGGCGGGACGGCCCCGTCATGGCCGCTGTCGCCGACATCGAGATCACTGTGACCGGCCGCGGCGCACACGGCGCGCAGCCGCACACGGGCGTCGACCCCATCGTCGTCAGCGCCGCGATCGTGCAGGCGTTGCAGAGCATCGTTGCCCGCAACGTGGAGCCGACGCTGGCCGGCGTCGTGACCATCGGC
>JAABUQ010011310.1_pt1 | contig 11424 bp, 9 predicted proteins | sample 5560001 | NCBI WGS metagenome assembly JAABUQ01 (sample SAMN10711888, study PRJNA513371) | rock metagenome | isolation source: Antarctica rocks | place: Antarctica: Victoria Land, Finger Mt nord | collected 2015-12-18
ACCTGACGCCGACCACGGAGATGTTCGAGACCGGCATCAAGGTCGTCGACCTGCTGGCCCCCTACGCCAAGGGGGGCAAGGTCGGCCTGTTCGGCGGCGCCGGAGTGGGCAAGACGGTCCTCATCCAGGAGCTGATCCACAACTTGGCCCGCGAGCACGGCGGCATATCGGCCTTCTGTGGGGTGGGCGAGCGCTCGCGCGAGGGCAATGACCTGTGGCTGGAGATGAAGGAATCCGGCGTGCTGGAGAAGACCATGCTCGTGTTCGGACAGATGAACGAGCCCCCGGGCGCCCGCATGCGGGTGGCGTTGTCGGGGCTGACCATGGCCGAGTACTTCCGCGACCAGGGGCAGGACGTGCTGCTGTTCATCGACAACATCTTCCGTTTCGTGCAGGCGGGCTCCGAGGTCTCGGCGCTGCTCGGTCGCATGCCCTCACAGGTCGGCTACCAGCCCACCCTGGAGACCGAGATGGGTCAGCTGCAGGAGCGCATCACCTCGACCAAGCAAGGCTCGGTCACCTCGGTGCAGGCCATCTACGTGCCGGCCGATGACCTCACCGATCCGGCGCCGGCCTCGGTGTTCGCTCACCTGAACTCCACCACGTCGCTGTCTCGCGCGATCTCGGAGAAGGGCATCTATCCGGCGGTGGACCCGCTGGACTCCACCTCGACGATTCTCAAGGCCGACATCCTCGGGGAAGAGCACGTGCGGGTGGCCAACCGCGTCAAGGAGATCCTGCAGCGCTACAAGGAGCTGCAGGACATCATCGCCATCCTCGGCATTGACGAGCTGTCCGATGAGGACCGCATCATCGTTCAGCGCGCGCGCAAGGTCGAGCGCTTCCTGTCACAGCCGTTCTTCGTGGCCGAGGCGTTCACCGGCACCCCGGGCGCCTACGTGCCCGTCGCCGAGACGATCCGCGGCTTCAGCGAGATCATCGAAGGCGAGCACGACGAGGTGCCCGAGCGGGCCTTCTTCCTCAAGGGCACCATCGACGACGTCACCCAGGACTCCGAGGCCAAGGACGACGACGAGGAGTCCAAGGAGGGCGAGTCGGACTCGTCTGAGAAGGGCGGCTCAGAGACAGACGCGCAGGACGCCGTGCGGCGCGCCGAGGACGCGGCAAAGCGAGCCGAGGAGGCCGCGCGACGCGCCCAGGAAACCGCCGGGGGCGAGAGCTAACCGGTGGCGCGCACCAAGTTCTGCGTTGAGGTGCTCACGCCCGAGGGCCAGGTGTTCAGCGAGGAGGTGGAGATGCTCTCCACCCGCACCAGCGTTGGCTCGCTGGGCGTGCTGGCCAACCACGCGCCCCTGCTGGCCACTCTCGAGCCGACCGAGCTGCGGCTGTACCGCAGTGATTCCGACATCGTGCGTTACGCGCAGGCCGAGGGTTACCTGCAGTTTTCTGACAATCGCGCGCTCGTTCTCGTCGAGGAGGCGCTGGACCCCGGTGACCTCGATCGTTCTGAGCTCGAGTCGCGCGTCTCCGACGCGCGCTCCGCGATGGACAAGGCGCAGGACGACAGCGAGGAGAAGGTGCGAGCCGAGCGTGACGTGCGTCGGGCCGAGGCGTTCCTGAACGTGTCACAGGGTTAGCATCGAGGACGACCCGCGGATATGGAAGACCCACCGTGGGCCCTAAGCTGAGGCGATAAACAATCAGAGCTCACCCTTGGCGACCGTAGCCTGTGGCCCCCGCGCGATCCTGCGCCGTCTGGCGGTGGCGCTGCTGCTCGCCGTGGCGATGACCATGCTCGGCGTGGCTCAGAACGCGGCCTTGGGAGCCCGCGCGCACGCGGCGGCGCGGCTGCAGGTCGGTATTGCCGATCAGGATCCCGCCACCTTCCTCGACCCGCGCTTTCGCTGGCTGGGCATGCACGCGGGCCGTTTGGTGGTGCCCTGGGACGTCGTCATGCGGCCGGTTGATCTGCGCCACGCCGACGACTGGCTGAAGGCGGCGCGCGCCAACGGCATCACGCCGCTGGTGGTGTTCGAACACAGCCACGTCCGCGTTCACGTCCACGTCCTGCCCAGCGTCCGCAGCTATACGGCCGCCGTGCGCGCCTTCATGCATCGCTATGAGTGGGTCAGGCAGTTCAGCGCCTGGAACGAGGAGAACCATGTCTCCCAGCCCACCGCAAGCCACCCGCGTCGAGCGGCCGAGTACTACAACAGCCTGGCGGTTCTGTGCCGCTCCTGTCGGGTGACCGCGGCCGATGTCCTGGACGAGCCGAACATGCGCACCTGGGTCAGCTCGTTTCTGCGCTACGCGCACCATCCGCGGTTGTGGGGAGTCCACAACTACTACGACCTCAACCACGGGGGACACCGCCAGACCTCACTTCTGTTGCGCATGGTGCGCGGGCAGATCTGGTTCAGCGAGATCGGCGGCTTGGTCTGGCGCTATGACCCCACGCACCACCGGTTCATCAATCGCGGCGAGGCCTACGCCACCCGCGCGGCCGGGCGTCTGCTCGCACTGGCCCGCCTGAGTGGGCGCATCACGCGCATCTACTACTACCACTGGCATGGGCACACCACGCTGGCCGCGGCGCGCCGCGCCCACCCTCCGCTCGTGACCTGGGATAGCGGGCTGCTGCGCCCCAATTGCTCGCCGAGGCCCGCCTTTGGGGTGATCGCGCGAGTGCTGGGGCGCAACCCGGCCCGCGCGCCGCGCGCCCGGCGCGACCGCTACGGCAACTGCGGCAGGCCCGCGCCGGTTGCCACGCGCGTCCCCGCCGTCGGCTGATCGGGCCCCCGACGACCCCGTCGGTCTGAGCGGTCTGCGCTGGCTAGGCTCTGATGGCATGGACGAGCACCTACTGGCGGAGCGCCTGATCACTTATGACACCTCACAGGTGGACGGGATCCGCCGGGCCGGAGCCTTCGTCAAGGGGTGGCTGGAGGCTCGCGACCTGAAGGTCTCCGAGCACCAGCATCGCGGCCTACCGGTGATCCTGGCCGAAGCGGGTCCGTCCAATGCCCCGTCGGTGATCCTGCACGGCCACCTGGATGTCGTCCCCGCTCGCGCGGGGCAGTTCGACCCCCGGATCGAGGGCGACCGTCTCTACGGTCGGGGCGCGTATGACATGAAGGGTGCACTGGGCGTGATGATGTGCGTTCTGCGCGACGTGGCCGACCAGCAGCGATTGCGTGTACGTCTGCTGTGTGTGCCCGACGAGGAGTCCGAGGATGTCGAGGAGCGCTCCACCGACAAGCTGGTCGCCGATGGGCTGCGCGCCAGCTTCGCCATCACCGGGGAGCCCACCGATTTGCTCATCGGCGTTCAGGCCAAGGGAGTGCTCGCCGTCCGCCTCGAGCTCACCGGCAAGGCGGCGCACGGGTCCACGCCCTGGCTCGGCGACAACGCCATCCTCAAGGCCTACGACGCCTTCCGGCGCATCGAGACGCTTCCCTTCAGTCGCGAGTCCTCCGAGCTCTTCGATCGTCCCTCCGTCAACCTCGCCCGCATCGAGGGCGGCGACGCGTTCAACAAGGTTCCCGACCGCTGCGTCATGGAGGTCGACATCCGGTACCTCCCGGAGCAGGACCCTGGCGAGATCCTCGACCAGATCCGATCCATCGCCGAACTGGCCGTCCAGCGCTGCTTCACGCGCCGGCCGGCCATCGTCTCGCGAACCAACCCCTACGTGCTGGCGCTACGCGAGGCGGTGTCGCGCTCCATCGAGGGCGAGGCGCTGAGCATCGGACGCGACGGTGCCTCAGACGCGATCTCGTTCCTCGAGGCTGGTGTGCCGGCGGTCGAGTTCGGCCCGGTGGGCGCCGGACACCACGGACCCGAGGAGTGGGTGTCCCTGCGGTCGCTGACCGCCTATCGCCAGGCCCTGGGCGACTTCGTGCACCAACTGCCGCAGTGGCTGGAGCGCGGCGGAAGCGCTGAGCTGCGAGCGGTCAAAGGCGGCCTGAGCTAGCGGCGGCGGTCTGGCGGTGGTCTGCGGACACCGCAGATCACCAGCTAGCCTGTCCGCCCTCATGAGTAGTCTCAGGGAACCCATCGCGGTGATCGGAACCGGCTACGTCGGCCTGGTGACCGCGGCCGGCTTCGCCGAACTGGGTAGTGAGGTCTTCTGCGTCGACATCGACGCGGATAAGGTGGCGCGCCTGCGTTGCGGCGAGGTTCCCATCTATGAGCCGGGGCTGGCGGAGCTCCTGGTCCAGCACGCCGAGCGCATCCATTTCTCCACCGACCTGGCCCCGGCGCTCGAGCACGCCCGTTTGTTGTTCGTGGCCGTGGGCACCCCCCCCACCTACTCAGGCGACGCGGATCTATCGGCCGTGCACGCTGTCGTTGCGGCGATCCCCGCCTCAGACCGTCACGCCCTGGTCATGAAATCCACCGTTCCCTGTGGCACCGGCGCCTCCATCCGGCGGTTGTTCGCCGCACAGGGGAAGGATGATCTGCGTTACGTGTCCTGCCCGGAGTTCCTCAGGGAGGGCTCGGCGGTAAGGGACTTTCTGGCGCCCGACCGCGTAGTCGTGGGCGACGACGGCGACTGGGCCGGTGACGCTGTGATTGCGCTCTACGCTCCTCTTCAGGCCCCTTTGGTGCGTACCGACATCGCGAGCGCCGAGATGGTCAAGCTTGCCTCCAACGCCTTCCTGGCCACCAAGATCTCGTTCATCAACGAGATCGCCAACGTCTGCGAGGGCACCGGCGCCGACGTGCTGGAGGTTTCCCGCGGCATGGGCCTGGACGACCGCATCGGACCCAAGTTCCTGCAGGCGGGCATCGGATACGGCGGGTCGTGCTTTCCCAAGGACGTGGATGCCCTCAAGCAGCTGGCCGGCAACTCGGGCTATCACTTTCAGCTGCTGACCGCGGTCATCGAGGTCAACGAGCTGCAAAAGCGACGTGTGATCGCCAAGTTGGTCAAGCATCTGGGGGGCCTGGTCGGGCGCAGGGTGGCTCTGCTGGGGCTCGCCTTCAAGCCCGAGACCGACGACATGCGCGAAGCGTCCTCGCTCGTGCTGTCGGCCCGCCTGGCCGCCGACGGAGCCGAGGTGGCCGCCTATGACCCGGTGGCCGGGGTCGAGGCGCGGCGACTGATGCCGGGTGTGACCTTTGCGGACTCTGCCCTCCAGGCGGTGGAGGGAGCCGACGCCACGGTGCTGGTCACCGAGTGGGGCGAGTTCGACGCCCTGGACTGGGGCCAGGTCATGAAGCGCATGCGCGGCAACCTGGTGATCGACGGGCGCAACGCGCTCGACGCAACGACCCTGCGCCGCGCCGGGCTGGTCTATGAGGGAATCGGCCGTCCCTGACGCCCGCAGGGCGGTCCTCACGCCGCCATGACATGCTTAGCGCGTCCATGAAGCCACCCCTCCCGCGGGCCACAGCAGAAGGGCCGACCCCGTGCAGGCGGTGATCCTGGTCGGCGGTGAGGGCACGCGTCTGCGTCCCCTGACCTCCACGGTGCCAAAGCCGGTCGTGCCCCTGGTCGATCGCCCGTTCATCTCATACATGCTCGAGTGGCTGCACCGCCACGGCATCGACGACGTGGTCATGTCCTGTGGTTTCCTGGCCACCAGCGTGCGCAACGTGCTCGGCGACGGCTCGGCGCTGGGGATCCGCCTGCGCTTTGTCGAGGAGCCTGAGCCGCGAGGGACGGCGGGCGCGCTCAAGTACGCCGAGCCGATGCTCGACGAGCGCTTCCTCATGCTCAACGGTGACGTCCTGTGCGACATCGACCTGACGGCGCAGATCGCCCAGCACGAGCGCACCGGCGCGGTGGGCACCCTTGCGCTGGTTCCCGTGCAGGACCCCAGCGCCTACGGGCTGGTGCGTCTCCACGAGGACTGCTCGGTGAGCGATTTCGTGGAGAAGCCCGGCTCTGACCAGGCTGACACCAATCTGATCAGCGCGGGTGCCTACGTGCTCGAGCGCTCGGTGCTCGACCTCATCCCGGCGGAGCGCAACGTGTCGATCGAGCGCGAGGTTTGGCCGCAGCTCGTCGGCCGGGGCCTGTGCGGCTTTGTCTCTGACGGTTACTGGCTGGACATCGGGACGCCAGAGCGCTACCTGCAGGCCACCTTCGACATCATCGAGGGCAACGTGCACACCGGCGTGCAGGAGCGCTTGGGATCGGGGTTTCTGGCCGTGGATCCCGCCGCGGAGGTGGCCGGCAGGGTGATTCCTCCCGCGCTCGTCGAGCGCGGGTGTCGCGTTGGTGAGGGCGCGCAGGTCGGCAGCCTGGTCGTTCTCTGTGACGGCGTGTCCATTGGGGAGGGCACCATCGTGGAACGGGCCGTGGTGTTGCACGGAGCGGAGATCGGCCCCAACTGCGTCCTGCAAGACTGCATCGTGGCCGCGGGATGTCGCGTCGGTGCGGGCTGTCAGGTGACCGGCGGCGCCGTGCTCGGCGAGGGCGTGACCATCGGGGCCGACAACCAGGTCACCGCCGGCGCTCGGGTCTTCCCCGGCGTCACCCTGCCCGACGGGGCCCTGAGGTTCTAGACCGTGCGCCCTGGACGACGACGATGAGAGCCGCTCCGGCGGTCTGTGAGGAGGAGGCAGCGTGAACAGCGGCGCACCCGAGGCATCCATCGAGGATCTCATCTGCTCCCGCGAGGCCATCGCGCAGATCGACGTGTCCAACCAACTCGGGGATGTCCTGGCGCTGCCCGAGCAGCTGCGCGACGCCCTGATGCGGGTGGAGACGGCACGCATGGTCCCGTGGGACAGTCCGGATGGCCTGGTGGTGGCGGGCATGGGTGGCTCGGCCATCGGCGGTGCCCTCGCCCGCGCGGCCCTGGGTGACCAGGCTTCACGACCGCTGCTCGCGGCTCAGACCTACGGGCTGCCGCCGTGGACCACGCCCGAGACCACGGTGCTGTGCGCCAGCTACTCGGGCGAGACCGAGGAAACGTTGGCCTGCTACGAGGCGGCCGGCGCCCTGGGCGCGCGACGCGTGGTGGTGACCACCGGGGGTGCCCTGGCGTCGATGGCGCGCAGCGACCGAGTGCCGGTCATCCCCTTGCCCGGCGGCTTTCAGCCCCGTGCTGCGGTGGCCTACATGACCGTCGCGGCGCTGGAGGTGGCCGCTCTGTGCGGAGCCGGCCCCCGACTGACCTCAGAGATCGACGTGGCCGCGGCCCACACCGAACGGCTGGTGGCGGAGTGGGGCCCGGACGGTGCGCCGGACGGCCTGGCCAAAGGCCTCGCACGGATGCTCGGGGGCACGGTGCCGGTGATTGCCGGCGCTGGCCTGACCGCCCCCATCGCCTACCGGTGGAAGACGCAGATCAACGAGAACGCCAAGCTTCCCTGCTTCTCCCACGAGCTTCCTGAGCTCGACCACAACGAGATCTCCGGCTGGCAGGGTGCGCCCGGCCTCGGTCGCTTTGCCGCGGTTTTCCTGGACGACGCTGACGCACACCCGCGCGTGAAGGAGCGCATGATGCTCACCGAGCATCTCCTGGCCCCGTACGCCGCCGCCAGCCGGTGCGTGGAGACCAGGGGACAGAGCGCCTTCGAGCGGGTCTTCTCACTGGTGCTGCTCGGCGATCTCGTCTCGCTTTACCTGGCCATCCTGGGCGGTACGGACCCGGGACCGGTCGAGGTGATCGAGCGCCTCAAGGGCGAACTAGCGGCGATCTAGCCGGGCGCTGCCCAGTCCAGCGTCAGCGTCCGGCTCGGCGTCAGCCCCGGCCCAGGATCAGCGCCCGCGCGAGGATTCGGTGTCGCGGGCGGCACCCGCGCCATCGTCATGTGTCCGATCACGAGCCACTCCGTCGCGCTCCCCGTCCGCCGGGGCGTGCCCGTCGAGGTCCGGATCGAGCTCGTCGGCCCGGCGGTGGCTCTCAGCGGCGCCGGCCTGCGCCGAGCCGGCGCGCTGGGCCTGCTCCTGGGCCTGCACCTCGACCTGGCGTGCGCGCGCGGCCTGAGCGTCGGCCTCGGCCCGCTCGGCCCGCGCCTGGGCTGCCTGCTCATCGGCCACCGCGGTCTCCCGCTCGGCATGACGCTCGCGCACCTGCGCGTGCTCGCGGTGCTCGGCCGCCTCCTCGCGCTGCCTTTCCACACGGCGGGCATTCGCCTGGCGTAGGGCCAATACCAGCGCGAGGACGACCACGATGGCCGCCACCACGATGATCACGATCAAAGCTGTTCCTGCCAGGGCCAACGTGGGCATCACAAGTCCTCCTCGTACGGGGGCAAAGCTCGCCAAATGGGTTACCCGGGACCTGCCTTCCGTTACCCCGGGGTGGACGGATGGACGACTCCCCGCCGAACTGCCGGGCAAGCGGCGCCCGGGCGCGCGCCGCCCCGACCGCTAACCTTGACACGACCGTGGTAAGGTATGCCCTTGGCGATGCAGGGGTTGACCATCCACGAGGCGGCCGAGACGACCGGCTGGTCGGCGCGAATGCTGCGTTACATCGACCGCGCCGGGCTGGTGGAGCCGGCCCGTTCGACCGCCGGCTACCGCCTCTATGGGCCGCCCGAGCTCCAGCGCCTGCGCACCCTGCGCGAGCTGCTGAGTCGCTTCGACGTGGCCCTCAACGAGCTGGGCTTCGCCATGCGCCTGCGCCGAGAGCCCGAGCTGCGCGACGACCTCGACCGTTGGCTGGACGCCGAGGCACGGCGCCCGCCTGAGGTCGCTGCAGATGACTGGCTGAGCTTTGAGCAGGACAAGCACCAAGGGCTGCTGGCCGCCGCCGCGCAGCCCCTCACTCAACGACTGGAGACCGCATGAACCCCACTGCCGCCCTGACCCAGGACGGATTCAAGGTCGCCGACCTATCCCTGGCCGCCTTCGGTCGCAAGGAGATCAGTCTCGCCGAGCACGAGATGCCCGGGCTCATGTCCACGCGTCGGGAGTTCGCCGAGGCCCAGCCCCTGCGCGGCGCCCGAATCACGGGCTCGCTGCACATGACCGTGCAGACCGCCGTGCTCATCGAGACCCTCACCGCTCTCGGCGCGGAGGTGCGCTGGTGCTCGTGCAACATCTTCTCCACTCAGGACCACGCGGCCGCCGCGGTGGCGGTCGGGCCGGACGGCACGACCGAGGATCCGAGGGGGGTACCCGTGTTCGCGTGGAAGGGAGAAACGCTCGAGGAGTACTGGTGGTGCACCGAGAAGGCGCTCAGTTGGCCCGGCGAGGATGGCGTGCACGGCCCGAACATGATCCTCGACGACGGCGGTGACGCCACGCTGCTTGTGCACCAGGGAACCGAATTCGAGCGCGCCGGTGCGGTGCCCGACCCCGAGAGCGCGGAATCGGAGGAGTTCCGCGTGGTGCTGGGACTGCTCACGCGCACGCTCGGAGAGGATCCGCAGCGCTGGACGCGCGTAGGGGAGGCCATCCAGGGTGTGACCGAGGAGACGACCACCGGCGTGCACCGCCTCTACCAGATGCAGGAGACCGGCCAGCTCCTGTTCCCGGCCATCAACGTCAACGACTCGGTCACCAAGAGCAAGTTCGACAACCTCTACGGTTGCCGCCACTCGCTGATCGACGGCATCAACCGCGCGACCGACGTGATGATCGGCGGCAAGGTCGCCGTCGTGTGTGGCTATGGAGACGTGGGCAAGGGCTGCGCGGACTCGCTGCGCGGACAGGGGGCGCGAGTGATCGTCACCGAGATCGATCCCATCTGCGCACTCCAGGCCGCGATGGAGGGCTATGAGGTCAAGACGCTCGAGCACGTGGTGAGCAGCGGGGACATCTTCATCACCGCCACCGGCAACAAGGACATCATCACCGCCCAGCACATGGGGGCCATGAAGCACCAGGCCATCGTGGGCAACATCGGGCACTTCGACAACGAGATCGACATCGCCGGCCTGGAGCGGGCGTCCGGCGTGGAGCGCATCAACATCAAGCCGCAGGTCGACGAGTGGGTATTCCCGGACGGCCACTCGGTGATCATGCTCTCCGAAGGACGCCTGTTGAACCTCGGAAACGCCACGGGACATCCGAGCTTCGTCATGTCCAACTCGTTCACCAACCAGACGATCGCCCAGATCGAGCTGTTCACCAAGAACGACGAGTACGAGAAGCGCGTCTACGTACTGCCCAAGACCCTGGACGAGAAGGTGGCCCGCCTGCACCTGGACGCACTCGGCGTGAAGCTCACCGAGCTGTCTGCCGAGCAGGCCGCCTACCTGGGGATCCCGGTCGAGGGCCCCTACAAGTCAGACCAGTACCGCTACTAGCGTCGCTGAGGCCGGTGCTCCTCCCGCCCCCGGGCGTCGGCCGAGCACCGGCCGGCGCGAGGCTGCGGTGAGCGCTCAGGGCCACGAGGTCGCCGACCTGGGTCGGACCGCGACCGGGCGGGCGCGCATCGAGTGGGCCGGAGGGCAGATGCCGGTGCTGGCCGAGATCCGGCGGCGCTTTTCGCGGACGCGCCCGCTGGAGGGGATGCGGGTCGCCGCCTGCCTGCACGTCACCGCCGAGACGGCAAACCTGATGGCGACCCTGTTCGCCGGGGGCGCCCAGGTGACTCTGTGCGCCGCGAATCCCCTATCCACGCAGGATGACGTGGCCGCTGCACTGGTGGTCGACGGCGGCGCGCAGGTGTTCGCCTCCAGGGGCGAGAGCGTCGAGGACTACACGCGCCACGTGCGCCGACTGATCGAGACCGACCCGGACGTGACCATGGACGACGGAGCCGACCTGGCCACGACCATTCATGCCGTGCGCCCCCAGCACGCGGCGGCCATGCGCGGCGGCACCGAGGAAACCCAGGCCGGTTTGCTGCGCCTGCGCGCGCTGGAGAGCGAGGGCAGGCTTTCCTGTCCGATCCTCGCCGTCAACGAAGCGCACACCGAGCGCGCCTTCAACGACCGCTTCGGCACCGGGCAGTCGACCATGGACGGAATCCTGCGCGCCACCAACCTGCTGCTCGCCGGGCGCCTGCTGGTGGTGCTGGGCTACGGTCCGACCGGACACGGGGTCGCCGAGCGGGCGCGTGGCGCCGGTGCCTCGGTCGTCGTGTGCGAGGTGGACCCCCTGAAAGCGCTCGAGGCGCGCATGGAGGGCTTTGAGGTGATGCCCGCCCTGGAGGCGGCCGCGCGGGGTGACGTGTTCGTCACCGTGACCGGCAGTCGCGACGTGCTCGTCCGAGAGCACTTCGAGCGCATGAAGGACGGGGCCGTCCTGGCCAACGCCGGCCACTTCGACGTCGAGATCAACGTCGGGGAACTACTCAAGCTTGCCGGGGCCCCGCCGCGCGAGGTCCTCCCGCTCGTCGACGAGTACCGGGTGGCGGGCCGGCGGCTGAACCTGCTGGCCTCCGGACGCGTGGTCAACCTCGCCGCCGCGGAGGGCCACCCCGCGGCGGTGATGGACATGTCCTTCGCCAACCAGGCGCTGTGTGTCGAGTACCTCGTGGCCAGCGGCGCCACGTTGGCGCGCCGGGTTCTGGCCGTGCCCGAGGTCATCGACAGGGAGGTCGCTCG
>JAABUQ010011311.1_pt1 | contig 11422 bp, 14 predicted proteins | sample 5560001 | NCBI WGS metagenome assembly JAABUQ01 (sample SAMN10711888, study PRJNA513371) | rock metagenome | isolation source: Antarctica rocks | place: Antarctica: Victoria Land, Finger Mt nord | collected 2015-12-18
GTAGGGGATCTTCATAACGAGAGGGGTCCCGATGCAGTTCCTCGACCAACGCAAGAAGCCTCGTCACGTTCTGCTGCATCGGTGCTGTGACCTCCGAGTGTGCCTGCATATGGTGCGCTGCCTGATGTTCCTGCCGCCTCTGGAGGATCAGAACGCCTGCGAATCCTAACACGACCCCCAACCAGCTGATTGCTGGGAGCCACGTGAGGACGGCAAGACCGAAACGCGGGAAGTCAAGGCTCACAAGGAGTACAATGACAAGTCCGCATATCGCGAGACTAAGCAGGAAAATGGAGAGCCATCTGCGTTGTCCTGGCGAGGGAGAAATGGGTGCTTTCAGCTGATCGCCAGTAGTCAAGCTCCCGTCGTTCCTGTGTTGTGTTGCCTTCTGGTCATTCATAGAAATCACCTCGTTGCCGTTGCTGTTGTCATGCTCTTCTTGCTTCTACAGGGGAACACGCATAGTCAAACGAGATCGCTTCATGAGCCATGCCTTGGCAAGCAACTTCCTGCATGTCGAGGGCAGCGATCTCTGACAGATGGCCTGTTGGAGTGAAGCATAGGTCCAACTTGAGCTTGGATGCTGCCAATGTGTTCCTAACTTCTGTACATCTCTCTGATATTGTGTGAAGCATCCATCAAAAACGAGAGAACCTTGTCAACAACCCCGAACATATCAGCACCTCAACGACAGGATACCACGTATGCGTGCGGGTAGTGCAAGGGCAATTAGGCTAGACTTGCTGACGAAGCCACTGTAATGCTACCTGAACCTTGTTTCCCCCTAGAAAGCTATAAAATTGACTATTCTCATGCTCTAACACAAGGATTTCTTTCACTTCATTTGGAAGTTGTACCCACTTCACGGTGTATCCAAGTTCTGACGCGATCATGCTCACCAACGAAAGGAGTTGTTGTTCTTTCTCCATGTCTCAATACGTCCCTCCTGCTTCCCCGAATGTTTCTTTCCCATCATATACGGTCTGAACCGAAAAAGATAGACCAGAGTGAGGAGAACACAAACACAAAAATGCGCTCTTGCTCTTCGCTGATGAATATGTTAAAATTGTCTCGTGTCACCCAGTTCAAAAGGCGAACGTTGAGCTGCCCCCTACTTAGCTCCGTTCGCCTTTGCCATTCCCCTCGCGTTTCTCTGTTCCCCCAACGTCTTTCTCTGCTCACAGCAGACGCCGCACATTTCAACGCTGTCCGAAACGATTCACACGCCCGCAGGTTTGACCCGCTTGCGGGGTAAGCAAGATAACCCCACCCCCCACCCTTGCACATCCCCGACACTCCTAGCCCCTACAATCGCGTATAGAGCCATTTCCCCATGCCCATCGTTTGCACATTCAAAAACATCAGATACACCCCTTGCACATCTCATACACCTATCCATTAACGTAGGTTTGCTGCTCTTTTCCATGCGGAGCAGAGGGTATAAAAGGAGTGAAACACAACACCTTGTCATCTATTTACAACATCTTCTCTTCTCTTTTCGTAGTCACAGTAAAGATGGTGCATATGTCAGTTCTCTACATACCGTTTCATGTGAACATCGCAAACAAGAAGGAGGAAGTATGACAGATGTACGCTTGAATATTTGGATATCCGAAGAAGCCAAAGACTACCTAGAGCAACGTAAAAACCAAGAGAATAAACCAGGAATGAACATCATTGTCGAGGAACTTGTACGGGCAGATATGGCACGCCGACAAGGAAGCATTATCGAGCAGCAGGCACTTCCCGCTCTTACCGAGATGGTACGGTCAGAAGTACGTCAAGCTACCGCCGAACTACGCCGAGAGTTACGCCAGGACCGAGAACTTGAACACATCGCCGAGCGTGATTTTCTCCGTAAGCACTTTGACCGTGTAGCGGGGTTAATCGTTCATTCTATCCGCAATAGTGGCATAGGCCGCCGCCTGATCTATTCCATGCTTGCGAAAGCCTATGGTGTGACGTTCGCGCTTCAAGTGTTTGAAGACGCAAAGGAGAAAGCAAAGCTTGAACTCCTCCCACGGAAAAAAGACGACCAGCAGGAGCAGGGATAATGGACGAACAGACAAAAGAGGACGTGTTGCAACAAGCAGAGCGAGACGACGCTCTTTATCAGCAATGGACAGAGCAGACAGGACACGACTCTAGCCAGCCACTCACAGACCAAGAATGGCAAGACTTTTACCAGACGTGGAGCAGGGAAACCGAGCAGCCCCTAGACCCTGAACAACTGCACGCCAACCCCTTCCAGGAAGACATGCGTGTACAGGAACTAGACCCCAACATACCCGAACTTTCCGAACTGGTAGAGGAGCGCAATCTTGACGTAGACCGAGCGTATGTACAGGAGCTAGACACACAAGGACTCATCCACGACAACCTACAACCCGACGTAGACCCAACGCTTGTAGAACCATTGAGAGAAGCCCCATTTCAAGAGCATGATGGAGACTTTGGACGATAGGAAACGTTCATGATTGTCAAAAGTAAATACATTTCAGCCCGTAAGGTTGCCCCAGGCAACGCATCATCAGCCCTTAAAAGTCATCTCAAGTACATTCAGTACCGTGAACGTGGAGAAAACGAAACCCGCGAGGAACGGCATCTGTTTAGTAAAGACAGTGAACATGTAGACCGCCAGGAGGTACACGCTGATGTGATGCAACGCGAACAGGCAGGAGATATCTACTATCACCGCCTCATCTTGTCACCAAGCGAGGACGAACCCGTACACGATTGGCACGCATGGACACGCGATGTAATGCACGACCTAGAGCAGAGCCAGGGAAAAGATTTAGACTGGTATGCAACGGTGCATCAGAACACGGATAACCCCCATGTGCATGTAGTCCTTAATGGCACAGGCCAGGACCATGAAACAGGCATCACCGAGCCAGTTACGTTGTCACGTCAAGACTTTCAAGTGCTACGTGAGTCAGGACGCGACCATAGCGAGTACGAGCATAACCGCCAGATAGAAAACATCTTCCGCGACCTTGACCAGGACGACCAGCGAGAGCAACAGCGAGAACACCACGAACCAATGCCAGCATTCCCAGGTACAGAAGGAATCGAGCGATGACAGCACTTACAGAACACACGACAATACCCCCGTTTCCTCTAGTAGACACTCCTTGAGGTTCCTATCATTTGAATAAACAAAAAAGAGCATGTTTTGCTCTTTTTTGTTTCGTCTGATTAAGCTATCCTATTCGTCATCATCTTCGTCACTATCATCGTCACTAAATCTTTCCATCCGTCGCCTTCTAAATTCTTCCAAGTCCGCTCTTAATATTTTATAGCGTCCAACTATATCTCTAGTGGAGTTTAGTTCACCTGATTTAATCCAGCGTCTAACTGTTCTTTCATTAACGCCCAGTTCACGCGCAACGTCTGCTATACCTAACTGTTCATTCACGTTCATATGTCTTGTACTCCAATAAGTTTTAGTACATTCTACAGTAACCGCTTAGTTTAGTCAATTATTGCCTAGACAAAGATAGACATTATAGCATATGATTGATATATTAACACAAAGATAGCATTGACAAGTCCAAGTAGGACAATGTACACTAACTAGTGTCTATCGTTCAATATGATACACGCTAGCAAATGCATGTAGAAAGACCCTCTATGTCAAGTCCTAAAAGGACCACTATTGGAGAAAAATCAATGCATGTGAAAGGGAGAGCAGCGCCTTCACCTTGGAATGAAGAAGTCTACCACGCCGCCAGAGGCTGTCAAGCCGCTTCGCTTTCCGAGGCCGCCTCTTGCTGGCGTGGTCTGTTTTGGGTATGCCAAGGTGAAAGCAAAAAAACAGCAGGATTTCTTGCTCATGAAACAAGGACGCAGTCTGATCAGCGGCAGCTAAGCAGCGCGGCGTGCATGCTGCTGTGCCTGCTCAAACACGGTGGTCTGATAGCAGGTCTTGCTCAGCCACATGCGATAGATGATGCGCACCCAGACATTTGCCAGGGCTCGTATAGCCATACTGTGGGTCTTGCCCTCTGCACGCTTACGCCGATAATAGTTCCGTGCCCAGACTTCTTGCAACGTCGATTGCCAAGCGAACTGGTGCAGAGCGTTGCGCAGGGGCTTCAAGCACGCGAAGCGTTTGTGCGCTTTGGCAAAATTGCCACTTTGAAACGGCACCGGAGCGGTTCCGGCCAAGGTCTGGACACTGTTGGCATCAGCGTAGCGGGTGCGATCATCGCCCCATTCGGCCAGCAGACGCGGAGCCAGGCGTTTGCCTGCCCGCGGCAGCGAACTCCAGATCGGCTGGTCGTCATGGGTCAAAAAAAGGGTGCTGATCTCCTCGTCGTAGCTAGCAATATCCTTGATCACCACCAGCAGTTGGTTGACCAGCGAGAGCATCAGGCGCGACTTAGCACGGATGATGACTGCGCTGGCGACCAGTTGGGGGCGGTGCAGCTCCTCGACGATCTTGCAGGCAGCTCGCGTCGGGTTGGTATGCTTGGCCAAGCGCAAGGTGGTGGTGATCTCTTCCACCGAAGCGCTCTGAGCAGCTTGGAGCGTCGGATAGGTTTGCAAAAACACGAGTGTAGAGTGCTGGTGCAGCTTGGCGAACAAGGGAAGCGCGGCAGGATAGTACTCCTTGAGGCAAGCCGTCAACTGGTTTACCAAGCGAGTTTGCGTCTGGATCAACGCATCCTGATCGCGAGTCAACGTTTTCAACTCGGCCACGATGGGGCTATCGGGCTCCAATCGGCGCAGCTCTGCCAAGTCAAGGCGGCCGATCTTGGCCAGCAAATGGGCGTCAATTTGATCGGTTTTGGCCCCTGCGGACTTGCGCAACTGATTGGCACTTGTCGGGTTCACCGGATAGACCGGGATGCCCGCTTCCAGCAGGAACGTGATGAGCAATCCATGGTTCGTTTCGACAATGCAGGCGAGGTGCTCAGGCTGCGTAGCAATGCCGAGCAGAAATTGTTTCAACTCGTTCAAGCCTTGGTGGCTGTGGGCAAAGCGTCGCGCTCCCACGCGCTTGCCCGCTTCATCCAGCACATCCACATCATGATGGGTGTCTGCCCAATCCAAGCCGACGTACCACATACTCGCGTTTCCCTTTCTAGCGAATTTCCTGGGAAGATCGGGTCCTTATATAACGGGTGCTCGAAGCACATCCCTCCAATCATCGATTGGCCCAGGAAGACTGCCAGGGAAGAACGATCTTTCGATATCGGTCGAGCCGTGTGGAGAAAAAAGTCTTTCCCCGGCAGAATCTCTCAAGCAGGTTCTCCCTGCTTCGCCCTTGATCGAGAGGGCTTGGGAAAATATTAACATATAAGGAGATAATAAAGAAGCTGGCTCTGTTTGGAACACAGAGTCAGCCAATAGGACCGCACCGTAACCTTAACGAAGTCCACACGGCCCCATGACATTCTATCATCATGGGATGCCGACGAGTCAAGCACGAAAGGCTAGACCATGTTCCAGCAACCAATCGGCAATACCACTATCATCGTTCAAGACGATGAGTTTGCACACGCCTATCAAGTAGGCTATCTACAATACAAACTAGACTATAGTACCAAGACGCTTAGCGACATGGACATTTACGCCCTCTATGTTGGGGTTATGACAAGCGTTCGTCACTCTGGACGCTACCATGCAGGCTATGTGACAGGATGGATAGCAGCCCTCTTAGAAGGGGGAAAAAAGTCATCAGGTATCGTTCCTGCTCTTGTTGAAGCCTACACGGAAGAGGTGAACGCATGACCACAAGACGATGGACGACCACGACCCGCAAACGTCCCACCGCCGCCGAGCAACGAGCGGCAGCACGCGAGAAAGCCCTAGAACAGTGTGCGAAGGGACACCATACCCACACCCCGACCTTCCGACCAGGGGAAACTGTGTGCCTTATCTGCGGTATAGTGTTCTATTGTCCTGCTTGTTTGCATGAGAGCCACCTACAGCCCCCGCTTACTCATGCTTACGCTTTCCCCTGTCCCACTCATCAGAAAGCAGAGGTACAGGCATGAGCCAGTTACGTGAGCAAATCGCCTACCAGCGGCCTACACGCACCCGACGGACAGACGGCGACGACCTTGTTTCATTGTCACCACATCGAGCGGGACACTCGACAGGGATACATCCTGAAGACCACCCGTACTCGACGGATGAGCAGAGAAGGCCGCAGCCGACGCACCGACCCGTTCAACCAGTGGACGACGAGCTAGACGATGACGACCTGTACCCGAAGCGAATGCCAACGAGTACCCGCCGCTATCGATCTGTAGAGGAACAAGGAACGCGCGCCGTACAAGCAACACAACCAAAGGCGATTGTACGGTATCACTACCAGCAAGTGCCACCACGACGAAGCCGCACCACACAGACACAGGAACGCCCACCAGTCCAGCAACCACAACCGAAACAGGCAACGCACCGCCGAGAGTGGCATTGGCTTGTCTCTGTCGGTTTGACCATGATTGTCGGGCTAGCGGTATTCGTTGTTGGCACAATTGCCTTCACTTGGTGGCACACCTACCAGGACGACCTGCATTATGGACGCCCCCGTACCGCTCAGTATGATGTGAGAGTCGGCCACGACGACGCCCACATGCCGAGCCATTTTCTCGCTCTCAACCTCAATAAGCAGGTAGAAGTGATTGAGTTGCCCGCAGGAGACGCGACAAAGGCAAAAGTGTACATTGGTCCTACCCTCATAGGGGACGGTCAGGAGTTAACCCCTGTGACCTTAGAGTTCAAGGATGTGAACCGAGACGGAAAGCCCGACATGATCCTGCATATCGGAGAGAGCCGTATCGTCTTCATCAATGACAACGGAGCCTTTAGACCAGTCAAGCCAAGCGACACCATCACCTTGTAGCATCGTTAAGGGGGGACAATGTCCCCCCGTTCGAGTGAGAGAACCACATGAACGAACAAGCAGAAAGCGAAATAGAGAACATCCTTCCCCAACTGGACGGACACCCCGACCCGAACGACCCAACGACAGAGGAGACAGAACCCACCTACCAGCAACCCCGTAAGGTGATAGACGTCTATGTCATCGAACATGACGACGAAGCAGAGGAGCCGCCAAGCGTCGAGAGTACCCTAGAGCCACAGCCGATAGAGAACCAGCACCCCACCGAGCAAGAGAGACCATCGAGCCACCATAGACCGCACCCCCATTGGCTTGCGTTGGCTCTTGTCGTTCTCTGTATTCTTCTTCCCATTGCAGGGAGTAGCGTCTACCTTCTCTACCTGTTGACCCCATCAGCTACCGTAACGCTCGTCACCACATCGCAGCACATCACGTCAACTAGTACCGTACATGTGGTCAGTAGCGGAGCCGCCGACCCCATGAAACAGCAAATAGCAGGGAGAATGTTGTCATCCGTGACCATGAGCCAACAAAAGACGATTCCGACCACAGGAACGACACGCCAGGACGCCAGAGCAGGACACGGCATCATCACCTTTTACAATGCAGCCCCCTATGTGCAGAGTATTGACGCTGGAACCCTGCTCACAGGAGCAGACGGGGTACAGATTATCACCGACCAAGACGCGACGATCCCCGCCGCAGTCATGCCAACAGAGGGACAGGCGAACACATCTGCTCATGCCGCCATCACAGGACCAATGGGTAACATCAGAGCAGGGGACCTCTACGGGCAGTGTTGCCGCCTCAATGTCTTTGCAGCAAATGAAGCCTTTACAGGAGGACAGGACGCCCGAACCTACCAGACCGTGACACAACAAGATATCAACAACGTTGTAACGAGCGTCAAAACAGGGTTAGACCAGAGCGTACAAGCCGCCTTACAAACGCAGGTACAGCCCACCGAAACTCTTGTAACCCCGTTATCTTGTACGCAGAAGGTGACAGCAGACCACCAGCCAGGAGAGGAAGCGGTACAAGTGAGTATCACGGTTGATGAAACGTGTACCAGCAGCGTGTATAACACTCAAGCATTTATTGCCCTCACAACGCAGCTTGCAACGCAAGACACTATGAAGCGACTAGGAACAGGATACACCACCACAGGAGTACAAACCAGCATTACCCAGGCAACACCCAAAGAACACGGCAGCAGAGAGCTAGAGGTAAAGAGCGTGGGCTTATGGACGTATCAATTTGGCGAAGCGCAGCAACAGGCAATCAAGGCGATGATTGCGGGAAAGAGCCAAGCCCAAGCAAAGGCTATTCTTTTGCATCTCACAGGAGTACAAAGCGTCTCCGTGTCGCTTACCAACGGTACGACCTTACCCACTGATGTAGAGCGTATTCACCTGCTTTTATTACAACTATGAGTTGAGAGAGGGAAAGCAGGAAAGCTTGAAGCTCTCCTACTCTCCCTCTCTCAAACTCTCTCCCTCTCTTCCTCACGCAGTTTGCTAGCGCAGCGTGAACAAGTCTACACGAAAGGCCACAAGGGGTATGTATAGAGGTTTTGAGGTTGTTTCTCTCTTCCAGTTTGCCATAGGGGTACACATTTGTCTAGGTAGTATGCTTCACTTCGTTCCGCATCTCCACCTAGACAAATGTGTACCCCTATGGCTTTTCACTATGAGAGAAACAATCTCAAAAAATGGCAGGGTTTGCCCTTTTTTGTGGAAGATGTCGCGCTAGTCGAAAGGAGTACAGACGGTGACGAAGGCAGAGCAACGACGAATCGCACTAGGAGCAGCAAAGGTACAGTTACGCCGTTTAGGTGTGAATATTGACCTGTTTGTGCCCTTTATAGATGTGCTACGAGTGCTGGACGACCTGAACCGCGCCGAGCCTGATTTAATCGCGTCACAATGGTACGCACAGGCAAGCGACCACCAAATACAGCTACTACGCCGAGAGTGGAAGCAAGCAGTAAAACCTATATACGAGCGTACTTTAAGGGGAAGTATCCCCAGGTAGGACCAATTTGTATGAGTTTTGAGAGGAGAAAACGAGCAGAACACAACGCGCAATCTTTGCACAATCATTGTGCATTATGCCTATCGTACAGCATCAAAAGGGAGACGATAATGAACATACACTGTGTATAGATTTAAAGCCTTATAGTTGATACGATTTTCTACTCTTGCTACAATGAAGACCAGGAAGGTTAAAAGGTTTCTTAAAGAGCAGGAGTACACCAGATGAATGAGCAAGAACGGGAAATTTTATACAAGCTTCTAATAGACCTATTTACAGAAAAGCCTAGACAGAAGCAGAATAGCGAGACGAAAGGAAGTCAAAATCATGAGAAAGTTTCTACCGCAGCAAGAACAAAAAGAGCAAGAAATTGAACGCCGTTTAAGGACTGATAGGCCAGCAAGTATCTATGCTCGTAGGTCAGACCCCGAAGCTAAAGACAAGAATAAAGACAAAAGCCAGAGTAGGGAAATGCAAACGGATGACTTGATAAAGTGGGCAATCAAACAAGGGTGGGCGCGAGAATTGTTACACGAATACTTTGCTGATTTGGGGTTAAGTGGTACATTGCGCCCCGATCAACGCCCTGACATGCTCCGTTTGTTTGATGATATTGACGCTGGCAAATATGATAACGGTACCATAGTCTGTTATCAAGAAAACCGCCTGTTTCGAGACGAGACACAGATTTACTACAACCAATTTATTGATAAATGTCTACAGCATAATATTCATGTTGTTGCCATCTCTCCACGTCTTACCATTTACGACCTACGTGATGATGTACTCAAAGAGATGTTACGAGCCAAGTTGAAAGAGGCAGCAGAGTTTATACCACGTCATATCAAAGGTTGGTTACATCCTGCTAGAGAGCGGGCAGCATGGGTATATGGTGAATGGGCAGGGTTAGGTAATCTTCCCCCAGGTTTCATTGTGGATTATGACTCACAGAGTCCGACATACAAAATGGCTATCCCGTATTGGCCTCACATCGAGAAAACAAGAGAAAAATTCAGTTTGTTTATGGAACTTGGCGGAGATATTAGCCTCTTTTACAAGAGACTGAGAAAATCGCCTATTGTCTACCCTGAGTTTGAGTCATGGGTTGATAAACGTAGCATCAACGCTTTCAAATTATCTCAGTATCCAGGAGGGGGTTACTACCTTAAAAGCAAACATTCACTTGTCAATTTGCTAACCCACTCTTTACACTACGGATACCGACCCGTTACTAACGTTATTAGGCGCGACGATCAGGGAAAGAAAATCCGCGAATTTGAGCCAGTCATAGAGCTAGAATTATTAGACTTTGCATACTACCGACTAGCAAAAACCGACTTTGACGGCAACCCAATTAGCAATGGCAAGCCGAGAAGATACTTTCAACAAGGTAACGACGGACTCTATGGCTTACTCAAGTTCAGAATAGTATCCAATCAAGGAGAAGTACGTACCCGTTCACATGGGCAGTACGACGAAGATAACCCACCCGACACAGGGGTATACCTTATTGAGTCTTTGAATGAAGGTGATTATGTTCATCACCCCGAAGTACACACGTCCATACCTTGTGAAGAACTAGACGCAATCATTGTCAAGCGACTTATGGAACATGTTCGTAGTATCAGCCAAAATCGCCAGAGCGTTGAAACGTACCAGCAACAAGTACAAGCTGTACGGAAGAAACGGCAAAGCAGAATTAAGCAACTAGAGAGATCGGTAAAGGATATTGAAGAAGAACAAAAAAGGCTTACCACCAGATTAGGCCAGAAGAATGAAGACACATCAGAAGAAAATGAGCAGAAGAAAAAGCCAAGTACAAGAGCATCAGAACTCATTTTAGAACGCATTGACATATTAGAGGATGAACGTCAAACACTTATGCAAACCATCGAGGGGTTAGAAGAAGAGGCAGCAAAAGACTTCGGCTCCCTGGATGAAGAGTTAGAAGAGCTAGAGGCATTATGGCCTGAGTACACGTTTGAAAAGCGGCGAACGCTTATTAACTTTGTCATTAAAGAGGTTGTCATTGATGCTATGACAACCCACTGGCTACGGGTACAAGTGTTGTGGTTACATGAGGAATGGGGTAGAGAAGAAATGTTTTACTTCCGCAGAAAGGGCAAATGGAAGACTTGGACAAAGGAAGAAGATGCAATTATCAGAGCTAATTATGCTTCTATGTCAGGCCCGCAACTTATGGCTTTTTTGCCTGATAGGTCATGGCAAAGCATCCGCACCAGGGGGAAGGATACGTTAGGGATAACGAGAACAACAGGACGCCCAACGCCAGGGCAAGAAGCCGTACCTGATTGGGCTACCCACTATTCCCATGATGATTTACAGTTCATGCAAGAGCAGGGGATAGTCGGCAAAACTCAATGTACTAATTGGGTGCAGCAGTACCGACCTCGACCACGAACATGACCGGATTCCTGAGTTGAACGCGCGGGTCCAGTTTCACAAAGGAGTCGAGGACGGCCTGGCGAATGATCCTGCCATCAAAGATGGACAGATCCCCTTTGCGGCGTG
>JAABUQ010011312.1_pt1 | contig 11421 bp, 13 predicted proteins | sample 5560001 | NCBI WGS metagenome assembly JAABUQ01 (sample SAMN10711888, study PRJNA513371) | rock metagenome | isolation source: Antarctica rocks | place: Antarctica: Victoria Land, Finger Mt nord | collected 2015-12-18
CCAAGCACTTCCAGTCCTCGTCGAACCAGGCGCGCATCGCCGCGTACGACTGGGGATAGTCCCGTCCCACGACCAGGGGCACCGCCACACTGTACGCCACCAGGGGTATCTAGATGGAGACCCCATCTTCTGGGAACCCCACCTCGCAGTCAGGGTCCACGCCGACCCCGAGGGGGAGGTCGACCCTACGCCGCCGTGCTCGCCGCCGACGGCTGGCGCCGCCTGACAAGCCTCGACGAGGAGATCCCGCTCATGGCCCCAGCGACTGGAAGCTCGAGGGCACCCCTGACACCTTGCGCCTACGATCCCCCCACGGCGAGGAGATCTTCGAAGGGGTGGAAGCGTTCCCCTCAGGGTGGCTGCGCACCGCGCCGCCCCGGTCGACCTCGACTACGACGCGCCCAGCCACGACCCCCACCCACCAGCTCGCCGGCGCGGCGCCATACAGCACCGCGCCGCGCCCTGTCCGAGCGCCAGTCATCCCCGGCGCCCGAGGGGTACTACACCCAGGGCTGGGTGCGCTCCGACGCCAAGGGCACCGGCCAGCTCACGCGCCTGTTTGCGCGGGTGATCGTCCTGGAGCGCGGCGGGCGCAAGCTCGCCCTCGTCTCCGAGGATCTCAACGGCGTCGCCGGCGGCACCCTCCTCGACGCGGCCAACCGGGACGCCGACATCGGCTTCAGCGAGCAGAACGTGCTCGACTCCGCCTCGCACACCCACGCCGCCGAGGGTGGTTACTTCAACTTCTCCACCTACAACACCGTCGCCCCCGCCCCGAACTCCCCGACCCAGCTCAGCGTCGCCTTCGATCCCCGACTCTACGGGTTTCTCGTCGAGCGCCTCGCCCTGGCCATCCGCCGCGACAACGCCAACCTCGGTCCCGCCCAACTGGGATGGGGTCACACCGAGCTGCTGGGCGTGACCGAGAACCGCAGCCTCGAGGCCCCACCTGGCGAACTTCGGCATCCAGGAGTCGCCGGGCACGGGCAACGCCGGGCAGGATCCCGGGGGCTACCCGGGCACCGTCGACCCCAACGTCGATGTGCTGCGGGTGGACAAGCTCTTTGCCGCCCTGCCCGCGGTCAGGCACCGGGTCCGGTGCCGCACGGTCTGCGTCCGGCGCCGGGGGCGGCTGATCAGGGTCCGCCGCTGCGGACGAGCACGGCCCCGGCACCGCGCGGGCCCCTCGGGCAACGCCGACCACCACGGCGAGGCCATCCGCCGGACCGAGGACGCCCTGCGGGGCGCCGGCCAGGTGCCCGGAGGCCAGGACATCGTCGATGTCTACGGCAACGGTGACGCCGGAGACATGTCCGCCGGGCTGCACCAGAGCGGGCCGGCGGCCGGCGACTCGGTGGGCCGGCGCGAGGCTGATGCGTTCATCGCCGCCTGGCACCAGGCGGGGGCGAGCATGACCGCCACGCCCGCTCTCGATCTGGGCTGGACCCGACTGTGCTTCTGCGGTCAGACAGCAGACGGCATGGCCACACCGAGCAGCGCGGCCTTCGGCGTGCCCATGCTCACGGGCAGCGAGGAGGGGCGCGGGCCTCTACCAGCTCACCGGCGTCAGCTTCGAGGGTGACCACATGCCCTTCAGCGCCGGGCCCCAGGGCGACAACATCGTCGCCGTGCCCGACACCGGCGACAGCCTCCCGCGCGCGGTCCCCCTGATGGCCCTGCGCATCGGTGACCGGATGCTCGTCTCGGTCCCGGGCGAGCCGACGGCGGAGGTGGGCAAGCGCCTGCGCAACGCCGTCCTGACCGCCACCGCCGCCGCGGGCGTCCACTCGGTGGTGGTGGCCGGCTACGCGAACGAGTGCTGATCCAACAGAGTGACGTCGACCTGGCCCAGCGGCTGGTCGGCGGCCAGGCCGCACCGGCGCCCTACCCATATGACCCGACCAACGGGGTCAAGGCCGACGAGACCCCGTTTGACACACGCTCGCGGTCGACCTGAACTACCCCGATGCCGTGGTCAACGTCGACCTCGCCGATCGACCTGGGCGGGTCACCGGGGGGAAGCGTGCGCTTCCTGGTCAACGGTCAGCCCGTGACGGTGCGGTCCTCGGGGGCCGTGTTCGCGGTGCCGGGGGGCCTGAACGACACGGTGACCGTCCCGGCCGGCGGCGCCCAGGACGCCTACGCCAACACCAACGCCCAGCCGCTGCAGGTCAACCCGGCGCCCCCGGGCGGCGACGTGCCCGGACGCCCGTAGCGCAGGCCCAGCCTCGACGGTAGTCTGCCGTCGGTGCGGGTTCTGGTCACCGGAGCCAGTGGCTTCGTCGGGGGGTTCACCGTCGCCGAGCTGCTGCGGCGTGGCCACGAGGTCCTCGCGCTGGTGCGCCGGCCGGGCTCCGAGCCGCCCGCCTCGCGCTGGTGCGCCGGCCGGGCTCCGAGCCGCCCGGTACGCGGGCGGTGCGGGGTGACCTGCTCGACGCCGGCTCGCTGGCCTGCACCCTGGCCGACGCCGCGCCGGAGTGCGTCGTGCACCTGGCCGCCGAGATCGGCAGCCAGCGCGACGGGGCACGACTCGAGCGCGTCAACGTCGAGGGGATGGGCAACTTCGTCGAGGCGTGCCGGACCAGCGGTGGGCCCAAGGTGGTGTCTGCTCCACCGTGGTCACCGGCGACGCCGGCGGCCGCCTGCTCGACGAGGCGACACCGCTGCCGGTACAGACTCCGTACGGCGCGTCCAAGCAGCGCGGTGAGGCGATGCTGGGGGAGTCGGGCCTCGACGTGGCGATCATCCGGCCCGGCCACATCTACGGTCCCGGCGGCTGGTACGCCAGCGAGGTCGTCGCTCGTCTGCGCCAGCCGGGACGCATGGCGGTGGTGGGCCCGGGGGAGAACTGGTGGGATCCCGTCCACGTCGAGGACGTGGCCGCTGCCCTCACCGATGCCGCCGAGCGCGCGGGGCCGGGCACCCTGCTGCACTGCGCCGACGACGAGCCCCTGAGCTACTACGACTTCGTCGCGGCCACCGCCACCGAGCTGGGCGTCGGGCCTCCGCGCAGGATCCCCGCGGCCGTCGCCCGGCTCGTCACCGGCTCGGGTCCCGTGGCCACCGTCACCCGATCGGCCCGAACCTCAAACGCGCGGCTCAAGGCCGAGCTGGGCTGGTCTCCGCGGTGGCCGAGCTCGACCGGAGGCGGCATCGCCCATGCCGTTGCCGAGCTGGCCGCCGTGGCCTGAGCAGGGTGGGGCGCCCCGGAGGGCGCCCCACGTCGATCTGGCCGCGCCCGCACCGACCGCCTACAGGACGACGACCTGGCGGTCGGGGGCCGCGCCCGGCACCTTGACCTCGAGCAGGTAGATCCCGTGACGGAGCTGGCGCCGTGCATGCAGCCGGGTGTCGCCCACGGTGCCCCGGCCCGTGGCTATCACCGTGCGGCCCTGGGTCAGGCGCACGATGGCCCGCGCCGAGCGGCTGCGCGACCGGGTCACCGTGCAGCTCACGGTGATCCTCCGCTTGCGGGCCCTGACGCGGCAGAGGACGTGCGGCGTGGCTCCTGGCCCGCCCCGCGGGCCGCGGGGACCCTGGGGCCCCGCCGGCCCCCGCCCGCCGGTCGCCCCGGGGTTGCCCTGCGGGCCCGGGTTGCCCTGGGGACCCGGGTTGCCCTGCGGGCCGGCCGGACCCTGCGCGATCGAGACGATCTGGCCCGTCTGGTCGTTGAGCATCACCGCGGGGGCGCGCTGACCACTCGGGTTGAAGTCGAACATGTTCATGAAGTCGCCCGCCGCGCTGGAGCCGGGGGCGTTCTGCGTTCCGTCCGGCTTCAGGCCCGACAGCGACTCGAACGAGCCGCCGCCGAGTCCCCCGACTCCCCAGTTCTCCTCGATGAACTTGATCACCGACGACTGGTCGGTGAAGTTGTGATCGATGAAGTTGGTCTTCGCCCAGGGCGAGATGACCAGCAGCGGCTGACGGGGACCGGGACCGCAACGGTCCTGGAAGCCGCCGAGCGGCGGGGCGATCGATCCGGCGGCCGCCGAGCCGCAGGCGCCGGTCGGGCTGCCCGAGCTGCTGTTGAGGAAGTCGTACTGCGGGTCGGACGAGCTGTTCACCGGGGGGTGGAAGGCGTGGTCATACCAGCCGTCGGAGTCGTCGTACATCACGACGACGGCCGTGCTCTGCCAGGCGGGGGACTGCTCGACCGAGTTGACCGTGTCGGCGATGAACTGCTGCTCGCCGAGCGGATCACTTTCGCCGAAGCCCGCGTGGCCGTCCTGGTAGTTGGCTCCCTTCAGGAAGGAGACCGCCGGCAGGGTGTTGTTCTGCAACGACGTGTAGAAGTCGCTGGTGTCGTACTGGTGGTTGACGGCCTGACCGGCAGGGGTGCCGGCCGGGTCGTTCTGGCCGATGTTGTCCGGCGTGGTGGGTGAGACGTGGTGCGGGTTGGCCGTGGTCGGGAAGTACTGAAACGGCTCATGGTGGGGGTTGTAGTCGCCCACGGTGTTGCCGGCCGAGTTGCGGTGCTTTGAGCCGCACACCGCGGCGATTCCGCTGCCGGCCACCGTCGTGGGCCGAAAGCCACCCTGAAACCAGCCCCAGGAGATGTTCTGCTTGGTCGGGTCCTGGCCGCTGAGCACGTCACCGACGTTCAGGGGCCCGGTGGCCGCGCCCGCGGAGGTCGGAAACTGCACCTGGGCGCGGCCGGAGCTGGCGCAGTCGTCGTTCAGCGGGTCGGGGTCCCCGACCACGGAGTTGTTGGCGGTCGAGAAGTTGCCCGTCGCGGTGCAGGTGGCGCCGGACTTGGTGGTGCAGGTGTCGCCCGGACCCACGTTGGTGGCCAGCGGGTTCGAGGCCCCGCTCGAGGTCTGCCCGGCGACCAGGTTCAGCGCGCCCGGAGTGGAGGGCCCGAAGGTCGAGCTGTAGGAGTTGTCGCTCATGGAGAAGTGGTTGGCCAGGTTCCACAGGCCGGTGACGGTGTTGCCGTCGAAGTAGCCCATGGTCTCCGACGCCGGATCGGTGGTCGGTCCGGCGTTCATGGGAAGGGTGCAGCCGCCACCCCCGGAGCCCTCGTTGTAACTCGTGGTGATGAACTTGTCCATCGCCGCGCTGGCGCCCGAGGCGGTGGCGTCGAAGGCCTTCTGCTCGTCGTCGTAGTTGTGGTCCTGGTCGCAGGTCACGTTGGCGCTGCGGTCCAACCGGAAGGGGTTGACGTTGACCCCGTTCTTGTCCTTGTTCGGGTTTGCCGTGAGCAGCGTTGGGTTGGAGACATAGTTGTTCGGCGTCGGCGTGCCGGGCTGCGGCGTAAAGGCCGGCGATCGAGGCGGGTTGGTCGACCCCGACGGGTAGGTACCGAAGTAGTGGTCAAAGGAGACGTTCTCCTGGAAGATCACCACCAGGTGCTGAATGGGCGTGGCGGTCTTGATGGGCGCCCCGGCGAGATATGGGGTCATCACAGGGTAGGGCGGCGGCGAGGTCGGCGTGGTGCCGCTCGCCGCGCTGGGGATCAGCGCCAAGCCCGTGAGCAGGGCTCCGGCGGCGGTGACGCGCAGAAAGGTCTTGAGCATGGTTCCCTTGTGTTGACGGGGTCAGGGCAGGCGACAGCGCCGCGCGGGAGGACACGCTCCCTCACCCCCGGACGCACGCGACGGCGCCGACCATACGGGCGCGCCGGGGAGGTGCCTAGGGGCCTTCTCAGCTTTTTCACGCGTCGGAACCATCTCGTTCACGTTCGCCGTCGGGGGCCACACCGAGTTGCCATACACGCGCCGCGGGCGCGTGACCCGCGTCGTGGTCTTCGTCAACCGCCACCAGGTCCGCGTGGCGCACGGCCACGATGTCCGGCGGGTGGCGGTGCCGCACGTGCCAGCCTTTGGACGCTTCTCGGTGACCGTCGTCGCCTAGACCACGCGCGGCTGGCGCGTGACCAGCACGCGCACCTACGTCGGATGCCGGCAGACCCGCCGGCGCGAGCACGTGTCACGGCGGTAGCGTCGCTGAGGTCGGGCGACGGGTGAGGCGCGTCTCAGCCGCCGACCGCAGCGGCCGCCCCGCGCGCCGCGCGCCGGACCAGTGGGTGCTCCGGGCTGGCGCCCGGCCCCGGCCGAGCGACCACGTCGTGCGCTGACAGCCGCGCGCCGCAGACCACGCACGTGCGGTGTCCGTCGACCGGACCGCCGCAGCCGCGATGCTCCAAGAGCACCGGCGGGCCGGCCTTCGGCGCAGCGTGCTCGTCGCCCCACTTCATCAGGGCCACGATGGTCGGCCACAGGTCGAGGCCCTTCTCGGTCAGGTGGTACTCGTAACGCGGGGGGCGCTCCTGATAGAGGCGCTTCTCAAGCACGCGCTGATCGACCAAGCGCGTAAGACGCGTCTGGAGCACGTTGCGGGCGATGCCGAGGTCGGCCTGCATCTCCTCGAAGCGGCGCAGCCCGAGCAGGACATCGCGCACGATCAGCAGCGACCAGCGCTCACCGACCACCTCCAGCGCGCCGGCGATGCTGCAGATCTGGCTCTCATAGTCGCGTCGGAGCATTGGGCTGAGAAGAGATTATCACGTGTGGGTTGCATGATGCAACTATGCTGGGGTACTGTGCGTTGCATCATGCAACGGAAATGGCGCCGTCACCCTCATCGTCGGCTTCGGGGTCTTCATGTCGAGCCTCGACCTGTTCATCGTCAACATCGCGTTCCCGCACATCGCGCGGGACTTCCACGGCGCGTCGCTGGCATCGCTGTCGTGGATCCTCAGCGGCTACGCCATCGTCTTCGCGGCCCTGCTCGTCCCCGCCGGGCGCTGGGCCGACGCCTTCGGGCGCAAGCGCGCGTTTCTCCTCGGTCTGGCGATCTTTGTGGTCGCCAGCGCGGCGTGTGCGCTGGCACGTCCGTCGGGCTGTTGGTGGCGGCCCGGGTGGCGCAGGGCGCCGGAGGGGCGCTCATGCTGCCCACCTCGCTGGGGCTGATGCTCCCGGAGTTCGAGGCCAGCGAGCGCCACGTCGCCATCGGCGTCTGGGCCGCCACCGGCGGGGTGGCCGCCACCGCGGGTCCGCCGCTGGGCGGCCTGCTCGTCCAGGCCGACTGGCGACTGGTCTTCCTGGTGAACGTCCCCGTCGGGCTCACCGGCCTGGCGCTCGGCTGGCGCCTGCTGGCCGAGCGTCGCGAGGCCGACGCCGGACGCCCGGATGTGCTCGGAGCCCTAGCCCTCATCGTTGCCATCGGGGCACTGGTCGTCGCCATCGTCCAGGGCCGGTCCTGGGGCTGGGGCTCGCCCGGGATTGTTGCCCTGTTGGCCGCGACAACCCTGCTGCTGCCCGCCATCTGGTGGCGCTCGGGCCGCCACGACTCGCCGGTGGTCGATCCGGTCATGCTGCGGGTGCGCAGCTTCAGCCTGGCCGTGGGGGCGTCGGTGCTGTTCTTCGGTGGGTTCGCAGCGATGCTGTTGACCTGCGTGCTCTTCCTGACCACGGTCTGGCATGAGGACGTCCTGCGCGCCGGGCTGATGCTCTCCCCCGGCCCGATCCTGGCCGCCGCGTTCAGCGTCCCCTCGGCCTTGGAGCCCGCTTCGGCTACCGGTTGCCGGGCGTCGCGGGTGCCGCGCTCTTCACGACCAGCTCGGCGTGGTGGATCACCCAGATCGGCGACCGGCCCGCCTACCTCAGCGAGTACCTGCCGGGCATGGCCCTGGGCGGGATCGGCGTCGGCCTGGTCATTCCCACGCTGACCGGCGCCGGCGCGTCGTCACTCGCCGCCGAGCGCTTTGCCACCGGGGCCGCGGTGCTCACCATGGGTCGCCAGATTGGCTCCGCGCTGGGGGTTTCGGTGCTTGTCGCCGTGCTCGGCGCCACAGCGACGACGGCTGCGGGCTTCCATGGCGCCTGGTCGATCTCCCTGGCCGGGGGACTGGCCACCGGCCTTGCCCTGTTCGCGCTGGGACCGCCCGCGGGCAAGATCGCCCCGGTGGCCGAGGTCTCCGACATGTCCGGGCTGCCGGCATGAACGTCACCGGTCAGCGCCGCCGCAGCTTCAGCTGGGAGGACCCGGCGGCGACGGCGGCCGCCGGGATGCAGCTGACCGGACTCGACTACCTGCGCGCGGTCGTGGACGGAACCCTTCCCCCGCCACCCGTCGCCCGTCTGCTCGACTTCTCGATCCTCGAGGTCGAGCCCGGCCGCGTGGTGTTCGCCTTGGACCCAGCCGAGTGGATGTACAACCCGATCGGCTCGGTTCACGGCGGCATCGCGGCCACGATCCTGGACTCGTGCCTGGGGTGTGCGGTGCACTCGACCCTGGATGCGGGCGTGGGCTACACCACCACTGATCTTCACGTCCGTTACATCCGCGCCATGAGCCACACCACGGGCCGGGTGCTCGCCGAGGGCCACGTCGTGCACCGCGGGCGTCGCACCGCGACAGCCGAGGGACGGCTCGTTATCGAGGGTGACCAGACGCTGATCGCCCACGCGACCACCGGCTGCGCCGTCATCCGATGACCGCGCGGGGCCGATGCCGGTGGCGGCTCGGCCAGAACCGAGCCAGGCGCTGGCGTACTCTGAGCGGGTGATGACCAAGCGCCAGGCGGGCGAAGCCGTCCAGACAGCAATGCGCGAGCACCAGCTGACGTTCGCCGAGCTGGCCACTCGACGGCCAGTTCCTTCCCTACCAGTGGGAGTGATCGAGCCGCCGACTCGACCCTGATCGCCGGGCCTGGCCGCCGATGGCTGACTCCCGCGCGAGCAGGCTCGCTACGCTCCCCGCCTCACGCCTATCCACGCCGGGAGGATGGTTGATGTCGCGGTTGCTTGTTTGGCTTGTCACCGGGGTGGTCGGCTTGGGCGTGCTCGTCGGGTGCGGTGGGTCAAGCAGCCCCTCCAGACAGTCCACGACGGGGACTACGAGCCGGCACGTCGAAGCCAGCCCTGTCCAAGGACGACTACGAGAACCAGGGAGTCGCCGCCCTGCTGGCGGCGGAGCTGGCGCAGAAGGCAGCCGCCGCGCATTCCGACGCGAATACGTGGGGGCAAGTGGGAGCCGCCTATCAAAAGGCGCACGATGACTTCCAGGCGTTCGTGCCACCCGCCGACGTTGCCCACCTGCACCAGCAAATCGTGTCGGTCCTCGGGGCTTCGGCGCAGGCGGCAAACAAGATCAGTGGCGCGTTCAACAGCGGCGGGGTCGACGGAAGCACGGGCCAGGCGGCGGTCAGCGACTTCCGTACCCAGGCGCAGGACCTGATTGGACTCGGACAGCAGTTCAAGGCTCGCGGTTACACAAAGCTGGGGAGCTGAGCACGTCCGCGGGGGAATAGAGCGCGCGCCTTCAGCCGCTCATGCCCGAACCTCGGCCGCCCCGGTAACGATGGTTCCGGCGCCAAACGTCACGTCGCCCCGCACGACAAGACGCTCGGCGCGGACAAGCGAAGGTGGGCCAGCCGGGAAGCGCGCGTCAAAGGCGCTGAGCTTCTTGTAGAACCGCGGGTCCAGATCGACGACCGGCGGGGGCGCGCCCGCCCGCGCCGGCTCGAGGCGAGCGTCGTCGCTGCTGAGCAGGTAAGCGTCGGAGCGCACGACCAGCAGGTCGTTCGTGGTCTTCACGGGGGCGAAGCGAGTGCGCGGGACGCACACGACCTCGGCGCCCTCGATCGAGCCGAGGGCAGCCCCCATGGCCGCCTCGAGCTGCAGCACCTCGGGCGTTGCCGGGTCGGCCGGATCGACGTTCTTGCGATTGACGATCAGGGGCAGCGCGGGGACGCCGTGATCTGCCAGGGTCGGCAGGTGAAGCCAGAGGTTGTTGGTGTTGTAGTAGCGCCAACGCCGGAAGTCGGTGAACGACTCGTCGCCGTCGGGCACCTGTGCAGTCTCACGCAGCAGCAGGCGACCTTCGCGCCTGGCGATGTGTCCCCCCTTGCGATCGGCCTCGGTGCCCTCCACCACCTCCATCACGAACGGCAGCTGCTCGCGGGCCATCAAGGTGAGCACGCTCGGCTCGAGCACGGCGCCGAGGTTGTCGACGTTTGAGACGAACGCGTACTGGTAGCCACGTTCGAGCAGAGCGTCGAGCGTGCCCGACCCGAGCAGGGCTGCGTACAGGTCGCCGTGCCCGGGTGGGCACCACTCGAGTCGCGGGTCCGCGGGCCAATCGATCGGGTGGAGATCGTCCGTGCGCAGCTTCGGCTCCCGGCTCTGGAGGAAGTCGAGCGGAACGTCGACCGTGAGTCCGTCGTAGCCCGCGAGCGCCTCGAGCGTGGCGGTCTGGGTCGAGAATGAGGTCATGAGCAGGAGTGGTAGCCGCGCACGATGGCGGCCACGGAGGGCAAGCACCTGGCGGACGATCACGTCGAGGAAGCTGCGGCCCGGCTTGACCTCGACCAGCGACTTCGGCTCGGACAGGCCCATGCTCGTGCCCAGCCCACCGGCCAGCTTGACGATCACCGTGCTGTCGAGCACTTCATCGCGCGCCTCCTGGGGCAACTCGTCGAGCGTGCGCACGTCGCAAACGGGTTCGAGCTCATCGCCAGGCAGCTCGCCGGCGTCTGAGGCGATCAGCTGGGCGTGCATGTCGGCAAAGGCGCCGCGGGCAGCCTCCGAGATTCCGGCGTCCCGCATCTTCTCCTCCGCCGCCGCGAGTCCGGACGCAGAAGAAGAGCCGGGCACGAGACGGAGTATTCCAAGCGGCTGCCGCAGGCGCGTAAAGCTGCATCCGTATCTGTTCGACAACGCGCTCAGGCGGCGAAGTGCTGGCGGCGGTCGGCACCAATCTGGTTCAGTACGCGGCGCGTCCGCTGGTCGTCGGGATCTTCGGCGTACGCCCGCTTTGCTCGTCGCGACGCCTCCTCGATCAGCGACGCGTCGCGCCCGGCGACCGCGAGGTCTCGGAGCGCACCAACAAGCGCGACGTCGAGGTGCCGGTCCCGTCCATGCCGTGACTCGGCTGCCTCAAGCAGCGAGAGAGCCGCCACAGGGTCTCCGTCCTCACGGAGAGCGGCGCCCCGGGCGGTCTCGACCACGCGCCAGTCGCGGCTACCCGACGCCAGCTGCTCGGCGTGACGCAGCGCGGAGACGGCTGCGACGGGACGCCCACGCCGGCGCAGGCCGGCGGCGTAGGCGCACAGCGTTCCCGTGGTCGCCTCCTCCCGCGCGAGTAGGCGTCGCCCGGCGAGTTCGAGGTCGGAGTGACGATCTGCCTTGCGCTCGGCGTCCAGCGTGTCGATCAACCGGTCCTCGCAGTAGAGTTCGACTGCCCGGCTGCGAGCCGGCGGCATCTCGGTTCAGCTCGGCGCGGCGATGAGCCGCGGGTCCGTCGTCAGGATGATGCCGAAGGAGGTCGTCCAGAACGGCCTCTGCGTCCTCGACGAGATCGAGGAGGATGAGACACCGAATGAGTCGGTTGGCCACCTCCGGACTGTCGGACCTCACCCGGAGGATCGCCCGACACCGCTCGACCGCCGCACGCAGCTCACGGCTGGCGATGAGCTCG
>JAABUQ010011313.1_pt1 | contig 11421 bp, 8 predicted proteins | sample 5560001 | NCBI WGS metagenome assembly JAABUQ01 (sample SAMN10711888, study PRJNA513371) | rock metagenome | isolation source: Antarctica rocks | place: Antarctica: Victoria Land, Finger Mt nord | collected 2015-12-18
ATTCGAAGGAGTGGGAGCAGGGGTGGGAGGGGGTGAGTGGGTAAGAAAGGGGGGGTTGCTGCTGTGGGTGGAGTGGAGGGCGCGGTGGAGGGGAGGGGGTGCTGTTTGTCTTGGAGGTTTTGTGATAGGGGGGGAGTGGAAGGGTCAGGCGAGGGTTGTGCGGGAACGAGGAGTCTGAGGGGGTAGGGGATTGACAGGGCGCGAGCGATATGGAGCCCGAGGCGAGGAGTGGAGGATGTGGATTTAGGACACTGTTCCTGGGAAAATGCTTGAACGACATAGCAAGAGAAAAGCCGTGGGTTGGACATACACCTTCCTCTCCCTCCATGATCTCGGCAAGGGATCCATACATATATACGAAACCCAACCAAAACCCCCACCACCTCACCCCTTCTCCTCAGTCCTAACACTCGGACTCCTCTCCCTCACCTCCAAATGCATCTCCCTCAAAACCTCCCTCCCCCCCTCAATCCGCCCCATCCGAACAACCAACCCCGTATTCTCCTTCTGCAGCTCCCCCACCCGCGCCGCCAAAAGATCCCTCTCCCTCCGCGTAACCTCCAGCAACAGCCTCATCTCCTCCTTCTCCCTCGCCAACCTCGCCTTCTCATCCCGCTCTTCAGCCTTCCTCTTCCGTTCCGCCTCCTTGGCCGCTTCCCGCTCCCTCCGTGCAGTCAATTTGGCGATTTCTTTTTTGTAGCGATCCATCTGCTTCGCGACATCCTTGGCGTGTTTCTCCTCCGCTTTGCGCAGGCGGTCTTCTTCCTTCGAGGAGAGGCTTTCTTTGTCTTTGGTTTCGCGGTCGCGGATTTTGGCCAGCTTGTCGTCGAGGGCGCGTTTGCGGTCGGCGAGTTTGGCGAGTTCTTTCTCGTGGGGGGAGGGGTTGGCGTCTGGGGAGGTTGGGTTGGGGGGGGGGTTGGTGGGGGAGGTTGGGGTGAAGTGGTCTTCGGCTGAGGCGAAGGAGGCGATGCTGCTGGCCGAGGAGGAGAGGGAGGGGGTTGAGAGGGAGGGTTTGGGGCCGTTGGGGGGGGAGGTGGGGGGGTTTTCGGCGGCAGTGGTGGAGGTGGAGGGGGCGTGCTGGTGGCCGGGGAGGCGGTCGACTACGGCTTGGGGGGCGTAGGATTCGAGGGATTGGTAGGCGACGTTGGATAGGCTGGCTAGGAGGGACCCTGACTGCGTTTCTTGCACGATTGCTGTTTCTCCTCCTGCATCCTTCTCCGCCGGTCGGGCGATGTCTTCCGAGGCCCGCTCGGGCACGCCTTCGAGCCCAGCCAGATGCCCATTTGTCTCATAAGCTTCTAACGACGTGCGCCTATCTGTGGGCTTGATATGCTCCACGTCCCCCTTCTCGAGCGCTTCGATCTCATCCTCAGGATGTTCTTTCTTGCAAGCCCAATCCAAGAATTTGCTAGCGTCTGCGACGATACCGCCTGGAGTGCCCCGTTCTACCATGAAGCGTGGGACGCTGCCTCCAGGATCGCTACGGGTGATCATGACCCACTCGACGGGGTTTGGGATGTCGTCTTCGTCTGCCTGAGGATTATCCACTTTCTCGCCTTTGGCACTCGAGCCTCTCGTTTCAGCGAAGGAGATTGTTTTGCCGCGTTGTCGACCTGCTCGGACGACTTCTTCTGCGTCGGATGGGGATAGGTGATTGCCATTTGGGAGACTTTCGGAAGAGGCGGCCGCTTTGTGCATTGCGCTACGAACCACGGCTTCCTTCTCCAGAGAGGAAGATGATTGTGTAAGCTTTGTGAGATCCAATGCGGAAGCTGACCTCTTTGGTTTGATCGAGACTTCTCGTATGAACTCTACGGATTCGTAGCGGCCTCGGACGAAGCCGTCTCGAGGTGGGCATTCTGGATGGTCGCAGGGTCGAGAGATGACCATGAAATGGTTCGGCGTTTCCGTGAATTGGGTGGTCGGAGGTTCATCCTTTAAATTGGGAGATGCGAATCTTGAGGTTGAAGGTTCGGAAAGGGCATTGCTGGATGTGACAAGTAGAGTGACAAAATCTCGTGGTGTTGTAGGTCCGGGGAATTGTGCAGAGAGATGATACACTTCGTAAATATCAGCCAAACGCCTCAATCCAAAGCCTTCTTGATATGACATACCTTCGAGAGCCCCAACCTTATCAATAGCCATCCTTTCCACCCTCCTTTCACCCCCAATTCCCCTAATATTACCCTCTCCCGGCCCCCCCTGCACCTGCAGGCTCTCAGGAAACTCCCTCTGCAGCCCCAGTTTCCACTTACTAAAATTCATCCCCTCATGTACGCTTCTTCTCGCGAACCAAGCCCCCTTCCCATCCTTCCCGCCTAACTTGTAAACAGCCATACCCAAAGGATTCTCCTTCGGGTTGAGCTTGATCGGCTTGCCCCACTCTTTCTGCAGGCTGATATTCGAAGGATCTATTGGGTCGGATCGTGCAGAAGATGATGACATCTCGGAAGCATTGGAGGCTGTGGAGGCGGAGGTCGAGGAACGCTGGCGAGTGGTGATTGGAACGGCGACGATCGGGTCGGTGGGAGGTGGGAGGGGGACTGAGTCGATGATTGTTTGGGCTTCTTTGAAGGCATTTTGGAGGTAATTTATTGCTTCACTCTGGTTCTGAGGGACGGAAGAGAAGGGTGTGGGGCCGAGGGATTGGAGGGCGCTGTGGAGAGCTGCCATGGTGACTGGTCGCTAAGATTCAAATGAGGTGTTGTGCTCGGATAAGCCTTGATTCAAGATTGGGAGAGGAAATCGTTTGGGCCGAAGTCACAGCTGCCTCTATTGAAATGGGCGTATTACGCGACCACCGTCAGCTGCTTGTTGAGTGAGGGGAAAGAAGAGCGGGAGATGATTAATTAGTATTCTTTCGATATATATCTATTATGTTTTGAAGGGGTCAATCTGGGTTTTGGCCGAGTTCGCGGAAGAAAGCGATGACGGATGTTGTTTTTCCCCCGCAAGCCTTCGGCCTTGTTTTCCACCGATCTCCGTACCCACTCTTCAAACAACCCCGACCTTGGCTTATAATCGTTCACGTACTTATATTAGATAAATATAAAAATAGGCTCGCAGGATCAGTACGGAATGGAGAAGATTTGTTTGGCATGCCTGTATTCACATTTGCATTATTGATATTTGTAGAGCTCAGCTCGGTGATAATTCTAGCACCCAATTCTTCCCATACAATGAGAAGCATCCCAGAGCCAGTCCGAGAGTAGGAGGTGACCCTATATAAACCACATTGCTGCCAGCTTCCATCCTTCCAAGACCCAGTCGACCGCTAAAGAAGACCACTGATCCTCCCCTCGAGATCCCGCCCCGGACGTACCCCGATGCACGGTCCATCAGGCCCCTTCGCAGACTTCCACCCGCAGCAATGCAGCCAGTATTATCCGACATTCCAGATGCCATGCGTTCTATTACATTGTCGTCGTCCTCCACAAGCCAGCCAGTATCCAGTACCGGAGTGGTAAGACAACAGGTATGCGATTGCTCTCAGGAACGGAACATGCCAGACTTCCCTCGAGCGGACTCTCGCTTCCTGTAAAACGGTCGATGTCGAAAGGAAAAAAAGCATGTCGAACCTGATGGCGAACCGACAAAAAGGAACCGCCCAAGTTTGCCGTGAGGCCTCGATCTTGCATAATGCTGGAAATGTTTAGACCTCCCAGGAGTCGGCGAAGCGAAGGCTTGTAGAATGGATCCGGCCGATTCGTGATGCATGATGATAAAGCAAAAATAACAACGCTCGCTATCGCTAAACTGCACGAGGACAAAATCAAAATCAAAATGCAGACAAAGTGGTATCCGGAGCGCGTCCTGTCGATGAATCTATTGTGATGCCGGCTCATAAGAGTTGCGTGGAGGTTTCGTGGTCTCGTGTCGCCGTCAAGGTTTCCCGTGTGCTCGAAGCCGTCGCAAAGGCTTGCAGCGTTTGGTACCTGTCGGGGGATGTCTCTGGCTTGTTCACATGGCGTAGGGCATCGGTGGAAAGTCCTGATAGCCGTCCCAGCTGAAGCCGCCGTACCCGTAGCCAACGCTCGGGCTGCATGTCTGCTGCAAGAGTGTGCTTGGCAATGGGACTTGCGACATTGGTGCGGACGTGACTGGGAGGCTGTAATACTGAGGTGGGCTCGGTGTTGCTGACGAATACGGATCGCTGGCGTACGAGGACGCTGGCGACATTCCTTGCGACACCATCTCCATCTCCATTTCCATCTCAGAAGGAAGTTGGAAGTCGGTTAGATCCATGTTGGCCCACATGCCAGAACCGGAATCGGCCGAGGTGTAGACAGGTTCAGACGGAGCCCACTTCCAAGAATCCGCTGCCGATGAATAGGTAGAAGGTAATTGTGGTTGCCACCAGTGTTCCGCACCTGTTGAGCTTGGGACGACTGGAGTCGCGCGAACGACGTTGGCTGGCCGCGGTGGAGGCGGTAGGAGCGGTAGGAACATGCCCATGATGGCGTTCTTGACGTCTCCGCTCTTTCCTTCCAGTAACTCACCGGCGCCGTCCTCTTCTAACCCTTCCAGGGCACGAGCTTGGGTGCGATACACGAATTTATTGACGGCTTGAACGAAATCCTCGTGGAGTTTCTTAAGTTGAACTTCCTTCTCGGACCAGTTGAAGTTGTCGTTCTTAGCATCAACGCAATGAATGTCCTTGTGGTACTCCACTAGTGATTCGATAGTCTCCGGTGTGAGTTTGTAGGCAACTTCATTCTGCGAGACCATGTCCACATGGACGACGTAAGCTTCGATAGAGACCATCTGGTAATTGAAGACGGCTTCGACGAGAGGGTTGTCGTCCTTGACCAATTCCGAGAGCGGTGCCCTTGAAAGGAATAGCGTACATAGAGTCCATATTGCTGATGGTCCTGAGAGTGTCTCCGTTAAACAGTTGTGATGCTGTTTGGCACTGTTTAACGGTCTCTTTATCCGATTGGTCCGCTTCAGCGTTGCCGTCAACCAAGGCTCTACCTTGGTATTGAGGACAACGTTAGGGGCTGATCGGACTGTGAAAGCGGCGGCGGATGCAGGGAGTAGTTGTTGAACCATATTGGTGAGAGGAGGTGAGATGGGTAGGTGATCTGCGACAGGATTGTGGATGAGAGGATACTAGAGAAAGGAAGGGAAGGAAACAGTAAATTGAATGAGAGAAGAAGTGTTCGGCGGTCCCAAGACGAGGGAAATAGAGTGCACGCCTTTTGTAAAAAGAGATGGGGGGAGAAGAAAGCACGTGAAAAGAGTCGGTGGTGGCACCGATTAAAGGTGAGGAGAGAAAAGGGCATAATTTGGCCGGGGGCGCATCAGGTTATAAGCAGCCTGGAGAAGTGAGTGGGTCAGCGCAGTTGAAGGCGAGACCTGCAATAATCGTGATTAGGCTTTGGCTATCGAAATAATCGACCTGGGGGCTTTGCGCACGCTTGCTAGTCAGTTGCATGATGCATATGGCAGTAAACCAGAAGGAGCAGCGTGTTGCGTTATTGCGTTAGATGCGCGCCGATTCTTTGCTTTCGTTGCCCTCAATTGCCCGCCTCGGCAAAAAGGCCGCTGCCAGGACTAGGGGCGTAAGTAAAGCCCTCCACAGCCCCCCCGCGGACCAGCAGTCACGCTCACACGGGACTTTGTTATTTGAGATGGTCTATGCAGCTAGGAGTACTGCGAGACCTGTAATAGGTTTGGAAGCTTTTGTTGTTCGCCTCCACCCAGGCCATATCCTTCTTGCGCCGGCACTCCCACTGTAATTCGTGTAGATTGAGATTGCACAGAAAATCCCATCTCCCAGCAAAATGGCAGGAGCATGTCTATCCTGTCGACCCGGTATCACATGAAGACGTAATTCCAACCCCATAGTCAGAAATAGAAACGTATCCGCCGTCCTGGCCCGGTGGGTCCTGGACTGCCTGAGAGCCTGAAAATCTGCGGCGGTGCCCCAACAGGCGCAAATTCACTCATGCACAATCCATACTGCTGGGTCGTGGCAAAAGTGTTTCGATGTCTTGCATGTCCCCCGAAGGAAAGTGCTTCTGCATCATGCATACTCTTTGTTTCTGGATGCGAAACGCTTCCTGTCGCCTCCTGATCATGGGGCTCCCAAGTCAACGGCCGGCGGCAAGCAGCAGCGACATGTGTGGGGCAGCCCCTGTGCTGACATTTGATACGATTCAAATAATCTCCCCTTCAGCTCCTCGTGGCACGCATACGCAACGGGGTTGACTCCAACTCTGGTACGGGAAGGGGAATGGGGGAATCCGCGAAATTCGGCCGGCCGTGGGTAAGGACTGATGACCAGTCAATGGCCTTTCGAGTCCAGAGGCCAGTCCGGGCTCATCGGCCTATGTGATGGTGTATTTTGTTTGCAGACCGCCTTTGCGATGAGATTCGCTGACGGTCCTGCGGGAGAAGGAGGAGGTTGACGTCGGACCCATGTCTATGGAATTTAATTGGCTAGACGTCAAGATTCTAGTTCCTTCAAGCTTTTTTAGTCTCATTCCATTCCATACATTCTTCCACGATATCATCATCTCTACGAGGTACCTCTATATCTGTATAGCTTCAACTTCTGCTGTACACAACATTGCATGCAGCACTCTCATGCTCTTTGCCGTTGCTTTCCGCAAGCACACCAGATTGCTTTACGCCTGACGGGGACACCGATGAGTGACGTGTGGCTTGTGGCTGTGCGCAGAGTGGTCCTCAGTAGCGCTGTTCTAAATGGGGATGCCCGGTAGTATCTCAGCTGTGGCGGGATTTTCGGTCTGATCAGGAATCGCAGATATTGCGTCTCGAGGCGCCGACATCGGTCACCAGATGAATTAATCATGAGACATGCAGAATCAAGACCCAAAGCGGTGACCCTCTCATTTTCCGTACATAGGTCAACATGGATTAGGAATACACTTTTCTTCATCTCCTCGCTTTCAAGAATCCTGCCATCAGGATTCTATTTCACAGACCAAGCGTTACGGCCGTTTCAACTGACTCCAGAGAGATCTGAAACAGCAGGCCTCTTTTACGGCCGCTTTGTCTCTTCTCACAACGGAACATTCATGCCTTGAGTAAATTTATTCGCTTACCAGCGCTTAGAATCGGCAGAAGTAGCAATTTTGGTGAAGCAAACTGCTGCCTATTATGCCGCCTCAAAATCTAAAGGACTCCTTACTCTCTATGGACTGCACTTCTCTTGCATTCTTGAAACACCTCCTGAGGTTTGGAGACACGTTTCAGGAATCCGGTAATGCAAGTGGGAGTCATAATTGCATGATGCACTTATGCACTCCATGTGACTCCATTGAGTAGCGTGTCGAGCTGAGCTACAAGACGCGTTGAAGACGCGTCTTGATGTAGTCATTCGAGCACGCACGAGTCATGAAGGTATCAGGACAAGAAAGGGAGGAAAAGGAACAATATCTGTTTCGAATTTCGATCGGCCTTCGAGCTACCTTTCCAAGACCAGCCATTTCTTTCGAACAGCGACCCCTGAGGACGTCAAAATATCGGTGTAGGCCACATGCTGAAGCCGTCTCGCCATCTAATAGACGTAAGGTAGGATCCTATATGGGACCTTTTTCCGGTACGTTTCCCAATCCTTCCCATACTTCCTCATGCACTTCTCCTCGTCTCTCATCTCGCGATGGATGAGCAGAATAGCAAAGTATAGGAGATAGAAGTATGTGATCAACATGCCCCATCCCAGAGCTTCGCCGTGCACAACCTGCGTACCAGCTCGAGTTCCCTGGAAGATGTGCCCATCAGTCGGGTGTTTGCCCTCGGCGGACAATGGCGAGCCTTGCTGGATCACGTATCCAGCCAGACCCGTAGGCAGGCAGTATGACCATCCCATAATCCAATCACCCAAATAGTTGATGTGCCTCGCCGTGCCCCACCAACCAGAAGTGAGCAGTTTGCTACCAGACTGTGTCTCGATGTACTCGAGATGCGCAATCTTGGGGTCCTTTGGATTGGTCCTAAAAGCGTTCTTCTCGTTGTTTGAAGCACGGAATATGTAATAGCCCACACCCTGCACTGCCAATATACCAAGGACCCCTAGGATCCCGAGATTGACTGGGTAAATGGCAAGGTATTTGCTCTGAATTGAGTAGATGAACGGCAGCCATGCCAGGTCGCCGAAGGCAAGCATGAACCCAAAACCATCGGTAGTGATGTCAATTTGCGTCAACATTGATGACTCCATGTACAGAGCGTCGAAAACATACCAACCTTGGAACAAGGTGATCACAACGATGCTGTCGCTTACGGAGCCATAGAGCTTGTACTGGTGCATGACGTTTGACAGATTGAGGAGAACCCAGCCAAGCATACCAGGTCGGAGCTCACAGAAGGTCTTGATGTCTATGGTACCCACAAGCGGTAATTCAACCTTGGGATTGAGCTCACGACCGATGAACCAGTCATACACGAGATTCCCTGAATGTCCGCCAGCGGCCAACTCTCGCTGTTCCTTGTTGCCCTTCTTGACCGAGAAGCTTCGCACGTAGACGAAGCAGGCAAGAAAGAAAGCTATGCCAAGATTTGCGGTAATAACCTGGACGTAGTTGTCCCACAGAAAGGTCCATAGGACAAAGTCGGGCCCTTCGAAGAACGTGCCGAGTCCTGCGGCCCCAATGATGACCAAAGCAGAGCTGAAAGCTAGGTTGTATCAGCACTGTAGTGTTGCATTGAATTTTCTACCATTGACCTACCGTTAAATTTGTACTTCATTCTCCCGCCGGAACTAAGCTCCGTTCCCTCCACCTCCAACCCAGGAAGAACAGCCCAAAGGACCAAGCTCACAGTGTAATACACAAGCATCCACAAGGTAACGTTCGTGTCCGCTAGACCCATGAAACCAGGCCATCCTGTCTCTTTGACCAGCTTCTCGATTGTGAGGCTCGAAGGATGAAGCGTTGAGGGTGCTGGGCAACCGGAGATATCATTGCAAAGAAAGGCAGCGAGATAGCACACAAATGGCAGGCCGAAAGATGTAGCGAATGCGCCAATCCTAGCACGCATCAGATATCATGGTTGCTCATATATCTCGGAGCTATACTCACGGTCCTCCAAACTCGTAACCGTGAGAAGGTTTTGCGGGCAGCACCGACTTGCGCTCGCTCTTGGACATACTGAGAGTCCTCCAGGGATAAATAAAACGGCGACGGATTCTTCAATCAGGATCTTTGTAAAGCCATGATATTGTGCTGAAGAAAACAAGCATGACGGTAATGTTACATTTTGCATAAGCCTTTTGTGACTTTATGCAAATTATGCCCCCTGCCAAGGCTGATTCTCGAACAGCCGCCTAATTCCATAGAAACGTAACAACTATCAACGTCCTGGTGGTCCATCAAATGAACAGACATCACATTCAAGACACAACTTTCCGCCGAAGCACAGTCTGACATTCGCAGTCTTAGGAGTACCGAGTGCACTCTCCTCACCCTCATTGGCCATCATGCGCCGACCCAACCACTCCCTAGCCCTCTCCATCCTCCTCCCCATCCTCCTCCATACCACCCCAACCCTCACAGCCGACGACCACAAAAAAGAAGTCAGCCAACCCTGCACAATCTGGAACCCCTCCAACGGCAATTTCTACGACCTAAACACCATCACCGTCCAACCCCTCGTGAACCACAAGACAGCGCATAAAGACGACCGGACCGAAAGCTGGCACGCCAGGGGCTACGACTACGGCACCAATTTCACAATAAACTTCTGCGCGCCGGTAATAGAAGACCTCAAAGATGTCGAGGGCATCAAATCGGACATGGCGAAGAACATTAGTGCCTTCTACAGGATTGGGGACAAGACGTTCTCGATCGGGTAATTCCTCCCACCCCCAACCCATCTCCATTGTAAATCTTCCGGATACTAACCCTTCCTCTGAACCCACAGCCAAACCTCCACCGAACCCATCTTCCGCGGCCGCAAGCTCACCCTAAACTACACCAACGGCTCGCCCTGCGACCTAACCACAACCCACCTCTACGCCCGCACCCCTTCCCCCTCCTCCAAATCCTCCAAATCCTCCCACGACGACGACGACGACGACGAAGATGATCCCGACTCCGACAAAAAAAGCAAACCCCACAAAACCCCTTCCAACACCCCCAACCCTCGCCGCAAATCCACCCTCATCTCCTTCCTCTGCGACCGGGACTCCCTGGCCCCAAAAGCGCACCTAACATTCATCGGCGCCAGCCCCGACTCATGTACCTACTTCTTCGAAGCGCGCTCCATGGCCGCCTGCGGGGGCGTCATCGCCGCCTCCCAGAGCCTGTCCCCGGTGGGGGTCTTCGGCGTCATCGCATTGATTGCCATGGCCGTGTATTTGGCGGGGGGGGTGGCGTATCAGCGGACGGTGATGCACCAGCGGGGGTGGCGGCAGTTGCCGAATTATACGCTGTGGGCGGGGATTGGGGGGTTTGTTGGTGTGAGTTTTCCCATTTCCTTTCCATTTCCTTTTTCATTCTGGACCCGATTGCAGTAGTGTTGCTATTGCGGACACGGCTAACGGGGTAACAGGACATCTTCACCATCATCACCTCGACATGCCTCCAATGCATCCCGCGGCGGAAAGGATACAACCAGCTCTCGAACGGGCGGGGGCGGGGCCGGGACGACGAAGCCAACGGCTTGATCGATTCGTACGAGGAGGAGTATTGAGCTCCGCTCATCCCATCTTTTCTTACTATCGCGATCTGGGCGCGGGGAAGGGGGTGGTGGATTTTAGACTTGTTCATACTATCATTGCGGTCGATCATGGCTTTAAGATTGTTGGGGCTTCTTCTGCATGCATGAGTGGGAGTGGGGGTGGGAAGGGTATCATCGGCGTTGAGGTGTCTATCTTTTGGCGTGGTGCAGGGAGGATGGGGATCTTGGTTTCAGTGTCGGGTGTGTATAGACCGGACTTGACTACCTATAGAGACCGCCGGCGACATGGATCGTGGCCGCTGCGAGCTTTCCCCCTTGCAGACCTCGTATGATGAGGCACCCTTTTCCATCGCGGGAGTGACAATTTTGGAGAAAGATCTTCGCACTAGATCCAGTCTTTTTGCTCCCATGCAGCTAGATACACAGTCCCGTATCTTCAGCCTCTTACCTCCGCGCACGCCGTACAATCGTTGCAAATCGCATAGAGCCGGTTTTAGTAGAATCCCCGTTTTTTGATCTTCCCCGCACTGTCGGTCATTGAAAGCGCAGTGCCCATTCTTCCAGCGCGCCGACTCCTTTTCCCCGACTCCGGATAGGCATTGCCCTTTTCATCGTTCCCCCTCGTCAATCCTTCGTTATTCCATCTCCTCAATTCCAGCCTCCTCACACCCCCCATACCCCACGCCGGGGGAACCCTCAAAGCGCCAAGCCAACCCCCCCCCCACCCTTCCCCCCCTCCCCTCGCCCAGGTAAACTAAGTCCCCTCTTCTT
>JAABUQ010011314.1_pt1 | contig 11421 bp, 12 predicted proteins | sample 5560001 | NCBI WGS metagenome assembly JAABUQ01 (sample SAMN10711888, study PRJNA513371) | rock metagenome | isolation source: Antarctica rocks | place: Antarctica: Victoria Land, Finger Mt nord | collected 2015-12-18
GGGCGGGGCAGGGGGAGCGGGCGGGGCATCACCGCGATGGTCGCCGGGATCGTCGGGGGCGCGAATCCACTCGACGATGTGCCCGCCCGCGATCACGAAGTTCGTGCGCGCCGTCTGGCCCACGCCAGGGCCGCAGCCTCCGCCGGGCCCCGGGCGGTTGGTGAGCCGAAACCGCGCGTTGACATAGCGACCGCGCTGGTCGGCGGAGATGAACTGCGCGCCGCACGACAACGTTTCGTTCGCGGCCGCCGCCTCCCGCTCGGAGCGGATCGTTATCACCGCAAGCTCGCCGCCGGCGCCCACGCCGTTGATCATCCGGCTGGGAAGCGCGAAGTAACGCGCCGCGCCGCCGACATCGCCATGCCCCAGCGTGCTCGACCACCCCCGGATCACCTTCAGCGCCGCCGGGTCGGCCGGCCGGCCGGTCGGAGCGGGAGCGGGAATCACGTGCGGGATCGGCTGCGGTCCAGGGTCCGGCGCCGGAGCGGGGTTGGGAGCGGGCGTCGAGCCGCCGGGCGGTGAGGAGCCCGAGGCGGGCGCAGCGCTCGGACGGGGCGCTCCGGCGCCACTGGACCCGCAGCCCGCCGCCAGCACCGCCGCGGTCGCGACCGTCACTATCATCGAGCGAGCTGGCGCCATTCCCCCGGATGATCGCACCTCGTCCGCGGCGGTCGGCGCGGAAGGCTGCGCGGCGGCTGACCGAATGTCGCGGCGATCGGTTCGGGAACCCGCGTCCGGCCCCTACCACTTGTAGGGCAGGAACTTCCCGTCCAGCGTGATCCGCACACGATCCCCGTCCTCGTGGGGCTCGCGCGCGACATCGAGATTGAACGCGATCGCGCTCATGATCCCGTCACCGAACTCCTCGTGGATCAGCGCCTTGATCGTCGTGCCGTAGACCTGCAGCACTTCGTACAGGCGATAGATCGTCGGGTCCGTCGGCACCGCGTGCTCGAGCGAGCCGCGCATCGGGACCTCCTGCAGAAGCAACGGAGCTTCTGCAGGAAGCTCCAGCAGCTCGGTCAACTTGGCGGCGGCGTCTGCGTCGAAGGGGTGCTGGCCCAGGAGCGCTGCGGCCGTCCACGCCCGGTCGCGACCGAGCTGCATCGCGATCTCGGCGAACGTCAGCTGCCTGCGCCGCTTGGCGTCCAGGATCTGCTCGGTCATCTCCGCGCGTGTCATCGTTCCCGGCCGAGTCTACCGGGGCCGAAACGGCGATGAGGGCGACGGGAGATCGGTTCTCGCCGTTGTACCCGGGGTTCTTGATGCTGGTCAGCGGGCGGGTCGGAGGCGTCTGATGAGCTTGCCGGCGAGCAGACCGGCGAGGACCGCCAGGGTGCTCGGGAGGATCGCGAAGAACGCGAAGTACGAGTAGGTGCCACAGCTGTTGTCTTCGCTGCACACTGACCCGCTGAGCAGGTTCGCGAGCCGGACAGCGCCGAGGAGCAGCGTTCCCCACGCGAGCGGTAGCGAGAGCGTCCAGGCCCGGCCCGCGATGGCGGCGTAGATCGCTACCGGGCCGAACAGGATCCCGCCTCCGATCAGGTCGAAGTGGGTCTGCCCGGTTGCCGTGACCGCTGCGCTGGACAGCGCGAGGACCGCGGGAAAGGCGAGCGCCGTGACGGCGACCCGTGACCACCGGCGTCGCCATGGATGGGCCGCCTCGGTCATCGGCTGGCGCCGCGTTCGCGGTTGGGGCGCTCGCGTTTCATCGTCCGCGCCGCTGCTCGCATGAGGATCGCGGTGATCGATCCCAGCAACGCGACCAACGCGACGTCGAAGCGGATCTCGGGGCCGTGATCGGTTCCGCACGCGGCGTTGACGTCGTCGCAGTTGAGCCCGTTCGCCAGCGCGATCAGGAACAGGATTGGGGTCGCGATCGTCGCGGCGGTCAGTCCGATCCACAGCGGGTCGCGGTGGCGATTGGCGAGCGCCAGGATCGCCCAGGCAAGCTCACAAGTCCCGCCGAATGGCAGCTCTGACACGTGGACGAGCAGGCGGGCAGCCAGTCCACCCAGGATCGGCGCGGCGAGCGCCCCGATTGCCAGGATCGCGCGGTTACGCCGGTCGAGAAAGTTGCTGACCATCGGTAAATAAAGAAGCTAGCATGGTCTATCGACCATCGGTAAACAGAAATGGTTAGGATCATGTTTGTGGCGACCGCTCACACCCCCGCCTACAGGCGCCTGGACGTCGAGGAGCGCCGCCGGCGCCTGCTCGAGACCGGCGCTGAGCTGTTCGCTCGCCACGCCTACCACGAGCTCTCGATGGCCGACATCGCCCGCGCGGCCGGGATCTCAAAGCCGCTGCTCTATCACTACTTCCCGAGCAAGCAGGCATTCCTGCGCGCCGCGTTTGAGCAGGTCGCCGGCGAGCTGCGGGAGCTGACCGCCACGGACCCATCAAAGCCGCCGCCCGAGCAGCTCGCCGACGCGCTGGACGGGTTTCTGTCTTGGATCGAGCAGCACGAGCTCACGTATCGCAAGCTGCTGCACAGCACCGGCAGCGTGCCCGAGGTCACCGAGCTGATCGACTCGGTCCGCGAGCCGACGGCGAGACGGATCCTCGACGGGCTCACCCCGCAAGGCACCGCGCCCGGGCCGCGAGCCCGCGCCGCCGTGCGCGGCTGGCTGTGGTTCATGGACGGCGCGATCATCGACTGGCTCGAGCACCGCGACTACACCCGCGACGAGCTCCGGGACATGCTTCTGGGCACGCTAATCGGCGCGCTCGGAGCGGCCGGGGCGATCCTCAGCTGACGAGCTCGATCACACCGGCAGCCGCCCGCGCTAGAGTGCTCGATATCCCCAGCGCGCCGCGCGCCGCGGCGTCGACACTGGTCACCCCGTTTCCGAATGGAGCAGCGAATGTCCCATGGCTCACGGCTGATCCCCGCAGTGCTCGCGCTGTCGGCGTTGCTCGGTGCGGCCCCCGCGGTGGCGCAGGCCAGCGATCCGGCCGGCCACTCCACGCTCCACGTGACCGGACACGGAAAGGTGTTCGTTCGACCTGACCGCGCGGCCGTGACGATCAGCGTTCGCCAGACCGCGTCCGGCGCGTCGGCTGCGCGTAACCACGCCAACAAGCGCACTGCCGCGATCATCCGCGGAATCGTCAGCCTCGGCATCCCGCGCGCGGACGTTCAGACCAGCGGCGTCGGGCTCCAGCGCACGACTGTTCGCGCGGGCCGGCACCGCCGCCGGATCGTGTACGTCGCGACGAACGACCTGGCGGTGCAAACCCGCCGGCTCGACCTGCTCTCCGGCGCGCTCGACGTGGCCGTCAGAGACGGCGCGGACAGCTTCTCGGGGATCGATTACAGCTTCTCGGACCCGGCGGCCGGGCTGATCGCGGCCGATCGGGCCGCGCTGCTCGACGCGCGACGGCGAGCCGGGGCCGCCGCCGCGCAGCTCGGCGACCAGATCGTGGGCGTGCAGTCGGTCGACCTCGACCCATCCGGCGCGGGCTCGGGCTCAGGCACCGGTAGCGCTCCGCCGGCGGCCTCGGCGCCGAGCAAGGGGGGTCAGGTGCCGACGCCGATCGAGCCGGGCACCCAGGAGGTCGACGCAGACGTAGACGTCGTATACGTGCTCGGGAGCCAGTAGCTCAAGCCGCCACTTGCCACCCTGCTCACCAGGGAACGCGCAGAACGCGTGTGGATATCTGGCGATGTAGACAGCTAACAACCTGGCACCGCTTCCCGAGCGCAAGCACGGGCGCTGGCGCGTCGACTCCGGGAGCTGGCACAGGCGAACCGATCAGCTGCTCACCAGCCGAGCGTCCCCGATGCTCCCTTGAAGGGACCGACGAGATCGGCCGTGATCCAGCCTCCGTAGAAGTCTCCCAGCTGCGCGTGTACCCGCTCCTCGCCCATCCAGGCGCCGCCCACCCGTCCCGGGTAGAACGCGATGTGGTCTCGCAGCGCCGCGTAGCCCGGGGACGGATTGGGATAGGTCCAGCCGACTTCGCGGACGAGCCGGGCGCCGACTTGCGGTCCGCCACCGGCGAGCGCGTCGAGGTAGCGCGCCGTGCCCTTGAACTCACACCAGGTCGGGTGTGCTCGGCTAGCGGCGAGGAGCTCGCCATGCACGTCGGCCGCCGGCACGTAGATGGTCGGCGGATGGCTCGTCTCGAGCACCCGCAGCGCGCGGCTGGAATCGGCTAGCACCTCGCCCGCCAATTCGATCCGGACGCGCCGCCCGCACGGCACCACGACCGGCGGCCGAGGATAGTCCCAGACTCGCTCCACGTACGGTCTTCTGACGCGGGGCCGAAGCGGATCATGCGGCCGGGGGGTCAGGCCCGCACAGCGTCCAGCTTGGGCAGCGACCGTCCGCCCGCCGGACTGATCAGGTTACCGGGCGAGATCAGCGCTACCGGACGGCGCCGGCGGGGGGGGGATGATCCGGTGGGCGTCGGTCGTCGCCGCGCCGTGTCGCGTGGCCCGCGTCGAGCGCCTAGACTCGATCCTGCGTTGCTCCAGTCCCCGGTGGCGTCCCGCGATCCACGTGAACCTCACGACTGGAGCACCATCCGAACCCAACACGCCACCCGTCGCGCCGGTCGCGCCGCGCAGGCCGCCTTCTGGGGCTCCGGTCGACCGGAGCAGAGCATGTTGCACCAGCTCGCGCTGGGCGCCGCGCCGGTGCCGGCTCCAGGATCCGCGCCGGTGCTGGCTTCAGACGCCACCGTGGTGCCGGCGGCCGTGTGAGCGGTGCCGCGCGATATGACGCGGTGGTCATCGGCGGGGGGCCGAACGGGCTCGCGGCCGCGATCACGCTCGCGGAGCGCGGGCGCGGTGTGCTGCTCGTCGAGTCGGCCCCGCGGCTGGGCGGGGCGGTCGCGACGGAGGAGCTCACGCTGCCCGGCTTCCGCCACGACGTCTTCTCGTCCGTGTTTCCGGCGGGCATCGCCTCGCCGGTGTTCGCGGCGATGGAGCTCGAGCGCCACGGCCTGCGCTGGATCCAGCCCGAGCTGCCGATGGCCCACCCGCTGCCCGGGGGTCGCACGGCGGTGCTCTCGAGGGTCCTCGAGGAGACCGTCGCGAGCCTCGACGCGCTCGCTTCCGGCGACGGCTCGCGCTGGGGAGCGCTGGTGGCGCCGTACCTGCGGCACTTCGGTGCCGTTCGCGACACGATGCTCGGTGGCTTCCCGCCCGTGGCGGGCGGTGCGAAGCTGCTGGCCGGGCTCGGACTCGGCGGGACACTCGAGTTCGCGCGGCTGCTGCTGTCCTCCGCCGAAGGGCTCGCCGGGGAGCTGTTCCGCGGTGACGGCGCGGCGTGGCTGTTCGGCGCCGCGTTGCACGGGGACGCGCCGCTGGGCGGCGCCGGCAGCGCGATCTCCGGCGTTTACATGAACCTGCTGGGGCACGCGGTCGGCTGGCCGAGCCCGGAGGGTGGTGCGAGCCGCCTCGCGGACGCGCTCGCGGCGAAGCTAGCAGCGCTCGGCGGGACGGTGGCCTGCGGCGTCGCGGCGGCCGCGGTCGAGGCCAGGCACGGGCGCGTGAGCGGTGTCTCGCTCGCCGACGGGTCGCGCGTGCAGGCGCCGATCGTGATCTGCGACACGAATCCCCACGCGCTGGTGGCGCTCGCCGGTCACGCGCTCCCGGACTCCTACACGGACAAGCTCCGGCGCTTCCGGTACGGGCCGCCGACGCTCAAGCTCGACTGGGCCCTCGACGGCGCGATTCCGTGGCAGGCGCCGCAGGCGCGGTGCGCCGGGACGGTCCACGTCGCCGGCACCGCACCGGAGATGCGTGCGGCGCTGCTCGCCGTGGCAGCCGGCGCGCTGCCCGACGCACCGGTGCTGTTACTCGGCCAGCAGTCGCTCGCCGACCCGACGCGCGCCCCGTCAGGCAAGCACACCGCCTGGGCGTATACGCACGTGCCCGCTGATTTCGATCAGCAGGCGGGGGTCGAGGCCGTCGAGGCGCACGTCGAGCGCTTCGCGCCCGGCTTCCGCGACCGGATCCTCGCGCGCCACGTGCTCGGACCGGCCGACCTGCAGCAGCGTGACGCGAACCTCGTGCGTGGCGACGTCGGCGGCGGCTCCTACGCGCTCGACCAGCTCGTCTTCCGTCCGGTCCCGTCGCTCGACCCCTACGCGACCCCGCTGGCCGGCCTGCACCTCGGCAGCGCCTCCGCCTTCCCGGGCGGCGCGGTCCATGGCGTCCCCGGCCACGCCGCCGCTCACTCGGCGCTGCGCCGCGCCCGGTTGCGGCGGGTGACTTCCGTCATGCGTGCAGGACGCCGCTAAGCCTTCTCGAACACGAACCGGTAGTGGTCGAGTAGCTCGCGCTCGAAGCAGACGCTGTTGGCGCTTACGCCCGACGTGAACGCGAGCCGGAAGTCGGCGCTCGTCAGCCACCGTGGCACGAGCTGGAGCTTGAGCAGCGTCTTGCGCGGGCTCGGCGCGGCGAATCGTCGGCGCCACTGGCTGATCGTCTCGATGTAGTCGAGGCGGCCGCTGACCTTCGAGACCAGGCGGAAGTGCGGCTCGGCGCTGGCCACCAGCTGCTCTGGGCCGAGGGGGAGCCAGGAGCCGGGAAACTGGCGTCCCATCAGCGCGAGATACCACTCGTCCGAGTCTCGTTCGGCGTGGACGTCGACCCGGTCGATCCTCTCAAGCGGAATCATGTGGCGTCCGAACACCATCGTCTGGAGATAGAACCGGCCCCGCTCGGGGAGCAGGCCGGCGGTCGCCGCGAACAGGTCGCGATAGATCTGGTCCTGACGTCCAGCGCGGTAGTCCTCGGTCGAGCAGAAGTGCTCCAGCGCGCCGAGGCTGGCCACGGCGTCGAATGGCCCGAAGGTGTCGCGAGTGACCTGTCGCGCATCATGGAGGTGGACGTCGAGCCCGTGACGGCGGCAGGCCTGGGCCTGGGCGGAGGACAGCGTTACGCCGACTCCTTCCGCTCCCCGGCGGCGAATGAAGCTCAGCAGGGGTCCCCAACCGGACCCCAGATCGAGGATCCGCCGCCCCGGCCCGATTCCGATCTGCTCGGCGATGTACTCGTGCTTGCGCTGCTGCGCCTGCTCGAGGGTCAGCCAGAGCTGCCCGTCGTACTTGGCCCCGCTGAAGTCCGCCAGCTCTCCGAGGCTCAGCCGGAAGATCCGGTCGATCAGCGAATACGTGAACTCGAGGTCTCTGCGGTCGGCCATCTTCAGGAGCGCCTGGTCGGTGGTCGGGACTGCTGCAAGCGAGCGGCGTCAGGGTAGCCGACGACGGGCCGCCGGAGCACGGCGCTAGGCTTACGAAGCGATGCAATTGGGAATGGTCGGCCTGGGCCGGATGGGATCGAACCTCGTACGACGGCTGATGTCCGCCGGGCACGAGTGCGTGGTCTACGACGTGAGCGCCGATCCCGTCAAGCAGCTGGAGGGCGAGGGCGCGACGGGGACCGGCGCGCTCGACGAGCTCGTGGCAGCGCTCCAGAAGCCGCGGGCGGTGTGGGTGATGGTCCCCGCCGGTGCAATCACCGAGCAGACGATCGGCGAGCTAGCCGAGCGCTTGGACGCCGGCGACACGATCATCGACGGCGGGAACACCTACTACCGCGACGACATCGCCCGCGCCGCCCGGCTCGCGGGCAAGGGCATCCACTACGTCGACGTGGGCACGAGCGGCGGTGTGTGGGGCCGGGAGCGCGGCTACTCGTTGATGATCGGGGGCGAGGACGAGGTCGTGCAGCGGCTCGGGCCGCTGTTTGCCGCGATCGCGCCGGGCGTCGAGGCGGCCGCGCGCACGCCGGGTCGCACCGGCGAGCCGTCGACCGCAGAGCACGGTTACCTGCACTGCGGGCCAAACGGCGCGGGGCACTTCGTGAAGATGGTCCACAACGGAATCGAGTACGGGGCGATGGCCGCCTACGCCGAGGGGCTCAACATCCTGCGGCACGCCAACGCGGGCAGGGTGAGCCGCGAATCGGACGCCGAGACCGCACCGCTCGAGCACCCCGAGGACTACCCGTATGACCTCGATCTGACGGAGGTGAGCGAGGTTTGGCGGCGCGGAAGCGTGATCGCTTCGTGGCTCCTGGACCTGACCGCCGCCGCGCTGCTTCAGTCACCTGATCTGGAGGACTTCTCCGGCCGGGTGTCGGACTCGGGAGAGGGCCGCTGGACGGCGATCGCCGCGGTCGAGGAAGGGGTTCCCGCCCCGGTGCTGCTGAGCGCCCTGTTCTCCCGCTTCGCCTCCCGGGAGCTCGACCACTTCGCCAATCAGACGCTCTCGGCGATGCGCAGCCAGTTCGGCGGCCATGCCGAGAAGCCGGCCGGCTGAGGGCGCTTCCGCGCTCCCGTTCCGAGCCGCTACGCACTGAACGGCGAGCGAGACCGCGCCCGCTACGCGCCCAGCGCGACCGCGGCTTCGGGCGTCACGACGCGGAAGCTGAAGCTCTCCTCGAGGTACAGGTTGACGACCTCCCCGTCGTGGCTCTCGTAGCCCACGGCGATGTCCTGTCCGGACTCGAACAGGAAGTCCCCGCCGCGCAGGCTCAGGACGACCGCGCCGCGAACGCCGGGAGCCCAGACGATCGGACCCCCGAGGATCTTGCGCAGGTGGTCGAACAGCGGATAGCCGCCGTGCTCGGCGGTCTCGATCACGGTGGTGTACTCATCGGGACTGAGCGCCAGCCCGTACGGGCCGGAAACGCCGCTGCGAAGCAGCAGCTCGACCCCTTTGGCGACAGGGCGTGGATAGTGCTCGATGCTCTTGCCGCGCCGGATCTGCGAGTGTGGCGAGGCTTCGGTGATCCCCCCGATGCCGGCCTGCTCCCAACCGTGGAAGACGGCGACGTTCTCGGCCAGCGCGAGCTGCTTGGCCGCCTCATCGAGATCGTCGAGGTCGGCGTCTTCGGCGCCGCGGTCGTTGTCGCGCAGCTCCTCTCTCGAGACGCTGAACGGGGTGCGCAGCTCGACGAGCGGCAGGACGCGGCGAGCACGCGCCTGCACCCCTTCGGCCGGTGCCTCGGCGATCGCTTCGGTTCGACCAAGGTTGGTGGCGGAGTGCTCCCATCCCTCCGGGCCCGAGAAGTCGACGAGCTTGCGGGCCGCGAGCGTCGCCGTCAGATGCTCCTTGGCCTCTCGGTCCAGGAGGTCCCAGCCGGATTGGGTGACCGGCGCGAGCGAGCGCAGGAGATGGTTCAAAGCCCCCACCCCTTGAGGCTCCCGATCCCCAGCGACTGCGCCGGGTCCTGTGGCGTTGGGTCAGAGCCGGCCGTCTCGCCGTCGCTGTCCCCGGCCGCCGCCTCGGACGCCTCGCCGTGCTCGACGATGTCCCCCTCCCGGAACAGGACGCCCTGGGCGATCTCCCGCCAGATGGGCGTCCTGCGCAGCAGGAACTCGAGGTCCATGCTGAAGTGCTTGAACTCCTCGCCCTGCGCGTCGGCCATGATCGCCCGCGCGTCGGAGTCGGGCTCGACCGCCAGGCGCTGCTCGTACCAGCCGATCGCCTCCGCCTCCTCGGTCAGCGACGCGCACAGGCGGGCGAAGGTGCGCGCCTTCGCCGGCAGCTCACCGGGCGGCTCGTGGTACTGGTCAAAGCCCATCGGACCTCCTTCGCTCGACCTCCATGACGACTGCTCGCCCTCATCATCGCTGATCCGGAGCGGGGGGGCGGCTTCGGTCGACCTGAGCCGGCGAAGATCCCGAGTTTCGGGGGGGAAGGGGCCGTCCGAGGGGCTGGTCGTGAAAGCGCCCATATAGTTCGTCTTCTCGACCACCCTCGCCCGACTGCCATCCTCGCCTCACCGACCACCCTCGCCCGACCGACCGCTCTTGCCTCGAACGATCATGGCCTCGCCCGCAAGACTTGGCGGTGTGGCCTCAACAGCCCGAACACGGGCGCGCGCAGCGCGCCCTCATAACCCGACCAGCCAAGACATGAACAACGGCTCGATCCACGACGACCCGCCCGAGCCGATCGGAGACGTGCGCGTCAGCGACCGGTCCGCGTACCCGGACCGCGGCCGACAGGACGCCGATAGCACAATGACCGCATTGCCGACCCCATCGATCGCCGGCGCCCAGCAAGAGCACGAGGCCACGATGCGCGGCGACGCGCACGGCAAGCGGCTGCGCAACAGCCTGCTCACGATCCTGGTCCTGGCGACGATCGTGGTGGTGCTGCTGTTCGCCATCCCGGGACTGCACGAGGTCGGCAACAAGCTGCGCCACGCATCGGCGGGGTGGCTGATCGGCGCCGTCGGACTGGAGCTCCTGTCCTGCCTGGGCTACGTCGCCTTCTTCCGGCAGGTGTTCTACCGCGGGCCGCGCCGCCTGACCGCACGGATCGCGTGGGCTGAGCTGGCCGCGAACGCGGTACTGCCCGCCGGTGGCGCCGGGGGCCTGGGACTCGGCGGCTGGATGCTGCACGCCAAGGGCATGCCCACGCGCAAGGTCGCCGAGCGATCCGTGGTCGTGTTCCTGGGCACCAGCGCCGTTAACGTGGCGGCGCTGGTCATCATCGGCGTCGGCATGTTCGTCGGCGTGCTCCCGGGCACACGCAACCCGCTGCTGACGCTCCTGCCCGCGGCGGTCGGCCTCGCCGTTATCGCGATCGTGCTGGCGCTTCCGGCGCTGGCCGGGCGCCTGGCCGACCGTCACGGTCAGGGTCGGCCCCGGCTGCGGAGCACCGTCTGCGCGCTGGCCGTCGGGGTGCGCGAGACGATCGTCGAGCTGCGCCGTCGCGATTGGCGGGTACTCGGCGCCGTTGGCTACTGGGTGTTCGACACGATGGTGCTCTGGGCCTGCTTCCGCGCGCTCGGCGCCAACCCTGGGGTCCCGGTGGTGATGATGGCCTACCTGATCGGCCAGCTGGGTGGCGAACTGCCGATCCCCGGGGGCATGGGCGCGATCGACGGCGGACTGATCGGCGCCCTGGCCCTGTACGGCGTTGCCTTCGCGCCCGCCACCGCGGCGGTCCTGGCCTACCGGGCGATCTCGCTCTGGCTGCCCGCGCTGATCGGCAGCGTCGACTTCGTGCTCGTGCGCCGGCGGCTCGACGAGCCGATCCAGCTACGCCCGGCGCGCGAGGAGTAGCTGGTCTGAGCGTGCGCAGCGGCCAACCCGCCGCGTGGCCTGCCCGAAGGGCGCGAACGGATGCGCTGCTCTCTTGCGCCGCCGCTGCTGTGAGGCGCATTCCCGACGGGACTCCCCCTGCGTCGGGGGCCGTGGTGATGGGCACCGGGATCGTGTCGATCGCGCTGTCGCTCGCCGGCCAGCAGACCGTCTCACGCATTCTGCTCGTCCTCACCGCGGCGATCTGGGTGATCCTGGCCGTGCTGCTCGCGGCGCGCGCCGCCCACGATCACGCCCGCTTTGTCGGCGACCGGCGCACCCCCGCCGCGCTGACCTCAGTCGCCGGCACGGCGGTGCTCGGCACGGCGGTGCTCGGCGCACGGCTCACGGGGCCGGGCTGGGA
>JAABUQ010011315.1_pt1 | contig 11419 bp, 6 predicted proteins | sample 5560001 | NCBI WGS metagenome assembly JAABUQ01 (sample SAMN10711888, study PRJNA513371) | rock metagenome | isolation source: Antarctica rocks | place: Antarctica: Victoria Land, Finger Mt nord | collected 2015-12-18
CGCGTCTCTTCGCCACCCGCTGCGATGAAGATGGTAGAACTTCTCCCTGTCATTACTGCCATGCTTCTCTCCATCTTAAGATCCCAGAGCCCGGAGGCGCTGACGAGGAGCCATGCCGATGGCATTCCCCGCGTTATCCAAAGTCACCTGAATAAAGCCCAGGGCCGCTTTCGAAAGGCTCTTGTCCCGCCGGTAAATCAGACCCACGCGCCGGATCATGGCTTCCGGGCCGAGGGAAACGGAGGCGAGCTTGTTCTGCGCTACTTCTTCCACGCAGTGCGACGCGGCTAGGAACGAGACCCCCAGATTTGCCATGACAAACCGCTTGATCATTTCCGTAGAATCCAGCTCCATTGAGACGTTAAGCTCCTCATACACCGCATCGAGCCAAATGTTCAGCCGCGCCCGGGTGGTGCCGGTCTTCGGAAGCAGCACCTGCTCGCCTAAAAGGTCCCGGGGTACGATCCGGTCATAAGATGCGAGCCTGTGTCCGCCTGGCACAAGCAATTTGATCTCATCCGAATATATTTTCACGACCTGGAGCTTTTTCTCCTGAACAGGCAGTTGGGTAATGCCGAAATCGGCCAAATTGTCGAGCACCGCTTGCACGACGCGAGTACCATAAGAGCGGTCGACCAGGAGTTGGACGTTCGGGAACTGCTTTTTGAATTCCGCGAAGACGCCAGGGAGCACGTAAATGCAGGTGGCTTCGTTGGCGGCGATCAACAACTCGCCGCGCGGCACCTTATCGAGTTCGTTGATGGAGTCCTGCGCGCGACGGCGAAGAGCCAGAATTTGCTCGGCGTGCTCGGCGAAGATTCGCCCCGCTACGGTCAGCGAAATTTTGGTTCCCAGCCGCTCAAAGAGGGTGGTGTTGAGTTCCTGCTCCAATTGCCGCACTTGCGCGCTGATCGCCGGTTGGGTGCGATAGCAGGTTTGCGCGGCTTTGGAGAAGCTTTTGAGCCGAACGATTTCTAGAAAGGTATGGAGCTGATCGAGGTCCATGGCCGTATGCCGACACGTGCGCTTCGATCGTAGAAGGCCGCTTTACATCGGATTGTAGCAGGGGAATCTACGGGTCGTTGAAATTACAGTGCGGGACGCCAGTGGCCTGTCGCAGTCAAAATCTTAAGCAAACACCGCTCCTTAACAGTCGCGGTTCTGAAGCGGTACGGAACCGCGCGCGTGAGAAGGTGTGAAAAAATCGACAGGAACTCCAGCCGTGTCGCGTAGGGAAAACCGCTGGGACAGACAACGTTTTGCGCTCGCGACGAAGTCCATTTGTTTTTCGTACTTTACGGCGCTCGGCAAAACGAGTCAGTCCCGGGTTTTCGCGTTTCGGACCGCCTGCGGACCCGCTTGGCCGATTAATTCACAGCTTCTGAGCAAGCGGTGGCGCTGCTACGCAAATCACCGGGGCAGATCGCTAGCCGACCTTCTTCAACATTCTCGCCCCGGCGGGCAACTCGAATATCTTCGGCGGTACAGGTTGATTTGCTTCCACTGTGTTGGCGAATATTTGATAGGTTTTATAACCGTTGCGCGTGCGTTCAACCGTAAAAGGCCACATGATTCCGCCGCCGGCGTCACGGTATTTGCCATAATCCGTCACCTCTTCGTTGCGGTATCTCGTCTCCGGATCGAGCCAGCTAAACGTCTGCCGGATGGGGAGCTTTGTGTTGTGGTCGAAGTAAACGCGCACTGTTCGATCTTGCGCATCGGTAATATCGACAATCTCCACGTGCGTGCTTAAGTAGGCGTCGCTCCCCACATAGTCGAACTGGATACCGGTCTCCTTGGAGCGCACTTTCAAGATGTACAGGACGTCGTTTTCGGTGCTGCGCGCATAACGGTCCCATTTTTCGTCGTCAATGGGGCGGGCGCCGCGGAACGTGATGTCCCAGCCTTGGTCGGGAAAGAAGAGATACGAATAGTCCTGCTTTTTTCCGAGCACTTCCCGCTCACGGACGGCGAGCCCCTTGGCAGGCGGGTCCGGCAGGTACTCGGTGTAGATTTTGGCCACGTCGAGGGCGTTGAGTTCGTCGTGGAAAAAAGAGTACACACGCCCGCTTGCCAAGCGGTAGTGCATATGGAGAAAGCGGTCGCCGCCGAGCGCGGCAATGGCCTGATCGACAGTCTCCTTGCCTTTGTTGGGGCTCGCCTGTGGAAGCGCCGTGGCGGCAACCAGAAGGGCGACCGCCAGAATGGGCGCCGGCGTTCGATGAAGGAAGGGACGTCTCACACGCATGCAATCGATTGCACCCACAAACTCTCCCCATCCTCTGAACCGCTTTCCGGCGCATGTATAGAACCGTCGCGCTCTCGAAGGGATCCGCCTTGCCGGCCGTTCAGAGTGGCTTGAATCTCAGCGAGCACGGCGAGGGCGACTTGTTCAGGCCCATCGGCGCCGATGTCCAGCCCCATCGGGCTATGAAGACCGGGAATGAGCCGGGAGCCATCGAGCCCGACTTCTTTTATAAGCTGAGAGGTACGCTTGCGCGGTCCCAGAATGCCGAGATACCGCAGTGGCTGCGCAGCGAATTCGCGCAAGGACTCCTGATCCTGACTGTAACTGTGGCTCATCAATACAGCCACCGTCCAGGCGTCGGTCTCCACCCCGGAGTGCCCCGCCAACCGCACGAAAACCTCGTCGGCCAGCGGGAACTTTTCGCGGCGGGCGTAATGGGACCGGCCGTCGAAAACCCACACCTGCCACCCGAGATACTTCGCTAGCGCGGTGAGCGGGACGGCATCGTCACCGGCCCCAAACACCAGCAGGCGGGTAGGAGGGTGGAGGATTTCGATGAAGACCTCCACGCCCTTTACCTGCAAAGTGCGCGAATTCCGCCCGGCGAGCGCTGCTCTCGCCTCCTCTTCGAGAGCTTGCGGCAAGTCGCGGTCCGTCAGGTTGTGCCGCGCCTCTCCAGCCATATCAATTACCAGCCGCTGACCAACGGTATTCGGGGGGCCGATCAGGTGCGCCATGGCAGCAGGGCGGCGGTTTGCGCGGACATCCTGCATTAACTCCAGAGCGTCCGCACCCCCAGCCTGAAGGCGCTCAAGGAGCACGTGGATGATCCCGTTGCAGCCCAGACCGAAGCCAGAGGTGGCGATCTCCCCATCGGAAGTGGTGTCGTAACGGCGGATTACTGGCCCGGATTCGGTCAGCCACCAGGCTTTCTTGACCAGGTCCTCTTCCAAACATCCGCCGCTGATGGAACCGGCGCGCCTTCCCCCGGAGGTCAACAGCAGACGCGCACCCGGCAGGCGATAGGACGAGCCACGAGTCTTCACCACCGTGGCCAAGACACCCGATTCACCGGAGCTTGCAGCCTGCGTCCACAGGTCCGAGATCTGCTCCAGCGGGATCTGCTCCAGCATGATCTGCTTCAGCTCTTTCAATCCGGCCTCCACACCAGCTTAGCGGGTGTCAGCGCCTCAACTGCCCTGGGTAACTTGCAAGCGAGCGATGCCGTCTCCTGCTCATTAAGTTGCAACGCGCGCGGCGCGTTGCGTCTAACCTATTGCCGTCAGATTGGGGCGCTCCCGCGTTCCAAATTTCATATCCGTCTGCAAAACAAAGGGAGAATGGGGATGAGGCCCGGCGCGCTAGAACCGTATCCAATGGAACCACGTCTGGAACAACGTCAAGCTGAAGCTCGCCCGGCCGGACATCGGCCCGATGGGCTTCCGCAACTCGATGATGACGACCGCGGTCCTTCCAAAAACCGCTGGTGGGTGTGGCTGCTGGTGTTTGGCCTGATTGCGTACGGCTGTTACAGGCTTTACGAGTACGAGAACGCCAAGGGAGCGGCCATTGCGAGCAAGAAGGGCATGGCCATGCGCCCCCATAGCATTCCGGTGGGCGCCGCCACGGCGCGCCAGGGCGATCTGCCCGTTTATCTGCAAGGGCTGGGAACCGTCACCGCATTCAACACAGTAATCGTGAAAACGCGCATCGATGGACAGCTCACCGCCGTGAACTTCAAAGAAGGCCAGTCCGTGCGCCAGGGCGATATTCTGGCGTCGATCGATCCCCGGCCCTACCAAGTCGCGCTCGATCAGGCCAAAGGCGCTCTGGACCAAGCCAAGGGGACTCTGGCCAAGGATCAAGCCGCGCTGCGGGACGCCCAGGCCAACTACGCCAGGGACCAGGAGCTATTCAAAGCCCAGATCATCGCCAGACAGCAGATGGACACGCAGCTTGCCACGGCGGACCAGGTGCGCGGTTCCATTGAGAGCGATCAAGCCACTATCGCCTCTGCCCAGGCGGCGATTGACGCCGCTAAGCTGAATCTCACTTACACGAAAGTCGTCGCTCCCCTGAGTGGCCGCATTGGTCTTCGCTTGGTTGACGCGGGGAACATGGTACACGCGGCCGATGCCACCGGCCTGGCGATCATCGCGCAACTGCAGCCCATCTCGGTTCTCTTCAGCATTCCGGAAGATGAGCTGCAGTCCGTTCTTCAGAAGCTGCGTGGAGGCGCCCATCTGCGCGCGGACGCTTACGATCGCGACCAGACCAGGAAACTGGCTCAAGGCACGCTGTTGACCGTCGACAACCAGATCGACGCCACCACCGGTACGTCGCGTCTGAAGGCGGTCTTCCCCAACAGCGACTACGCACTTTTTCCGAATCAATTCGTAAACGTCAGGCTTTGGCTGGATACAGACCGGGGCGTTACCATCATTCCCGCGGTCGCGATCCAACGCGGTCCCACGGGCACATTCGTCTATCTCATCCGGGACGACGACACTGTCGCGGTCAGGCAGGTGAAACTGGGCCTTACTGTCGCGAACGACGTTTCCATTGAGGACGGGCTTCAGCCAGGCGACAAGGTGGTGGTGGATGGAGCCGAAAAGCTGACGGAAGGCATGAAGGTGAGTGTGCGCCAGCCGAATGCCGGCCCAGCAGGCGCCCGGCACGCTGCGCAAGGACAAGCGGAATGAGTCCTTCGCGGCCGTTTATCCTGCGGCCGGTTGCCACGTCATTAATGATGGCGGGCATCCTAATCGCGGGCGGCATCGCTTACAAACAGCTTCCCGTTTCCGCGTTGCCGGAAGTGGATTATCCCACCATTCAGTGCTTGACATTCTACCCAGGCGCAAGTCCGGAAGTGATGGCGTCGTCTGTTACGGCGCCGCTGGAGCGCACGTTCGGACAGGTTCCCGGCCTGAAGCAAATGACTTCCACCAGTTCCTTTGGAAGTTCCATCATCACGCTGCAATTCGATCTTGACCTGGACATCGACATCGCTGAACAGCAGGTGCAAGCGTCCATCAACGCCGCTGGCACTTATCTTCCGCCGGATCTTCCGAATCCGCCGGTGTATAGCAAAGTAAACCCGGCGGACGCGCCCATCATCACGCTGGCGCTCACCTCGAAAACCGTCCCGCTGACCAGGGTGGAAGACTTGGCCGACACCACGCTATCGCAGAAGATTTCACAGCTTCCGGGCGTGGGTCTTGTGACCATCAGCGGCGGCCAGAAACCAGCCGTTCGCATTCGCGCCAATCCCACTGCGCTCGCCGCCTACGGCTTAAGCCTGGAAGATGTGCGGACCGCGCTGAATCAAACCAATCTGAACCAGGCCAAGGGCAACTTCGACGGTCTGCGGCAAGCCTTCACCATCGGCGCCAACGATCAGATTCTCACCAGCGCCGGCTACAAATCGGTAATCATCGCCTACAAGAATGGTGCACCGGTACGGCTCGAAGACGTGTCCACCGTTGCCGACGGCGCCGAAAACACCCGGCAGGCCGCTTGGATGAATACCGTTCCCGCGGTTATCGTGAACATCCAGCGTCAACCGGGCGCCAACATCATTGCGGTGGTGGATCGCATCAAGGCGCTGCTGCCGCAACTGAGGGTCTCGATTCCCTCCGCGATAGACGTGGCCGTACTCACCGACCGCACCACCACCATTCGCGCCTCCGTCAAAGACGTTCAGTTCGAACTCATGCTGACCATCGCGTTGGTGGTGATGGTTATTTTTCTATTCCTGCGAAACGTGGCAGCCACCGTCATCCCGAGCATTGCGGTCCCGCTGTCTTTGGTCGGCACGTTCGGCGTGCTGTACCTGCTCGGCTACAGCTTGAATAATTTGACCCTGATGGCGCTGACGATCTCGACCGGCTTCGTGGTGGACGACGCGATCGTAATGATTGAAAACATCTCGCGCTACCTGGAAGAGGGTGAGACGCCGTTGCGCGCGGCACTCCGGGGTTCGGAACAAATCGGCTTCACCATCGTTTCCTTGACGGTCTCGCTGATCGCCGTCCTGATTCCGTTGCTCTTCATGGGCGACATTGTGGGCCGGCTGTTCCGCGAATTTGCGATCACGCTTGCGGTCACGATCCTGGTATCGGCGTTCGTGTCGCTCACGCTAACGCCCATGATGTCCGCCAAGCTCCTGCGCCATAAATCCGATTCGGAGCAAGGTTGGTTCTATCGGAAATCGGAGTACGCCTTCGAATGGGTCATTTCAAAGTATGGGAGCACTCTCCAATGGGTTCTGCGCCACCAGCCTTTGACGCTACTGATTACGTTGGGAACCCTGGCGGGGACAATTCTTCTTTACGTAATTGTTCCCAAAGGCTTCTTCCCGGTGCAGGATACCGGCGTCATTCTAGGCGTCTCGGAAGCTCCGCAGGACATCTCGTTCGCGGCGATGTCGCAACGCCAGCAGGCGCTCGCCAGAGTCATCCTCGGAGATCCCGCGGTAGAGAGTCTTTCGTCCTTCATCGGCATCGATGGCATCAACACCACTACGAACAGTGGGCGCATTCAGATCAATCTCAAGCCGCTGGAAGCCCGCGGCATCAGCGCCAGCAACATCATTCGACGTCTACAGCCGAAGGTCGCCCGAGTGGATGGCATCACGTTGTTCATGCAGCCGGTACAGGATCTCACGGTGGAAGATCGTGTCAGCCGCACGCAATATCAGTACACTCTCGAAGATGCAGATGCGAACGAGCTGAATCTCTGGACTAACAGGTTAGTCGAGAAGCTGAAAACAGTTCCGTCGCTGCGCGATGTCGCGACCGACCAGCAGAATGGTGGGTTGCAGACGACCTTGGTGATCGATCGCGATACTGCTTCGCGCCTGGGCATCGGCATGCAACAGATCGACGACACGCTTTACGACGCCTTCGGGCAGCGCCTTGTCTCGACGATGTTCACTCAGTTGAATCAATATCACGTTGTGCTGGAAGTGGCTTCGGAGTTCCGCCGCGATCCCAGTTCTCTCACGGACATCTATATTCGGTCGTCGAACGGCAACGAGGTCCCGCTCAGCTCTTTCTGTCATTTCGAGCAATCGACCACTCCGCTCACCGTGAATCACCAGGGCCAGTTTCCGGTGGTGACCATCTCGTTCAATCTGCCGGCTAGCGAATCGTTGGGCAATGGCGTTCAAGCCATCAAGCAGGCGGAACAAGACATCGGCTTGCCGCTTAGCGTTCATCCGAGCTTTCAAGGCACGGCCTCGGCGTTTCAAAACTCACTCGCGAATGAGGCCTATCTCATCTTGGCTGCTCTCGTCGTGGTCTACATCGTTCTGGGCGTTTTGTATGAGAGCTACATTCACCCCATTACCATCCTGTCCACTCTGCCCTCGGCCGGCGTGGGAGCGATTCTTGCCATTTTCATTTGTCACGACGACTTCAACGTCGTCGCGCTCATCGGAATCATTCTCTTGATCGGCATCGTCAAGAAAAACGCCATCATGATGATCGATTTCGCTCTCGAAGCAGAGCGCCAGCACGGCAAGACGCCGCTGGACGCCATTTACCAAGCCTGTCTGCTGCGATTCCGGCCCATCATGATGACCACCATGGCCGCGCTGTTCGGCGGCCTTCCGCTGGCGCTAGGAACGGGCGTGGGCTCGGAACTGCGACGCCCGCTGGGCATCACTATCGTCGGCGGATTGATCGTCAGCCAGGTTCTGACTCTCTACACAACACCGGTTGTCTATCTGTTCTTCGACCGTTTGGCGAAGCGCTTGACCCGCTCTCGTGTCCGAACCGAAACGCGCCGGCCGTTGCGCGAACCCCTGCACGCGGAGTAGGTTGTGAATTTATCCGCGCCTTTTATCAAACGGCCCGTAGCCACTTCGTTGCTTACCGCGGCGCTCGCTTTATCGGGCGTGCTCGCGTTTCGCTATCTGCCCGTTGCACCGTTGCCGCAAGTCGATTTCCCAGTCATCCAGGTGCATGCCAACCTGCCCGGCGCCAGTCCCGAGACGATGGCATCCGCGGTAGCAACGCCTTTAGAGCGCCAGTTCGGACGCATCGCCGGGATCACCGAGATGACGTCCTCAAGCCAACTGAGCAGCACGAACATTACTCTGGTGTTCGACCTGTCTCGCGACATCGATGCCGCCGCCCGCGACGTACAAGCAGCCATCAATGCCGCCCGCGGACAACTCCCAGCGGATCTGCCCGGCAATCCGGGGTTCTGGAAAGCAAACCCCGCCGACGCGCCTATCCTGATGATTGCCTTGAGTTCGGACGTGTATGACCGGCCTCATCTTTATGACATAGCCGATTCGATCCTGGCGCAAAAAATCCTGCAGATCCAAGGCGTTGGGCAAGTACACATTTGGGGGAGTTCACGGCCTGCCGTACGCGTGCAAGTCAATCCTACAATTCTGAATAATCTCGGCCTCGGCATGACGGACATCGCGGCCACTCTGCAAAACGCCAACGCACATCAAGCCAAGGGGGCGGTCAGCGGCAACGAAATTCGTTGGCAGGTGAATGCTACCGACCAGTTGTTCCACGCCAACCAATATGCCCCGCTGATCGTTAACTATCGCAACAACGCGCCGATTCGCCTGGCGGACCTCGGCAACGTCATCGATTCCGTGGAAGACACGCGGAACGAAGGTCTTGATAATGGCAAGCCCAACGTCATCATGGCCATTTCCCGCCAACCGGCTGCCAACATCATCGAGACGGTCGACCACGTCCGGGCTGTACTGCCGCAGCTCGCCGCGTCGATTCCCCCGGCCATTCATTTGCACGTTTCACAGGATCGGACCACCACCATTCGCGCCTCCGTTCACGACGTCGAGATCACACTGATCATCTCGCTGGTGCTGGTTGTGCTGGTCGTGTTCGTGTTTCTCCGTAACGTATGGGCAACGATCATACCTGGAATCGCCGTGCCCATATCGCTGCTGGGAACTTTTGGCGTGATGTACTTGCTTGGCTACACGCTCGACAACTTGTCGCTGATGGCGCTCACCATTTCCACCGGTTTTGTCGTGGATGACGCCATCGTCGTCATTGAAAACATCTCGCGTTACCTGGAGCAGGGCCTGGAGCCGGTGCAAGCGGCTTTGCAAGGCGCCAAGGAGATCGGGTTCACCGTGCTCTCCATGAGCACTTCTCTGGTGGCCGTGTTTATTCCCATTCTGTTGATGGGAGGAATTGTCGGGCGATTATTTCGCGAGTTCGCCGTCACCCTCACCGTCGCTATCTGCATTTCGCTGGTCGTGTCGCTCACAACCACGCCCATGATGTGCGCGAAATTTCTCCGGCCGCAGCGCGACAAACAGCATAACTTCCTTTACCTGCTCTTCGAGCGTGGCTTCGACTTTGTTCATCGCGCTTACGCCCGCAGCCTCCGCGTGGTGTTGCACCATCCGCAGTTGACGCTGTTCATTACCTTTCTCGCGATCGCGATCAACGTGTACCTCTACATCGTCGTCCCAAAAGGTTTCTTTCCGCAGCAGGATACAGGGCGCATCGGGGGCGCGATGGTCGCCGACCAGGACATCTCGTTTGCAGCCATGCGGGAGAAGCTGCATGACTTTTTGCGTGTCGTCCAGGCCGATCCGGCTGTTCAGAATGTCGGAGGCTTCACGGGCGGCGGCCAATTGAACGTCGCCTCCATGCAGGCACAACTCAAGCCGTTGGACGAGCGCAAGGTTTCCGCCGATCAGGTCATCAATCGCCTGCGCGGAAAATTGGCGCATATCCCGGGAGCGACGCTCTATCTGCAAGCCGCCCAGGATTTTCGCGTCGGCGGCCGCGGCAGTAATTCTCAGTACCAATACACGCTGCAGTCCGATAGCTTGCGCGACCTCAGCGAGTGGGCGCCGAAGCTGCTGGCGAAATTGAAGACGCTTCCCACGGTGCTGGATACCAACAGCGATCAGCAGGTGCATGGGTTGGAAACTGAGCTCACTATAGATCGCAGCACCGCGTCGCGCTTGGGGATCAATCCCTCCGACGTCGATACCACGCTCTATAGCGCCTTCGGCCAGCGGCAGGTCTCCACCATGTATACCGGCATCAACCAGTACCACGTGGTGCTCGAAGTGCTGCCGGAGTTCCAGCAGGATCCGGCGTCTCTCAATTCAATTTACGTTCGCTCCAACACGGGAACGCCCGTCCCGCTCTCCACCTTTACCCACTACACAACCCGTCTCACGCCTTTGACGGTGAATCATCAGGGGCAGTTCCCGTCGATTACCTTGTCGTTCGCCCTCCCTCCGGGCGCAGCTTTGAGTGACGCCGTTGCCGCGGTGCAAAAGGCCGAAGAGGAAATCAATATGCCCGCCAACGTCCATGGCGCCTTCGCCGGCACCGCGCAAGCCTTCCAGCAGTCGCTCAAATCCGAGCCTCTGCTGATTCTCGCGGCGTTACTCGCCGTTTACATCGTGCTCGGTATTCTCTATGAAAGCTACATCCATCCCATCACCATTTTGTCGACGCTTCCCTCGGCCGGCGTCGGTGCGCTGCTCGCGCTGATTATCTGCGGCACCGATCTGACCGTCATCGCTCTTATAGGCATCGTGCTGCTGATCGGGATCGTGAAGAAGAACGCTATCCTGATGATCGATTTCGCGCTGGAAGCCGAGCGCAAACAGGGCATGGCGCCCCGGTATGCGATTTACGAAGCCTGCCTGCTGCGCTTCCGCCCCATCTTGATGACCACCATGGCGGCGCTTCTGGGCGGGCTGCCTCTGGCTCTTGGGACGGGAACGGGCTCTGAGCTGCGCCGGCCGCTCGGCATCACGATTGTCGGCGGCTTGATCGTGAGCCAGCTTTTGACCCTCTACACTACGCCGGTCGTCTACTTGTATTTGGATAAGCTGCAGTCCTGGTTTGGTTACACTCGACAGCTCAGCCCTCGGCTGCAGACCGCTTTGACCGATAGCCCCAGCTAATCTCGCCGGGGCTAAAGTGTAATCCGGGCTGTGTCGATTCGTAGGCATGAGCGCTTCTGCCGGCCAAGAGAACAAATTGGTTTCGCTTGTCTACGCCAGTTCGAGCCGGCGCGAACTAGCCCGGATATCTCACCAGCGTGATAGAGGGCAAAGTAGGTAGAGCGGGAGAGTTCAAGAAGGAATCTACGGTTCCGAGGACGCGCTGACGTGGAATAGGACAGCTTTTCAGGCACGCTCCG
>JAABUQ010011316.1_pt1 | contig 11419 bp, 20 predicted proteins | sample 5560001 | NCBI WGS metagenome assembly JAABUQ01 (sample SAMN10711888, study PRJNA513371) | rock metagenome | isolation source: Antarctica rocks | place: Antarctica: Victoria Land, Finger Mt nord | collected 2015-12-18
GTGGTGGTGCGAAGGCTGTTGGGGCGAAGGCGGAGAGGAGGAAAGGTGCGGGTGGGGGTGGTGGGGGGAAGGGTTGATTGGGGGTGAGGGGTGGGCGAGAGAAAGGGAGAGAGGGAGTGAGAGAGAGGAAGAGAGGGGTGTTGGGGGATTGTGTATGAGGGAACGGGGGAGTTCTGGTGGAAATGGGAGATGGTGGCTGTTGATGGATGGGCAACTGATTAAGGCTTGAGTGGAGCTTGCTTGTGGCGAATAATAATGGCAAGGTGTACATAAGGATGTCAAAACGATGCGTTATAGCTGCAGTACGAGGGAAGGCGATGTGTAATATGTATATTAAATTATTACTTGTCCCTGAGGAGGTTGTCTAGATGCTTGACCTGCTCATCGCTCGTTATCCCGCAATACCGTCCATCCGCCTAGCCCATTGGCATTATGTATAAGAAGAATCCACCAACACCGCCCGCTATATCAGACCCTCCCCATCACTCCTATCATCTTTCTACAGTGTTGCCTACGCTTGGTCTAGATATGGCCAAGATCCTGGGGATTGAGGGTATAACCATAGCTGGAGCTGACGGAATAGTAGTTGCTGCCACGGTACTGTCCATAGTTGGTGCTGTACTGCTTGTCCCATGACTGGGTGTAGAGCGAGCAGTAAGCTCCATCAGGCACGTTGTTGATGGAGATGAGGTAAGCGTTGAAGAAGTTGCAGGCATTGTATGTACCGTCAGAGCGAGGGTGGCGGTGGTTGTATGCGGTGTTGGCCTGGCAGGCAGCGGCGCACTTGCCGGCGTCGTAGACACCAGGGAAGTACTTCACGCCAATGTAGGTGTTCTTACCAGCAGCGTTGAGAGGGGCGTTGATGGCACCGCCCAACTCGGTGGGTCCGTCGAAGCCGGACTGCGCAGCAGGGGGTAAATTCTTGGTGTAGCCGTTGGAGCCAGCGATCACGACTTGGAACTGATCACGGTATTGGCCGGCATTGACAACGGCTTCGGAGGTGACGCCAGACCCCCACAGGGTGCACTTAATGTTGGTGAATGAGGGGGGGTTGGGGCAGGCATCACCCGGGTCGACGGTGGGATCGCGCTCGAAGTACATGTTGAAGGCTGTGCAGAGGTTGGCGGCGTCGCAGAGCTGCTGGCACTTGATAGTATCGTAGGTTTTGAGGGTGTACAGGCCCATGTAGCTGTTGGCGTTGACGGCGGCCTTTAGGTTCTTGAAGGATACTTGGTAGCCTTGCGGGGTTGGCGCATTGTTGGCAGTGTCCTTCGTCGTCTGTCAGTATAAAACGTGATCACAAGGGGTTAGATTTCAACGTACGGCGAAAGTTTGGAAATTCAGGAAGGCATCGACAGTGTCAGACGTGGGCTTGGGACCATATCCGTCAGGCTGTGTAGCACATGTACCACGCTTCTCAATTGTTTGCAGCTCGATGAGGTCGCGCTTCGCCGCGTCCAGATTGGCGTCCCCAGCGCTCAGCTGCTGGATGACGACAGCAGAAGCAGAGGCTGCGGCGGCTCCGGCATTATAGCTGACTGGCTGGCTGACCTCAGTCGGCGACGGCCCAGTTGGAACATTTGCCGCGTTCTGTACAATCAATTAGCTTAAATCCCGCAATTGGTACATGGGACAGCTTACGTCTATCGCGTCGAAGGCAATGTCCTGTGGACGAGGAGCAGCGGCAACTAAGCCCACGAGGGCGGAGGCGAGGAAAGCGGTACGCATGGTAAATGGCTGAGGAGGACTTGAGAAAGAGGGAGAGAGAAAAGAATGTGAAACTTAGCGAATGTGAAACTTAGCGAATGTGAAGCTTGAAGAGTTGCTGGAGGATGAGGAGAAAGTGGCAGGCAGTCAGGCAGTCTTATAGATGGCTTACGTCCGGCAGCAGATCGAGCCACGGCCATGGATGCGGTAAGATATGAGATCTAGAAGGCGTAAACAAGACCTAGACGGCGCCTGTGTACGATAGACCAGCTGAGGTCGCGGTTATACGCAAGCCTCAAGATTTGGCCCAAGCTGATGTGATAGAGCCATGCCCCAAGCGTGTTCTAAATAAGGTCGATCAAGCTACGGCGCTACTTCCAGTCACAATTCGCCTAGAGAAGCCAAATCTGGGGTAGTGAGGCTGGACCAGGCGTACGGAGCGTCGGAGGTAAGACATCGTGGACCGAGACAGACAGGGCGGTCAAAGTTGCGGGTGAAGAAAGAGATTGCCGAAGTCTCGATATGGGTCTGCCAAGCCTTACTAGCTGCATTCGCTGAACCGGGCCCGCCTGAACCGGGCTAGAGTCGGCCGAATGTAGAAGTCGAACATGGATATTCAGGTACCAGGCTGCGGCTCTGTCTTTAACGCGCTCTTCTGCGCGTGTTGATCAGCTGCGAGTGATGTCTCCGACCACACAACGCTGCATCTCGATCTTTCTGCCTTCGCGTCTCGTGAACACTGTTTTCTGCAATCCCTGTTGGAGTAGATGTTTGATCGTCAAGCCAGTGGGAAGCCTACAAAGTTCACGGTGGAAGGTTGCCAAGGCCTGTGGCTTTTTCAGACAAAAGCGCACTGCCAATCCTGGCCCATCTTCATGCCACCAATATTGTCAGACTCTCGCAGGCTCGCACTCTTCCCACCGATAGGCCGATAGGGTTTCGCTTTCGGATCTGTGCCGGTTTCTCGCCGTCGGCTACCTTTGAGATGCTTTTGAGTAGACTAAGTACTTTAGGGGTCCCCTAGTGCCACTGGCCTGCTGCAGAACCACGTAGACGACCAAGTTGCCGGGGCGGTCAAGTATCTAGAATGCAGGTGCATCAACTGATCCTTCCTCGACCTGAACAAGGTTTCGAACCATGTCCGTTACGCTTGCTTATAAAGGGGAATGTAGAGAGAACTTGGCCTGCATCGCTCTCACCGTCGCGGCCAGGTCGCCGGATCTGGTGAGTTTGGACGCGAGCCGCAACCGATGAACAACACACACGCCTAGACAACAGCGAACATCGCTGTTGCAAGCCAGCAGGTGGCACTCCCAGCAAGGCCAGGAACAAGCTTGGGACGTGCATTGTGGAGGCTGGGGCTTTCGGCACGGCACCAAGTCATCTGGTGGTCGAAACGAATGTCAGCTACAGCCACTCCTGAGGGCAGATTGCAAGCCCAGCAAGGCAAGACACGGAAGATCCATGCGTCCGTGCACATAATGGCTTTAGAGCCTCCAGAAGCCAGGTCATCGTAAGAGGTATTAACTTCGCTATTCGAGTACTCCTTCTAGCAAGTTTTGAAGTAGGCTACAAGGTGGACAACGTTGGAATCGAATGACGTTTTTTGCACGCTCCAGCCGCAATGCAGATCTCATTTAAGTAATTTCCAGGAGTCAAACGCAAGTTGCGTGGATGCTCGTCGCGACCCGGTAAGCAAGGATCGCGAGTATCTGAAAGCAATATCTGAATCGCGAAACCTCTGAAAGAAGAATGCAAATATTACAGCGAAGCCGAAGATACAATTCTCCCGGACAAGAAGACATGATACTGTGATTGTCCTAGCTTTTCAAGCTCTCTTCTCTTAATCCTGTTGTCATAATCTTCGTCCTGTCTATTCAAGAGAATTGAAATTCGGAACAGTCCATAATGCTTCTAAAATTTGAGAGATAGGTATTGATATGGTAACATACATAACAGAGACTGACTTACGTGCCGGAGTCTCGTGGCCCTAGAATGTATGGTCTTATGCACAGAACAAGCTCCGCTATCAATACTGGTGCAACACCCGTGGATCGCTTCAAAGAGCTGATATTGCTTTCGTCGGATTCCCTTGGCGCTTTGATGGGCTTTGGACCCCCTAGGCAGAGATTGGAACTGTCAACTCCCTAAGAGCAGGCGCTTACCACTTTTTGCTTCATGCCCCACCAGACATGAGAGCCTGTGTCAAGAAAAGGCTCAAGGTCATCTCATAAGCGGACACGATGGGATTTACAATCAGCCGATCGCAAGTCATGCAGACAGAGCCTCACGAGTTACAGATGTCCAGTGCCCGTTGGGAAGCAGTCTGAAGAGCGTGAACGCCTCGGACATGTTGGGCTTGCGGTGCGTGTTACCTTCGAGGAGCCAGTGGGAGAGACTGCGCCTGTACATGGCTTCCCTCAAGTGGGCGCCGACTTTTGAGAGCCAGACGATGAGCTTCAATCTTGATTGGTATTGCAGAACCTGAACCGCCTGTCGTGCGGAGTGAGGATGTTCCCTGTAGGTATGAGCCTAGAGCTGAGTATGCCATGTCCGCGCTTTAATTGAGCGACGATGGCGCTCCCTTCGTTGCAGTCATCTACCACCACACTCCACGTAGTCGCCTGCCATCATCGATCGACAGTGCTTTCCCATAGAATACGATCCATGGATCCAGGACAGATCGATCTCCTTACACCCCACGCGCAGCATGGGATGGTGGGGGTCTCTAAAGGGATCATCGACAAAATGCGGAGAATTTCGAACCGAGATCGCCGTACTTTGACAAGAGAGTGGGACGGGACGCACGCATGTTCTTATGAAGACGCCATCCCGCTCGGACCTCATGCCATTCCTCCACACTGTCTCGCCATAGCGAGTTCAACCCAAGTGAGAGGCCGCAGTTGAGCTTCGCTTGCGCACCACATCGTGGACCGCTACCTTATCAAACGCTGTGGCTTGCAGCAAGTGTTAGGCAACCCACTCAGCTATCGGTCAAAGATCTGCTGCCGGGACCATTCGTTGGGATGCGTTCGAGAAGGTTGAAGATGACAGATGAAGGTTCTCATGGATTGCGATTGGCAGCATGTCCCCTTCGCATCTAAGCTCTTATCGCCATGCACGCTAGACCCCCATCGGACCACCATTGACCGGCACCAACCTTGCAACGGTGCGACCTCACACAGACCCCAGGACCTGTCCAGCAACCACTCCAGCAATCGCTCTGCATCATTCGTCCTTCAGGGCCACCCTGTACAACACACCGGATTACTGTGACTAACACCCTAGCACAAGCAATTCTCTACCCGCCGAGCTCCAATCTAGCTCTTGGGCCCCAACCTATATCTACCTCCATTCCACCCACGCTGTCACATCATGTCCAATCCGTCCACCTCCTCCCACCCTTCCACATCCGCCCCCGATGCCACCACGACCCGCCCCCCGGTCCGACTCTCCGCTACCCCCGCCCCCGGTGCCACCGAACTCCCCCGTCTTAAAACCCTTATAAAACAATCTCTACGCCAATTCCCGGATTTCCCTTCCCCAGGTATCCTCTTCGAAGACATCCTCCCGCTTTTCGCTAACCCGGAGCTACACGAGAATCTCATACGAGCATTGGAATTGCATGTGGCAAGCCGCTACGGAGCTGAGGAAAAAGTGGATGTCGTTGTCGGTTTGGAAGCAAGAGGGTTCCTATTTGGACCAAGCTTGGCCTTGAGACTCGGGGCGGGCTTTGTTCCTGTGAGGAAGAGGGGAAAGCTGCCTGGGCCGACAGAGGAGGCCGCGTATGAGAAGGAGTATGGCGCGGATTTCTTCCAGATACAGCAGGACGCGATAGAGAAGGGGCAGAGGGTTGTCATCGTCGACGATATCATTGCTACTGGTATGCTTCCTCTCGCACGTTGCGGTGATAGCTTTGAATGCTAATCGACGGATCTCCAGGTGGTTCAGCAGCAGCGGCAGGCTCGCTGGTCAGGAAGCTTGGAGGCAACCTGCTTGGATACGCTTTTATCCTCGAGCTCGACTTCCTCAAGGGGCGCGAGAAGTTGGACGCCCCCGTTTATACATTGTTGTCTAGTCAGGAAGGACCATCAAAGACCTAGATTCTCCTCCAATTCCTTAGGCACGCAATGTCAACTTGCACCGAAGGAGCAACAACCTCTGTCGCAGAATTGGGCCACTGAAGCCTAGCTCTGTCAAGCCTCTCAGTGTATTCAAAGATTACACACTATTCGACCATACGTACCGCTACACAGCGGTTAGTCGAGTGTTGCCAATTATAGTGGGCGGCGAGGGAGCTGAAATCCATCTTGCCATGGTACTCGATGCTTAGAATATCTGCAACCAACCTCCGACTCACGCAGCTCTGACAAAGCGCTTGAAGAGATGAGTACCAAATACACAACAATTCTCCACATCGACGCTTTTCCGCATCGACGCTTCTCCATGTCAACGCTTCTCCAGGCGAACGCCTGTATGCATCCGAAACCCCACAAGTACTTCATCAAATTTACCGGCACAGCGATGAACCTCTTGCGGAGGCAATCCACATACTGACAGGAGCGCTATATGCCTGTCATGCCATTCGCCGCTTCTTATTGGCTCCCACTAACTCAATATCAGTACTACCAGAAACTCCATTTCGAGACATCTATCAATGGCTAAGTCTTGGCTTCCAAGCCCCCCTCTAAAATTCGTCACTCCCATATTACTCAATTGGCACCGACTTCCGATTTCGGTGAAAAATAATACCCTTCAACTGCCGCCGACGGTCTGTCCCACCTTCGCCATCTTGGGCGAGCCACCTCGTTCGGCGTTCTTGGAATGGCTCGTGAAAGGGCCATGGGACGTTGGAAGCTGTTTGTATCCTTTGAATTTGCTTCAATCCAGAGCCAGGTGGAACCAGGCTCCAACCGAAGCCTTTGATGTTAGCATCTGCTTGACTGCCTCTGTCTAATATCTAATCTATCTACTCTTCTACAAGCAAGGATAAAAATCCCCGCTCGCTCATAAGTCTCGTGCTCCGTGGTCCCGCTTGATAGCTCCCCAGACAACGGTGGGAAAGGTGGGGGGACATCAGCTGGAACATTTTCGTTCCTCTAGGCATCTAAAACCACGACAGCAAGCTCCTCCAACATCTACCATCTCGTCGTACCTGGTCACGCAAGGCAGCCCTCCGCGCACATAGCCTCCCTCCATCATGATCAGGTCGTATCTCATTCCCCGTAACACGTATCTCGTCAATCTCCCTCTATTTGGGCCTCCTCGGTAATTCCCTCCTTCCGCCTTGCCCTACTCCCACCGCCCGGTAAGAGGATAGGATTGCTAGTCACCAGCGTGCACCAAGATATCCTCCGCCGCCGGCTCACTCGCTCTCGCTCTGAATGGGCCCTGGCGTGACGTGTCGGCTCTACTTATGATCGGATACCAAGCCATATCAGAGGAGAGGTTATTCGTCACAGCAAATCAAGATACCGAAGAAGCCCTGACAAGTTGCTTTGAGCCGGAATGTTGTTATGTTGCTTTTCAATTCGCCCATTCGGTATCCCAACGACAGAAGATCGCCGCTTTTCAATTTTGGGGACCCCGTTGGCATTACGTATCTACTTTAGTCTCAGCAAACAACAACTTCCTCCGCATTGCGCACTTTCCGATCCATGGACCCACTGACCCCTTTCTCGGTGCTGGCATGGTGGTGCCCCAGCCAGCCCTCCTCCGACCAATGCTCGTCTCCGCATCCGTTCACGCTTGCCCCATTCACGCTTCCCCCGTTTGAGCGCACTTCGTTTAGCTGCATACCGTCCTCAGAGCCTGCAGCTGGCTCAACGAGGTCTGTTGCCTCTCCGTTCGGTGTGTGCCCTTCAACTCTCCGAGCCGCATTCCCATTGACACCAGCTTGCGTTGGGTCGAACCCTTCGCAGGAGCCTGTCGCCGTCGCCGCAGGCAGTCTCCCTTCTAACCTCAAGTCTTCGAATACAGCGTCCACCACGCGTCCCGCCCTCCGCACAATTTCCCTCACGATGATCCTGGTTATTGGCTAGGATATATGCCACCTGGGATAGCAATGAGGTTATGGGGCGTAGATAGCATGTGGCACGTACAGCATAGCGTCGATTCCGGATTTTTACAGATGCGGAATCCTCCTGAAGCCGAATCCTTCCCCCCCCAAATCAACGTTCAATGATTTAGACTCTGACCTCAAAGCTTCACAATTCTATGCGCGACACTAGAACGCCATAGTCCAGCAGGAATGTCCTTGCTTAGAACAAGTCTAGGCAGAACAGGTACTGTAGATGGTACGTACTCAGCGGAGTGAATATTGGACGTCTTCCCTTGAGACGCTGGGCAGCTTCTCCTGCAATTCAACATTTACGATTTAGACCTCGTACTCGGCAGTTCCGATGTAACCTTCCAAAAGTACCAGCAGCGCCAAGCTCGCACGTGACATTGCTCCTCCTTCGTACCTTAGCTTTGCATGCAATCGTCGACGCTTCCACATAATTATTCCCACAGTCTCCCATCAGCAGCTCGATAGTCCATTCAACGAGTCCATCAAGACCCGACACAATGTCACCTCCTCCAGCAGAGCACTCCACACTCCCCAGCCCCACCCCTTCCCACCTCCACCTCTCGCCTCGTCCCGGCACGGACATCTGGCGAAAGCCCCCTTCTCACGACGCTTTCAATGCCCCGATTATGTATCGGACATTGCCGCTGGCAAGCCTGAAGAGCGTTAGGGTGACTGTGCAGGCGAAATGGAAGACACTCTTTGATCAAGGCGGGTTAGTCCTGTGTTGGGGTAAGTCCGAAGTTTTGTCTGTTCCTTTCTTTGTCTTGTCTTGCTCTATATCATGGATGTGATATATGTGCAGCTCCTGCACAATAATGCGGAACCATGAAGACAACTTTAAATACATTTGAGGAAAGGGTTGCACACCTAGGGGTTTAACAAGAGAAGGGAGATGTGGATTGCGGAGATGGAAGACAACAGTGCTTACACAGTATGCAGGCGAGGGTGAGCATAGGAAATGGGTGAAGACAGGGATCGAGTTCACGCATGGAAAACCACATGTCTCGACTGTTGCATGCGATCGTTGGGTATGGAATATTACTTCCCGTTTTCCCAAATTCCATTTATCGCACTACTCTGATATCGCTGCCCCCTTGGAGTCTCCTTCTATCCTTCGTTTCGTGTGTCTGGCAGTCCGCAGGACGTCTTCAGCGGTTGAGCCTGGTGTCTAAGAGCTCCGACGAAATGAACTTCGGCCTCCTTCTCTTGGCCCCCTTGTTCGTGCTCCGACATCGGAGCCTTTCAGCTTGTTAGGACCGCATAGACTGATTCCTCCCGACTAGGCCGATTGGTCGCTCCTGCCAATCTCTAGAAACACCGCCACCGTAGAAATGGAGCGCGAGATCCTCGACGGTGTGTCCTCTTTCCCCAAAGCTGATTCGGCCCCTCCTGACAGCGCTGGTGATAAATCCTACCAAACAAAGAAATCCATCGCATCCCGGAGGCCATGGATCATCTGAAGACGCTAATCCATGACAGGGAAACCGACATCGACGTTGTGGGTCTATGCGATCGAAGGTGAGGAGAAACGGCCGTTGAGGGAGGTCACGTGGGTTTTTGAAGAGGACAGGGATGAAGGAAAGAAATGTTGGGTCGGGGTTTATGCCGCGAAGCCAAAGGAGAATGAGGATGGAGATAAGAATGAGGAGGGTCTGAAGGTGCACTTCGAGGAACTGAGCATCGAGACCTTCTGATATGCACACAGGGTGGTGTCCAACCAAAGTAAGGTGCGTGTTTCCCTTTATAGTATGTAGCTCGACAAGTCTTTCGAACAAACATATATTCCTATCGAGTCTCTTTCCTTCACACTCTACTTCTCCTGCCCTTCCCTAGTCCCCCCCTCCCCACCTCCAAAACCGATTATTACATCCCCGCCCTCAAGGCAGCGCAACACACTCCATCTCTACCGGCACCCCTTTCGGCAGCTCCTTGACCGCCACACAGCTCCTCGCCGGTTTATGAGTGAACCACTTCTCGTACTCGCCGTTCATCTCGCTGAAATCGCTCATCGAGGTTAGGAAGACGGTCACCTGTTGAGGCATCAGCCCCCACCCTCTTCATAAACCTCAACCCTCCCGCCCACCCCCCTCCACAAGCCCAGACGAAAAAGGTTTGACTTCCACCTCCACCCGACTGCCCTGGACCCCCCCTCCTTTAAAGAAAACTCAAATCCCACCTCCCTCCAACCCCCTCCCCAACCCAATCTCCCCCACACAAAAAGAGAACTTCAAAGACACACCTTAACAACCCTCTCGATCCCACTTCCCGCAGCTTTGAGCACGGCCTCGATATTGGCGATGCAGAGGCGGGATTTCTCCGCGATGGTGGTGGCCGGGAGGGAGCCGTCGGAGGTGGCGGGCAATTGGCCGGAGACGTAGATTGCGTGGGGGGTGGAGATGGCTTGGGACTTGAGGGATGGGAAGGTTTAGTGGGGGGTTTAGGTGGGGGAGGGGAAAGAAGGGGGGTGGAGGGTAGATGGAGGAAGGGGGAGAAGTGGTGGAGGAAAAAGATAGGGGGAGCGGGGTTGCTGGTAAGGGTAGCTAGTGCAAATCTAGCAGGATCGATAGATGAAGGGATAGTAAACAGAGCATTATGTTGCCAGTGAGGTGAGAAGAAGAGGGGAACAATCATGTGATCTGGGGGCTGCGGACGATAATGAAAGACGACAGCGCGAAAAAAGAACGTACATAAGGCCCGGCAACTAGGCTCCAATCAATTGAGCCTGCGTGTGTTGATTCCAGACGGAAGACGTACCGGGACAGGCATCCTTTGTGCTGATGGCTTTGATATCGGACATTTTGCGGGAAGAAGTGGGGGTTTTGGTGGGAGGTGTTCAGAGGGCGCGGAGAGGGGTGATGGAGCTGGTAAAGATGTCGGCGACGATGGATCTGGAGGGAAGGGGTTTTAGGTGGGGTGTGAGAGTGTGGAGGAGGGGGATCATAGATTAGTACCAGGTTTGGAAGAGAAGAAATGTGGGTGGTGGGATGGAGGGTGGAGATAGTCTAGGGCTGGGATTGGGTTCGAGTGTTTGGTCAAGAGATTCGAAGCGTTTCGCCTGGCATTTTATTGTGAACACAATATGGTCAATTGAAAGAGTGTGTGTTGGTAAAAGGCAAGGGAGGTGAGACTTACCTCAATCTGTAGATTCTGGCATTTCTTTCTTCTCTTTGCGGTCAATTTGTCCATAATCCTACTATAACGTGCAACACTCCTACTATTACTTGTATCAGACAGCAGACCAATCATTATAATCGCTCAATCTGCAGGATTAGATCTGTCCCCTAACGTCCCGAGTGTCGACCAAGCAAAATTACATAGTGTTCTCGGAGAGATTCGAATTCCCGACCTTCGGATGGCTCCAACCCGTTGACAAAGCTTTTTATAGCCGGAAATATGAGATTGATGTATAATCAACTAACATCATGAAGATCACTGAGGTCTTTAGCTCAATATTGTGTATAACACAAAAGTATCTTTCGTCGCTCGTCTCTTCTTTCGTCTCAACATTGCCCAAAATATAGGTAAATAGTCCGCGCACTCCCTGTTTCGGTAAGGGATACTCCCATTTTCGGTAAATGCACTCCCAATGGGATAAACCAACTATTTTGGTGTAATACCACCAAGTTTCTTGGGTCTTCCCAG
>JAABUQ010011317.1_pt1 | contig 11418 bp, 10 predicted proteins | sample 5560001 | NCBI WGS metagenome assembly JAABUQ01 (sample SAMN10711888, study PRJNA513371) | rock metagenome | isolation source: Antarctica rocks | place: Antarctica: Victoria Land, Finger Mt nord | collected 2015-12-18
TTCTTATGCGCGTTAATAATTCTTTGACGCAGATCGAGGGAGTATGCTTTCATCGTTGCCGTAACTAGTCAAGAATTTCACCTATTTCAAGTGTACACTATCCGAACAAAAACCGCTGTACTCCAGCATTTTCCAGCGCTTCGCGGATGACCATCTGCTGGGAAGGTCCATTAGGTGCTGTGAGTCCATTGCTCAACCCATCTTGGTTAATCGCTGAGCCTTTAATGATTGCTAGAACATTGTCTCCATCCCGGAGGGCATCAGAAAGGCGCTTGAGGACGACTATGCCGCATCCTTCCCCTCGGACATAACCATCAGCACTGGCGTCAAAGGTCTTACAGCGACCATCAGGTGCTATCATCTGTGCTTGAGAGCAAGTGATGCTTGGCCCTGGAAACACCATCAGGTTCACCCCTCCGGCTAAGCACAGATTAGACTCGACCCTCTGCAAACTCTGGCAAGCCAGGTGTACTGAGACCAGGGATGAGGAGCAAGCAGTATCTATTGCTATACTTGGTCCGCGCAGATTCAGTACATGAGATAGGCGGTTGGCGGCAATGCTGAGGCCAGTACCAGTGCCACTGTACGCATCTAAGCGGTTGAAATCGTTGCACCCAAGCCTGTCATAGTCGCTGCCGCTGATGCCAATGAACACCCCAGTCCGGCTGCCAGACAGCTTTTCTGGCATCATTCCAGCGTTTTCTAGAGCTTCCCAGGCCACCTCTAAGACCAGTCTCTGCTGGGGATCTATCGACTTCGCCTCGCGGGGGGAAATCCCAAAGAAGCTGGGCTCGAACTGATCCACATTATCCAGGAAGCCGCCATAGCGGGTACTCATTTTCCCTGGTGTAGCTGGCTTCGGGTCATAGAAAGCATCAATATTCCATCGATCTGGTGGCACCTCGGTGATGGCATCTACCCCGTTACGCATCAGGTGCCAGAAAGATTGCGGGTTCTTAGCACCGGGAAAACGACAACCCATGCCGATAATTGCTATGGTGTCCATTTCAACAAACCTACCTACTCCATGTATTTGTTCTGGGAGTCAGAATGAAAGCTTGTAATTCAGTTTCTGCAATGCTTTCATTCATCTTTCCCCTCTCCTGACTCCTAAATGGCGACCAACCTAGAGAAGTCCTTAAAAGTCTTGATGTTACTTTGGACAGCCTTACTAATTGAGCCTCCTGAAGCCATTAGGCGCATTTCGCGGTTGATAGGCCACAGGTAGTCGAGATCCCCGTAAAACCCGCTAAGATCTGACCAAAGGCTTTGGTGGTACTTGGCTGTCACATGGAAACCTTCGTGTTCTTGACAAAAACATTTTTCCATCCAGTGGAGTGCTTCTTCAGCAGACATCCCAAATAGAGAATTCTGTAATATCTTGTAGATGAAAGACATCAAAGAGTAGTCATCTGCATGATAGCGACCGGGTGAGACAGCAGAAAGCCCACTCAAAACACCACGTTGCATCATGTAAATTGCCAAATTAGCCACGAACTTCTCGTATGCTGTTGGCTCCGGGAAGTTTTTGTACAGATCTCGAGCAAGCACCTGAGAAATTGTAGCGTGCAAGGATTCGTCCAAAAAATGATAGTGGGAAACAGCCGTCGGAGTTGGGATAAACTCTCCTTTCTTCTCCAACTTTCTAAAAGTTTTAGATATGCTGTTTTCTATATTATTAAGCACCATATTAGCCATGATGCGTAGGGAGTAGTACTGGCACGCTAAGAAAGGCGAACCTCCCCAGTTGAAGGTGAAAAACTGTTGCAAAGACTGAGGTTTTAATCCTTGCCCCAGCAAACCAATGGTGGAAACCGGGATAAACTCGTTTGTCTCTTCTAACTCCCTCAGATATTGAGAATAGTATTGTTTTTTACTACTCAGCATCGTCTTGGCTATGAAGCGCAAGGCGTAGTACTGGTATGCCGCAAAAGGCGAACTTTTATTAGTCGATTGGTACAACTTACCTTTCAGGGGAGCTTTAAATGCTTCCTTGCCTAGAATAGCCTTCATTGTCAGGTAACCGATCTTGTGAAAGGCATTAATGTGAAAGCGTTCCTGAGATGTTTCAAGTGCCAGCTCACGAGATAGGGTTTCGTAACCACTAGCGGAAAAAACGCTGGACGTGATCTGATTGCAAGCAATTGTCTCAGTTTCACTAGCAGCCACTTGGTGGTACATTGAAAACCAATGAAGGTGATTCAGAGCTAGCCTTTGGGAGGGGGAAGCAGCTTCGTAAAGTGGGGTGCCATACAGTAATGATTGCTCAGGTTCAGTCCAATAATGATTGCTGTTGATGCTGTAGTTAAAGGTCTTGTACAGCTCCTCTATTTTTTCTGTGTAGTCAGAATTAATATTACGCTGATAAGTTCTTTCTAGTACTTTTACATGTTTATTCACCTGTTTTTCAGTTAAAGGTGAAGACTGCTTTTGTGTAGCTGGTGCTTTGATTGAAGCTACCATGATGTTTTTTTAGTGCTAATGTTGATTTCTGTTTGAGCCAATTTACTTATGCCTCGGTTTGGAATTCCTCAGCTAAATGCCAAGCCAAAGCATCAATAGTGGGATAATCGTACAGTAGGGTAGGGTCAAGCTCACATCCCAGCCAATCCTCTAGGTCGCCGGTCATACCAATTGCCACAGCGGAATCTAGACCGTAGCGGTTGAAGGGAATCGTGGCATCGATTTCATCCGGATCTACTTATAGCAGATCAGCAAAATAGGAGATTATCCAGGCTCGAATCTCTGCCGCCGTCCGCTTTTCCTTGCGTCCATCGCCTTTATTATCTGTGCTAATTACCGAAATTGTAGGCATGCTGGTGATTTGAATGTTTGTAACCGTTCAGGGGGGGATCAAAAAAACGTCCAATATGAAATCACACGTAATCAGTACGAAAACCAGTCTAGATTGGATTTATACCGGATAATTGTGAGTAGTCAAAAGTGCTATACTGGTCTGCAAATTGTCTTTTAGACATTTTAGGTACGATATTTTGATGCGCATAAAACCCAAAGCTTTTGCTTAGCAAGGCTTTGACGTTTATGCGCATGATGTACCCCCCCGTGAACGGTTACGAATGTTTTGGGTTTCCATTTTTGAGACTCCAAATTTTAATTAAGCTTTTATTTCATCCACGACGTTCAAACTTCCAGTTAGGAACTCAGCCTTACAGGCATGGCGCTGAATCTTACCACTGGAAGTCTTGGGCATAGTACCAGTCTTAACGAGTACCGCAGCGTAAACCTGTAGATCGTGCTGCGCTGCCACAGCCTGAAGAATATTCCCTACCACCTCTTTCACATCAAGCTTTTGCAGGTAACCCCGCTCTACTTCCTGAATGACAACCAGTCGCTCCGAGCCTTTAGCATCCACGGCAAACGCCGCCCCACAACCACGCCGCAGTGCTGGATGACTGTTTTCTACTGTTAGTTCAATGTCAGTCGGATAATGGTTTTGCCCCCGGATGATAATCACATCTTTGAGTCGTCCCGTGATAAACAACTCTTGGGCGATCAAAAATCCCAAATCCCCCGTGCGCAGAAACGGACCTTCACCTGTATCTGCGGTGAAGGCATGGAAAGTCAGCTTCGTATCCTCAGCTCGATTCCAGTAACCCTGAGCTACAGTCGAACCTGATACCCAAATCTCTCCTACTTGATCAGCTCGACACCGGGTTAAGGTTTCAGGGTCAACGATCGCAATTTTCTGCTCTGATAAATGACCACAGCCTACAATTGTCCGAGTGCCCTCGTTGCCCTTCGCTGCCACCACCCGGTTTTGCTCAAGGGCGGCTCCGTCAACTCGTTTAACAACGGGTTGAGCTGTTTTCAAGCCTCCAGAAACAATCAGGGTTGTTTCAGCAAGACCGTAGCAGGGGTAAAATGCCTCGCGGCGGAAGCCACAAGACTCAAATTTGGCTGCAAACGCCTCTATGGTTGACCAACGAACGGGCTCAGCTCCGGTGAAAGCCACCTCCCATCTGCTCAGATCAAGACTCTCCAGCTGTTGGGGCTTAATCTTCTCAACGCACAGATCGTAAGCAAAATTTGGTCCGCCGCTGGTAGTCGCCTTGTAGCGAGAAATCGCCAAGAGCCAGCGGAAAGGCTTTTGCAGAAATGCCAACGGCGACATCAAAATCATCGGGGCACCGACATAGAGAGGCTGTAGCACTCCGCCGATCAATCCCATATCGTGGTAAGGCGGCAACCACGACACTCCCCGGCTATTGGATGTGTCTTCGAAACAGTTTTTGATTGCAGCCAAATTGTGCAGCAAATTCCTATGACTCACCATCACCCCTTTTGGCGTCCCCGTAGAACCCGAGGTGTACTGGAGAAACGCCAGAGTGTCGCTGCTCACTTGCGGTTCCTGCCAATCTGAAGCTAAGGAGCTAGCAAGGTGATCGGTTGCCAACCACCGCAAGCCTGCCAATTCAGGATTCTGGGCAACCTGACCCGCTACGTTGGTCAATAGGGATGTAGTGGTGAGTGCCACCGACGCTTGGGAAGAAGTCACAATCGCCAGCAGCCTCAATATCGAATGATTAGGTCGAGGTGGATAAGCCGGAACAGCTACAACTCCGGCATACAAACACGCAAAAAAGGCAACAATAAACTCCAGTCCAGGCGGGTAGAGCAGCAAGGCGCGCTTACCAGTAGCCCCCATGATCTGAAGTTGCGATGCGATCGCCCGTGAAAATCGGTCCAACTCCTGATAACTTAGTCTGGCTGATTCTGTTTCTCCGTCACGCCAAAAAATAAAAGCTGTTTGCTCAGGCTGACTCCGGGCTCGTTCCCTCAGAAGCTCCACCAACGTAGAAAACTCCAGCTTCAGTTTTGGTGAATCATCGAATGCCAACATAAGTAAACCTCTTGAACTGAAAGTGTCAGAACAATCGCTTTGCTCCCCCTGCCTAGAAATCAAGCTCAAGTTGGGGCTAAGCTTCTACTGGCAGGGATGACGGATAAAACCCCGGCAATGCAAGTGTGTCACTCCATGTCAGCCGGATATCATTTTTTTCGTAACCGTTCAGGGGGGGATCAAAAAAACGTCCAATATGAAATCACACGTAATCAGTACGAAAACCAGTCTAGATTGGATTTATACCGGATAATTGTGAGTAGTCAAAAGTGCTATACTGGTCTGCAAATTGTCTTTTAGACATTTTAGGTACGATATTTTGATGCGCATAAAACCCAAAGCTTTTGCTTAGCAAGGCTTTGACGTTTATGCGCATGATGTACCCCCCCGTGAACGGTTACTTTTTTTCTCATCCAGATATCAGTTTCCTCAATCGACTACTAGTTGTCGATACAGTTAAGTTCCCCTAAAGTTCCGCTAAAGTTCCGACGACTATTGGTGAAAAGTGCTGTGCTAGCAAGGCTTTGATTAGGATAATTAAGGTTGTACTCAAAGCCCCAACTCCTGATTTTATCGGCATTCAAAATTCATTTTAGGGTAGGGTGGCTAGTATTTTCAGGTTGGGGTAAGAGTATTTATGGAGAGGAAAGCTGGTATTGTTCTACTCAGGTATAAACCAGTCGTGGCATGGGCTTGGGGGCAGTTTTAGGCTGTTTATTTGTATTTCCAACGTGTACTCAAAACTCCCTAAAAATTAGCATTTTGATGCCAGCATAGAATAGAATAATCAAGCACTTGTCCCCAGGCTTGGCAACTTCTTCACACAATCTTTACAATCGCAGCAGCTAATTTAAAGATAAAGTCAAGAAAGCTTCGATCTAGTTACATTAAACTCATGTTTTGTGGAAAAAGATTTATGAAGAGCAAATTGGCGAGATAGGTAACTCAAAATTACCGAACTAGCTAATTGCGTAAGTTTTGTCTAAAAGGCTGCAGTCATCAGACCGCAGTCAACTAAGCGTTGTCAGATATGTGAGTTGTGCCTCACGTATCTCCACTCATGCAGCTGATTGATCATCTTGGAAAAGGAACCGTTCATGAACAAGCTATCTCAAGTATTTTTTCGCAACAGACAGATTTTGCTATTCGCTGCACTTCTGGTATCCTCAACTTTCTCAGCATTTATTGTTAGCAATGCGCACACCAATACTGCACAAGCACAAGACAATGGCGTAGGGCAGACGCCGCTAATGGGTTGGAGTACCTGGAGCTTTTTACGCACACAGCCTACAGAAACTGCTGTTAAGGAACAAGCGCTCTCAGAGGTAAAGTATCTAAAATCGCATGGGTATGTTTACGTAAACCTGGATGACTACTGGTATGCTAATCCAGCTAAAAGCGTCGATATGTATGGACGCTGGATCGCCGATAATAAAAGTTTTCCTAGCGGAATTCCTGCACTTGCTGCTTACGTACATAGTCTGGGCTTGAAGTTTGGCATTTATGTGACACCAGGCATTCCGGCGGCTGCCGTAAATCAGAATACGCCGATTGAGGGCACCATGTATAATGCACAAGATATTGCCGACACCAGCAAATATGAGTTGAACTACAACTACAAGAATCAGCCATTTGGGAAAGTGATGTACTACATCGATTACAGTAAACCTGGATCGCAGGAGTTCATTAATTCCTGGGCAAACCTCTTTGCATCGTGGGGTGTTGACTTTGTCAAACTGGATGGAGTAGGCGATGTAGGCAATATAAATAGCAAAGATGTTAACTATTTCAAACTGGTTGGAGTAAGCAATACACATAGTAAGGGCATAGATGCTATATCAGACATCGAGGCATGGTCTAAAGCGCTACAGCAATCAGGTCGCCCGATGTATCTTCAGGTATCGAACTCGCTAAACGTACAAAATGGTAGTAAATTGCGGCAAAATGCCAATAGCTCGCGCATCGAGCCTGACGTAGAGTGCTACGACTTTACAAACTTACCTTCGATAAAATGCGCAACGTTGACGAATTGGAAGAAGGTATCCTCTCGTTTTAAGGATGAGCCTCTATGGACTGCTGTAGGTGGTTCCGGCAGATGGAACGATTTAGACTCGTTAAACGTGGGAGACGGTAGCAGCGACGGCTTGACGAATGATGAGCGGCAGAGCTACATGACGCTATGGGCGATCTCGGCTGCTCCGCTTTACAGCGGCGATAATCTCACAACTCTCGATAGTTATGGGCTGAGCCTGCTGACGAATGATGAGGTGATCGCGGTCGATCAAGCTGGTGTTGTAGGTAGCCTAGTATACAATGATACCCAGCAGCGGCAGATATGGAGTGCGAAGGAAAGTGATGGTTCGTATGTGGTTGCACTCTTTAACCTGAGTTCGTCCAACCTTAGTGTTTCAGTAAAATGGCCTCAACTCGGGTTTGATAAACCAGCCAAAGTAAGAGACTTGTGGAATCAGTTAGATTTGGGAACGTATCCATCCAATAAAGAGTTTAGCATCAAGCTAAATCCACATGGCTCAAGTCTGATTCGAGTCACTCCGACTGAGAATAATGGCTTTTGACGCGGCGATGAGCCGGGTAATTGGGGGTTGGGGAGGAAGGCGATCGCCTTCCTGGTGTGGCCATAAGTTAGCAAGCACCCATTCTTAAACTTCAGTTGTATAATTCGTGTGACAAACTAATGCTCGCTCCTCAGCCAAGCCTGAAAACTTAGTTGTAAGTAATTGTCCTATCTGTTGAGAAAATTAGACAGCCCTGTATGCTTGAGCCAGAAAACCAACAAACCTCACAGAGCGTGCCGCCACAAGTGGCAATGCTGCAAATGGCTACCAGCTCTTGGATTTCACAATCACTCTATGCCGCAGCCAAGCTTGGGATTGCTGACTTATCGTAAAAGATGGTCCCAAGAGTTGCGATCAACTAGCAACAGCAACAGCCCTGAAATCACAGCACCTTTACCGACTGCTGCGTGCTCTGGCAAGTGTGGGGGTGTTCAGTGAGAAAGAGCCCGGTTATTTCACCCTCACGCCTCTGGCAGCTTGTCTACAGAGTGATATTCCCGGATCGATGCGCTCTCTAGTGATCATGGTCGGTGAGAAGCATTACCAAGCTTGGGGAGATATTCTCTACAGCCTGCGGACTGGAGACAGCGCTTTTGAGCATATATATGGAATGCCGCTGTTCCAGTATTATGCCCAAAATTCCGCTCAAGGAAAGATTTTTGACGAAGCGATGACGAATAATTCGTCAACCGAAAACTTCGAGATTGCTACAAGCTATGACTTCTCAGGGATTCACAAGCTGGTTGACGTCGGCGGTGGGCAAGGGAGTCTGATTGCCTCTATCCTTAAAGCTAACCCAAAGATGCAAGGCGTTCTCTTCGATCTACCGACTGTCATTGCTGGTGCTCTGGATTTAATTGAGGCGGAGGGAATCTCAAACCGCTGCTCCCTTGTGGCGGGGGATTTCTTGGATTCTGTGCCAAGTGGTGGCGATGGCTATATACTCAAGCGCGTCATCCATAATGGGGAGGATGAACGTGCGCGAGCTATTCTCAAGAACTGTCACCGTGCCATGGTAGAGCATGGTAAGCTTTTGGTGCTCGAGCAAGTGATTCCGCTAGGCAATGAACCCTTCTTTGGCAAGTTTCTTGATCTGATGATGATGGTAATGTTTCCAGGAGCCTGTGAACGTACAGAGGCTGAGTATCGAGCGTTGTTTGAGGCTTCTGGCTTCCAGTTGACCAGAATCTACCCCACACGAACAGGTATAAGCGTGATCGAGGGCATACGAGTTTAGTCAGTTAGCTCTACAACAAGAAGCCTATGCAGTTAACTATTAAAGACCTAGAGAGACTTCAAGGAATATTTTTACAGGAGCATTTGGACTACCAGATGGAGCTGGTAAACGGGAATATTATTGTCATGGGTCTATCAGATTACGTCTCAGAAGAGATTATTGCAACATTCGCTAGACTACTAGGCAATTGGGTTGTTCCTCGTCGGCTAGGTCGTGTGACTGGGTCGAGCGCTGGCTTTAAGCTGCCCAATGCCACCAAGGATTTGCGAGGCCCTGATGTTTCGTTTGTGTCAGCTGAACGAATGAGGCGATCGCCCCGCGATTTTGCTGATTTGGTTCCCGACTTAATGGTTGAGGTGAAGTCCAAAACCGACCGGATTAAACCCCTAGAGGAAAAGATTCTGCAATTCCTAGAACTAGGCGCTCGGGTAGGAATACTGATTGACCCGGATAAGCAGACTGTTACTATATACTTGGGCGATCACCGACCGCCGGTAGTGTTGGGTAATGGCGACATAATCACTCTCACTGAATTGCTACCCGGTTGGGAAGTGCCGGTATCGGAACTATGGCCTCCGGTTTTTGAGTGAAACAGCAAACCATGAGGGTTGTTAAATGATCCCTGTCCGACTTCCGCTTGAGCCAGCGTCTGCGAGATCTTGAACTTCGTCAAAATCCGTAGTCCTGCGGTTATTAAGCCGCCCGCTTCCTCTGGGCGATGCGCTGCTGGAAGATCACGACCAGAAGCAGGAAGCCGCCACGGAGCACGAGCTGCCACCACGGGGTAATGGTTCCCTCGAGATTCAGAATGTTGTACATCATTCCCAGCAGAAGGACACCGGCAAGCGTTGGAAACACGCTCCCCTGCCCCCCTCCGAGAAACGTTCCTCCCATGACGGCTGCGGCTATGGCATCCGTCTCCCAGCCAAGGGCGGCCATAGGCTGACCCGCCCCTAGACGGCCCGCGAGAACGACACCGGCAAGCCCTGAAAGCAGACCGCTGATCGTGTATGCCGCGAGCTTCACCCGGTTCGGGCTCACGCCCATGAGCCGGGAGGCCTCCTCGTTGTCGCCGACCGCGACGAGGTGACGCCCGAAAAGCGTGGAGCGGATACAGAAGAACGCGGACGCAATCACGACTGCCGCAATCACAACCTGAATTGGGATGTGCCCGAGATAGCCCTTTCCGAGCGCTTCGAACGTGGGATGGACAAAGGGGACGAGCTGACCGTCCCCGACAACCTGAGCGACCCCACGCCACATAATCAGAGCCGCTAGGGTGGTGATCATGGGCTCAAGTTTCAGACGTGAGATCACAAAGCCGTTGAGCAGGCCAACCAACAGGGCGCCGCCCAAGGCGGCCGGGATGGCGACCGCCATCCCCTGATTGATGAGCAATGCCACAATGACTGAAACCAGTGCCATGGTGGAGCCAACCGTGAGATCGACGCCACGCGAGGCAATGGCGAACGTCATCCCTACGGCAACGAACATCGTCGTGGACACCTGGAGCAACATGTTCAGGGTGTTGCTAACCGTAGCGAAACGCGGAGTAAAGACGGCGTTCGCAACATAGAGAATCAGGAGCGCCGCAGGTGCGCCGGACTTCGGGCTCCACAGGGTTCCCCAACCCGAACCGGGCTTCTTGCTATCCATTTGCGTCTTGCTCTGTGTCACACTATCCACCGACGGCTTACCTACAATCCTCGCCTGACGCCATGGCGCGCACAATTGCCAACGCGGTCTTCTGCTCGCCACTGAGTTCCGCGACTGACCGCCCGTCACGCAGGACGACGACGCGCTGTGATCCTTCAACTAGCTCTTCCACTTCCGATGAAATCATCAGAACTCCGAGCCCCTGCTCCGCCAGTTCGGCGATCAGCCGCTGGATCTCGCCCTTGGCACCAACGTCGATACCGCGTTGTGAGCATACACTGCGGTGATGTCGGAGCCCTTGGCCTGGATGATGTTTTCCATTACGCGCTGGCCCGCAGCCCGCGAAAAATCCGCCGTCTGCGTGGCGATAATCTTCATGTTGGGATAACTGCCGATGGCGTCGCGAAACCCCTTAGCCCGATCAATTGCGACCGACGAGCCCGCCGTTCCGGTGAGTTCCACGATGGACGCCTTGCCGTTGGTCGCCTGGGCCAACCATTTGCCAAAGCGGCGGCCTTGCGCGATGAAATCCGACCCGATAAAGCTGACGAAGTCTTCGCCCGGTCTTCCCGCAGCTTCACGGTCGATGAGAAACACCGGTATTTTTGCCGCTCTCGCCGCTTCGAGAGCTGGAGTGAGGCCCTCATACTCGCGGGGCGCGAGGAATATGGCATCGACTCGCCGTGCGATCAGATCCTCGATGTCGGCGAACTGCTTCGAAGTCTGCCCCTGCGCGTCCGTCATCAGGAAATCGTAAGTTTTCTTACGCTTGGCGGCTTCGTTCTTGATGCTATTCGTTTCGGCAACGCGCCACGGGCCGATGTTCTCCGTCTGCGAAAATCCGACGATCTTTTTGGTTTTCTCGCGCATGCAGCCGGACTGCGACAAAGCCGCGACGTAATCGCAATGTAGGCGCTAAATACCAGGAATTTTGACATATAGACTCGGACAGGTTTCATTCTTGATTGCACTCCCCAACCTAATCACAGATTCAGGTTGGGGATTCTGTTACACTCAGGGTACAACTTCCAGAGTGATGAGAGGGTGACTGGCAACCGCAGTGTATGTTGGGAACTTTTGCCCAATTT
>JAABUQ010011318.1_pt1 | contig 11418 bp, 11 predicted proteins | sample 5560001 | NCBI WGS metagenome assembly JAABUQ01 (sample SAMN10711888, study PRJNA513371) | rock metagenome | isolation source: Antarctica rocks | place: Antarctica: Victoria Land, Finger Mt nord | collected 2015-12-18
TGGAATCGCACTGGGGTCAAGCCTCTGGCGGGAGTTGAAGGGGGGTCGGCCCGAGGGTCAGGATCGTCATCGAAGGGTCGGCGCCCCGCGCGGCGAAGGCGCCGACGGAGGCCGGCGTGAGGGCGTCGAGCGCGGCCGAGACCTCGTCGAGCGGGCGGACCCGCCCGAGGTAGAACCAGTCCGAGGCGAGCGAGCCGGCCCGGCCCATGCTCGACTCCTGCTGCATGATCAGGGAGGATTTCAGGCCCGCCCGCATCGCGTCGAGCTCCTCGGCCTCGACCCCCTCGCGGCCGATCCGGGCGATCTCCGCGAGGGTGACGTCGAGCGTCTCCTGGGCCCGGTCGGTCGAGGTCCCGGCGTGGCAGATCACCGCGCCTCGGTCCTTCTGCCCCTCGTAGGTGGCGTAGACCGAGTAGCAGAGCCCGCGCCTCTCGCGGACCTCGGTGAACAGCCTCGACGACGAGTACCCGCCGAGGATCCCGATCAGGGCGCGGGCCTGGTAATAGTCGGGGTCCTGGACCTTGACCGTGGGATAGGCCAGGGCGATCTGGGTCTGCTGCGTCTCCTTGACGATGTGCCCCCGGGCCGGCCCGACCGGCTTGAGGTCCACCGTCGGCTCGGCCAAAGGCTCCCAGTCGCCGAAGAGTCGATCGACCGCATCCTTCAAGGCGTCGAAATCGACCGCGCCGGCGACGGCGAGGATCGCCCCCTTGGGCTGGTAGTGGGCCCGGTGGAAGGCCCGGAGGTCGTCCGGCGTGACCTTGCCGACCCCCTCGGGCGTGCCCGGCGATGGGCGGCCCCAAGGCTCGGGGAAGTGGCGACGCCTCAGCTCGTAGATCACCTTGGAGCCGGGGTCGTCCTCGAGCCCCTGGAGGTTCTGGAGGGCCAACGCCCGGATCGGCTCGACCTCCTCGGAGTCGAGGTGGGGGCGGCGGATCACGTCGGCGTAGATCTCCAGGGCCGGCAGGAGGTTCCGGCCCAGGGTGGCGGCCGAGATGCTGGTGTGGAGCGTTTGAGCCCCCTCGCCGTGGCTGACGCCGAGGTTGTCCAGCGCCGTCAGCAACTCGCGGCTGTCGCGATCGCCCGCCCCCCGGGTGATCCAGTCGGCCAGCATCGAGGCCGATCCGCCGAGGTCGGCCGGCTCATAAGCGGCGCCGGCGGGCAGGAGCAGCGAGAACGCGACCGACTGGACGCTCGGCATCGTCTCGGCGACGAGGACCAGGCCGTTGGGGTATTCGTGATGCCTGACGGGCGCTTGGGGCACGGCTGGACCTCACCGGAAGGGCCTTCGGATCGAGGCCCCAGTATCGCCCAAGCCGACCCTCGGCGTCGACTCCGGTCCGGGCCGAACGGTCAGCCGTCGACCGCCTTGTACAAGGTCTTCGACCGGCGGAAGCCGACGGCCCGGTAGAGCTGGACGGCCGAGGCGTTCTCGGCGGTCACTTCGAGGTAGGCCCGCCGCAACCCCGCCTGGTAGAAGCCTTCGAGCGCCTGGCGGACCAGGGCCCGGCCCAGGCCCATCCCCCGGAAGGCGGGGACGACCCCGAGATTCTGGATGGCGCCGATCGGGCCGCGGTCCATCACCCCTTGCACGGTCCCGCAATACCCCTCGGGGCAGGAGATCAGCCAGGTTGAGACGGCGAGGAACCCCGGCTTGCGGCGGATCTCGCGCATCAGCCGCTGGCAGCCGTGCCGCTCGCCCAGGCAGGGGAAGACGTGGGCGTCGATCTCGTCCCGGAAGCTGAGGTACTTGACCTCGGCATGCTGGTCGACCAGCGACTCGTCCCAGCCGACCCAACCGAACGGGTCGGCCAGCCGGGGCGGGGGCGAGGAGCCGTCGAGGTCGATCTCCATCCGGAACCGCTTGTAATACGTTATCGCCATCGCGCGTCAACGGTCCGAACGCGGGCTGCTCCGCGGGGTGGGGCGGGGTTATTCTAGGCAAGATTCGCGACGAGGGTCAAGAAATCGAGGACCGACCGCCTTGCTCCTGGCCTCGGATCTGACCAACGGAGCTTTCGACCTGGCACGACGATCGCTACCGGGAATCTTCGATCCAGCCCCATCACCGCCAGAGTCGAATATTCGCATGGAATTGCCCGACTACCCCCTGCCATCATCGAATTTGGTCACCCTGGGGAGCGTCCTGCGGATGCCGGCCGACGGATATGGCAAGCGGTTCCGCTCCATCGTCGCGGAAGCGGAGCTGGATTCCCTCTTCGAAAAAATTGGGTGGCGAGCATGATTTTCCGCTACCGTTCCAAGGTCCGGCGATTTGCCCGACAGCACGGGATGCCGGAAGCGACGGCCAGGATGATGCTGGCGATCGAGAGCGGGCTCATCGATAGCGACGTCCAGCACGCCGACGGCGTACCCGTCGTTCGGAAGTCGCCGCGCCAAATTTTCCTCGATCGACTGGCATCTCTCGGGCGGCTGTTCGGCGAGATCCGGGCCCGGCTCAGGCCGGTCTCGCCGGCTCGTTCCTCGAAGCTTCGGAAGACCGATCGCTCTTCCTGACGAGACTTGCCGGCTTAACCACCTCGATCAGGTCGCTTCTCCCTTCTTACCGTCGTCGAGCGGCCGGGCGATCAGCATCGGGATGCTCAGGCCGTGGCGGACCTTGTCGACGGTCTGGCCGAAGAGGATGTCCTGGATCGGGCCGTGGCCGTGCGAGCCGACGACGAGGAGGTCGACCGGGTCGGCCTTGAGCTGGCGGACCAATTTGGCCGCGCGGTCGGGGCCGTGGAGCAGGACCGCGCGGGCCTCGAACCCCTGGCTTTCCAGGACGGCGACGACCTCGGCCAGGTAGCGCTCGTCCGCACCGGTCTCGAGGTCGAGCGTCTCGGCGCCGTAGACCCGGGTCATCGGGGTGTCGACGACGTGGAGCAGGACCAGGGCCGTTCGGCCCGGCTCGGCCAGGCCCAGGGCCCGGCCGAGGATCTCGGCGTCGCCCGGCCCTCGCTCCAGGGCCACGCCGATCCGAGCGACCCGGCGCGGCCGGAGCGCATCGGCCCAGTCCAGCTCCAGCACCGGCTCGGGCTTCCAAGGCGGCGACGGCCGGACGATCGGCTTGATCGACACCCAGGCTAGCAGGCCCAACGCCGACGCCGCGATCCCGTACAAGCCGAACCCCACGACCCACGACCAGGGGACCGGCCCGATCGCCCGGCCCGAGGCCGAGGCCAGCTCGACCCAGTCGGCGATCTTGTCGAGCACCAGCTTCGCGTTCAGCCCGACGATGATCGAGGCCGACGCCCAGGCCAAGACCTGGCCCCACCAGGGGGTGGCGAACTCCCCCATGTTCCGCCGGTTCGAGGTGAAGTGGATCAGGGGGATCACGGCGAACGAGAGCTGTAAGCTCAGCACCACCTGGCTCAACACCAGGAGCTCCTGCGTCGATTCCTCGCCGGCCAGGGCGATCGTCAGGACGGCCGGGATCAGGGCGATCGACCGGGTGATCAGCCGGCGGAGCCAGGGGGCGATCTTGAGGTCGAGATACCCCTCCATGATGATCTGGCCGGCGAGCGTCCCCGTCAGCGTCGAGCTCTGCCCGGCGCAGAGCAGGGCCACGCCGAAGAGGATCGGCGCGACCGGCCCGAGGAACGTCGGCAAGAGTTCATGCGCCTTCTCGATGCTCGCGACCTCCACCTTGCCGTGGAACACCGAGGCGGCCAGGATCAGGATCGCCGCGTTGACCAGGAACGCCACGTTCAGCGCCAGCGCCGAGTCGATCAGGTTGTACCGGCAGGCCCGCCCCTTGCTCGCCCGGTCGCCGCCGATCCGCCGGGATTGGACCAGGGCCGAGTGCAGGTAGAGGTTGTGCGGCATCACCGTCGCGCCCAGGATCCCGATCGCGACCAGCAAGGAACCCGCCGGCAGCGACGGCCGTAAGCCCCGGACCAGGGCCAGCCCGTCGGGCCTGGCCAGGATGATCTGGAGCAGGAAGCAGCCGCCGATCGTGACGACAAGCGCCAGGATCGCGGCCTCCATCCTCCGCATCCCGAATTTCTGGAGGTAGAGCAGCAGGAACGTGTCGAACGCCGTCGCCAGGCAGCCCCAGAGCAAGGGAACCCCGAAGAGGAGCTTCAGGGCGATCACGGTGCCGACCACCTCGGCCAGGTCGCACGCGGCGATCGCGACCTCGGCCAGGGCCCACAGCGCGAGATTCACCCGCCGGGAATACTCGGCCCGGCAGGCTTGGGCGAGGTCGTGCCCCGTCACCACCCCCAGCCTCGCCGAGAGGGTCTGCAAGATCACGGCCATGAAGTTCGACATCAGCAAGACCCAGAGCAAGGAGTACCCGAACCGGGCCCCGCCCTCCAGGTCCGTCGCCCAGTTGCCCGGGTCCATGTAGCCGACGCTGACCAGATAGGCCGGCCCCAGGAACGCGAACAGCCGCCCGAACGGGTTCCGCCGCGAGACCTCGACCGAACCGTGGACCTCGCCCAACGCCCTCCGGTCCACCCCCGCCACGCCCACCTTCGTCATGTCAGCCCCCGCCGCCCTCTCCCGTCGGTTGATTCGATTTATTGGAGCACAAATCCAGGATTTTGGTAAGCCAAATTGTAAAGATTTCCGGCGGCACCCGATTTGCGTCTTTCGACCCGGGTGCTTCGATGGTGGATTGACCGATAAAATCGGTTGCTACTTCTTGATGGGAGACCTGCGGTGCGAACCCTCATGGGCTTGGTCGTGGCGGGCGGGTTGGTGTTCGGGATGGCGGGCGAGTCGAAGGCCCAGTTCTCGCTGGCGATCGGCAACCCCTACGTCGGGCAAGGTTACGGCTCGAACCTCGGCGGCTACGGTCCCGGGTACGGCGCCTACAATGGCGGCCTCGGCTACTCCAGCGGCTACAGCGGGTACGGCAATGGCCTCGGCTACGCCAACACCTACAACTCGTACCAGAGCACCGGCTACCTGGCGGGCCCCGGCGTGATCGGTGCCCAGAACTTCGGCTACAGCTCGGGCTACGGCGGCTATGTGGCCCCGGTGGCCCCCGTCTACGGCTACGGGTCGACCTACATCGCGAACCCGCTCACCGGCTATCAGACCAACCGCTACTATGGCGCCTATGGCTATGGTAACTACAGTTACGGCTCGCGCGACGGTTTCCGCCCGTTCCGCCCGATGGGCCGCTTCTTCCGCTGAGGTCCGGCGAGGGGGCGTGACTTTCACGCACGATCCCCCCCTTTTCCCACCGCGAGCCCGCTCGCGGTTTATAATAGGTTCACCTCCGGGTCGTCGGCATCACGCCGGGCGACCCGTTGTCGTGATGGGCCCGCCGAGGAATCAGAAGAGGAGGGTGCCATGAGTCGCCTGGTGATGTTCCTCGCGGTCGGGTCGGCCTCGCTCCTGGCTTCCGGGCCGACGAACGCCCAGTACCCGGTCGGCGGCCCGATGCCGGTCCAACGCTTGAACGCCGCGATTGGTTTGAACGGCCTTTATGGGACGAGTTGGGGCGTGGCCAGCTTCGGGATCCCCCGGACCTACTCGACTTATTCCTCGTCTTACGGCGCGGGGTATGGCTACGGGTATCCGTCCCACGGGTTCCTCCCGGGTCGCTACGGCGTCGGGCTCTGGCGGGCCGGGATCGTGACCCCGGGCTACACCTACGGCTCGGCGAACGGCTACAACACGTTCCCCTACCCTTACAACCCGGGCGGGCCCCGCTATGGCCCGCCGATCGGGGTCTATGCCCCGGGGTTCGGCCCCGGGCAGCCCGCGGCGCTTTACTCGCAGTAAGCGGCGGGGCCGGCCCGATCCGACGGATGGCGGGCGAGGGCCAGGGTGATCCCTGGCCCTTTTTGTTTGGGCAAAAGCAGTCTTCCCGCGCCCGCCGCCCGGAGGGCCGAGGGCTCCGCGACCGCGTAAAGCCCCACCTTGTCGAAAACCCGCGCGCTGGGTCGTTCGATGCCGGGCTGTGAGGCAAGTTGCTCGGAGGGGAAGGCGACCAGGGGGAGACTTCGGGACCGGGCGAACTCCAGCAGGCCCGGTTCGTCGATTTTCAGCATCACGGTCGCCAGTGCGGCCAGGCTCGCTTCGGCCAGCCCATGCTCTCGAAAGACTTGCCCCACCCAAGCCTCGATCGCCACCCGAGCGGTGCCGCGACGGCAGCCGATCCCGGCGACGAGCGTGGGGGGCCGGTAAACGAGGACCCGGTCGGTCGGCAGGCCCTCGGGGATCGCCCGATCGCTGATCGCCAGGATGGCGGCCGGGCTGGAGCCTCGGACGGCGTCCCAGGAACTCAGCCGTCGGAAGTGGCCGGGCCATCCGCCGAACCGGCGCCACCAGTCGGGCGACCCGGCATCCTGGTAGACGGCGACGACCTCGCGGCGGACCACGGCGGCGGCCACCCGGGTCAGGTTCTCGGCCCGCTCGATCGTCCAGCCCTCTGCCCGGCCCACCTGATCGACTGCGGGCAGGCCGGCCGAATCGCTGGCCGTGGTGACGACCGCCTGGGCCCCGAGGATGGCGGCCACTTCGAGGGCCAAGGCGTTCGCGCCCGAAGCGTGGCCGCCCAAGGTCGCGATGGCGAACCGGCCCGCCTCGTCGACCACGACCACCGCCGGGTCGCTCCGCTTGTCCCGGGCGAGCGGCCCGACCAGGCGGACGACGATCCCCAAAGCCATCACGGCCACGATCGCGTCGGACCACTCCCAGAGTCCGGGCACGATCGCTCTCAGGGGGCCGAGCCAGGCGTATTCGCCCGGTTCGGCCGCCTCGAACGTCGCCGCGATCGGCCCCGGCTTCGCCTCGTCGAGACTTCCGAGGATGGCCGAGGGCGCGAAGATCGCGGCCGAGACCGGCCCGGCGTCGCGGTAGCGGCGGGCGAGCCTCAGGCCGGACGGGGTGAGGACCACGATCGCCTGGTTCATCCGGTCGCGAGGCTCATCGGCGGGCCTTTCGGCTTTCCCATCGCCGGACCGGGCGGGCGGGAGGTAAAATCGGGCCGGATTCCGCGCGGAATGGTCAGAGGCGGGTTCGATCCTACACGGGGCGAGGTCGGATGTCATTTCCCATGATCGCGAAGGTCAGGCAGTCGGTCCCCCAACCCCAGGTCGCCGACATCCCGGCCACCGTCCGCCGGCTGATCGGCGAGAGCCGGATCCGCGAGCGCGTCCCGGCCGGCGGGACGATCGCCGTCGGCGTGGGCAGCCGGGGGATCACGTCGATCCCGATCGTCGCCAAGGCGACCGTCGAGGCCCTCAAGGGGCTGGGCTATCGCCCCTTCATCGTCGCCGCGATGGGCAGCCACGGCGGAGCGACCGCCGAAGGCCAGCGCGAGCTGCTCGAAGGCTACGGGATCACCCCGGCCGCGATGGGGGTCGAGGTCCGGACCGAGATGGATGCCGTCGTCCTGGGCACCAACCCGGTCGGCCTGCCGATCTACTTCGACCGGAACGCCCACGGGGCCGACGGGATCGTCCTGATCAACCGGGTCAAGCCCCACACCGACTTCACCGGGGTCTATGAGTCGGGCGTGCTCAAGATGCTGGCGATCGGCCTGGGCAAGCGCGAGGGGGCGACCCAGATCCACAAGCTGGGGATGCGGGGGATGCGCGAGGTCTTGCCTGCAGTGATGCGGTTCCTCGTGGGCAAGACCCGGTTCGCGCTCGGCCTGGCGATCCTGGAGAACCTGGCCGACATGCCGGCGGAGATCGTCGCGCTCGAGCCGGAGACGATCCTCGACGTCGAGCCCGACCTCCTCGCCAGGGCCCGAGGGCTGATGGGCCGGCTCCCCTTCGACCAGATCGACGTCCTGGTCGTCGGCGAGCTGGGCAAGAACTACTCGGGGTCGGGGATGGACCCCAACGTGATCGGCCGCTTGATGGTCGAGACGATGCCCGACCACCCCCGGCCGATCGTGACCCGGTTGGCGGTGCTCGACGCCTCCGAGGAGACCCACGGCAACGTCGTGGGTTGCGGGTTCGCCGACCTGACGACCGAGCTCCTGGCCTCGAAGGTCGACCCCGAGCCGTTCCGGATCAACGTCTTGACCTCGTGCTGCCTGGAGCGGGCCCGGATGCCGATCACCCTGCCCACCGACCGCGACGTCCTCGAGGCGAGCCTGGCGACCTGCTGGCGGATCGACCCGGCCGAGGCCCGGCTCGTCTTGATCCCCAACACCCTGGAGCTGGCGACGATCTGGGTCTCGAAGGCCCTGGAGGCCGAGGTCGAGGCCCACCCGCACCTCGACCGGGAGTCGGGCTTCGGCCCCCTGCCCTTCTCCGCCCTCGGGGCGCTCGAGCAGGAGGCGATGTTCCCGGAGAGCGTCCGAGGGCGGCGGGCCGTCGGCGCCTACGCCGACCATTGATCGATCGGGCCGGCCCTCACTTGTCCGACTTCCGGCCGGGGGGCTCCTCCGTCGCGGGGCGGGGCATTGCCATCTCCTTCATCGGATCCCTCCAGGCGCCCGGGTCGGCCCCCCGTCCCCGGTTGAACTTCGGCTCCAGTTCCACCACGTTCGCCACCGACTCCCCCCTGGCCCTGGCCAGGGCGGTCCAGACCGCCAACTTGGCCAACTGATCGTTCCGGCACTCGACGAAGCCTGAATCGTTGGTGTAATAGCTCGGGGCCCACAGGCCCCTCGACCCGGCGAAGCCGCCGACCAGGATCGTCGGCTTCCGCGCCAGGTCGGCCCGGATCAGGGAGGCCGCGATCAGCGCGTCGTCGTCGTCGCAGAGCACGATCGCATCGCCCAGGTTCTCCTTCAGCGCCGCGCGGAGCGCCGCCTTGGCGTTCTCGCCCCCGCCATCGAATGGGGCGAGCACGACCTTCTTGATCCCGGCCGCTTCGGCGGCCTGCCGCAACGCCGAGACCCGAGCCGCCGAGTACAGGTCCCCGGCCCGGTCGACCAGGATGATCGCCGCCGGGTCGGCCGGCAGGGCGAGGGCCTTGGCGTCGGCCAAGGCGGCCTCGACGACCTTCCGAGCGGCCGGCTCGAACGCCCCGGGCCGGACCTGGGTGAACGGGGGAGACCCGGCCGGGGCGTCGATCGGCTTGCCCATCAGGATCACCGGCACCTTCTTCGCCTCGGCCTCGGCCAGGGCGGCGGGCAGGCCCGGGGCGTCGCCGGCGACCACCACCAACGCCGACGCGCCGTCGGCGACGGCCTTGCGGACGATGGCGGCCTGATCCATCGAGGGGGCGGACGGCCCCGGCCCCATCACCCGGAAGATCGCGCGGGAGTCGCTGGCCTCGCGCTGGCCCGCCATGCCCCAGAGCTCGACGTCGACGTCTGGCGGGCCCGGGATGATCATGAAGATCATCTTCGCCCCCCCGTCGGCGTTCGAGGCCGAGGCCGGATCCCGCTTCAAGACCGGCCGGGGGGGCAGCTCAGGCCCGCAGCCCGAGGCCAGCAAGATCGAACCCAGCAGCACGCACCACGAACCTCGGACCTCGCGTCGCATCGCTTGATCGACCTCCGCTCGAATGGGAAAACGACCGGCTTGAGCCGCCGGCGGATGATCCACCCATCTTAACGCCGGATCGGCATCCCGGCCAAGGGCGAGGCCGCGTGCCACCTCCCGGGCCGGCCGACCTAGCGCAGCCCGGGCGGGCCTTGATTTATTTTCTTGACGGCCCAAGCCGCACGCCGTTAGTCTACGGCGGTTCAACACGGTTCAGGAGGGACGGGCCCATTCCCGTTGCCATGAAGACGGCAATGCCGGCGATCTCCAGGAGGATATGATTCGAAGCGTTGCGATTGTCCTTCTGGCCGCGTTGGTCGCCGGTTGCGGGCCGGCGGGTGGTTCTGACCACGCCGAAAACTCTGTTGAAGAGGCCGTCGCCGAGGCCCTCGCCTTGAGGGTCACGGCGAACATCGCCGACGACGTGGGCTTGAGGATTGCGGATGACCGCCCGATCCATCACGAATTCCGCCTCCGCAACTCGACCGACCGGCCGATCCGCCTGGTCAACGCGGTGGTGACGACCCCCTGCTGCTCGTCGATCGGCCCGATCCCGAAGTCGATCCCGGCCCACGGCGAGGCCGGCGTCCCGGTCGAGTTCCGACCGGGGTTCCAATCGGGCCGGAAGCGGCTTCAGTTCGTCGCCGCGACGGACCGGGAGGATTGCCGGCGGATCGAGATGTCTCTGACGGCCGACCTCCGGCCTTCCTGGGAGGTCGCGCCCATCGGCGAGCCGTCCCTCCGGGTCGTGGTTGGCTCGCCGTCGATTCATTCGTATCGCATCATCACCCGCCAAAAGGACGCGGGGGGGTTGCCACCGCCGTCCGGCCTGGATGTCGGGGCTCCGTTCACGGCCCGGTTCGTCGGTGAACCGGCGGAGCGGCGACTGCCCGGGGAGATCGTCGAGGCGGAGCGGACGATCCAGGTCGAATCGCCTGCGATCCAAGAACCCGGGGTTGCCTCGGCGGACCTCCGCCTCACCTGGACCGGCGGGACCTCGCACACCCATCCGATCCGCTGGGAGATCACTCCCCTCGTGCGCGTCGCCCCCCTGACGCTGGTGGTCCGATCGGGCGAGTCGGCGCACCGGGCTTCGGTCACAATCCATTCGGTAGACCGACCAATCCGGATCCTCGGCGTCTCGGGGTCGGTGCTCGCAAAGCCAGTCGAGCCGACCCGCGACTCGGCCTTGGTTCATCGCCTGGACCTGACGATCGATGCCGCGCGGGGCCGCGAGGATGGCTCCGAGGTCGAGGTTATGACCGATCACCCCGCCCAATCCCGCTTGAAACTCAAAGTGCTGATCGTCCCCAGAGGGAGCGAGGTGGCGTCATGACCGCGACCCGAGGGCATCGCCGTGGATTCACCATCATCGAACTCGCGGTCGTAATCGGGATCGCCTGCCTCCTGATGGCGTTACTACTGCCGGCGGTCCAGGCCGCCCGCGAGGCGGCGCGGCGATCACAGTGCCAGAATAACCTCCATCAGATCGGCCTGGCCCTCCACGCCTATCACGGCGCGAACAACACCTTCCCTCCCACGAACACCGGGATCCATGCGTGGTATTTCGGACAATTTTCGCTCCATGTCAGGCTCCTGCCTTATCTCGAAAATGCGGCCGTGTTCAACTCTATCAACTTCACCCTGGGTACTTACCCGGTCGACTCCTTCAATACTCCGCTGCATCCATATGAGACATCCGCCAATGCCTCGAACGTGACAATCTACAAGACTTCCGTCGCGATGTTCCTGTGCCCTTCGGACGGGCTCGCATCCGGGCCAGCCAACAGCTATAGGGGCAATGTCGGCGTCGGGCCTGGCCATAATACGAGCGCGGAGTATCCCGATAGCGGCAACGGTATGTTCCCCGAAGTCGTCATGATCAACGCCTCGCACGTCGTCAGGGCCAGCGCGCACTTGTAGGTCATCCTGGAAAGATGTAGGGCTTGCGCTTCGCGTCGTCTTGGTGTAGAACTTCTCCGTCGTGGCCTTCACAACAATGGCGACC
>JAABUQ010011319.1_pt1 | contig 11417 bp, 8 predicted proteins | sample 5560001 | NCBI WGS metagenome assembly JAABUQ01 (sample SAMN10711888, study PRJNA513371) | rock metagenome | isolation source: Antarctica rocks | place: Antarctica: Victoria Land, Finger Mt nord | collected 2015-12-18
TCAAGATTACAGCGCCCACCGAGCCTTGAGCCGGCTCTCAGCCGGACCACGCTTCAGGCGGCTTCAGCCGCACCCCACGACTTTCAGTCGCAAAGGATTCTACCGGCTTTGAGCCGGTAGTCTTTAATTCCCGAGAACGACCGTGTTCCGGACATTGGCAAATCACGGGAAGAGATTGGCTTTTCGGCACCGAAACTGTGTCACAACTCGTCTTGAAAACTATGGCGCGTTAACGGTGCCAAGGATAGGTGGGACACATGCGCATCGGGTACGCTCGTGTTTCCACTGACGATCAAACTTTGGATCTGCAGCGCGGTGGGGAGAGTTACCCGGTATCATCATGCGCTCTGCCAAATGCCCGAGCTACCTGCCAGTGACGCCATACGGGCTCACCCTTGATCCAGCATCACCTTCGGAGTCATGCCGCGCTTAGCAGGGCAAGGCCACGACCTTAGAGCCACCCGCGCTCTACAATACGGTAATGATTTCATCCGCTTTTGAGCACAAGAAATCGCCGTATATTCATCACGCTAACACGATGAAGCCGGCGAAGATTAACTTGGCCACGAGCGGCATTCACAACATGGCATTATCAGAATTCGGGCTCACTGATCTCGCACTTGATCTTAATGGCTCGAATGTGTACGGCTACGCGCCACTCCTTGAAGAACTCGCTTCGAAGAGCACCGTTAAACCGAATCAGGTTGTGACGGCTACGGGTACTTCGATGGCGAATCATCTGGTGATGGCAACCATCCTCAACCGTGGGGACGATGTCCTGATTGAACACCCAACATATTCGGCGCTCCGGGACGTCGCCTTGTATCTTGGAGCGAATATCAGGTCTTTCAAACGCCCAGTTGAAAATAAGTACCGCGTGGATCCGGATGATGTCGCAAGTGCAGTTACTTACCGCACTAAGTTGATAGTAATTACGAACCTACACAATCCGTCAGGGGTTCGCACTCCTGACGACGTGCTTCGCGAGATAGGCAACATCGCTGCCACGGTTGGGGCACATGTCCTGGTCGATGAAGTGTATATGGAGTCACTCTTCGACACTCCTTGGAAGTCAGCTGTTCATCTGGGTCCGCAATTCATCACCACCAGCAGCCTAACTAAGGCCTATGGACTGACAGGATTGCGCTGCGGGTGGATATTGTGCGATCCGCAGATGGCTCTGCGGCTGTGGGAGATGAACGATCTTTTTGGATCGGCAGGCTCATTCCTCGCTGAGCAGGCGAGTGTTGTTGTCTTAAATAGGTTGTCCGTGGCGCGAGATCGTGCGCGGGTAATCCTTACTGCAAACAGGATTGCGCTAAATGACTTTCTCTCATCGGCTTCTCATATCACGACGGTCTACCCTGACCACGGAACAATCGTATTCCCGCGGTTGACGACTGGAGTTGTAGAGGACTTTATAGACCTCCTGAGGCGACGCTACGACGTGAGCGTGGCCTCAGGTACATTTTTTGGAGATAACTACTCTTTCCGCTTAGGCTTGGGGGAAGACCCCGCCGTCACTAGGGAAGGATTGATACGTATTTCCGAGGCATTAATGGAATTGAACAAGGTCGAAGGCTGAACGCGGTATAGGCCGCACCTTGCGCATGGCGTGCCTCCCCTTGCCGGAACCGGGTACCATGTTGAGGAATTAAATATGAACAAAATTGGGCTGTTTGGAGCCGCTGGGGCCACCGGCAAAAGCATCGCGAATGCCCTTCGTTCACGTGGCATCGCCTACCGTGTCGTGGGACGCGACGGTGAGCGCCTGGCCGCCACCTTCGGAAACGATCCTCTCGCCGAGATCGTGACCTGGAACCCGGAGGAACCTGCCTCAGTGCGTGCCGCTGCTGAAGGGATCGACACGCTGATTTACCTGGTGGGCATTCCGTACCACAAGAACGAGTTGCATCCGATCGTTATGCAGCAGACGCTGGACGGTGCGATTGCCGCCGGCGTGAAACGGATCGTCCTGCTTGGCACTGTGTACCCGTACGGCAAGCCGACGACGCAAACGGTGGCCGAGACACACCCGCGCAATCCAACGACGTTCAAGGGCGGCAAGCGAAAAGAGCAGGAGGAGATCCTGCTACGGGCGCATGCCGAGGGGAAGATCCAGGCAACCATCCTGCGGCTTCCCGACTTCTACGGACCGGAGTCAGGCGAGGCCAGCTTCCTGCATCTCGCCTTCAAGGCAGCGACGGAAGGCGGCACGGCCTACATGATCGGGCCCATCGATACGCCACACGAGTTCCTCTTCGTGCCTGATCTGGGGCCGGTGGTTGTGGATCTGGCAGAAAAGCCGGAGGCGTATGGCCGAGCCTGGAACCTTGCCGGAGCGGGGATCATCTCGCAACGGGAAGCCGCGCGGCAGATCTTCGCTATGGCCGGACGCAAGCCGAAGGTGCTTGCCTTGGGTAAGACTGCGGTTCGACTTATGGGTCTCTTTGATCCGTTGATGCGCGAGATGGTGGAGATGCACTACCTCCAGACGACACCCGTGCTGATGGACGATGGTGCGCTTGCGCAGCTTATCGGGCCGATCAAGAAAACTCCCTACGCGGAGGGTCTCAGGATCACCTATGAGGCTTACGCAAGCAAGCGAAAGTTGAAGTGACGCTATTCAGTGACGCCATTCAACGACTTTATTCAACGACGCTATTCAACGACGCTATTCAACGACGGGCAGCCAAACGGCCGTGGCAGAGTCGCCCGATCGGAAGAGGGATTGCGTGGCCTTCACATAGTCGGCGGGTTTCGCGAAGAAAATGTTTTCTACATAGGTCTGGGGATTGCGGTCGTAGAGAGGGAACCAGCTGGATTGAATCTGCAGCATGATGCGGTGGCCGGGCAAGAAGACGTGATTGGTGGTGGGCAGCACGAAGCGATAGCGCTGAGGCTTGCCGGCGGGTACGGCGGAGGGATGCTCAAAACTCTCGCGATAGCGGCCGCGGAAAATATCCATAGAGAGGGCCAGTTCGTAACCGCCCATCTCCGGCTGGCTTGGAACTTCGTCGGGATAGACATCAATCAGCTTCACGACCCAATCCAAATCCGTACCGCTGGTGGACGCGAAAAGATCGGCGATGGGCGCGCCCGCGATGCGCACCGGAGCAATGAGCATGGGCGTTTGATAAGTCAGCACGTCGGTTCGGTCAGCGACTGAGCGCTGATCAGAGACCAGCCACGTCCTCCAGCGATCGGAGTCGGCGAAGCGTACAGGCCGCGGCAGATAGGGAACCGGCTTGGCGGGATCGGAAACATAGGAATCGCCGGCTGGACTGTCGCCTGCGGGCTTATCGAATCCGAGGCTGAAGCCAGGCTCGAGATAAAGCGCTTTCATGGGCGCAGCGCAGCCTTCCTGGCATGCCAACGGCCAACTTTTAAGACGATCCCAGTGATTCTCACCAGTGTTGTAGATAAACACAGGGGGAGTCTCGGCCCGGGGCGCGCCGGTCTTCAGATACTGATCGAAGAAGGGCTTTAACACGTCGCGACGGAACTGCAAGGCGGTGTCGCCCTCCCACTTCAGCGGCCCCAAATTGTAGGCCTCGTTGTTCACCTGGCTGTGGCGCCAAGGGCCCATCACCAGATAATTGTGATCCACCTGCCCCTTGGCCTTCAGTGCCAAGTAGCTATGGATCGCGCCCCACATATCCTCCTGATCCCACAGTCCCTGAACCCACATCGTAGGCACTTGCGAAGGATGCTCAGCCACCATTTTGTCCAAGGCTTGGCCCTGCCAGAATGCGTCGTAAGCGGGGTGGTCCATCATGCGCCGCACCCAGGGCAAGTGATCGAGTCCATGGGCGCGTGCATAATCGCCGGCGGAACCGGCGCGGCGGAACGCCTCATAGTCATCGTAGGCGTCGCGCCCCACACCGGCACCAGCGCCGGCCTTGGTGGTTTGGCTTGCTGTGTAGTCAAAGTTTGGTTGACGGAAGGCGCCGTAATGAAACCAGTCGTCGCCCATCCAGCCGTCCACCATCGGGCTCTCCGGGGCTGCCACCTTCAGCGCTGGATGAGGATCCAACAACGCCATAACAACTGTGAAGCCCTCATAGGAAGAGCCGATCATTCCGACGCGGCCGTTCGATTCGGGTGTGTTCTTGACTAACCAGTCGATGGTGTCGTAGGCATCGGTCACATGGTCGACCTGAGTGCGGTTCAGGGGGCCTCGCACGGGCCGCGTCATGACATAATCGCCCTCCGAGCCGTACTTGCCGCGAACGTCCTGAAAGACACGGATGTAGCCGTCGCGAACAAACACCTCGTCGCTTTCCGGTAACGCTGCGAGCATGTGAGGGCTGTCATTTCGGGCCGTGCGCTGAGAAGCGTGATAGGGCGTGCGGGTCAGTAGAATGGGCGCGTTGCTTGCGCCTTTGGGCACAACGATTATGGTGTGCAGCTTCACTCCATCGCGCATCGGAATCATGACCTCGCGTTTGACGTAGTCGTACTCGCCGAGCGGGGCAGCGAATGTTTTGGGGATATCGCTTCCGGCCTGGGAATGCGTCTGTTCGCTATCCTTGGCGGGCGTCTTCGATTGAGGAGCCGCTACACTGGTGTCCTTGACCTGATGAGGTGCGGCCGGTGTGGATTGTAAGGCGATGGCGCCGATTGCCGCCAACAGGCTCATTCTCAGTCCATTTGTAATGTTCCGTTTACTGCGTGCTGTCTTGCTGAAGAAGCAGGGGCCGTACGGTAAGAAGCAAGCCGGGTCAAGCAGCGTCATTTATCTAATGTAAACGGCGATGGCTTTCGGCCCGCCGAGATCTTGAACTACACACGACCGATTACTGGTCAGCATCAGCTCGCCTATACGTTATTCTTGGAATCTTTGTCATGTTCCGCGATAGGCAGTGCCGGCACTGCCGCGCAACTTCAGCAGCGTTCGGAAAGCTGAAACGCAGGATCAAAAAATCCGTCATAGTAGAAAGCCAGACTTGCAGCCCTCCCTGAACTTCCCACCGCGTATTGCGCTGTTCACCGACACTTTCCAGGAAGCAAACGGAGTGGCCACGCTCAGCAGGCAACTGACTGAGTTCGCGCGCGCCCGCGGCATTCCATTGCTGGTGGTTCACGGTGGGCGGCGGACCGCCCACACCGTTGACGGCTCGCTTGAGGCGCTGGAGCTGAAACGCGGCGCCACCGCTTTTCCTTTAGACAAGAGCCTGTATTGCGATCCACTGCTGACGCGACATAGGCGGTTAGTTAGCGACCATCTTCTCGCCTTCGAACCGGATTTGGTGCACATCACGGGTCCGGGGGATGTCGGTTTCCTGGGGCTCTGGGTAGCCCACGATTTGCGCGTACCGTTGGTGGCTTCCTGGCACACGAACCTGCATGAATATGTTTCGCGTCGGTTGGATCGCGGGCTCAGCCTGGCGCCTAAAAAGCCGCGCGAGCGCGTGTCCCGCGCAGTCGAACGGCAGATGCTAAGAGGACTGCTGCGCTTTTATCAGACGGCTCAGTTCGTGCTGGCGCCGAACCCAACACTGGTGAATCTGCTGCACGCCAGAACGGGAAAGCCAGCCTTCCTGATGCGACACGGCGTTGATTTGACACGATACTCTCCTGAGCCCGAGCGTGGTAACGGCAATCGTCCTTTTTGTATCGGCTATGTGGGCCGCTTGACTACGGAGAAGAATGTCCGGTCCTTGGTAGAAATAGAGCGCAAACTTGCCGCCGGCGGTGAGCGGAATTATAAGTTTCTGATTGTGGGAGAAGGTGGCCAACAGAAATGGCTGCAGAAGCATCTTCAAAATGCGGAGATGGCAGGCGTGCTTCGAGGCGGGGAGCTGGCCGCGGCATACGGCCGGATGGACGCTTTTGTTTTTCCATCGCGCACTGATACCTTCGGCCTGGTGATACTCGAAGCTTTGGCTTCGGGCGTTCCGGTGATTGTTACGCCGCAGACGGGCGAACGCGTCGGCATTGAAGACGGTGTGTCAGGCTTCCTGTCTGAAGACTTCGCGGCAAGCTTGCAGCGGCTGATGCACGACTATCCTTTGCGTCTGTCCATGAGCTTGGCGGCGCGAGAGTTCGCGAACAGGAACGGCTGGCAACGAGTATTCGAGCAGTTGTATCGCACTTACGCCGAGGGACTGGCCGTTGCAGATGGAAGGCGCGCGGACAGGGAAGCCCACGTGTGAAGCGCAGGAATCGTATTACTCACGCACCGTATCACGGATGATCGTATTACTCATGGACTAATGAAATGAACTGACCGCGCTTGCGCTGATACCCGTCTGAGATGCAGAGATGTGCCGCTCGCTCGACGCGGTATGGACAGCAATCGAATTCCGAGAGTACACGGCCTCACTAGTTTGTTGCAGCGAGGTGAGGAGGGAAGCTTTCGAAATCCGGCGCACGATGGGGGTGACGACCCACCGAAAAGACGAAGGTATGTCCCGGCTTAAGGCGAGTGCTTGCAGTTCGATGTAGACGCCGCCATCGCGCTGCTCAAAGCGCGTAATGCTCAGCAGCTTCCAGATGAGGCCGGTTCCTTCGTGTTCAGACAAGGTATGCTGCTGGTGCATTCCGTAATTCTCGATTTCCTGAATGCGCGTTGCCTCTGAGATGCTGTACCAACGGTGATCATCGAGACGGACATAGGACGACTCATAGTCGCCATCGAGAGCAGTCCTCGAAACGAGAGTTTTGTTCACCAGCAGCATAGAGAATCGGTCTTTTAGTCCATTGTTTAGTACTCCATCGTTCGGTAGTCCACTGTTCCCGACTACTTTGCAGTCCAGAACACCCGGATGATAGAACTCTGTGTAATGCGCATAGTCCCGAACGACGGAAAGGACATCGTCTATCTGCGCGTTGGGGATAAAAGCGATGCCTTCCCAGTCGTGAATGAGTCCTGAGGGAACTCTCTGCGGGGTTCGATCGGATGGAAAGACAACAGGTTCTCCGGCCCGAATCTTCGCCGCTAAGCTTTTGTCTTCGTCGATTGAAAGGAAGCGGCGTCCCGGCTGCAGACTTTGCTCCAGCCGAGAACGTGCGGCTTGCACGTATGCTTCCCAGGCAGCGAGCGTCCCCTGTGTTAAGGTCGCTGCACTCACCGGGGCTTGTGTTAGGAGGAGCGCGAGCACCGCAACCCAACTTACGCTCGGCCAGAGCGGAAATTTGCCATTCACCGTCCTTTGATTCACCAGCAGGTGAACACGATTCGTCTTCGGATCATCATTGACGCGGCGTTCACGCTATTGGCCGGTGGGAGTATTCGCCGTTGCTGATGGTTGCCTAGGGTGTGTGGGTGATCTCCGGCGCGCTGCGCTCGATACCTGCGCTTGAAAGAGCTGATGGAAAGGGGCTGAGCCGTGGCTCGCAGTATGATCGAAGGTTATGCAAACACCAAGTTGTGATATCGGCCTGATCGGGCTAGCCGTTATGGGCCAGAACCTGGTCATGAACATGAACGACCATGGCTTTCGAGTGGCCGTGTTTAATCGAACTACGTCGAAGGTGGACGAGTTCATCGGCGATGAAGCAAAAGGCACGCAGGTGACCGGAACTCATTCGATTGAGGAACTGGTTCAGGCGTTGAAGCGGCCGCGACGGGTGATGCTGATGGTCAAGGCCGGCGAAACCGTGGATCAGATGATTGAGCAACTGACGCCGCATCTGGAAAAGGGAGACATCCTCATTGATGGCGGCAACTCCCACTTTCCGGATACCACGCGCCGCACCAGAGCGCTGGCGGAGAAGGGGATTCTGTTTGTGGGTACCGGCGTTTCGGGAGGCGAAGAGGGCGCGCGGTTCGGTCCTTCGATTATGCCGGGCGGAAACCCCGAGGCGTGGCCGCACGTGAAGGATATATTCCAAGCTATCGCGGCCAAGGTGGAGGACGGCACGCCGTGTTGCGACTGGGTGGGAGAGGAAGGCGCCGGGCATTACGTGAAGATGGTGCACAACGGCATTGAGTACGGCGATATGCAGCTGATCTGCGAGGCTTATCAACTGTTGAAGGACGGGCTGGGGCTGAGTGCGGACGAGTTGCACGACGTCTTCACGGAGTGGAACCAAGGGGAACTGGACAGCTTTCTGATTGAGATCACGGCGCAGATATTCCAAAAGAAAGACGACGACGGCCAGCCCATGGTGGATAAAATTCTGGACACGGCCGGCCAAAAGGGCACGGGAAAGTGGACTGCGGTGAGCGCGCTTGATCTAGGGATGCCGGTGACGCTGATCGGCGAAGCGGTGTTTGCGCGTTGTCTGTCTGCGATCAAAGACGAGCGGACTGCCGCGTCGAAAGTTCTTAGCGGTCCCGAACACGATGCCAATCCGCATGACCGCAAAGAGTTCATTGAAGATGTACGCAGGGCTCTCTATTGCTCGAAGGTGATGTCCTACGCGCAAGGCTATATGCTGTTACGCGAGGCGGGGAAAGAGCAGGGCTGGAACCTGAACATGGGCGGCATTGCGCTGATGTGGCGGGGCGGCTGTATCATTCGAAGTCGTTTCCTGGGGATGATCAAAGAAGCTTACGATAAGAATCCGGGGCTCACCAACCTGCTGCTGGATGACTTTTTCAGCAAAGTGGTGAATGCCTATCAGCAGTCGTGGCGGCACGCGCTGATCCATGCGATTCGTTTCGGCGTGCCGACGCCTGCGTTCTCGACAGCGCTGGCCTTCTTTGACGGCTACCGCACGGAGAGACTGCCGGCGAACCTGCTTCAGGCGCAGCGAGACTTCTTCGGCGCGCACACGTATGAGCGGCTGGATCAACCGCGCGGCAAGTACTTTCACACCAATTGGACGGGACGCGGCGGCCGAGTGGCGGCAGGCTCCTACAATGCATGAGAGCGTCAATACCATGCCATCCGGCAGTAATGTTTTAGAAGTTCGCGAACTCTAAAGGACTGGAGAATACATGAATTACGGCCTAAATATCCGGCAGCAAGGCGCATTAGATTTTGCGTCGATCGGCGGGCTTGTCTATCGCTTAGATCCCGGCATCATCCCTTTTCGGAAGGCGACGCACTGCGAGATTCACGTCAGCGGGGGTGAGTATAACGTCGCCGCGAATCTCTCGGACTGCTTTAAGATGCAGACCGGCGTTGCTAGCGCGATGGTGGATTATCCGATTGGCGATCTGGTGGCTGAGCGGGTGCGGGCCATGGGCGTGAGGCCGTTCTACAAGCACTTCAAGCACGATGGCGTTTCCGGTCCGAATATTGCCACTGTGTATAGCGATCGGGGGCAGGGCGTGCGCGCGCCGGTGGTGTTTTACAACCGCTGCAATGAGGCGGCTGCGCGTTTGAAGCCGGGCGACTTCAATTGGAGCGCAATCTTTGAAGGAGGCATTCGCTGGTTTCATAGCGGTGGAATCTTTTCGGCGCTTTCCGCAACCACTTCGGAAGTGACCATCGAGGCCATGGAGGCGGCGAAAGCGGCCGGGGCGATTATTTCGTTCGACCTGAATTACCGCGCGAAACTCTGGAATGTGCTGGGCGGACATGATAAGGCCGTAGAAGTTATCCGGCGCATTGTGAAGAATGTCGACGTGCTGGTGGGCAACGAAGAAGACCTGCAGATGGGCTTGGGCATTCCGGGTCCGGAGGTGGCGGCTAAATCCAAATTGGATCCAAGCACTTTCTTCGGCATGATCGATCGCGTGGTGAAGGACCATCCACAGGTGAAGATTGTCGCCACGACTTTAAGAGAGGTGCATTCGACCAACCGGCACAGTTGGAGCGCAGTGGCCTGGATCAACGGTAAGACGTACCAAGCGCCAACGGCCGAACTGGACGTGATCGACCGGGTGGGCGGCGGTGATGGTTACGCGGCGGGGTTCATCTATGGCCTGTTGAGTGGGAGGCCGGAACAGGAGGCGGTGAACCTGGGCTGGGCGCACGGCGCACTACTGACTACCTTCCCGGGCGATACCACGATGGCCACTCTGGACCAAGTGGAATCGGTAGCGCAGGGCGGGTCGGCGCGCATTCAACGGTAGAGTCGCATTCAAAGGAGCTGTCACGTTGTGATCAATCGCCGCACGCCCGCGGAGATCGCCGGTGAATTCAAGAGGGCCGTTGGTTGAGCGTGCCCGCCGGTATTTCGTTCAACCCTCCGCAGTCTCAGGGCTAATATTGGCTCATGTCTGATGTCCCGCTTGCCTCTCTAGCTTCGCGCGATGTTCTTGCCCGCGCCCGGAAAATCAAGCTGTTTTTGATGGATGTGGACGGCACTCTTACCGATGGCGGCGTTTGCTTAATCTCCTCAACGGCCGCCGATGGTTCAGGTGGTGCAGCTGTCTCGGAGATGAAAGTTTTCAGCGCACAGGACGGCCAGGGTCTTTCACTCGCGCATACCATGGGCATCCAAACGGGTTTTATCACGGGACGCCGATCGCCTGCGGTCGCCAAGCGCGCCGAAGAACTGAAAGTCACCTTTATCTATCTGGGTCAAGCAAAGAAGATGACTGCCTTTGAGGAATGCATGGAGAAGGCCGGCGTCAGGGAAGAAGAAGTGGCTTACATGGGTGACGATTTGCCGGACATACCGTTGGCGCAACGCGCTGGGCTGGGAGTTTCCGTGGCGGACGGAGTAGAGGAATTGAAAGCCGTCTGCCACTATACGACGCGCCGCTTGGCCGGACGCGGCGCCGCGCGCGAAGTGATAGAGCTGATCTTAAAGGCGCAAGGACGCTGGGAAGAAGCTGTGCCGCTGGCTTTGGCCTAGCTTCCTTCTACTTAGTTAACGCAACCCTCTCCAACCTTTCAGGCGGCAGTAAAGAGGGCAAGATGTTCGCGCAGGAATTCGAACCGGTCGCGCCGGCCCTCCGCATTCAGCGCGTGATCGGAGTCGTAGAACTTCATCTGCTTTGGACCTGAGCTCATCGCGAAGTACTGCTTCGCGGCAGCTACGGTAACGTATTCGTCATGGGTGGCGTATTGGAAGAGTGCAGGCGCAGGGCCGAGATGAGTGGCATAGCTTGCGGGATCGGCCCAAGCATAAGTATTGAGATACTGCTCAATTTTGACGGCCGGCACTGATTTGCGAAATGCAACCATCTGTGGCGAATCGGCGGAGAGAACGAAGTCTCGTACAGATTGGGGACCGCCCATGAAAACAAGAGACGCCAAACGTTTGTCTATTGCATCCAGAATGGCGCCGGCGCCGGAGTCGAAACTGTGACCAACGTAGGCGATGCGCTTGGGATCTACATCGTGGCGGGACAAAAGCAGGTCTATACCGCGGCGAAGATCGATGACTTGTTGCGCCAGCACGTCAGGGCGTTGAGGGGGTCCCTTCAGAAAACGGACAATAGAGCACGCTTGTATGTTTGTTTTGTGGCAGATCGGTCGTACGTAGATCTTAAAGATCGAGCTTAGCTTCGGGTCGCCACACTTGCTGCTTTGGAACTCGAATGAATGCCTGGGCGACCGAGCCCGTAT
>JAABUQ010011320.1_pt1 | contig 11417 bp, 15 predicted proteins | sample 5560001 | NCBI WGS metagenome assembly JAABUQ01 (sample SAMN10711888, study PRJNA513371) | rock metagenome | isolation source: Antarctica rocks | place: Antarctica: Victoria Land, Finger Mt nord | collected 2015-12-18
GCGACGAACGCGAAACTGCGGCTGCTCAAGCTGGTGGCACGGCACTTCTTGCGCTGCGATTATTGTTACGAACAGGTGCGGTCTATCATCTGGTTCCGGAACGATGACCTGCGCTGCGATGCACAATCGGTCAGCGAGGTCTGCCGACTGGCGCTGATTGAGGACAACGCGGAACGGGATCGGCAGTGGGAGGCCGGGCGATGATGCGGCTTGCCGATCTTGACCTATCCACCCCCGATGCCATTCGCCACGTCATCGCCCGCTTGCACACGCTGGGCTGCACCACGGGCCTGCCGACGATCTTGCGGGATGGCGTGCTGACCGGGGTGTGCGGGCTTGTCGGCATCGCGGGACGCGACACCGCTTTTCCAGCCGCCAAGCTGTCGACCCTACGCAAGCCGACGATCCTGTTAGTCGGGGACGATGACGACGCCGCATCCGGTCCGTTGACCTGGCGCTGCGCCAAGCAGGCCGGACGCTGGGCGGGAGCCGTTCTGATTCACGGCGCTGGCCCAGAAGAGGCGCACTATCATGCGGCCATCCAAGCCGCGCAGATCACGGGGCGTATGCTGCTGGTTGAGACGAGCAGCCAGCACGCGATGGCCTGGGGACGGTTCCTGGCCCATCCCCGAACGCTGCTGATCCAAACGCGGGAGGGTGTGCAGCACCCCGTCCCGCGGGCGGCGGGAGGGCTGCATTGATCGCCCCCGACGCCCTGACAGTGCTGCACACGCCCTATCTGCGTCTGGCCAAGCGGCTGCGCCAGGACGGCGGCAGCGACGGCTACGACAAGGCAAAGACGCTGGATGCCTACACGGTGCCCGTCGCAGGTCTGGCCGGCATCCTTGCCCTGTTGCAACGGCTGCTGCACCGTCCCGCCTGCTGTGTGATCCGCGGCGAACTGCTGCATGGCGACCGCGCCAAGGGCATCCGCCGGTTGCTACACATGGACAAGCAGACGGGCGAGCTGCCGACGATGCGCGACGTGCCGCGGCAATGGTTGGCGCTGGACCTGGATGGCGTGCCGATGCCGGATGGGCTGGACCCGTGCGACCTGGCGGGCTGCGGCGCCGCGGCCCTGGCGGTGCTGCCTGACGCCTTCCATGGCGCCGCCTGCATCGTCCAGGCAACCGCCGGCCATGGCCGCAAGCCCGGGCTGCGGCTGCGCGTGTGGGTGTGGCTGTCCCGTCCGACCTCGGGGCCCGAGTTGAAGCGGTGGCTCAAGCCCTACCCGTGCGACCGTTCCGTGTTCGGCGCGGTGCAGCCGATCTACAGCGCGGCGCCGGTCCTGGCCCCAGGCGTGGCCGATCCCATGCCGGTCCGGCTGCTGGCACTGCCCGGCCGCTCCGTGGTGGACGTGCCATCGCCTGCGGCCCTGGCGCGGCCTCCCGCCGCCACGCCGGAGCGCAGCGCCGTCATCGCCACGGAAGCTCACGCCAGCCGCTACGTCCGGGCTGCGCTGGAGCGGGCCGCGTCCAACATCGCCACCGCCGGGGAGGGCAACCGGCATCCCCTGATCGTGGCGGAGACGTGCCGGCTGGCCCGGTTCGTGGCGCCGGGGCTGCTGTCCGCCAGCGTCATCACGGAGGTTGTGCAGCGGGCCGCCCGGCAGGCCGGGAAGGACGATGAAGGCGAGATAGACGCCGCCATTGCCTACGGGCTGGACAATCCCTGGACCGCCGGCCCGATGCCGGGGGAGGCCCGGCATGGCTGACGGCGACGTGGGCAAGAGCATCGTAACGGACGTGCTGGGCACCGCCAGCGAGGCCGCCGTTGCCGAGGTGGTGGCGCGGTTCAACGCGCTCTACCTGGTGGTGAACGAGGGCGGCAAGGCCGTGATCCTCCAGCCCGGCTACGACCCAATTCTGAAACGGCGCCGGTATGACCGGATGGCGCCCGCGGACCTTCGTATTCTTTACTTGAATGAGCTGGTTGAGGTCGGCATGGACGATAAGGGCAACGCCATCTTGAAAGGTGCGGCTGACGTGTGGCTGCGCCACCGGGACCGGCGCCAGTACATCGCGGGCGTGACTTTTGACCCGACCAACGCCGTCCAGCCGGGCGTGCTGAACCTCTGGCAAGGCTACGCCGTCAAGCCGGCCCCGGGCGACTGGTCCCTGATGCGCTCGCACATCGAGGCGGTGATCTGCGACGGCGACTTGGTGCGGTTCAATTACCTGATGGGCTGGATGGCTCGGATGCTCCAGCACCCCGCCGAACAGGGCGAAGTGGCCGTGGTAATGAAGGGTGGCGAGGGCACCGGCAAGGGCACGCTGGCGAAGTGCCTCAAGCACATCATCGGGCATCACGCCCTCGCCATCGCCAACGGCAAGCACCTGGTCGGCAGCTTCAACTCGCACCTGCGGGACGTGGTGTTCCTGTTCGCGGATGAAGCTTTCTTCGCAGGCGACCGGGCGCATGTGGGGGTGCTGAAAAGCATCATCACCGAGCCATACCTGACGGTCGAGGGCAAGTACGTCAACGCCGTCGAGGTGCCCAACTACCTGCACCTGATGATGGCCTCAAACGAGCTATGGGTAATCCCGGCTTCGCTGGACGCTCGGCGGTTCCTGGTGCTCGAAGTGAACGACACGGCGAAGAACAACCACGAGTACTTCGGCGCGATCTGGAAGCAGATGGAGGCCGGCGGCTACGCGGCCATGCTGCACGACCTGCTCGCCTATGACCTGTCCAGCTTCAACGTGCGCGCGGTCCCCACCACGGAAGGGCTGCAACGCCAGCGCAAGCTGAGCCTGCCGACGACCGAGGCGTGGTGGCTGGACTGCCTGGAGCGCGGCTACGTGTTGCGGTCCAAGTTGGGATTGGAAGCCGAGTTCGCCGTCTGGCACGACAAGGTGACGACGGAGATGCTGCACGCCTCCTACGTCGAGTTCGCCAAAGCCCACGGGGAGCGACGCATCCTAAGCCGGGAGTGGCTGGGCAGGTTCTTCACCAGCCTTGGCAACAAGGGCACATGCTGCCGAGACGGGATCGTGGGCGAACACCTGGCAGACGAAGCCAACCTGCATGGCGGCACCAGTCGCAAGGCGAAGGCGGTGCGGCAGGATCGGGCAACTGGATACAGCGTTGGCGACCTCGCAGCGGCACGGGGTGCCTTCTCCGATATGACTGGTCTGGCCATCATCTGGGACGATGGGGTGGACGATGCCGAGTAGCCGCATTGCACTGCCCTGCCAGAGTAATACCCTGGACGGCGCCGCTACTCTGTCCGGTTTTTGCGAAGCATTGCAATGCTTTAGTGAGCATCCAGGGTATGCGGGGTATTTTTGCAAAGACTTTTTGACGCGGGGCGAAGCCATCCGGCTGAGCAATTCCAAGACTTCTACTCTTACCCTGTATTCCCTGGATACCTTGGACAGAGGAAAGAAAACAAAGGGTTATGGGCTAGTCCCTGTCCAGGGTGTCCAGGGTAGCCATGATGGCCGGCGTCATACCCTGGCCGCCGACCTCGACCACGGCCATCCATGCGTCCGACGCATGGTGACATACAATCTCATGCCGTAGGGTCATGGGTCCTCCTCCCTCTCCCCGAGTCAGGGGCGCTTGCACCCCGTGATGTCTCACCAGCTATAGCCCCCAAAAGTTGGGTAACAGGTAACAACAGGAGCCTTTAGACGTGTCAAACCTCATCACGCAGGCTAATTTCGCCCGCCTGCACAAAGTATCTCGCAAAGCCGTAACCACCTGGAAGCAAAGAGGATATTTGGTGTTTTCCGGCCAGCTCGTGGACGTTGAAAAGTCTAACGCCAGTCTTGCGAACGTGGGCCGTGCATGGCCAGAAACCGTTACCAGGGTTGCCACTGGGGTTGCCAGTGTCCGCACGCCAGAGGTCCGCACCTCTGATACCCGGACGCCCTACGTGGCTCAGCCTTCGGGGCTGGTTTCAGAAGTGATCGCGAACATGACCGTGATAATTGACGGCTTTGCGATAGACGGCTCCGAACTGCTGCTGCGCCACCTGCCTCGCGAAACGGTCGCGCCGATCTTGGACGAGATGATAGCCCGCGCCCGCCGGGGGGGCAGCGGAGCTACTGTATGAGGACTTCATTGACCCGCCGGGCGGGCTTGAGTCTTGGGCATCTCACCCTTGGTTCTCGACGCCACTCATGTCCGAGGCAGATTGGGAAGAGTCGGCGGAGTTGGCTGCTGCGGGCGTCCAAGCTGGGGGAGCCGCGCCCGATGCCTGATCCGAACATGACCCAATTGCGCGCCCTGATGGACTTGGCGGAACGCGGTGGCCTGCCCCCTGACATCACCGCTTGGCTGCTGCCTGGCACCTATCGCTACACCGCAGCCGGTGAGGCCGGCGCCGCCGTGGGGCTGGACGTGGCTCTAGGACTAGGCAGGCCAGGCCGGCACGGCTGGTGGACCGTGGAGGCGCGAGAAAAACGGGATGTCTTCTTGTGCGAGTTCCGGCTGCGCGATTATGCCCATCTCAACAACGCGGAAGCTGCTCGGGAAATCGCCGCCCTGGCGCGCCGCAAGCTCTACTTCAGCAGCGATCCCCGACTGCTGGCAGCTCTAAAACTTGGGCTGTGTATCCCCGACGCAAAGCAGCTTCGGGCCATTTTCAGGAAATCTGCTGGCGTATGAGATTTCCATAGACCGATTTCCGCCAGGCCACCTTACCTTGAACTGTATCACGTCGCGGTGCCCCAATGCTGCTTATGGCCGACCTGCCTGTTCGCATTTTTGACGACCTCCGGATTGAAGCCGATCCCGGCGCGCAGCTCACGCCCGCGCAAGGGTTGGCGTTGGGCGAAGAAATAATCCGCCGCGCCGTGCGGAAGCAGGTGGCGGACAAGGTTGCGCTGCCGCCGGCCAAGCTGGCGAACCGCAACAGGCGAGGCGCCTGAGTTGGACACCGACGCCATCCTGCGTTGCCGCCCCGTCCGCCAGGACCGTGAAGCCGTCCGCGACGCCTTCGCCCGCGCCAGGCAGGAACGGGAGCGCAGCGCGGCGCGGCTCGGGACGCTGCTGGCGCAAAGGCAGCGGATCGTGCTGACGGGCAGCGCCGCCGACCTCGTGAACAACGCCATTGCGGTGCAGAGCGCGCGCGAAACGGCTGAGCTGCTCGACACAACGTTCGCGGCGCTTGCCGAGTGCGACCGCACCATTGCGGCGGGGGCATGATGGAACCCGCCACTACCCATTCCCGCGCCAGACGCCCCGTGGAAGACGGTCCCCGCCGGGCCGACCGGTCAGCAAAGTTCATCTCAATATGCGGCGTGTACCTCTTTGGCGGCGCGGGAAAGGGAAAGATGAACAGGCCCGGCATCGTCTCGTTTGGCAGCAGATGGGCAGGGACATGATGGCCCGTCTGCTGCGCCTGCTTGTCCCGCGCCGCCATCCGCCGGCCACCCCTGAGCCGGATGCGGCCATGATGGCAGCCCTAGCCTATGGCGAAGGCGTCAAGGCCGGAATGGCGACCGAACGCATCCGCTGCGCGACCATTCTCCGGGCAGCCATCGCTGAGCAGAACCGCCCGGCGGCCGAAATCCTAGCCTTTGAAACCGACACCCCCGCCCCTGCCGCCGTCCGCCTACTGATGGAGGTGGGCAACCTGGCCGAAGCGCAGCAGCGCACCGGACCGGCGGCGGCACACTACGCAGACGCCGCACGAACCATCGCAGAAAGGAAACCGAACCCATGAGCACACCCGCACATTACACGTCCCGCATCCCAGGCTGCGTTACTCCGGAACAAGCTGACCGGTTCATGACCGCCGCCGCCGCTAAGGTGCAAGGCTCACCCCCTGCCGCGCCAGGCCCTGCCGAAATCCTCCAGCAGCTTGCCCCCAATGCGGGCCGCGTGTCCGCCGCCGACACCCCGGAGGCCGTTGCGGAGTTTGTCACATCCGCCGGCACTAGGGCACGCAGCGTGGCCGCCGCTGTCCCTGGCGTTGCCCCCGCCGCCGGTCCCGACATGGAGACCCCGGAGAGCGTCGCTGCCTTCGTGCTGAGCGCGGGCCGCCGCGCGAGCCGCCCGGCGTAGGAGGCGCAGCAGTGCCCGAGTATCCTAGCCAGCGAATTGAGTACTACGCCCCTGACAACGTGGTCGGCGGCGGCACGCAATTGGTATCCGAGACCGGCACCCTGGCCGGCGGCCAGTCCCTTCCCCGCGGCGCGCTGATCGGGCGCATCGCTGCCACCGGGAAGGTCACGCTATCCGCCGCAGCCGCCACCGATGGCAGCCAGGTGCCATACGGCATTTTGTATGACGAATACGACGCGCTCGCAGCCGATCGGGCGTGCGGGTATCACATCAAGGGCGAGTTCAACGGGCACGCGCTCACGCTGGGCGCCGGTCACACGCTGGCCAGCGTGCGTGATGCCCTTCGTGCCGGCGGCATCTACCTCAAGCCCGTGGTGCCCGCGTGAAGTTGGACGAGGTTCTGGCGCTGCGCCCGCCCGAGGGGTCGGACAGCGCCACCGTCATCGCGGCGCTGCGCCATGCCGAGACCCGCCGGACCGAGCTGCTGGCTACTGCCGCCATGGCTGACCAGGTGCTGTCCGATGGGCTGTTGTCTGCTGACGACAAGGCGATGCAGCGGGCCGAGCAGGACGCCACCGTTGCCCGCCGCGCCGCAGAGCGCATTGACGCCCTCCTGCCCCGGCTGCGCCTTGACCTAGAGGCGGCACTGGCACGGGAGAAGATGGCCACGCTGCACGCCCACGCTGCGGAAGTCACCAACCTGATGGCGGACATGGCCCGTTGGCAGGCCGAGAAGCTGCCTGCCGCCGTGGCCGCAATCCGCGAAGGGCTGCGGCTGAACGATGCCTTATATGCCCGGCACAGCAGCCTCCCTGCCGCCGTCGAAGCTGCATACCGTGACTTGGCGGTGCGCGAATTGGGCCAGTTCACGCCGGACCTGACGGCAAAGGCCGTGCCGGACATGGCACGGCTGCCACGCAACCTGTTCCCCATCACTCTTGTCGGCTAGGAGCCGAGCCGAATGACAAAGCTGCGCGTCACCGTCGCCCCGGGCCAGTGCGTGGTCCTGGCCCCGCACCCCTCTGGCTTTCCGGGTCTGGGACCGTTGGTTCTTGGGGCCGGGGAAGTGCTGCTCACCGAGCCGGACGAGGCCGAGCGGCTGTTCCAGAATGGCCAAGTGCTAAGCCTGGACACGGGCAAGCCGATTGACCGCCGGCCCGCGCCGATGTCTGGCGGCGTCACCATCCAATATGGCAACGGTCCTATGCAGGACCCCAGCAGCTCTTTCAGGATTTGACCCGTGGCTGACCCCGTATCGCCGTCCAGATCGCTGCGGTGGACGGGTTCTCAGCCACCTTGACCAAGTTCCGGCGCGAGTTGACCACCACGTCCGGCGCGATCCGCGCTATGAAGATGGCTGACCTGCCCGCGCCCGACGCGAACTTTGAGCGCGCGGGCCAGCAGGTGCTGCGGTTTGAGCGCACGGCGACCCAGGCCGCGACGGCGCTGCGAGGGTTGCCAGGGCTGGGAACTCTGGGCGGCATCGGCAGCATAGCCGGCATCGCTGCGATGGCGCAGAACTTCGCGACCGGCAACATTTCCTTGCGCGCGACGGCGCAGATGGCCGGCACGACCGCTTCCGGCTTGAACGGTCTCCGCGGCGCTGCGGTGCTGACGGGCGTGTCTGCCAACACAGCCGATCAGGCTATGCTTGGCTTGAACCGGACGCTGGGCGAGGCCGCATTTGGCCGCAACATGCAGGCCGCGAACGTCATGCGGAACCTGGGCATAGACTTCGGCAGCGCCGCCACGGGCGCCCGCCGGGCGAGCGACGTGTTCCCCGAGGTCGTGCAGCAGGTGCAGCGCCTAGCGCAAACTGATCCCCGAGCCGCAGCCCGATTGCTGGACATCTTGGGGATGCCCGGCGACATCTTGCCGCTGGCGATGCGCGGTGCGGAGGGGATTGCCGAGTTGACGCGCCAGGCCGAACGGCTGCGTCCGGTGACGGATGCGAACCGCCAGGCCGCAGATAACTACACGCTGGCAATGGGGCGGCTGGAGTTGGGCGCAACGGGTTTGCGAGACAAGCTGGTAACAGACTTAGAGCCTGCCTTTACCTCCGTCATGGGCCGGATGACGGAACTGATCGGGCGCAACAAGGAGGCAGAAACATCCTTCGGGAGCCTCGCAAAGTCGGCGCTGGATGCCATCAGGCAGGCCGGCATTGAGTCTGGCGCGGCTGACCTTGCAGCCAAAACGGGGCTGACAGCATTCGCGCGACAGCATGTGCCGTGGATGGGCCGGGACTACCCGGATGAGGCGCCCAGCGAGGCCAGGTGGCGCAACTACAGCCGGGCGCCCCGTCGCCCCGAAGATGATCCCGACTGGCGGCAGGACGTGTACGACCAGCTACCAGGCTCCGGTCAATTCCTTTACCGGCACCTACAGGGATCACGGGGTAACTACAACGCGAACACGCCAACCGGCTTGTCCCGCTACTACAACCAAGCCACCCCCGGCGAGAACCTTCGGGCCGGTCTCAGTTCTGCCGGACCCGTTGGCCCGATCACCCCAGGCAGCACGGCGCTGCCGAACGCACCCGCTGACAAGGCCGCCTTCGTGCAGCGGTTCGGCGGAGCGGCGCAGATCATGGCGCAGCAGACCGGCACCGCGGCACCGTTCTGGCTTGGCCAATGGGCGCAGGAAAGCGGCTGGGGGCGGGCGATGGCCGGCAACAACCCCGGCAACATCAAGGCGGGCGGCAGTTGGACCGGCGCCACAGTTAGGCAGGCAGACGGGCTGCTCTATCGCGCCTATCCCACGATGGAAGAGGGCGCACGCGACCAAGCGGCGCTGGTCCGCAATAGCACGCGATACCGCGACGTGCTGAACCGCGGCAACGACATGGAAGGCGCGTCGCGCGCTCTGGGCAGCAGCGGCTACGCCGAGGACCCGAGCTATGGCGCGCACGTCCTGGCGCGCGTGCGGGCGCTGGGTCCAGTGCCGACTGTTCCATCACCCCCGCCACCCAGCCGCGGCCCCGAAACAAGGCCCGAAGAACCGGACCTCACCCGTGGCGGACGCCTGCCGAACAGCTCGGCGTCGACTGTTCCGACGCCCATCGCCAGCCCCGAAGGACCCGACCTGACCCGTGGCGGACGCCTGCCGAGCCTCGCCACGCCGGGAGCGCCGCGTCAGCCGGTCGTGTCCGATCAGAGCGGCAGCACGGTCCGCATTCACCTGTCAGCCGACAACCTGCCGCAGGGCATGAACATCAAGACCGGCGTCGAGGGCAACGGCGCCGAAATTGCGCGGCTGAACATCCGCCGGGCAATGCCGGGAGCGGGCAGTTGATCGCCACTGAATAGGAAGAACACGATGTCAGCCAGCACGTCACAGACCAAGCTCGCAGGCGCGGCGCCGGCCGGCCCTCTGCCCGCGACGACGTTCATACTCGTGGCCGATGGCACAGCGCCGCCCATTGGCTTCCTGAACCGGGCTACTGCCGCGCAGGTGGCGGAGTTGTTGGCCCCCCTGGTCGGCGCCATCCTGGCCGGCAACTCGACGCCAGCCGCGGCAACTGCCTTCACGACGGCCCTGTCGTCCAGCTCGGGCACGGTGGGCAACGCCGCTACTCTGACCATTACACCAACGGGCGCCGCCTGGCCGTCCAGCGTCGTCCTGACCCCCGCGGCAACCGGCCTCTCGGGCACCTTTGCGCCGACCACGCGCACCCCGAGCGGGACCGTGGCGACAACCTTCGCCTTCACACCCAGCGCCGCCGGGTCTGGGACCATCGGCGTGGTGGCAAACCCGTCCATGACGACGCCGGCAGGGCTGGCCTATCAGGCAACGGCAGCGGCCACTCCAACCCCCGCGCCGACACCTGCGCCCGCGCCGGCCTCAGACGGCACTCTCGCGGGCTTGCCGGCGAGCATCGTTGCAGGCCAGCCCCTTTCGGCGGTGACCTACACCCCGCCGCAGAGTGCGATTTACTTTGTGCTCTACAAGGTGGCCGGCGCCGTCGAGGAAGGCTTCCGCTGGGCAAGCGGCGTGATGCCCGGCAACCTTACCCTGCTGATCCCGCAGACTGCCGGGGCCTATACCGTGCGGGGTTACGATGCAGCGACCGCCGGCAACAAGGTTTATGAGAGCGCGCAGTTCAACGTGACGGCAGCACCGGGCGCGCTGCCTGCCACCCCGACGCAAACTGCGGACACCGGGGCGACCTCAAGCGGCGTCACCATGAGTTGGACCGCAACCGGCACCAGCTACCGCGTGTTGGCGCGTCCAGGTGTCGGCAGCGTCTATGGCAGCCTGGCGGACACGACGGTTTCGACCAACACCTTCACCTTCACCGGGCGCCCGGCCAGCTCGTCGCCGCGGGCCGTCGTCATCCCGCAGAACGCGAACGGCTACGGGACACCAAGCGGGCAATTCTTCTCGTCCACCACGGCATGAACATCCTGGCCGCCTTGGGCGCTCCGGCGGCGTGGGGGCTAGGGCGGCAACACTCCATTCCTAAACCGGACATTTCCTGCCGTGCCGCTGTGATGCAGTGATGCGACAACCGGTGGCGGCCCGCTTAGGTACCTCACGGGAGCGGGCCTACCCCTGGCGTCTGACCTCCGGGAGGTGGCGCCGGGACTACCCCCGCTCCTACGCATTCCTATGTAGGGGCGGGGCGCTACCCGAGCGACGGCACAAGCTCCAGCACCCAATCAGAAGGCGCCCCGCCCATGAACGTCCGGGAACGCCCGGCGATTAGGTGGAGCGGCGCCGGCTTGCCGCGGTAGTGGTTCCGCCCTGGTTCCGCAAGTTTCCCGGCCTAACCCCCCAGCCCGAGGCAGGACAGATAAAGCACTGATTTCATTAAAGATATCTGGAGCGGGCGAAGGGATTCGAACCCTCGACCCCAACCTTGGCAAGGTTGTGCTCTACCCCTGAGCTACGCCCGCGCGCCAGCGAGGGGCGGTATTAGAGCGGTCCGCCCCGCCGCGCAAGAGGGTTCCCGCGCCGTGCGCGCCGCACTTCGCCCGCCGCCGCCCGGCTTGCACAACTCGCCCACCCGTAACATCTATGGCCCGACAACGTACTACATGAGGCCGCCATGGACATGCTGATCGGGCAGAAGCCCCGTGCGCCCACCCCGCGCCCCGGCGCCCCCGCCCCCGCTGGAATCCCTGCAGGCGCGGCGCCATCCTCCGCCGACGCCATGATCGTGGACGGCACCCAGCAGACCTTCATGCAGGACGTGATCGAGGCGTCGCGCAGCGTCCCGGTCCTCGTGGACTTCTGGGCGACCTGGTGCGGCCCCTGCAAGCAGCTTACCCCCGCGCTGGAGAAGGTGACGCGCGCCGCCGGCGGCCGGGTCAAGCTTGTCAAGATAGACATAGACGCCAACCGCGCCCTCGTGCAGCAGCTCACGCAGATCGGCCTGCCGCTGCAATCCGTCCCCACCG
>JAABUQ010011321.1_pt1 | contig 11417 bp, 9 predicted proteins | sample 5560001 | NCBI WGS metagenome assembly JAABUQ01 (sample SAMN10711888, study PRJNA513371) | rock metagenome | isolation source: Antarctica rocks | place: Antarctica: Victoria Land, Finger Mt nord | collected 2015-12-18
TTTCGGCATTCGCGCCAGCCTCCATCCGGCTGACAGCTTGAATCAGAAATCCATGCCTATGGGAATCCCCCGATTCATACTCAGGTCATCCCGCTCTAGACCAGCTCGCCCGCATCCATCGCCGCCAGGAACGCCGCCGCCCTGGCGCGCAGGGCATCTCGGCGGTCCGGCATCATCTTCTCCCAGGTGCGTAGCGGCATCGCCATGCGGTTGTTGCCGGCGAACCGGCGTTCATGGCGCGCGATGAAATCCCAATACAGCGCGTTGAACGGACAAGCGCGCGGGCCGGTGGCCTCCTTCACGTCATAGTGGCAATGCCCGCAGTAGTCGCTCACGCGGTTGATGTAGGCCCCTGAGGCCGCGTACGGCTTGGAGCCCATGATGCCGCCATCGGCGAACAACGCCATGCCGCGCACGTTCGGCATCTCCACCCACTCATAAGCGTCGGCATAGACGACCAAGTACCACTCATCGACGTCGTCGGGATGCAGCCCGGCCAGCAACGCGAAGTTGCCGGTAATCATCAGGCGCTGGATGTGGTGGGCGTAGGCATGGTCGCGGGTCTGGCCGATCGCCTGCCCCATGCAGTGCATCCGCGTTTCGCCGGACCAATACAGCCAAGGCATCCGCCGCGTCGCCTCCAGCGCATTCAGCTGCCGGTACTCCGGCATCTTCAGCCAGTAGATGCCGCGCACGAACTCGCGCCAGCCGAGCACCTGGCGGATAAACCCCTCCACCGCGTTGAGCGGCGCCATGCCATCGCGATAGGCGGCCTCGGCGGCGCGGCACACCCTGGCCGGCGACAGCAGGCCGCAATTCAGCGAGGTCGAGATCAGCGCGTGGAACAGCGTCGCCGCTCCGGTCTGCATGGCGTCCTGCCAATCGCCGAACTGCGCCAGCCGGTGCCGCAGGAAGTCGTCCAGCGCCGCCTCGGCGGCGGCCGCGGTGACCGGCAGGGCAAAGCCGGCGACGTTGCCGAAATGCTCCGGGAACCGCGAGGCCGCCAGCGCCATCACCTCCTGCGTGACGGCGTCGGGCGGGAACCGCGGCACTTCCGGCAGGGTGACACCGCGCGGCAGGCGCCTGCGGTTTTCCGCATCGTAGTTCCAGCGCCCGCCCTCGGGACCCTCGCCGGCGTCGAGCAGCAAGGCGTGGCGGCGGCGCATGTCGCGGTAGAAGAATTCCATGCGCAACGACTGCCGGCCCGCCGCCCAGTCGCGGAACTCGCGGATGCTGCACAGGAAGCGGTCGTCGTCGCGGATGTCGACCGGGCAGCCGACGGCCTCGGGCCAGCCGCGCATGTCGTCCAGCACCCGCCACTCGCCCGGTTCCGTCACCACGACGCTGTCCGCCGCGTGCCGGGCGGCGGCGCGCACCACCTCGCCGCGGAAGCTCTGGGTGTTGCCGGGATCATCCAGCCGCACGTAGTCGACGCGTAGCCCGCGTGCCGCGAGCTCGGCGGCGAAATGGCGCATGGCCGACAGGATCAGCACGATCTTCTTGGGGTGGTGGCGCACGTAGGTGCACTCGGCCACGACCTCGACCAGCAGCACCACGTCGGCTGACCCGGCGTCGCGCAGCGCGGCGATGTCGTGCGTCAACTGGTCGCCCAGGATCACCCGCAATGCGGTCATCGGCTCAGCCCTTCGTGCGCACGGTGGAACGGCCGCCATCGACCGCGAACACTTGTCCGGTGATCCAGCCGGCATCGGCCGAGAGCAGGAAGGCCGCCAGCGCCGCAGAATCGTCCGCCTCGCCCAGGCGGGGAATGGGGTGCTGCGCGGCGATCGCCTTCGCCAGCGCCGCGTTCCCGGTCATCGGCGCGGCGATGCCGGAGCGGGTCAGGCTGGGAGCGATGGCGTTGACCCGCACCTGCGGCGCCAGCTCGGCCGCCAGCGAGACGGTCAACGCCTCGACCGCGCCCTTGGCCATGGCGATCACCGAGTGGTTGGCGAACCCGGCGCGCGCCGCCACGGTGCTGAACAGCACCACGCTGCCCTCTGCGGCGCGCAACGCTTCCTGCGCCGCCGCCACGGCCAGCGCCGCGCCCACGGCATTGAGGCGGAATGCTTCGAGATAGTCGGCCTCGGTGGCGCGGGGCAGCGGCTTCATGACGATCGAGCCGACGCAGTAGGCCAGCCCCGACACGCGCCCGCCGGCCGCCCGCACGGCGGCAGCCAGCCCGCCAGCGTCGAGCACGTCAGCCACGGCCGAACCGGCCCCCAACTCGCCCGCCAGCGCCGCCAACCGGATGGCGTCCCGGCCAACGAGGTGAAGGTCACGGCCAGCCGAGCGTAGCCGCCGGGCCAGGGCGCCGCCGATGCCGCCGGTGGCGCCGATTACGATCACCGGGTCGGTCATGCACGTTGCTCCGTCACTGGCGGCAGTTTTGGCGATGATTATAGAGGATGGCGGCATCCGGCATTGCCACAACCCCTGCCCGCGCAAGCTTGAGCGCGACAACGCCATCGCCTCCGTGCAATGCTCAAGACCGCGAGCGAGATGCCGCATAGCACTCGGGGGAAGCCAGTCGCCATGCGCCAGTTGCTGCTGCTGCGTCACGCCAAATCGTCGTGGGACGACGACGCGCTCGAAGATCAAGCTCGTCCGCTCAATCCGCGTGGCCGCCTCGCTGTGGCGGCGCTGCGTGAAGCAATGCGCAACCTGGGGCTGCTGCCCGACCTGGTGCTCGTGTCACCGGCCACCCGCACCCGGCAGACCCTGGCCGCGTTGGAACCCTGGGACGAGACGCCGTTGATCGACGAGATGGAGGTTCTTTATCTGGCCGAAGCGCCACGCCTGCTGGCCATCCTGCGGGCGGTGCCGGAGACGACGCGCAGCGTGATGCTGGTGGGCCACAACCCCGGCCTGCAGGAGTTGACGCTGCGGCTGATTGGCGCGGGCGCCGTCTCGCCCGCAGATGCCAACGTGCGACGGCTGGCGGCGAGCTTTCCGACCGCCGGCCTGGTGGAGTTCGCCTTTCCGGAGCCTTGGTCGAGCCTCGGCAACAGCGACACGCGGCTGCAACGCTTCCTCGATCCGCGCGAGTTGCCCGGCGCAGAGGCATCGCAGGCAGGGTTGGATTGAGCGAGGCCGGAAGCCTGCCAGAGGAAATCGCGCCGAAGTCCGACAAAGCGGAATCCGACAGCCCGGCCGAGGCAGCGTCATCGCCGCAGATCGCTCTCGAACTGCTGCTGCATCCCGATGACGCGGCGAGGCTGGCGCGCGTGCCAGAAATCGCGGCGCTTTCGGTCGGACGCCCGCGCAACACGGCGCTGGAGATCGTCTGGCACGACACGCCCGATGCGGCGTTGGCCAAAATGGGCCTGTCGCTCACCGAAACGCGGCTGGGCAGCCAGCGCCTGTGCCGCCTGGAAGCCGCGCAACGCTGGCCCGCGCTGCAGCCGGCCGTCGTGGCCGAGGCTGCGACTGTCGCCGGCCTGGCCGACGCGCTGCCCGCGCCGCTAGCCGCGATGGCGGCGCTGCAGGGCCAGCAACGCAGCTTCCGCCTGGCGTCCGATGCGCCGGTGGGCGGCATCGAGCTTTGGTCCGGCACGTTGCGCGCCGTCACCGCCGAGCATCCCGCGGCGCGGCTGCGGTTACACGGCACGCCGGACGCCGTGTTCGACCTGGCTTCCGCGCTGGCGAGGCCGCTGCGCCTCAGTGTCGGCGGCGCTTCGCTGGCGGCCGAGGCGCTGGCGCTGGGACGGCCCCACAGCAAGCCCAGGCCGCCCGCGCCACCGACGCTCGAACCCGGATTGTCGGTCAGCGAGGCGTTCGCCAGCGTGGTGGGGCGGCTCACCGCGATCCTGCTGCATCACGCGCCCGCCGCCATCGCCGCCGAAGCGCCGGAGCCGGTGCATCAGATGCGGGTGGCGTTGCGCCGCCTCCGCTCGGCGATGTCGCTGTTTGCCCGCGCCACCTGGTGCGCCGAACTCGATGTGGCCAGGGCGCAACTGAAGCCGGTGGCTGCGGCACTCGGCCCGGCGCGCGACTGGGACGTGTTCACGACCGGCACCGGGCGCGCGGTCGGCATCGCCTTCGCCGATGAGCGGGCGGTCACGCGGCTGCTGGCGGCAGCGGAACGGCAGCGGCTGGCCAGCTACCAAACCCTGCGCGAAACGCTCGACAGCGCCGGCTTCCGCATCCTGACCATCACCTTGGCACGGCTGGCCTTGGCCCGGCCCTGGGAACGGGTGCTGGACGGCGAGGCGATGGATGCCGACCGGGCCGAGATGCTGGCGATGGATTTGCGTCATTATGCCGAGCGGGCGCTGTCACGGCGGTTTCGCCATGTACGGACGGCGGGCGAGAACGCGGCGGCGCTGACCCTGGCCGACCTGCACGCGCTGCGCATCCAGTGCAAGCGGCTGCGCTACGCCGCCGAGTTCTTCGCCCCGCTGTTTCCGGGCAACAACACCAGGCGCTTCATCCGCCGCCTCAGCGCGTTGCAGGAACGGCTCGGGCACCTCAACGACGGCGCGGTGGCGAGCGCTCTCGTGGCGGCGCTGGGCAGCGCTGCCGGAGAGCGCTCGCTCGCGGCGGGCGTGGTGCGCGGCTTCGTGGCGGCGCAGACCGGAGACGTGCGCGCAGATGCCGAACGCAGCTGGCGCAAGTTCCAGGACAACAAGCCGTTCTGGTCCTAAGCCAAATGTGAACCGCTGCCATACGGCCGATATTCGTTACGGGGTTGCACAATTACCGGCCGTGCAGCAGCTTTATGCTGCATATCAGGAGAGTTACCTGGCCTTGCACCGAAATCGCCGCCTGTTTCGCGGAACCAAACGAAGCCGCCACGACCGCGGTAGCCTGAGCCGCACCCTGGCATTCGGTGTTACCGGAGCTTTAATCTGCAGCACATTGATTTTGTTATCTTTACCGTCACAATTATTTGGCAGGGTGCCGCGGCTCGCAGGCAGTTTGGCGGCTGACTCGCCGTTGGTCGCAGTGGTCGACGGGCAGACGCTGCGGCTGCGCGAGAATGTTATCAGGCTGCAAGGACTGGTGGCGCCCGGCCGAGGGCTGGCTTGCCACGATGCTGGTGGCGCAGTCTATGACTGCGGAATGGCGGCTGCGGCGGCGTTGGCGAGCATCGTGCGCGACCACGCGGTTATCTGCAGGCTCGACGGGCGCGACAGCGTCGGTTTCGCCCAAGGCCGTTGCGACGCTGCCGGCGTGGATGTGAACCGCGCCCTGGTCGCAGCCGGCTGGGCCAGGGCTGATCCGGCCGGTATCGGCAGCGCCCAGGTTTCGTACGCGCCACAAGAAAGCCGGGCACGCGCCGAACATCGCGGCGTATGGCGCGACGGCGGCAACGCCTCCTTCTAATTTGCTGCGGCTGCGAAGGTTGCGCCATAGCTGCGCCCGCCTTAATTCTGCCATGGATTGTTAGGCTCCAACAGCGGCAGTGCCGCCTGGCATAGGACACTTGCATGAGCGGCACGGCGCCTACCGGCTCGCCCACCTCCAGCATGACCATCACGCTGGACGGCACCAACCGCTCCGCGACATTGCCGTTGATCCCCGGCAGCATTGGCCCCTCGGTGGCCGACATCCGCAAGCTCTACGGCGACCTCGGCGTGTTCACCTTCGATCCCGGCTATGGCGGCACCGCCGCTTGCGAGAGCAAGATCACCTACATCGACGGCGACGCCGGCGTGCTGCTGCACCGCGGCTACCCGATCGAGCAGCTGGCCGAGCAGTCGACGTTCCTGGAAGTGGCGCACCTGCTGCTCAACGGCGACTTGCCGAATCTTGCCGAGAAGCAGGAGTTCGAATATGGCGTGATGCGTCACACCATGCTGCACGAGCAGCTGCGGGCGTTCTACAACGGCTTCCGGCGTGACGCGCACCCGATGGCGGTGATGTGCGGCGTGGTCGGCGCGATGAGCGCGTTCTACCACGACAGCCTGCATATCGACGATCCCGACCATCGCCGCATCAGCGCTTTCCGCCTGATTGCAAAACTGCCGACCATTGCCGCCTGGGCCTACAAATACGCCATCGGGCAGCCATTCATGTACCCGCGCAACGACCTCGGGTATGCAGAGAACTTCCTGTACATGATTAACGCGGTTCCGGCTGAGCCGTATCACGTCAACCCGATCCTGGCGCGCGCCCTGGACCGCATCCTCATCCTGCACGCCGACCACGAGCAAAACGCCAGTACCAGCACCGTGCGCCTCGCCGGCTCCACCGGGGCCAACCCGTTCGCCTGCATCGCCGCCGGCATCGCCAGCCTGTGGGGGCCGGCGCACGGCGGCGCCAACGAGGCGGTGCTGAAGATGCTTGGCGAGATCGGGCATGTGGAAGACATTCCCGACTTCATCGCCAAGGTGAAGGACAAGAACAGCAACGTCCGGCTGATGGGTTTCGGCCACCGGGTCTACAAGAACTTCGATCCGCGCGCCAAGATCATGGAGCGTACCTGCCGCGAGGTACTGGGCGAGCTTGGCATCAAGGACGACCCGTTGCTCGACTTGGCCATGGAGCTGGAACGGATCGCGCTTAACGACGAATACTTCGTCAGCCGCAAGCTATATCCGAATGTCGACTTCTATTCGGGCATCATCCTGAAGGCGATGGGATTTCCCACCAGCATGTTCACCGTGTTGTTCGCCGTTGCCCGCACGGTGGGTTGGATCAGCCAGTGGAAAGAGATGATCGAGGATCCGGCGCAACGCATCGGACGCCCGCGCCAACTCTACACAGGCGCGCCGCAGCGCGATTTCATACCAATCTCCGAGCGTAACTAAAGCGCACCGGCCGCGCATCGCAGAGTTTGAACTTCCTCGGCATGGCATAAGGCATCATACGGCTATGGCTGGCTACCGATCGCTCCGAGCCACATCGGGGCGATCGGTGCAGATGCCATCCACGCCCAGATCGCGCAGGCGCCGCATCGCCTCAAGGCTGTTGACTGTCCACGGAACCACCAGCAAGCCAAGGTCGTGCGCGCGCTCGACCATGCCGGGGTCCAGCCCCTCGTGGTCCGGGCCCCAGCGCCCGCCGTCGCCGCCGGCCGCCCGCGCCACCTCGGCCGGGCCCGGCCCGGCCCTTGCGGTCAGCCAGGTCAGCGGCACTTGTGGCCAAAGGTCGCGCATGTGGTCCAGGCCACGCCAGTCGAAGGAGCGCACCGCCAAACGATCGAGCATCCCGCAGCTGCGTGCCGCGGCCACCACCGCATCCGCCAGCACGGCTGGGTTCGGCGTCAAGCCCGGCGGGGACAGGCCGGTTTTCAGCTCGACATCCACCAGCGCTCGCCCGCCCCGCGCCAGCTGCAGCACCTCGGTAAGGTGCGGAATATGCGCGCCGTCGCACGCCAGCTGCGCCGGAAACGCCGTCGCCGTAACGCCACCCGGCCGCGCCCGGCCGACATCGAATGCCGCGAGTTGCGCGGTATCGAGGCTTATGACGGCAGGCCCCGGCTGCGGCAGCCACTCGCCCGTGGCGTCGCGCGTGAGATCCGGGTTGAGGCAGGGGTCGTGCGTCACTACCACCACGCCGTCGCGCGTCATCGCGACGTCGAGTTCGATCGCATCGACATCGAGCGCCAGCGCCCCGGCAAACCCGGCCAGCGTGTTCTCCGGCCACAACCCGCGCGCGCCGCGATGACCCTCAATCAGGAACGGCGGACGGCTTGCCATGCTCATGCCCGAGAGCGTATCGCCTCCAGGATGACTGAGCGAATCCTCGGCGTTCTCGGCGGCATGGGTCCGTTGGCGAGCGCTCACTTCATGCTGCGCCTCACCCAGCTGACCCACGCCGAGCAGGACCAGGACCACGTCCCGGCGGTGCTCTGGTCCGACCCCCGGCTGCCGGACCGGGCGCCCGCCCTGCTCGGCGAACCCGGCGCCGCCGACCCCTACCCGGGCCTGCTGCGTGGCGTTCTGGCGTTGCGTCAGGCGGGATGCGGCGCCATCGCGATCCCATGCAACACCGCGCACGGCTGGGCCGACGCGCTCGCCGCGGCATCGGGCCTGCCGGTGCTGCATATCGTCGACGCCGCCGCAGCCGACCTGCGGCGCGCGGTCCAGCCGGGCGCGGTGGTCGGCGTGATAAGCACCGCCGCCACCTTGGCGCTGCGTTACTACCAGGACCGGCTGCAGCCGCTGGGCTGGCGCTGCATCGCGCCCGACGCCGCCGAGATGGACGGGGTGGTGATGCCAGCGATTGCCGCGGTGAAGGCCGGCCGCGTTGCCGAGACCTTCGCGCCGGTGATGCGGATCGTGCGTTCGTTGCAGGCCCGCGGCGCCGAGGCGGTGGTGCTCGGCTGCACCGAACTGCCGCTCAGCCTGGCTGCCGGCCCGGATGGCCCAGACGGCTTGCGCACGCCGGGTGTGGCGATCATCGACACCATCGACGCGCTGGTGCGGGCGTCGATCGTTTGGGCGCGCGGAGAGGCTGCCCTGGCCGTGGCAGCCTGAGCGCGGTTATTTGGAGGGCGCGGGGGTCTTCATCATGGCGCCGGTCATGGGAATGAAGAACACTCCGACGTCGCGCCGCGAGTGGACCTTGCCCGTCGCATCCTTGGTGTAGACGTAGAGTACTTGGCCGCGCTTGAACGGCTGGCCGATGGGGATCAGCATCCGCCCGCCCGGCTTCAGCTGCTTGAACAGCTCGGGCGGCGCATATTGCGCGGCGCAGGTCACGACGATGATGTCGAAGCCTCCTTCGACCTCCGGCCAGCCGAAGTAGCCGTCGCCAACCCGCCCGCGCACGTTGTCGTAGCCGAGCGGCGCCCAGATCTTGTCGACCGCATGACCGATCGGCTCGATGATCTCGATCGAGTAGGCACGGCTGACGATCCGCGACAGCAGCGCGCTCTGGAAGCCGCTGCCGGTGCCGATCTCCAGCGTGGTGTCGCCCGGCTGGGGCTTGCACACCTGGGTCATGTAGGCCTGCCCGAGATAGTCCGACAGCACCGAGCCGTAGCCGAGCGGCCACGGCTTCGGGTTGATCTCGTAGGCCTCGCCGGGCGTGGCGCGATGTTCTTCGTAGAGGTAGTGGAAATACTCGCGCGGCACCGTCTCGAACCCCTGCATGACCAGCGGGTCGGCGTGGCCGAGGTGGCTTTTGAGATAGCTCTCGATCAGCTTGAGCGCTGCCGGCTTGCGCGCCTGGACCACCGCGAACTGTTCCTCGGTCATGCTGACGTGACGACCGGACTGCGCCATTGCCGCCTCGTACGCCTGCCGCGTCCAGGCGCCAGGGGCCGCGTAGGCGCGCCGCGTCAGGATCGCCGGAGCGGCCAGCGCCAGGCCGGCGCCACCGGCCAGCAACGCGCGCCGCGTCAGGTTGCCCGATTGGCCTGCGCCGGATTGGCCTGCGCCTGATTGTCGTGACAAGGGATGCTCTTTCGCAAACGAGGGAAACACGGGATGGCGACAAGATACAGCATGAGAGCGCAAAGCAGAACAGCCCGGTTGCCAAGTTGCAGCACAATCAGGTTGGCCAGTGGCGTGGCGACCACGGAAAATGCGCCATTCAGTCCCCAGGCCCAGGGCAGGAACCCCGCACCCGCCGCCCGCGTGGCAGCTCCAAGGCCGAGCGGGAACGGCAGGCCGAGTGCCAGCGACACCGGGGCTATGGCCAGCAACACCAATCCGGCGCGCACCGGCCATGGCCAAGTCAGGCTCGCCAGCATCGCCGGCTGCAGCCCCAGCAGCGCCAGGGCGCACCAGGCCACCACCACGACCGCCACCAGCAGCAGCCCGCGCCGTGGCCGCGCGGCAAACCTGGACGAGGCCATGGCGCCCACGCCCGAACAGATGAGCATGGCCGTGAGCACCAGGCCGAACGCGCTGGTGCGGTCGTTCAGGTAGAAGCTCGCGCGCTCGATCGCGAAAATCTCGATGAATAGGAAGCCCAGCCCGAGCGCCGCGAAGTAGACCACCGCGCGACCCCGCCCAAAGGCTCCGGCGTGCAGCCGTGCGCCGCCCACCAGCGGCACCGCCAGCACCACCAGCGCGATCACGACTGCCTGCGCCAGCACCGCCAGGTTGACCAGCGGCGCGATCTCCGCCTGCGGCAGCAGTTCCAGGCGGCGCAGCACGGTGCCGAGATGGTTGAGCCGCAGCAGCGCGTAGAACGCCGGGCGGTCGAACGTCATCGGCGACAGGTCGAACGTCTTGCCGGATTCCACCGCCTGTCCGGCCAGCACGCGGCCAGCCTCGTCGGCGATGGCGTCGTGCGCGCCGGCACCCGACGTCACCTCGCCTTCGCTGAACGATACCGCCGGCAAGTCGTTGTAGATGTTTGCGCGGGCGGCAGCCACGTCGATGCCGGGATAGTAGGACACGTCGAAGCTGCGCTGATCGCAGAACGCTCGGGCGGCGGCGATGCGCGCGGCATCGAACGGCCGCGTGGCGGCGAGGATGCGGACGTTCCAGGCGGACCGGTAGACGATGACGTTGGCCGCCGGGTCGGCCACGCCGGCCTGCAGCAGCGCCGCCCGCACCGTTGCCAGCATACGCAGCGCATAGGCCGGGAACTCGCGGATCGACACTGGCACCGAGAGGATGCCGCCCGGCGCCAGCGCGCGCAGGTCGGCGGCCAGCCCCTCGGCGGTGAAGGCGCTGGTGTTGGCTTCGGCGGAATCGAGGAAGTCAGCCGAGAGATCGACCAGGTCGAACGGCCCCAGGCTGCGGGCGAGCGCCAGCGGACCCGCTTCATGCAGAACCACCGAAGAGTCCACCGGCATCGCCGGCGCCGCGCCGAGACCTTCGCCGATGGCGCGCCGCAGCACCGGCTCAGGTTCCGCGGCGTCAATCCGCGCCGCGCCGAGCGCCCGCGCCTCGGCGATGCGGAACCCGCCGGACGCCCCGGCCAACAGCACGCGCGGATGCGGCAGCAGGGTGTACGGCAAGGCCGCGAGCGTGGCGGCGGCATAGTTCGCCTCCAGGCCGGACGGCTTGGGCAGCGCCGCGATGCGGGTGCCGTCGCGGTACAGGCCGTAGGTCTGCGGCGGTCCCGGCAGGTGCAGCATCCCGGCGTCATTGGACACGTCGGTGTCCAGGCGCTCGGTGAAGTCGTCGAGCAGGGCATATAGCCCGCGTGGCGAGCGGATTTCGGCCAAAGTGCGGTGCTGCGGGACGTGCAGCGGCGCGTAGATAGCCTTGAAATCGTTGTAGGCGGCGGGATCGTCGAGCAGCAGCAACGCCTCGCCGCCCACCAACGCCAGCGCCGCCGCCGCAACCGCCAGCACGCGCCGGTGCGGCCCCATCGCCGCCGCCAGCGCCAACGGCACCAGCAGGCAGGCGGCAAGGCGGAACGGATGCACCAGCGTCATCAACGCCAATACCAGCAGCGCTCCGGCTCCGGCCCCGGTCAGGTCGAAGCCGTAGACGCGGCCCAGGCGATCCGCGTTGAGCACGAAGCTGAGGCTGACGAACACGCCGGCCAGAAAGAAGAACGGC
>JAABUQ010011322.1_pt1 | contig 11416 bp, 11 predicted proteins | sample 5560001 | NCBI WGS metagenome assembly JAABUQ01 (sample SAMN10711888, study PRJNA513371) | rock metagenome | isolation source: Antarctica rocks | place: Antarctica: Victoria Land, Finger Mt nord | collected 2015-12-18
TCCACCCGACGCTCAGACCGCAACCATGATGCCACATGATCCCGACGCCGGCCGGACGCCGCGAGCCTTGCTTCTAGCGCGCGGGACCACTTGCGGCGGGCGCCCCGAGCGTAGGGTAGGCCCCCTCCTGCGCGGCGGCGAGCTCGCGCAGGCGACGGCGCACGCGCTTGCGCTTGTCCGCCAGCTCCGCTTCCAGGCGGCCGAGCTCGTCGGCGCGTCGGCGCACGAGCTGAAGCTGACGCTCGAGATGGCCCAGAGCCTCGTGGAGAAGCATCTCGCGCCGAGCGGGTTCGACGTCGTCACGGCTGAGCTCGTTGCGCAGGGCGGCGCGCGCCTCTTCGGCCTCGAGCAGCGTCTTGAGTTCCTCCAGCGACACTCCGAGCAGGTCGCGCAGGCGCATGATCTCGCGCAGGCGCTCGACGTCGGCGGGAACGTAGAGGCGGTGTGCACCCGACGGGCGCGCCGCAGCCTCGGGCAGCAACCCGATCTCCGCGTAGTAGCGGATCGTGCGGGGCGTGGTCCCGACCATGCGCGCCACGTCGCCAATACGCAGGCTGTGCTCGATCTCGCCCGCCGGTGGCTCAGGCGGGTTGGGCAACGCGATCCTCCGCGAACGTCGACTCGATCCCCGAGGCCGCGGACTCTTCTTCGGGCCGCTGCGTCTCGGAGCGGGGGCGCAGCAGGCACACGCCCGCGCCCACCAGCGAGGTGGCCGCCAGGACCCACAGCGCGGCGTGCATGTTGGAGATGAACGGCGCGAGCTTCTGGTCGGACAGGCCCTTGGCCAAGCCCGAGAAGATGGCAAACAGCGTCGGCTTGGGGACGGCGGCGGTGACGATCGCCAGCACGAAGGCGATGGACAGGACAGCCCCGGTGTTCTGCAACAGGGTTCGCGCGCCGGCGGCAATACCGCGCCGCCGGGCCGGCACGGTGCCCATCATCGCCGCGGTGTTGGGGCTGTTGAACATGCCCGACCCGATGCCCACGAGCGTCAGCCACAGCGCGCTCTGCCCGAAGGGCGAGTGCACCTGCAGGGTGGTCATGAGCGCCAGTCCGGCGCCGCTTACGAGCATGCCCACGGCCGCGAGCTCCCGAGAGCCGTGTCGGTCGGCGTAGTAGCCGGCCAGGGGCGAGGCGACCAGCATCCCGGCCGCCAGCGGAATGAGTTTGATGCCGGCGGTGATGGGGTCGTCACCCTGGGCGCCCTGGAAGTAGAAGACGAACAGGAACATGAGGGCAAAGCGCGCCAGCCCGTTGATGAACGCGGCGGCGCTGGCCGCCGCAAACAGGCGGTTGGCGAAGATCCCGAGGTCGAGCATCGGTGCGCGCACCCGGCTCTCGATCACCACCCACAGCGGCAGCAGCAGTCCCGCGGCCACCAGACCGACGATGACGACCGGGTCGCTCCAGCCGCTGAGTCCGCCGCGCGATACGCCCAGGACCAGCCCGGTCAGGCCGACGACAAAGGCGGCGGTGCCCCCGAGATCAAAGCCGCGCACGGTGTCAGGCTTGGCCAGCTCGCGCAGGATCAGACCACCCCACAGCGCCCCGGCCAGCCCGAAGGGAACGTTGAACCAGAACACCCAATGCCAGGAGACGGCGACCAGCACGCCGCCAAGCACGGGTCCGAGCACGAGCCCCACGGCGGCGACCATGGTGTTGGCCCCCATGGCCAGCCCGAGCTGGCGGTGGGGAAACGCGTCGGTGACCAGGGCGGGGGCGTTGGCGAACAGAAACGAGGCGCCGACGCCCTGCAGGATCCGCCACAGGATGAGCACCGTGCCGTCGGGGGAGAACCCCGCGCCCAGCGAGGCCAGGGCAAAGACCACGAAGCCGCCGATGTAGGCCCGTTTGCGTCCGAACAGATCCGACAGCCGCCCCGCGCTCAGGACGAGGACGGTCGAGGCGATCATGTAGGCAAGAATCACCCACACCAGCGCCAGAAGGCTGGTGTGCAGGCTGCGCTCGAGATCGGGCAGGGCGATGATCAGAGTCCCCGAGTTGGTCGCGGCCAGCAACATGCCCAAGCTGGTGCACGAAAGGGCCCACCATTTGTAGTTCCGATGGTCGGCGGCCACTCCGGGACGGCGGCGCTGCGCTGCGGGCCCAACTGTGTTCACGAGACTCCTAATCGTGTTCACGAGACTCCTATCGCTTACCGGGACCTTACGTACACGTTAGGTTAGCAAACACGTTGGGGTGCAGCCCACGGACGCTCGGCGCGACCCGCCGGGGTGTCCAGCTCAGCTCATGCGCCCGTCGACCACGGCCAGGCAGGCCTCACACGGCGGCCAGGGCGGGTCCCACGGGTAGCCGCTGACGTCCCGCCCGCAGAGCGCCAGGTCCGGCCGCTCGGAGGTGACGATGTGACAGATCTCCTCCCAGCCCTCGGCGGTTCGGCCCGGGAGAGCTCCTGGCGCGATGCTGATCGGTGGCTGGGCGATGGTCATGAGCATCGGCGACGTCGAGGTGGGGTCTGGGTCGAGGCCAGGTGCTGCCGTCCTGTCCTGCACATACCCGCCGGGCACCGCCCGCAAAGCCCCGGCCGTGTGTCCGGGCCGCGGGGCCGCTGCGCTACCGTCGGCTTGAGATGTTCGGTCGGGACGTGGGCATTGTGGCAGTGGGAGCGGCCTGCGTCGCCGTGGCCGCGTGCTCGAGCGCGGCTCGCCCGGTCAGGCCGGCTCACCCGAGCGTCCGCGGCCCGGCGACGCGCGCGACTTCGGTGGCGGACCCGGCGCGGCGTGCGGCGCGCGCCCGCGCCCTGGCCGCCTGCCGAACCCGCCCGCCCGCCGAGCGGGAGATCACCACGCGCCGCTGGCTGTCAGGAACCATCGTGACCGAGTACTACCCGGTGCCCGAGCGCTGGTTCTCGGGACGACGGGTGAGTGCCCCGGGGCTGCCCGGACGCCACCGCGTCGATTGGCTGTACTCCGCCCAGGGGCTCTCGATGGAGGGCGACGGCATCGACCTGGCGAACCGGCCTGCGCACATCGCCGATTTGGGCAACTCGGGCTGGGTCAGCAGGTCCGGTGGCCATACCGTCCCGCCCCGCTGCGGGGTGGGCTGGAGCGGCGGGGCGCCGTTCTGGCGCGACGGGGGTTGGCGCAACGCTCAGGGGGCGGTCACCTACCCGCTGGCCCACGGAGGGTGGGCAAATGGACCCGGTCGCCGTGTGGGCGCCTACGGCGGCGCCACCTTCGCCTCCGGTCACTCGCTCAGCCTGACCCCCTACCGTTCGGTGGCCGTCGATCCCCGGCTCATTGCGCGCGGAAGTCATATCTACATTCCCGCGTACCGGCCGATCAACGGCGGCTGGTTCGTGGCCCAGGACACGGGTGGGGCGATAATCGGTCGTCATATCGACGTGTACCGCCCTCCCACGCGCACCCCGTTCGGCAGCGGTCGGCTTCTGACGTCCGCCCGTGTGCTCGTGGTTCCCCCCGGCTCCTGAAGGCCGCCGTGGCAGCGCGGAACCGGGCGCCTGTTACAAACAAAGGCAAGGGCGTGGGCTTTAGTCCCCGTCCTGCGAGCGGAGGCCAGCGGGGAAAGGAAGTCATGAGCGACACCAAGATCGTGAAGTCCGAACAGGAGTGGCGAGAGGACCTCACGCCTGAGCAGTACGAGATCCTGCGCCGGGCCGGTACCGAGCCGCCCTTCACCGGGCAGTACGTCTACAACAAGGACGCGGGGGCCTACCGATGCGCGGCCTGCTCCGCCGAGCTGTTTCGATCCGACACCAAGTTCGAGTCGGGTACCGGATGGCCGAGCTTCACCGAGCCCGCCGTGGCCGAGGCGGTGGAGCTGCGCTCGGACAACAGCCTGTTCACGCGGCGCACCGAGGTGATCTGTCGTACCTGCGGGGGCCATCTCGGTCACGTCTTCGACGACGGTCCAGCCCCCACCGGGCAGCGCTACTGCATCAACTCCGGCGCGCTGGCCTTCGTGCCCGGCGAGCACGCCGGCTAGCAGGCGTCCGGCCGCCCGCGCGACCGCTCCGCCGCCGGGGGCGAAGTCGCGCGAGCGCCCCCGCCGCGGGGCGAGGTCGCGCGTCGGCGGCGGTTGCGCGTGGGCAACGGCCGTTATTTGCAGGGACCTCGACAGATGTCCAAACGTAGGGCTCTCCATCTGGCCAAGCTGTCCCTACCGACCGTGTTCCCCGATGGCTTACATCTGCACCCGACATCCGGGACGTTCTGATGCCGCCCTCACGGCTTTGAGCGCTGCCCAATGAAAACGGCGAATCGGAGGCACCTTGCTTACTCCTTATCCGCAATGGCTCAGCGCCGGGGACAACGCCTGGCAGCTGACGGCGGCCACCCTGGTCGGGCTGATGAGCATCCCGGGACTGGTGGTCCTCTACGGCGGCGTGATGCAGAAGCGCTGGTCGGTGAACAGCATGATGATGTGCTTCGTGGCCTTTGCCGTGGTGCTCATCGCCTGGGTGCTGTGGTCGTTCAAGATGGCCTTCGGCCAGCCCATCGGCAGCGGGACGGGCTTCTTCTCCACCTTCGTCGGTCATCCCGGCAGCGTGCTGGGACACGTGGATGAGCTCGGGTCGGGCCAGCATCCCCCTGCTCAACGCGGGCATGCCCACCTTCCGCTTCCCGGAGTCCTCGCTGGTCTACTTCCAGTTCGTGTTCGCGGGGATCACGCCCCTGCTCATGCTGGGCTCGGTGCTGGGCCGGATCAACTTCAAGGCCTGGATTCCGTTTGTCCTGCTGTGGACGACGGTGGTCTACACGGTCAACGCGTTCCTCATCTGGGGCGGGGGCTGGCTCTCTCACAAGGGTGCCATCGACTACTCCGGTGGCTACGTCATCCATCTCGCCGCCGGAGTGTCAGGCTTCGTCGCTGCTGCGGTCATAGGTCCCCGCCTACAGCGCGATCGCGAGGTCGACGCACCCAACAACCTGCTCATGGTCGCGGCCGGAGCCGGGCTGCTGTGGTTGGGCTGGAACGGATTCAACGGTGGGGATCCCTACTTTGCCGGCGCTGACGCATCGGCGGCGGTGCTCAACACGAACCTGTGCACGGCCGTTGCTCTGCTCGTCTGGATCGGCTGGGACTACATGTTCAAGGACAAGCCGTCGCTGCTCGGCAGCGTCAACGGCATGATCACCGGCCTGGTGGCCATCACGCCGGCGGCCGGGTTCGTCAACGGCTACGGCGCGCTCATCATCGGGGTGGTCGCCTCCAGCATCGTGTGGATGGCGATCCGGTTTCTCAGCCGCGCGCCGATCTTCCGGCGGGTCGACGACACCCTGGGTGTGGTGTATACGCACGGCGTCGCGGGCCTGACCGGTGGCCTCATGACCGGTGTCATGGCCGACCCGAAGATGGTCGAGTACATCGGTGTGTCGCCGTTCTCCGGCGCCGTGCACGGGACCTTCCACCTGCTGCAGTGGCAGGCGATCGCCGCCGTCTGGATCATCTTGTTCAGCGGGATCATGACCTTCGTGCTGCTCAAGCTCGTCGCCCTGTTCGTGCCCCTGCGCCTCTCCCAGGCGGAAATGGAGGAAGGCGACCACGCGATCCACGGCAACGAGGTCTACCCCTCCGACGTGCCCACGCTGGGCGGGCCGCACTGGCGTCCCACCGCGCCGGTGCCCGCCGCGGGTGCGGTCGCACCCGGAGTGGCCACCGCGTCGGGTCCGATCGAGTAGAGGCGCCCACCGGGTGGGGGAGGGCGTGGCCTGCGAAGGGTCGCGCCCTCCCGCCGGCGCTCTCGCTGCGCTGGGCACCGGTTCCCTCGCACCAAGAGGCTCGGCCCTCTCCTTTGTGGCGGCGTCCGCGCCCATGCCGCGGATCCCGCACAGGCCGGTCAGCTGGGCGAGGGCGAGCGGATGCTCACGTGGCGGTCCGCCACGTGGCGCAGTATCCGTTGCATGGCGGCGCTCGCCGGCGTTCTGTTGGCGGCCGTCGGGGCGGCGGCCAGGACCCGACGATGCAGGCCGGCCGTGGCCAGGGACCGCACGGCGATGTCCTCGCGCACGTTGGTGAGCGCCAGGGCGGGAATCAGGGCCACGCCCACCCCGGCGGCCACGAGGCCCTGAACGGTCTGGTAGTCGTCGCTGTAGAACGCCGTCCGCGGCTCGAACCCGGCGGCGTGACACGAGCGCACCACGTGTTGGGCACACTGGCTGCCCTGAGAGGTCTGCACCCACGCCTCCTCCGATAGGTCGTTTAGGCGCAGACGGGGCCGGGTGGCGAGCGGATGATCGCCGGGTAGCGCGACGAACATCGGATCCTCGAAGAGCTCCAGGCTCTCCAGCTCACCGGGCCAGGTCGGGTCGTTCCCACCGAAGTCGAACAAAAGGGCCAGGTCAAGCTCGGCTGCGGCCAGGCGCGTCACAAGCTCGTCAGGCTCAGCCTCGATCAGGCTGAGCTGCACCTCCGGATGCTGTGCGCGGAATATGCCGATGGCCAGCGGCATGAGCGTCGCGCCCGCGCTGGGGAACGACGCCATGCGTAGCTGCCCTCCCCGCAGCCCGGCCATCGCGGCCAGCTCGACCTCGGCCGCCGCCACGCCGGCCAGAATTCCCTGAGCATGGCCGACCAGGACCTGGCCGGCAGGCGTCAGGCGCACTCCACGCGGCAGTCGCTCGACCAGGCGACACGAGCACTCGCGCTCGAGCGCGGCAATCTGCTGGGAGACCGCCGACTGGGTGTAGGCCAGTGCCAGGGCCGCGCTCGAGAACGAGCCGTGCTCCGCCACGACGCTGAGGACCCGCAGACGAGGCAGGGAAAGCATCAGTAAAGCTTACCGAAGACATCACAAGCCTGACTTGTGGTAATGGCTTCGGGCGGGCATCATCAGATCAAGAACCCAACCGCAGAGGTGAACCATGAGCGTAAGAACGATTATTTCCTACGACGGCACCGCGAACGACCGTGACGCGCTGGCCCTTGGTCGCGCGCTGGGCGACCGGGGAGCGTCGCTGGTGCTGGCCTACGTGCGCCACACCGCCGAGACCGGCGATGCTCGTGAGCTCCTGGCCCAAGATGACGCCGCGCGCCTGCTCGAGGACGGCGCTCGCTGGCTGAACGCCCCTGACACGCCCCGCCACGTCGTGCTCAGCGGCTCCACCGCGCAGGGGTTGCGCGACCTCGCCGAGCGCGAGGGCGCCGAGATCGTCGTCTTCGGCTCCGACGCGCACACCGCGCCCGGTCACGTCGCCGCCGGCACATCGGCGCAGCGACTGCTGCACGGTGCACCGGTGGCCGTGGCCATCGCTCCCGCCCGCCTGCGCGATCGTGAGGTCCTGAACCTCGAGCGCGTCGCCATCGTCGGGGGCGATTCGGACCCGGTGGCGCGCGACACGGCTCAGGCGCTTGCGGACGTTGGCGCCGAGAACCTGGCCACTCCTGCCGCAGACCCCCTCGATCTGCTCGTGCTCGGCTCGCGTCCGGGAACGGTCGACGGGACCGTCGGGCTCAGTGCGGCCAGCGACTATCTGCTCGAGACGGCCCGCTCGCCTGTTCTCGTGCTGCGCCGCGGCGTCCCCATCACGTTCGACCGGATGCTCGCTGCGACGTCCTGACGCGTACTGCGTGCCCCGTTGAACCAGAGGCGCTCCGCGATGCGGGGCGCCTCGTGCGCGTTGGCGCGAAGCGGTGGCGCCTGGGGCAGGGGCGAGCTTCAGTGGCCGGCGGCGGCGCCCAGCCCGATCGGACAGCTGACCCCGGTCCCGCCGAGCCCGCAGTAACCGCCGGGATTCTTGGCCAGATACTGCTGGTGGTAGCCCTCGGCGTAGTAGAAGGAGCCGGCCTGCGCGATCTCGGTGGCGATGGCCCCATGGCCGGCGCCGGCCAGCGACTGCTGGTAGGCCTCTCGCGAGGCGAGCGCGACGTCGCCCTGGCTCTGGTCCGACCACAGGATCGCCGAGCGATACTGGGTGCCCACGTCGTTGCCCTGGCGCATCGCCTGGGTCGGGTCGTGGCCCTCCCAGAAGAGCTTGAGCATGGCCTGAAGGCTGGTCTGGACGGTGTCGAACGCCACGAGTACGGCCTCGGTGTGCCCGGTTCGTCCACTGCACACCTCTTCGTAGGTGGGGTTGGGGGTAAAGCCGCCGGCGTAGCCCACCGCGGTGCTGTACACGCCCGCAGCCTCCCAGAACACCCGCTCAGCGCCCCAGAAGCACCCCATGCCCACGATCAGCTGCTCGGTGGTGGCCGGGAAGGGAGGCCGAAGCGGCGTGCCCAGCACCGCGTGGCGCTCGGGCACCGAGAGCGGATCGGAGCGGCCGGCCAGGGCGTCACCGGGATCGACCATCTTGGTCTTACTGGAAAAGAAGAGCATCCTTCGAGGCTAGTGCATCGCGCACCTGTCTCTAGACGGCGGCGGCGGCGCGGGCGCGACGGGTCGCCTTGGTCCGCTCACCGCGCGCGAGCACGGTCTTGCGCAGGCGCACGGCGCGCGGCGTGACCTCCACGCACTCGTCCTCGCGCAGGAACTCGAGCGCCTGGTCGAGTGACAGGTCGCGGTGGGGAACCAGGCGCACCAGCACCTCGGCGGTGGAGGAACGAATGTTGTTGAGGTGCTTCTCCTTGCACGCGTTGACGTCGAGGTCGTCTGAGCGCGCGTTCTCGCCCACGATCATGCCCTCGTAGACCTCCTCGCCGGGGCCCACGAAGAGCGTGCCGCGCTCCTGAAGGTTCATCAGGGCAAATTGCGCGGTGCCCCCGCGGCGATCGGCGACCAGGGCCCCGGTCGGGCGCGTGCGCAGCTCGCCGGCCCAGGGCTCCCAGCGGTCGAAGACGTGATGGATCAGCCCGGTTCCGCGCGTTTCGGTCAGGAACTCGGTGCGGAAACCGATCAGCGCTCGCGCCGGCACCAGGTACTCCATGCGCACCCAACCGGTGCCGTGGTTGACCATCTGCTCCAGGCGACCCTTCCTCAGCGCCAACAGCTGGGTGACCACGCCCACGTAGTCCTCGGGTACGTCGATGGCCAGCCGCTCCACCGGCTCGTGGGTGTGGCCGTCGATCAGACGCGTCACCACCTGAGGTTGGCCGACGGTGAGCTCGAATCCCTCCCGGCGCATGATCTCCACCAGCACGGCCAGCTGCAGCTCACCGCGTCCCTGCACCTCCCAGGCGTCCGGGCGTTCGGTATCGCGCACGCGCAGAGAAACGTTGCCCACCAGCTCCTGATCGAGGCGGGCGCGGACCTGGCGTGCCGTGAGCTTGCTTCCGTCCCGCCCCGAGAGCGGTGAGGTGTTGATGCCGACGGTGACCGACAGCGACGGTTCGTCGACCGTGATCACCGGCAGGGGCCGTGGGTCTGCCGGGTCGGCGAGCGTCTCGCCGATGGTCACCTCGGCCAGCCCGGCCAACGCGATTATCTCACCGGCGCCGGCCTCGGTGGCGTCCACCCGGTCGAGGGCCTCGGTGACGTAGAGCTCGCCGACCTGGGCGCGCTGGATCGTCCCGTCCGCGCGGCACCAGGCGATCGGCTGACCGCGGCGGATCTGGCCGTGGCGCACGCGGCACAGGGCCAGGCGACCCACGTAGGGCGAGGCGTCAAGGTTGGTCACCAGGGCCTGTAACGGGTGCTCGGGGTCGTGCATGGGAGGAGGTATGCGCTCGATGAGCAGGTCGAGCAGGGGGGCGAGGTCGGTGCCCTCATGGTCATTGGTCAGCGATGCGCGGCCGGCGCGCGCATTGCAGTAGACGATCGGGAACTCGATCTGCTCCTCGTCGGCATCGAGGTCCAGGAAGAGCTCATAGACCTCGTCGATGATCTCGGCGATGCGCGCGTCAGGCCGGTCGACCTTGTTCACCACGAGGATCACCGGCAGCCGGGACTCGAGCGCCTTGCGCAACACGAAGCGCGTCTGGGGCAGCGGGCCCTCACTCGCGTCGACCAGCAGCAGCACGCCGTCGACCATGGTCAGCCCGCGCTCGACCTCGCCACCGAAGTCGGCGTGGCCGGGGGTGTCGATGATGTTCAGCTTCACGCCGCCGTGGCGCAGTGATGTGTTCTTGGCCAGGATGGTGATGCCCTTCTCGCGCTCCAGGTCCATCGAATCCATGACCCGCTCGGACACGTCCTGGTTGGCCCGGAAGGCGCCGGATTGCCACAGCATGGCGTCCACCAGCGTGGTCTTGCCATGGTCGACGTGGGCCACGATGGCCACGTTGCGTATGTCGGGGCGGGGAACGAGCATCCCGCGCAGGCTAGTGGTACCGACGCCGGGCGCCCGAACTCCGGGTATCGCGCATCCGGCTTGATCCCCGCTGGTGTGGGAAATCAGTCTGGTCGTGCGCGCCGTCGCCCATGTCGATTCTCTTGACGGTTCCCGCGCTCTGGCAGCGCTGATGTGGGCGACTAGCACGACCCTGCGTATCGTCGCCGCCGCGGTCGATCTGTTTGGGCGCACCAACCACAACGGCAATCGGCGCGGCGTGCTGACGGCAGCTCGAGCGCGAGCTGCGCCGCCGCGAGGGCGCGGCGCGCTAGGCAGATTCGTCGGCTCGGCCGACGGTGACCGCTTCGCGCGGCCGGCTCCCGGGTAAGGGCTGCGAGCGCGCAGCTCGTGCGCATAGGACATCACCAAGGAGGCTCAGAACGATGGAGAGCGACGATCTGGCGGCGCGCGAGGAGGCGAAGGCAGCCGCCGAGGCGGCGGGCATCGGCGGCGAGACCGGAGGGCCCGACTACGGGGATCCGGCCGAGCGCGCCGTGCGTGAGGCCGGCGGCGGCGAGGCCGAAGGCTTTGAGGAGGCCGAAGGGGCGCTCATCGACCACGCCTCGCACGGCGATCTGGGCCATGGCCCGCGCCTGGATGCCTTCGCTGCGGAGCGGGAGTCCGACCTTTCCGGGGCGGCCTACGCAGACGCCGATGAGGTCCAGTCCAGCGAGCGACATGGCATGCGCGAGGACGATGCCCGACGCCGTCCCGACGAGCTTCCCGACGCACCTGCCGGCCGCGAGCCCGAGCAGAGCCAGGACGCCTCCGAGTGAACCAGCGGTCGGTCGCAAAGGGCGCCGAGGTCTTCGGCGCCATCCGGGTGCTGACTACTGGCGCAGCTCGGGGAGCACGTGCTCGCCGTAGGTGCGGATCGACCCGAGCGGGTCGGCCTGGCCGATCAGTTGACAGCAGACCACTGACGCCCCCAGCTCCGCAATCTCGCGCAGTCGCTCGACGTGGCGCTCGGGGTCGGATTCGACCAGGAAGCCGTCGTGAGCGAACTGCTCGTCGCTCATCGCCGCGTCAGCGCGCGCCTGCATGTCCTGGGGGTCGTGGATGTCGTCCCGGTAGAGCTCAGACAACTGCGTGGGCTTCCAGCGCCGCGCGCCGGCGATCGCGGCCTCCTGGGTCGGGGCCCAGGCGAAGCCGGTGTGGGCGATGATCTCTCCGCGCTCGTGTCCGCCGTCGCGGCGCCCGCGCTCGTAGGCCTCGATCACCTCTGG
>JAABUQ010011323.1_pt1 | contig 11415 bp, 10 predicted proteins | sample 5560001 | NCBI WGS metagenome assembly JAABUQ01 (sample SAMN10711888, study PRJNA513371) | rock metagenome | isolation source: Antarctica rocks | place: Antarctica: Victoria Land, Finger Mt nord | collected 2015-12-18
GTGCGTGCGGAGCCTGTGAGGTGAGCCAGATAGTAAGCTTTTCTGTTCCCTTGTGGTAGTCAGCAACACAGCCACATGTTTCAATAGGTGCGGGGTGAATACGCGGGATATACATATCCTGTTTGATGACGACGCCACTGGCTTCGGCTTGCACAAAGGCTTCGTCGGTCCCTGAACGATCACCCGTTTCCCAGTGATAAATCTGGTTCGTGGGTTGCTTGTCTTTTTTGTCGGGACGCAGTAACGGCGCACCTGTATCAAGAGCTTTTTTGGGGTCTATAACAACTTTTAACGGTTCGTAATCAACATCAACGGCGGCAACACCATCTGCGGCGGCATAGCGACTGGTAGCGACGACGAAAGCGACTTCTTGCATCTGAAAATGCACACGGTCAAGGGCTAAGACTGCCTCCATGTCAGCAGAAAGCGTGGGCATCCAGGCAAGACCAGCAGCATCCAGGTCTTTGCCCGTGATGACAGCGACCACTCCTGGTACCTTCATCGCTTCGCTGATATCAACATTCTTGATAAGCGCATGAGCATAGGGACTTCGTACAATATCACCATATAACATACCTGGCAACTGCACATCGTCCACGTAGTTGCCCTGACCACGAATGAAACGTGCATCTTCTTTGCGCTTATATGGCTCACCTAAGCCATGTTTGTTGTGTACTTCTGTTGACATTACTCGCCTCCCTCTGCGCCACTCGTCGCAAGCTCTGCCGAGCCTTGCATTTTCTCAGCCGCATACTGTACAGCTTTGATGATGTTTAAGTATCCGGTACATCGGCAGAGATTGCCGGAGATGCCGACGCGAATTTCATGTTCACTCGGATGAGGATTGCGGTTCAAGAGCGCGATGCTTGCCATCATCATGCCAGGAGTGCAGTAGCCACATTGTAGCGCATGCTCTTCATGAAAGCCTTCCTGTATGGGATGGAGTGTGTCGTTTTGTTCCAGTCCCTCAACTGTCATGATTTCGCGCCCATCTGCCTGCACCGCGAACATGGTACATGATTTGGTAGCCTTGCCATTGACAAGAATAGTACAGGCACCACAAGCGGATGTATCACACCCAATATGCGTACCTGTAAGGCGCAATCCATCGCGTATCCAATGTACCAGGAGTGTACGAGAGTCCACAACATCATCATATTGCGTACCGTTAATGGTGACGTGAATCGTATGCTTGCTCATCTTATTCCCCTCCTGTGGCGCGGGCGAGTGCTTTTCGTAATGCACGAACACATAACGTGTGGACCATCGCACGTTTATATTCTGCGGGACCACGAGAGTCGCTTGTTGGCTGTGATGCAGCTGCAACAAGCTCTGCGGCTTTGGAGATAGTGGCATCATCAAGCGGCTTGCCAAGTAAAAACTGTTCAGCCTCACGTGCCTTGATCGGATGTGACCCGACGTTTGTCAAGCCAATACCAGCAGAAGCGACACCAATGCCTGCCTCCATTGCCATACGTCCATGTTCGTCCAGCGAGACATGATCACTCGTATCAAATGTCAGGTAGACAGCAACACCAACGACAGCATAATCGCCTACTTTGCGCTTGAGCTTGACATACGCACCGCCACTCTGCTCAGCAGGAGCAGGAATACGAATTTCTGTGAGGATTTCATTTGGCTTCAATGTCGTTTCAAAAGCTGAGTCCGTAAAAAACTCTTCAATAGGAATCACGCGTTTGCCCTGCGGTCCCTCAGCAACGGCACTCGCGCCCAGCGCTATCATTGTTGCAGGATGATCGTTCGCCGGGTCGGCATGTACGATGTTGCCGCCGACAGTAGCCCAGTTACGCACCACAGGATCAGCTATACTATTAGAAGTATCAAGCAGAATGGGATAGCGATGACGAATAAGAGATGACTCGTCTAACTCCGCTTCACGCGTGAGTGCTCCTATATGCAGTGTCCCATCTGTTTCCTGGATATATTCCAGGTCTTGAATGCGATTGATATCAATCAGCACTGATGGGCTAGCGAGACGGAACCGCAAAACGGGGATGAGACTATGACCGCCAGCGAGGATTTTGGCTTCGTCGCCGTGTTGTTCCAGGAGCGCAACAGCTTCTGGCACGCTGTTCGCAACTACATAGTCGAAGGAACCAGGTATCAAATTACACCTCCAACAGTTCTGACGCGCAATCTCTGCGCTTCATCAAAGTAGACGCCAAGCTATTCTATAAGACGACCAACGCTCAGGCTGCTCGAATGAATAGCATACTGATAGGGAGGAATGCGTATGCAGTAGAGTGTGCAGACTCTACCTCATCTAAGTATAACTTCTATTGGTACAAAATATTACCTACGAAAGGAGGTAATTTGTAACCTGCAAAAGGAGGAACGAATTGAGAGACAAGGGGCTTGTCCCTGTCAAGCTGCCTGCCTACAACCACTCTTGCTTTACCGCAACCATGACCGCCTCGGTACGATTTTTCACACCTAGACGATGCAAGATTTCTTGTACATATCCCTTAACCGTGTTCTCGCTCAAATAGAGTTGCAGACCTATTTCACGACTGGATAGCCCTTGCGCGACGAGTCGAAGGATCACAAGTTGTTGGGCACTCAATGCCTCGGGTGTGGGTTCCGCCTTCACAGACGATGTACGGCGTAATTGCGCCAGCACAGCAACGGCAGCTTTGGGGTCGATGGCGGCTTCTCCGCGTGCAACAGCACGAATAGAGCGTTTGAGGTCAAAGCGTTCAACGTCTTTGATGATAAACCCCCTCGCGCCTGCCTGGATACATTGTGCAACCACATGTTCTTCAGTAAAGGTTGTGAGCATAATCACCCCGGTCTCAGGAAAACGCTCACTAATGGTGCGACATACCTCAACACCACTCGCATCGGGAAGACGCACATCGAGCAAAACCACGTCAGGATGTACACGTTCGATCATTTCTAGTGCCTGCTTTGCGTTTGCAGCACCGCCAACAATATCAAAATCTGGCTCTGTCACCAGCATAGCTTTGAGTCCTTCACGAACCATTTCATGATCGTCAATGATCAATAAGCGTGTCATAGTGGTAGCACCACCTTTACGATGAGTCCACCTTCTTCACCATTGAGTAGAGTAAACTGTCCTTCAAGCTCCTCTGTACGATGATGCATCCCTTTAAGGCCGAGATGCAGAGGATTGTTCTGGTAGCTTTGCAGTACTTGTTCAGAAAGTCCGACCCCATTGTCTTGCACAACCAGCACAGCCTGTTCGTGTGTCACCCGAATAGTCACAATCACAATCGTCGCGTGCGCGTGGCGCCGAGCATTTGAAAGGGCTTCTTGCGCAATGGTAAGCAACACGTTTTCAATATGTACGGTTGGGGAAGTCGCCCATTCAGCAACCACAAGGTCTGCCTCTATTGCTGAGGATTCGCGCAGGTCACGAATTAAAGCATAGAGCATTTTCACCAGCCCATCTTCGGGAAGCTCGGCAGAAGATAGGGCAAAGATGGCATCCCGTACCTGCGCGGTCCCCAGTGAGGCAAGTTGTTTGATTGTTTGCAGTGGAGAAATCAATGAAGGATCGACGTTGATATGTTCTTTGATCCAATCAGCTTTCAGCCCGATTGTAAAAAGTGTTTGCTGTACACGGTCATGCAATTCCTGCGCGATACGGCTACGTTCGTCCGCTAGCATTTGCCGTTTTTGTGCCTCGGTCAACTCGTGATACAGTTGCTGCAAATTGGTGGCATTCCGACTCAACTCTTCATTGCGTCGCTCAAGTTCCGCAGTACGGTCGCGCACCTCACGTTCAAGCTGTGTCGCGTGTTCTTCCAGAGCGCGACGCTCACGAGCAACAAGCTGTACATTGTGAATGGCTACCGCTGCTTGTGCACTCAATGACTCGATAAGCTCAAAATGACGTGCGCTGAAGCGACCAGGGCGCGTGTCTCCTATCAGAAAGGCTCCTAGAGTTGTCTCTTCACGAGTACGCAAATGCACACCTAAAAAACTGCGTACAGGAATATGTCCACCAGGAACGCCTACATAGCGTTTATCTGCCAACACGTCATCAACGATAATTGACGACCCTTCCCAGAAAATAGGTTGCAGCAAGCCAATACCTTCAACAGGTCCCAGACGCCGGAAGTGTGCCGCAATACGCTCGTTTGCTCCTGAGATAGCCGCGAGGTTAAAGCTGACCTTGTTCGCTACTATATTCTCATTGTTTCCGACTATTTCTGGTATGAGAAAAAACGCTGCATATTGGGCGGAAGTGACCTTGCGGGCCGCATCGGTAATCATCTGCAATAGGCACTGCAAATCGAACTCGGACGTAAGAGCCACCGCAATCCGGTTCAGTTGTGCCAATTCTTCAGCTTGCTGGCTTGCAATGAGTTGTGCGCAACTCTCGTCAGAGATGTGATTCATACGATGAACACTCCATCGTGTAGCAACGCGATTACGACGGAACAAGTATACCATATAGCACATCTATTTTTACAAGTCTAATTATTGGCTACACAACCTGCGGTAAGCGCTCCTGTGCCGCTGCTACTGCTTCTACTGGATACTCATAGTCCTGCAATTTGCCAGCAAAGTAGTTATCGTATGCAGCCATATCCAGGAAACCATGTCCACAGAGATTGAAGAGAATCACACGTTCGCGCCCCTCTTCTTTTGCTCTCAGTGCTTCGTCTATCGTTGCACGAACAGCATGACCGGCTTCGGGTGCTGGCACAATACCTTCACTACGCGCGAACAGCACTGAAGCCTCAAAGACCGGATTCTGATAATAGGCTTTGGCCTCAATAGTTCCCTCGCTGTGCAATTGCGATACAAGTGGCGACATGCCGTGATAACGCAAGCCACCGGAGTGAATAGCTGGTGGCATGAAATCATGACCGAGCGTATGCATTTTCATCAAGGGGGTCAGAGGCATCTCGTCCTCGCTCAAAACATATTTGGTGTGGATGTTGTCAGGCATGATTTACTCCTCTTGTAGTGCAAATACATTTCAGCAAAGGGGAAAATATATATGCAACGGCATGATATCCATAAAGTATTGTCAAGCTCTTTGAAATTTTGAGTCTCCGTCCATTAGGGGAAACGGGTCGAAACGCAGGGAGACCGCAAGGGTCTCCCCTACATTTCACCATCGTCCCACTCTGTAGGGGAGACCCTTGCGGTCTCCCTGCTTTCCCCGGGGAAGGATGGAGACCTGAAATTTTGAAATAAAGAAGCTAAATGCCGTGTCGTAGTCAAAACCAGAAGATAAGAGTAAAATATGAAAACATAGACCATTTCGCTTTGGTGTGATTGCTCAAAATCTGGACTCAAAGAACGAGTAGGTAGCTAAGGATATATCAGTGTTTGAAAACATCATAGAGGAATGTGCACCAGTTGTAGCTCACCTCGCTGAGAAGTAGTGTGTTATAGCAATTATGTAGGAGTATTTATTTTGAATGAGTTACAGTCAACCGTTTCCCAAGGAGAGATAACAAGCAACTCCTTTCCAGGTTCTCGCACTTCAGTAACACTTGAGAGCATCCTAGATATGCGTATACCAGATGATGTGGCTCTTTCACCCGATGGAACACACGTCGCTTTTGTCGTATGGGAAAGAGTCCCTGACGAACCAAAACGGCGTGGACGTATCTGGATAGCTAATACATCTAGTGGCGAAGCACGCCCAATCACTCAGGGGAAGCGGGAAGAAACATGTCCTCGCTGGTCCCCAGACGGTACGCAACTCGCCTTTCTTTCAAGGTCAGAGGACGAAAAAGAGAAGCCACAACTTCATCTTATGTCGTCAGACGGTAGTGATGCTAGGCTGCTCTGCAAAATGCCAAACGGAGCGAGTGACCTCTCCTGGGCACCAGATGGTAGCCGTATTGCTTTTCTCTCCCTTGAAGGTGAAGAGCCAAAGAGCAATCCCAAAGTCATTGGCCCTGGTCGTCATCGTCGCCTCTGGACGATTCGCCCTGGTCACGCTATTCCTGAACCAGTGACAACCGATGGCATAAGCATATGGGAATATATTTGGTCACCTGATAGCAAGTATCTTGCCCTCTATTACGCTCCAGGTCCAGATGACACAGATTGGTATCGCGGTCAGATTGGCGTAGTTGAGGCAGGAGGGGGAGCGGTACGCCAGGTAACAAACCTGATATGGCAAGCGAGAGCACTTGCGTGGTCGCCTGATAGCACACATATCACCTATGTCTCTGGACGGTGGAGCGATCCAGGGCGTGGCAGCGGTGATATCTTCGCCGTTTCACTGCAAAGCGGTCAAACTCGCAATCTAACCCCTAACGTTGATTTCAGCCCGACCTGGTCCTGCTGGCTTCCCGATGGTCGTCATATACTCTATGCCGCCTGTAAGAACGTGACTCATCACATTGGTCTGATTGATAGCAGTAGCGGTACCATCACCCTGCTCGATGAAGACTTTGTTATGCAGGAGGACCAGCCCTATCTCTCGACAACCCCAGATCGTCGTAGCTTTGCAACTATCCACTCAGGTCCTCAACAACCACCTGATGTCTGGTATGGGAAACTCACCTATGAAGAGGATACAGCAAAAGGGATACAGCGGCATCGTCTCTCGCGCTTAAACGCTCTCACAGAAGAAACGGTGGTTCTCTCACCAAGTCAGCAAATACACTACGAAAGTGTTGACGGTTGGCGAATCGATGGCCTCTTTACTCCACCGCTCATGCGTAAAAACAATGCGCCGCCACCACTCTATGTAGATGTACATGGCGGACCATCGGGGGCTGAGTGTGATTCTTGGGATGGTATTACACAATTCCTGGCCTCGACAGGCTATGCAGTGTTCAAACCGAATATGCGTGGAAGTTGGGGACATGGCACGGCCTTTGCTGATGCTGTGCTTGGCGATATGGGTGGTAAGGATTTTCAAGACATTCTGAACGGCGTCGATTACTTAGTCAAAGAAGGGCTGATAGACGGTAATCGTGTCAGTATCGGAGGTTGGAGCAATGGAGGCTACCTGACAGCATGGGCGGTAACACAGACCAAGCGTTTCAAAGCTGCCATGATGGGAGCGGGCATCTCGGATTGGCATAACATGCATGGTCAGACCAATATCGCAGATGCCGATATTTTGCTACTCGCTGCTGATCCATTAGAGAAGCCTGATGTGTATAGACAGCATTCTCCCATTACTTATGCGAGTCAAGTAACGACACCCACGCTTATTCTACATGGGGAGAACGATCCAGCCGTACCTGTTGCTCAAGCATATGCCTTTTATCGTGCGTTACGTGAACGTGGCGTTCCTGTAGAACTCGTCGTTTATCCTGGCGAGGGACACGGCCTAAGTGAACGAGCACATCAACGCGATTACCTCGAACGTCTTGTGCGCTGGCTCGAACGCTATTTATAGTAGTTGGCATACGTCGCAACTATCTACACAGTGAGCGTTCATCACCATTGAGAGCAGAAGAAGAGGACGATTCACGTTCTTGCGTGTCCTGAGTTACGCAAGAACGTGAATCGTCCTCTTTTTTGTTCAAATTCTTGACATTTAAAATATTTCAATCTAAACTATTATCATTAAGGCACACATCTTCCTGTTCTCTATAGCTGTCCTAACTTGTTCCATATCGCAAGGAGCGTGTCAACTGTTTTCAAAAACGTATTTTTAAAAAAGGCTCTAAAAATAGAGTCTTCTATCACGGAATTCACAGCATGAAAAACCACCCTTACAGTTTTCACTGTAAGGGTGGTTTTTCACAGACCTAGTGCTTCTTTAATACGCTCAACATCCTCTCGACTGTAGTAGAGCTTTCGCATATCGTCGGGGAATCTTCGGGGCTGAATGTCGAGACGAGCAATCATAGTGCGTACTTTGCTCACCGTAACATTTAGAGATTCTGCAATCTCATCTATGGTCATATATCCATCATGAGGCATGGTTTTCTCCTGCAATCTATTTTTGTCATTATAAACCATTTTAGAGGCCATGAGTAACAGTGTTAATAGTCAAAGAATATAAGTTGGTTACTTCCTATTATATGGGGTAACGTATTTCTGTCAATCATTCAAAACTAGGTTGTAAACCATTGACAACACGAATACATAATGTTAATATAAATATGTGGTGATATATTGAAGAATATTGCAAACCAGTTTGAAATAGACCGTATATGATTTTGCAGGAACTATTCTATAGAAGAAAGGCAGGTGAGATGATACTAGCCTACTACGGACAAGGTAGCAGGCTAGCAAAAGCGAGAATAACACGTAGCCTATCGTTACACAGTCCTACGGGTACCCTCTGCTCTCATTCAAGCCACATGAGGACCCGTTCTGTCAAGATTACAGTACAAAGGGAATGACACTCATGGCAACACCGATCACCAACTATACGACCTACGACCTTGCGTACTACTATGCCGATCTCATGCAGCTTCCACGTTTTTCTAATGAGGAACGCCAACGCCTTGTATCGAGCCTTTCCCCATCGTCTCCTCTGTTCCCTGAAACGCTTTCCGTCAAACATCAGTTGATTGAGAGTTATCTACCGCTTGCGAAATACTTTGCAATTGAGTTGTGTCACCACGCACACTATCATCGTCGTCTACCCGATTTAATTGGCGAGGCCAATTTGACGCTCGTCGAAACCGTTCACCGCGCCGACCTTTCCTCCATTCATGATCTAACCAGCTACTTTGTCGCTTGCATACAAGGTGGTATTCATCAGGCCATTGCCAACGACGGCATCATCAAGGTGAGCAGCAAGGCGAGGAAACGGGCAAAGGAGCAAAGAACTTACGATACCTGTTTTCAGACCCTCGATCATGTGATAAGCCTCGATGAACGGATGGAGTGGTATGACACCGATGAACTAGAAGAACCGAAAGCAACGTCCATTCTGCCAACTGAGCAAGCCCCTGAACGCGACGCTCAGCAACATGCTCGTACCGAAATGTATCTGTCGTATCTTTCGCCACGCGCTCAAGCTATCTTGCGTTTACGCTACGGTTTAGACGAAGACAATGAACATGCTCATACCTACCAGGAGACAGCTAGTCTTCTTGGTATCAAGCGAGCAGTCGTCGTCTCAACGGAACGCGATGCGCTCAAGCGTTTACGAGCCTTTGCGGAAGGGCAAGCGACACTTGGTACACGAAAGGGAAGAGCATGTATTTGCACCCTTCACAGCTCGACTTCCGTCACGCTTGCTCCTGAGCAAGAAGTCATGCTTCAGCAAGCATATACTCGTCTCAGCGAACAGCAGACGCCGATTACAGAATGTGCGTTAGCGAACGCAGCACAGATGAGTATAGCACTGGCCTCTACTTACTTACGTCTTCGTATGAATGTGTTACGTGCAGAAGTACGGACACAGCAACGTATATACCGACTCGAACAGGCATGGACACAGTTACAGCATCAAGGAGGAACCATCACCTGTGCGATGCTTGCGAAAGCTGCACATGTGAGAAAGCCTACTGCGAAAGAGTTTCTGACCGCACGAAGGAGTGAGAATTATGCGACGAAGTAAGCGCGGTAATCAGCGAAGGCAGAAGAAGCTCAGGAAAAGAGCGGATGTAACGAAGGAAACGCAGTCCTTAGCGAAAGTCCGACTGACGTTGCACACCTCTGACCCAATTACAGGATGTGAGGACGTGCTGTATACGCTCTTCTACGAAGCCTACCGAGGCTACACCATCTACAGTACTGAGCAAGGAAAATGCTGTATTCATGGCAAAGAAGGCTGTTTGCGTATTCAAAAAAAGTACGTGTGCTTTCCTGACATCGAGCAAGCCAAGACCATGATTAAGCATTTTCAAGCTGATGGGCGAACAGCACACGAGCGCATGGAGAGATATGTACCGGAGGACGAGTATTACTGCTTGAATAAGCAAGGACCGCGACATAAAGAGAATGTATATGCTTTTGCCGTAAGTATGTGATAGAAAGGTTTCTCCTAAAATCTTGATGATCTAGTTTCTAGGAGAAACCTTTCTCAAGGGAGGAGAAGTATGCTTCTCTGCAAGAAAATCAAAATCGAAGTCAGCGACCAGGATGCCGAAGCCCTAGAGTTCATGCAAGGCAAATGTCGTGGACTCTATAATTGGTGGGTTGGGAGACTACGCAGTGGCGAACGCTGGAACCTTGAACACGCCAAGAAGTCGCTCAGAGAGGGTAAAGTCTATGACCCTGACTTGCGCTTTGTCTATGGCAAGCTGTTAGCTGAGGTCTACTTTCGTCTCGATAAAGCCATGCAAGCCTTCTTTCAGCGTGTCTTGGAAGGCACTAAGAAGCCAGGGTTCCCACGGTTCAAACCACGCCATCAATTCTTTACGCTGTGTTATCCTGCGATGTACCTGGAAGTGCAGGGCAACACGCTCATTCTTCCCACAGGGGGAGGCGGCAATTGGGGACCCAAACGCTACCCGAATATTGTTGCTCATCTGACCGAGGAACCACCTGAGCAGTTTCGAGAGGTGGCGGTATCACGGGATGCGCGAGACAACTACTTCTGTTCGTTTGTCTATGAGGAAAGCAAGCAACAGGTTTCCCATGAGGGCATTGTCGCATTTGACCTAGGCATCAAGACCTTAGCCACTGGCTACACCGACAAAGGTAGGTTCTACCACATCGGCGGCTTCAAGGGCTATCGCTGGTACAACAAGCAATTAGACAAGATACGCTCCAAGCGAGACCGTTGCAAGAAGAAATCGCGTCGCTATATTCATCTCTCGCGCGTCTATAAACGGGTAGCGGAGCAGAAACACAATAAACAACAAGACTGTCTGCACAAAGCATCGCACCTCATCGCGGATACATTGGCTGAAAGAGCTGTGGTCATCGGTGATCTTTCCCAACAGCAGATGGTTCTCAAAAAGCAGGAGAGCGAGACCCCCAAAGAGCGGAGAAAAAGACAGATACGCAACCGTATGGTGTACAATGATTGGGGACTCTACAGCTTTGTGCAGATGCTAGAGTACAAGTGTCTGTTGTATGGGAAAGAATTGTATCTTATAAGTGAACGCGATACCTCCAAGACATGTCATATGTGCCAGCAAAAGCACGCGATGCCACTGTGGAAGAGAACGTATCGCTGTGAGAACTGCGGCTTGGTGATGGACCGTGATGACAATAGTGCGGTCAACATCTATGAGCGGTTCGTTGCCCGGCGAGGGCCACACGCGTAGGCGGGTCCTACGTGCGGTGTGCTGCATGAAAGTGCAGTAATCAATGTGTTTTTATACATTGTGAAAGGCAGCGTTTCCTATGCACATCGCGTGTATTGGTGGAGGTCCAGCGGGGCTGTACTTTGCCCTACTTATGAAGCAGGCACAGCCGGAGACAGCAATCACTGTTGTAGAGCGTAATCGCCCCGACGATACCTTTGGCTGGGGTGTTGTCTTCTCCGATCAGACACTAGGCAATCTTGCACACGCCGATACTCAAACCTATAAC
>JAABUQ010011325.1_pt1 | contig 11412 bp, 7 predicted proteins | sample 5560001 | NCBI WGS metagenome assembly JAABUQ01 (sample SAMN10711888, study PRJNA513371) | rock metagenome | isolation source: Antarctica rocks | place: Antarctica: Victoria Land, Finger Mt nord | collected 2015-12-18
CATCCCGAAGACCGATGAGCACTTCCGGCTGGTCTACGACACCAAGGGCCGCTTCGTCGCGCACCGCATCACCAAGGCGCGCCGCCTGCGCGCCGCGCGCGCCGCGCGTGCGGCCGCCGCCGCCGCCACCGCCGGGCTCCCGCGGGGGCGGGCAGGGATGCCAGCGCAGCCCTTCTGTGAGCTCTGGGGCCAGGGGGAGGCGCGGCGGAGGCGCGACGCCGCGCGCTGCCTGCCAGCGCGCGGGGGAGGCGCGGCAGCTTCTGTCACCGAGTCAGCTAGCTCTGGACGGGCGCTTGCTTTGGATCGCCAGACTTGGGTATGCCGCCTGCGCCCAGCGGCGCCCCTCCGGGCCTCACTGCCCCGCTGCGGCCGTGACGGGCGCGCCGCGCGGCGCGGCGCGCGCAGGAGGAGGCCGGCTACAAGCTGCTCAAGGTGAAGCGCAACCAGATGGGCAAGAACAAGGTGCCCTACATCGCCACGCACGACGGCCGCACCATCCGCTACCCCGACCCCGACATCAAGGCGCGCCCTTTGCTGCTTGTGCGGACGCGCGACGGCGCGCGCGCGCTGCCAGGCCTGCTGGCATGCGCGCCGGCTGCTGTGGCGAGCGCGCGCGCAGCAACCACGCCCCGCATGCGACGAGGCTGGGCGTGGGCGGCTGCCGCCCGCTGGCAGCCGGGCGCACCAGACCGGCTCGGAGAGGAGCATGCGCGCCGTTGCGAAGGTGCACACAGGGAGGCCGAGGAGGCAAGTGCCAAGAGCGCACAGGCGGGCGCGCCCGGCCGGGGGCGCGGCGCAGGCCGACGCGCGCGGCCGCGGCGCGCAGGTGAACGACACGGTCATGTTCGACATCGAGACCGGCAAGATCAAGGACTTCATCAAGTTCGACGTGGGCCAGCTGGTCATGGTGACGGGCGGCCGCAACCAGGGCCGCGTCGGCACCATCTTCAGCAAGGAGAAGCACAAGGGCTCCTTTGACATCTGCCACGTCAAGGACGCGCAGGGCCACGACTTTGCCACGCGGTGCGCGCGCGCGGCAGGGCACAGGGTGTAGGCAATACAGATTGTACACCACGTTTTGCACTCACCGCTCCCGCGACCGGCCGCTCTGTCGTGCAAAACCGCTGCCTTGCGCCATGTGCTTGTGCGCTCGCGAGGCTGTCTTGTAGGGCTGGCGCTGGCAGGGCGTGTGGTGCGCTGTGCTGGGTGTGATGCAGCGTGTCCAGGGAGGCTGCCCAGCAGGCATGGGCGTGCGCAGCTAGCGGGTGCTGGGTGCTCGCGAATGTAGTTGGCAGTGATGACCCTTTGTGCAATGGTATCACACTCCTCGATGAGTAGCGATAAGTGCATGGCGCGCCAGCGCGGAGTCCGGACCCTCATCCTTGCCCGCGCTCCCGCGCAGGCTGCAGAACGTGTTCATCATCGGCAAGGGCGACAAGCCGCTCATCTCGCTGCCCAAGGGCAAGGGCGTGCGGCTCAACATCCTGCAGGAGCAGGCCAAGCGTGATGCCGCCAAGGCCGCCTAACTTGGCTCTGGCAGGAGCCGCCAAGCGCGAAGCCGCCATGGCCGCGTAAACTGGCTCTGGCAGCGCCGCGGCGGGGCCGCTGCCCTGCAGCGCGCCGCGCCGCCCGCGCCTGTACGCCGGCCCTGCCCTGAGCGCAACGGAGGGCGGCGGCCGCGGGCCGGCGCGGTGCACGTTGCGGCGGCGCGCTGCATGGGAGCGGGGGTGTGTGTGGGAGGCTCTGCGCACTGCCTGGCCGCTGTCGTGTGGCGCCGCGGCAAGAAAGCGCTGCGTGCGCCCCGGGGCGCCTGGTGGCGGCCGGCACTGGAGCGTGCGCTCGGGCAGCGCGCCGGATCGAGGCGCTTGCTCTGCCATGGCAGCCGTCAGGCTTGCAGGCGCGCTTGCAGCCTGCCTCACTGCAGCGCGCGTGCCTCGAGCAGTGCGCGGGGGGGGTGACCTGGCAGATGCTCTGCTGTGGCGCGGTGCGAGCGCTCAGCTGGGCATGGGGCTGCTGTGAGGACACTGCGCGGGGGGAGCAGCAGGTACCTGTGGGAAGAGGGGTGCATGGGTGCCTGTGCAGGGATACTTGGGCAGGGTCCGGCGAGGGCGCGCTGGGCCGCTGGGAACGGGGGGGCGCCGCAACTGCAGTGCGCATGTGGCTGCCCCCTGGCGCACATCCGCAGACACAGTCTGTAACGTCTGTAGGCTCCAATCCTTTCACGCTCTCCCGCAGCCGTGCACATCACTGCCGGTATCATGCAGCTCTACGATCAGCTCTCGCGAGTCTGCAGCGCGCAGCTCGACCCTGCGGCAGCCCAGCAGCAGCCATTGCACGGCCATCTACGCTGCCTCTAGCGCGCTCCTGCAGCTTGCGCCCTCTTGGCCCCGCCAATCCGTGGCCCAGGCCGGCCTCGCCGCACGCCGGGACGGCGCCTGTGACCTGCTAGCCCTGACTGACGCAGGCCGCAGAGACGAGCTTGCGCTTGTGCCCGCCCGCACCCCCGCATGCATCCGGGGGCTCCCACCCCAGACAGCTCTGCGGGAGCGCCGGCGCGAGGGCTCCGCTGCTGGCGCTGCCTGCGGGCCGCCGCGCCCAGCAGCGCGCGGGCGCCGCACTGCGCGGCAGGCGCGTCGGCGTGCCGGCGCCCGGCCCCGCGCGCTACTGCCCCAGGGGCAGCATGGGCACCATGCCCTGCACGGCGCCCACGTCCGCGGAGGGCTGCACGCCGAACGAGCGCAGACGCGAATGCAGCGGCTGCGCCGCAGCCGCGCCATCGAGGCGGCCTGCCAGCAGGGGCGCTCTGCGCGCATCCGGCGTGGCCGCGGCGGCCGGGGCGCATGCATGCGGGGCCATGTGGGGGTTGCGCGGCGGGGCGCCGTCCCGCGGCAGCGCATCGGGCGACAGCGACCCGAACAGAGCGCCGCACGCCGTCGAGCACGCGCGCATGATCTGCAGCGCCCTGCGGCGCACACGACCAGGCATGGCTGCGTCCCCCGAGTGCTAGGCGAGCACGCTCAGGCAGCTCAAGTGTTTTCTATGTCCCAAGCCGGCACTCAAGCGGGTAGGCTCCAACGTATGCGCGCGCGCAGAGGCTGGCGCCACAAGCCAGACACAAGTCAAGCGCGCCGGCCTTCCGCGGCGGCCGCGCCGCGCGCTTGCGCGCACGAAGTCCCGCGCGCGCCTGAACAGGGCGGCCTCGGCCTTCTGCGAGTTGTGCGCGCGGTCCGACCCGCCGGCCTGGTACTCCCGCGACAGGTACAGCCACGCCTTGCCAACCTGCGCCCGGGGGTTAGGGTAGGGTTATGGTGAGGCGCAGCCCTGCTTCTGTGTCCCCGCGGCCGGCCTCCATGCAGGCGCACGCCGCGCGCCTCCCCGCTGCCCTGCGGCGCAGGTCTCGGCTGCCCGGCTCTGCAGTGGTCAACCTGTGTCTGCATGGCCGCGCCTGGGGGTGGTTGGGCGGCAGGCTGCGCTCCAGCGCGAGCACGCGCGCCTCCAGGCAGCGCAGGCGCTCAGACGGCGACGCGCCCTGTAGTGGGTCCTCCTGGCCGCTGCGCGCAGGGGCCCGGACACGTGTCGCTGCTCACGGCACAAGCAGGAGGCAGTCGATCTTGTGCTGAAGAGCTGCATTGTCGAGTTCTTGTTGTTTGTATTTCGCATAGCACACCCTGATACAGGACGCCGCCCGCAACCTGGACGCGGGGGGCTGCAGGGTGTTTCAATTTTTTTTTGGCAACTGGATGCGCTCTCAAGCCGCTTGCTTGCCATGACTGGCCGGTGCATGGCGGCAGTTGCTCTGCCAGGCAGGCAGCAGGCCTTGCGGGATGGGCGCGCCTGCTCGGGCTCGTGCGCAGGGGCCTGGCGGCGCCTGGCCGCGGCGCGCGCTCCCACGCGTGCTGCCGCAGCGCGCCGCGCTCGCGCTGCGGCCTGCACCCCGGCCCGGCCCTCCTGCCCCCATCCACCGCCTGCCCCGCCGGGCAGCTCACCGTGCGCGCCAGCGCGCCGCACGCCGCAGCAGCGGCGCCGCTCCGTGCGAGCGACCCCACGGGGTTCCCCGCAGCAGCTGCGCCCGCCTGGCGGCGGCGGCGGCACGGCAGGGTCCCGACCGAGATCCCAGCCAGGGCATGCGCCTGCACGGGCGCGGGCGCAGCCGCCGCCACGCCGCCAGGGACCGCGGTCAGGTCCCCCCCGTCCGGCCCCTCCCCGGCGCATATCAGCGGCGCGCTTGCGCAGCGCAGCAGCAAGGTTGGCAGCCCGGGCGGCAGGCTGGGCGCCTGGCCGGGCGCGCCGGGCGGTGTGTTGCCCGTGCGCACCTGCAGCGCCTCTAGCTCTTCCTGGCTGGCCAGGTCGCCGTCTGCGCCGCATTTGCTGTGCTTAAGAAAGAGGTCAAGGACGCGAAGAGGGGTTAACCCCACCCACATATCTTTCTGCAGGGTGTTAAGAGGTGGGTGCAAACCGGGACGGGGAGGTGCGCATGTTTTTGGCCGTGCGCATGTGGGTTGGCGCCCATGCAAATTGAACAGGCTCAACATAAGGGTATGGGCGCGTGGTCCCTGCTGATGCAGAATGAGGATATGCCGCAAGCGGGCCACCCATGCCGCTGGGCTTCACGGTCGGCATGGCAAGCGAGGTATGCAGAGGCGAGCGTGCATGCAGGCACAAACGGTGCCCATAACAAGATGTGCACAGGGCCTCGCTGTACGCCTCACAATCACAGATGCGATCCCCGGCCTGCCACACGCATGGCCTGTCCTTGGCAGCCCCACCTGGCAGCGGCAGCGCAAGCAGGTAGGGCGTGTTGAATGGCGATGGCGGCAGCACCGCCCGCGCTACCGCCGCCTCAGCCGGACGCACGTATGCGCGCGCGCCCCGGCGCGGCATGTCCCGCGCTGGACCAGGCGCTGCCGGCGCGTGCGGCGGGGCTGACAGCGGGCAAGCCGTGAGCGGCGGCCCGCACGAATCCTGCAGCGCCGCCAGCAGGGCGGCTGTTACGGGGCTGGGCCTCGGCGCCCGCCGCTGGGTTGCGATGCTCCCCACCTGCGCCCCAGCCTGCGCAGCACGGCACACGGCCGTGCCGAACCGACCATCCGAGCATCACACCACATGACAGACTGTATCATGGTATACACCTCATTGAACCTCTGCCGAGCGGCGCGCCTGCATCATGGCTACAGCCGCAGGCTCCGGCGCCAAATGAGCTAAGGCTGAGCAGGCTCGGGGGAGACATGTGGCGGGCGCGGGCGCGCGCACCGGGCACACAACGTCCAGCATCAGGCGCGGTCGCTTGTCATCCGGCGGTGCCGCATCCGGCGACCCCGGCCGCTCAGGCGCCTCGGCGTCCTGTCCATGGCACAGGCAGCAAGGTTCTGACATGCTTGCGGCACACTCCTTGCATGCTGAGCGTGCCCTGGCCACTGCATGTCAGGCCCAGCCGCGCAGCGACTTCCAAGGCAGGCCGTTCTAGCTCGCCGCATGTGGGGCCGCTGCGCAGGGCCGCTCTCAGGCACCGACCGGTATGCACGCGCTGGCGGCACGCGCCGCATCCCCGGCTGGCAGTGTGCGAGCCCAACTGTTTGATCGATGAATCACATTGTTGCAGGCATCGCATGCGTCTGGAAGCATCAGTCACTTGGAGCGCTTGTGCCGCTGCTGCAGTGTCCGCACCCGGCCGCCCGCCGGTCCCCGGGTGGCATGCGCGAAGCCGCCGGCCGCGCCGAAGCCGCCGCCCTGCGGCGCCCTGCTGCTGGCGGCGCTGCGCGGCCAGGGCCCCTCCGCGCAGTCACAGTTGTGGTGGGGTCCATGCCCTTGACACGCCATGTCATGCTCTGGCACGCTGCCCCCGCCCGGCGGCCAGGCCGCGCAGGGCGATGCGCCGGCCTGCGCGGCCGCGTCTGCGCACCCTGGCCGGCCCTGCGCGGCCGGAGCTGGTTCTTGGTCGCAGCGGGGGTGTGCATGCGCGCTGCATTCTGCAAACACACTATTTTGTGTCTCTTAACACAGACAGGACTGGCCTGCGCGGCGCGGGTACCAGAGTATGTATGGCGCAAGCAGACGCAACAGCCGCTGTGACCACGAATTAGCGAGGCGCTGCGGAGCACCCGTGCGTGGGGCGGGGGTGGCGGCCCACCGGCAAGCGCGGGTCATTAGACCCGGAGCAGGAGGGCGGCGGGCCGCGCGCAGCGGCGATGCCGCCGCCGGGGCGAACGGCGTCGGGGTCGCCAAGCCCCGACGGCGCAGTGCTGGCCGTCGGCACGCCGGCGCGCGGGCATACCCCATGCGCCTGCGCCAGACACGCCTCCCGTGCTGATTGCGCCGGCTCCGCCTGGCGGCCCCGCTTCTGCGCAGCGGCGGCGGTCGGCGCCGCGCACGGGGCCGCCGCCGTCGCGGCCGCCGCGGCCCGCGGCTCAAACGCGTCGGCGGCGGCCGCGCCAGGGGCGGCCGCAGGCGCGCGGGCCGGCGGCGGGGGCCGGGCTGGCACCGTGCGCGTACTCGGCTGGCAGGTCGCCGTCGCGCTCCCACTCGCGCAGCGCAAACAGGCCCTCCTGCGGCCTGCGGGGAACCACACAGCCTCCACCTCCCGGAGTGCGCCGCATGCTGCTGTCTTCACTGCGGCATGGCGTGCCACCCCGCCTCGCTAGGGCCTGGGCCGTCAGGCCTGTGGGAGCAGCTGCCGCTTGCGGCGTGGGTGCGCCAGGGCCGCCGCTCGTGCGCGCCGGCAGGCAGGGCGAGGCGCGCGGGCCGGCGCGCACCGGGTGAAGGTCGAGCGCTCGCCCTTCCGCTTGACGTCCGTGTAGAGCGCGGAGGCCATGGTGGCCTCGGGCGTGCGGCCCTGGCAGTGGATCAGGCCGCGCTCCAGCGCCGCCCTGCCGCTCCCCGCGCGCGGCCGTGAGCCCAGGTTGCGCGGCGGCGGCAGCGAAGGGGAGCGCCGCCAAAGCGAGCTGCAGGCAGGTCAGTACAGGGCGCATGCAGACGTATTTCTCGACGATGCCTCCTCACGCAAGAGATCGCCTATGGCATTGCCGATGCGCCATTCATGCCGCCCATCTGGTGGGGCAGACGAGGCGAGCATGCCCGAGGAGTGTGCGTATGGCTTCCAGCCACCACGTCAGCCTTGCACATGCGCTGCATGCGATGATTGGTCTACCGTGCAGGTGGCGCACTTTGTGATCTCTGCGGTGCCCATGAGCCGCCGCTCTGCGCGCAGGATGGCCACCGCCGCGGTCTTGAAGATGCCGCCGCAGCCTGGCTGCACCCTCAGCCCCGCCCCCGCGATGGTCTTCGTGTCCGGCGCTCCAGCCTGGCGCGCACAGAGACCGTGTGATGTCTTTTATCATACATGCAGCCACTGGAGGTGGGGTGACACTGAGTGCCCTGCCTGACCCAGGACCTGGCATGCGCTGCCCAGCCATGCAGCGTGCATGTGCGGAGCTGCTTGCTGATGTGAATCATGCATGCGCTGCCCCTGCAAGCCTTGTGCACAGCCTGCCGCACAGGCTGCGGGCAGCCATGCATGCCTGCGTGTGAGCTCAGTGGCTTGCTGCTGCCTGCAGCGGCTCACTGCCAGAGGCTAGGCAGCCCAAACATGGTGCCCCCACCCCTCTCTGCTCTACACTTCACAGACAAAGCCCGGAAGGCGCTGCAGCGACCTGCCGCACCTGAAACGCGGCTCGCTGCAACAGGCCTGCTGTGCCCTTTGCATTGTCAACCTACAGCCTGCAGCCTGCCTGCACAAGCGCGCAGTTGACTGCAGCAAGAACTCGGCGATAAGCTGCCGAGTCCTTGCTGCTGCCACGCCTTGCCTTCTGCGCGCGGCGTGAGCAGGGGGCCGCCTCTACTGCTGCACTCCCCCGCCCCGCCGGCTGCACTGCCAGGCCAGGCTGACAGCTCTGCTGGTGCCGGCGCACCCCAGCCCCCGCCGCGTTGGCGTTGACAAAGTCCGCCTGCGCCTTGGCGCCCGCCGGCCTCCGCGCCTGGACCCTGGCGCCACACCCCGGTCTGCTCACATCTGCGCTAGGCCAGCATGGGCGCAGCCCTGGGCGCCTGTTGACAGGAGCGCCTTGCGTGACCCTTCACGGTGCGGCGGGGGGGACCAACGCAGCGTGGGCGTGCAATACCTGGGCAGCATAGGACGTGCCTGAACGGGGGCTGGGACTGGGCTGGCATCCTGGTCCGCTGGCGCCTGTTCCGCGCCGCACGCTTGCCGAGCGCTAGGTGCCGCGTCGGTCAAGAGCCTGCAAAAGCTATGCAAGAACGCAGGAGCGCAGTGCGCTCCGAGTAAGGGTAAAGCAGCTAGACTAAGCAGCTGAGCGCAGGAGGAACTGTACGACACATCCAGGGTTTACGGGCTGGTGCACGTGCCTCGCGAAAGGAATAAGTACAGGCTGATGAACGGCTGTACTTCATCCTCACTCGTGTGCTCAGTGTAGCTCTGCATTTGTTCTCTAAGTTGAAGCGCAGTCTGATCCAGCTCATAATAAGGTGAGCGCCAATCTGCAAGCCTTTGTTCACGCTCTTACATCCTGTTTCAGCAATAGTTGATAGCTGGTATTGACAGGAAGGGCAGACGGCGTCGCAGGCACTGCACAGAGGCTTTTTAGCTATGCTCCTAAGCTGCAAACCGCTGAATGTGCCACACATAGCTGGCCGGAGCAGTTTGCTGAGGGCCTCACGCTGCCTGGCTGGACGCCTGGCGCCCGCGCGAGCCGAATCTGACCAAAAGCCCGCTGCCGGCGGTGCGCCACGAGCGGGGCATATGCATCAGGCGTCGCGCGCGAGCGCGGCAGCGCCTGCGGCAATCGACAGCGGCGTGGCCGCCCCGCCGTATGCTCAGCTGCTCGAGACGGCCAAGCGGGCCGCGGCCGCGGGTGCCGCGGTGCGGCGCACCTCGCCCTGTTCCCTGCCGGCTGTAAGAGCTGAAGAGCACTGCTGTGTAGGGCCGCGGCGTGGCTGGAGCCCGTTCATACACCCGTCCTTCCCCTGTCAAGTCACAGTGTCCCACTGCCGCCCGCTCACTGCACCTTTTGCAGCCCCCTCCTTTCCTGACCTCTTGCTCTGCTGAACTCCGCTTGCGGCGCCCCTCACGAGTTATCTGCACACCTCCTCGGCTTGATGAGCATCAGCCTGGAGCGGACGAGTCTGCTGGGGTACCGTCTCAGCGGCCGGCGGCCCGCGCGCGCAGGTGGTCAGCGCGAACGTCGACAAGCCGCGCACGGTCGAGTACAAGAGCACAATGGATCTGGTCACCGACACCGACAAGGCCAGCGAGGCGGCCGTGCTCAAGGCGCGCGCGCGGCCCCGCGCTCACGCCCGCTCGCGCTCCCCTAGGCGGCACGCGCGGCGCGCGCTGCACTCGCCAGGGCGAGCGTCTGTGCGCGGTGCAGTGTTTCTGCGGTGCTGTATGTTACGAACAAGCTATGGTGTGTCATGCAATGCAACCGACCCCCCCTAACCTATAGTGTCCTTGGCTGGCGGCAGACTCGATCGTGCTGGCCCGCCTGCCCAGTGACCAAGGCAACAGTGTGTGGGCGGCGGTATCCCGGCGACCAGCGCGTGGGCGCAGGTCATCACAGAGGCGTTCCCGGAACATGCTATCCTGGGCGAAGAGGGCGGCGTGTCCGGCGACACCGCCAGCGAGTACCTCTGGTGCGCGCGCCTCGGGCGCTGGGCCCCACACTCGGCGTGCCGCAGCATGCTTTCGCTCTGCTCGCCAGGACCTCGCGCTCCTGTGCTGGCATCCCCGTGGCCCAGGGTGCTCGCGCTTGGTCATGCTGCAGATGCCAGCACACATGCATGCTGCGCCCTGCGCACGTCCGTTGCAGGGCTGGCACAGGCCCGGCAGCTGCCTAAGCCGCGCCGGGAGAGCCGGCTGGGCGCGGGCGGCGCGGGGTGGTGGGCTTGAGGATCGGGCGGAGTGGCAGGGCGGTAGACCCCCTGGACAGCACCACAACTTGTCGCACTCAGCACAAAAGAATTTGAAATACCCATCCCGACGGTGGGGCTGAGCGGCAGGGCGGTCGACCCCCTGGACGGCACCACCAACTTCTCGCACTCGTACCCGTGCTTCGCCGTCTCCGTGGGCGGTGCGCCGCAGCGCTGCGCGCGGCAGGCATGCCGGCCGCCGGCGCAGGCCGCGCGCCTCGCGCCCGTGCTGCGCGCGAACGGCCTGGCGTCCCGCCCCGCCGCGGGCCCACAGGCGCCGCATCCATAGCAATCACATGCGTGGGCTGCGGCAATGCGCGCCTGTCGTCCCGCCGGCCCGCGCCGGTCCCCGACCAGGGCTGTGAGCCACATGGGCCTGTAGCTATCAGCCTGCAAAGTGAAGGTGCTGTAGTGGAGCCACTGCTATCTTGGATGTCGGAAGCTTGATCTTTTTGAGACGGGCGCGGGAGCACGCGTGCGCGCCTCGACCAAGAGTCCTGTGCCGCGCAGTGCTGCGCGGCGGTGTGCCAGTCGCGGGCGTGGTGGTGGAGTTCTCGGGCGGGCGCGGCGCCTGGGTGCAGCGCACCTACAGCGCCACACGCGGCGGCGGCGCGTTCCTGGGCGACCAGCGCATCGGCGTCAGCAGCACCGCCGAGCTGCGGCGCTCGCTGCTGGTGCCGCCCGGGCCAGCATTCATTCTGAGCCAGGATGAAATATGGATTCATTTTTCATATAAATGCAAGCAAACAACTTTAATGAATCTACTCATACCTCCATCAAAGATGTGACACTGAACACTCTGCCAAGGCGCGCTGCATTGCGCCGCCTTGCCGGGCGCTGCATACGCTTGCACAGAAAGGCGCAGGCGGGCTGCGGCGCGCGCGGCTGGTCCGGCGGCGGCTAGGCCGTGGGGCGAGGACCGGTGCCGCGCAGGTGACGGGCTTTGGCTACGAGCACGACGAGGCCTGGGCGGCCAACCTGGAGCTGTTCAAGCACTTCACGGACGTCACGCAGGGCGTCCGGCGGCTGGGCGCCGCCGCCGTTGACCTCTGCCATGTCGCTCTAGGTGCCGCCTGCGCGCTTCCGTCCCGGCCGCCGGGCCTCCGCCCCGCAGTCCTGCGTGGCTTTGTCTGCGCATATGCACACAGACACGATGGAGTTTTTTTTTGGATGGTGTTGCCTGGCGCGCCTCAACGGCAACATCGGAGGGCCCTCCATGTGAAGCAGCCAAGCTGCAGCATGCCTCAGTGCATGCCGGCCAACCGTGGTTGAACCTTGATCCGTTCATGCATGCCGCAGGCATTGTAGACGGATACTGGGAGTACCGCCTGAAGCCCTGGGACGTAGCCGCGGGCGTGCTGGTCGCGGAGGAGGCGGGCGCGCGCGTGACGACCATGACGGGCGAGCCCTTCTCGGTGAGCGTTCCCAGCCCTGCTTGCGCACGCGTTCTCGCCGCTCGGCTGCTGCACTTTCACGATTCTGTGTGACTCAGTT
>JAABUQ010011326.1_pt1 | contig 11410 bp, 24 predicted proteins | sample 5560001 | NCBI WGS metagenome assembly JAABUQ01 (sample SAMN10711888, study PRJNA513371) | rock metagenome | isolation source: Antarctica rocks | place: Antarctica: Victoria Land, Finger Mt nord | collected 2015-12-18
GGAAGGTCGTCCGCGAGATCGAGCGCAGTCACGAGTTGCGCCGCACGCAGCCCCGGGAGCACGAACGGGAGGAGCCGGCGCACGAGCGCTTCACCGGGCGCGATCTGGACCGGGGACGGTAGCGGCACACGACCAGGAGGACGTGCCATTATCGGTGGGATGCATCGCTGCGGCGAGCACCCACCGTGCTTTCACTGTGGGTGCCATGTCACCGGCCCCTCAAGGGCGCGTGCCGCGTCCCGCCTGCGGCGGGCAGACCCTTGACCGGCCTGCATTCCTGCGAATAACCAACGTGGGAAGCACCGGGGGAGGATGGTGGAATCTACCGCTGCCGGTGCCAGGACAACCCTACCGGCGCTGCCACCGGCAGCGGTAGACCTGTTCGGGCTAGCCCAGTAGGGTGAGGAACGGCCGGGATGTCCTAGATGACGATTCCCGATTCATCGATGACCTGGCGCACCGCGCTGCTGACGTTGCCATTGCCGAGGCGGGAGAGTGCGCCCACTTGCGCTCCGGTGAGATAGACCACGACTCGGCGTAGCGTATCGTCGCCGGCGTCCGGTTCGGTGCGTGGCCGGCCGGCTCCTGGCCGCGCTCCTCCGCTATTTGGTCGTGCGCCACCGTGGCGCTTCGGTGCTTCCATCGGTACTCCGCACTGCCGCTCCTATCGTTGCTGATAATGTACCCAGATTTAGCAAGAACAGATGGCGCCGCCGCCCTCTGTTCGGCTATCCTGTTCTGATGGACCGCTCGCCTCGCCGTATCGTTGACGATGACCGTCTCACCGGCCTTTGGCTCCGGCACGGTTCATCGGAGTACATCTGGTATGCCCCAGTGCGGCTGCCGCCGGCGACCGAAGGGGGACCGTGCACCTTCGGCTTGGCCCAGGTAGACATGCGAACGGCCGCCGGAGACTATTCCCGGCACATCATCCAGTGGCGGCTGTTCGACCGTTCCGGCCAGCGTGACGCGGGCGAGTTAGACCGGCCAGCGCTGACGTTCGGTCAAGCCTTGGGGTATGTCGAACGCCTGCTGCGTGACCGTGGCATCCGGATGGATGCCGGCGACCAGGCCCAGGAATAGCCCGAAATCGCGCCAGGACAGCCCAGGACGGGCGCTAGCCTCGGGAGAGCAGTGCCACCAGTGCCGGCGTCGGGGACCCTCTGGCGGCGTCTGCGGCGCCGTGCTGGCCGGTGTCGTCACCTCGGTCGCCGGCGGCAGCACACGGGCCTGGGCCTGGGCAAGCAGCGTGTGTAAGCGCTCCACCTCACGCCGGCGCGCTTCAAGCTCGCCCCACAGCCGGCCATTCTCCTGCTGCAACGCCGCCACCAGGTCGGGCCACCGGGCGCCCGCGTCCGTCCCATCGGGCGTCCTTGTCGGGCGTGCCTTATCCTGGCCGGGCGTCCCAGCGGGCGTCTCGACAAACCAGGCGCCGTCCACCTTCACCGCGCCGGTGAGTGTGCCGCGCTGGGCACGCTTGCGGAGGATTGCCGGCGTCGTCCCGACACGCTGGGCAGCTTCGGCAAGGGTGATGCGTTCCATAGCCCACAGCATCGGGCCAGGACACCGGACGGGCGGCGGGCGTCCCACGGGCGTCCCATTCGGGATGCCTGCGGGCGTCCAAAACGGGCGCTTTTGGTGCCAGCTTTGCATCGTTTCTGGCCGGAATTGCCCGGTTTCCGTGCCGGACTGGCATTGGGGCAGCGCGCAATACCGGTTCCCTCTGGTAGCCTGGGTGCGCTAACTGGGGATAACGCACCCATAGGACCGACCGCACCCGCCCCCGGGTGCGCAGCTGCTATGCTCTCGGCAACCGCCGAAGCAATTGACGGTTGGGCAGGGCGAAAGGACATGGCGACTGATGGCCGAGCAACCTTCATTGCGCGTGGCGATCGAGTTGGCGGATTCCCAGGACGGGGACAACATCCGGGTGCCGTTCCCGGCCGGGAGTGCTCGCTCTGAAAAGATCGCCCTGGGTGTCTTCATCCTGAACGAGTCCGACGTCCGAGTGGACTATGCGGCATTCGGTCTCCTATTCGATCAACACCTGGGCGTGAATTCCCTCCCTCCCCTCAAGGGGCTGATTTCCGAAGTGCCCACAACGAGAGACGTAAAGGGGATACAAAGGGGTGAGATCGTCATCCCGGTCGACGAGTACATCGTCCATTGGTGCCTTGGGGAGCACCTCCCGATCTTCCGGGAGTATCGGCAGCCGCTGTTCCCCCGCCCGTTGCAAATCATCGCTGACGTACAGCAAACGGACACGCTCATCGCCTGGTGGGTGGTTGCGCCTGGTGTCGCGATGCGTACCGGTTACTCCATGCTCGCGCATCGAGGCGATCCGAGGGCAGTCGCACAAGGGTCCGTCGGTGAGGTGTGGCTGGATGAGCGAGGGGAACTGCCCCAGGGTGCCCTTGAGGCATAGTGACGCCGAGAGTGGCCGCAGGGCCATCGCAGGTCCCTTCACTGGGCTGAGAGCGAAAAAGACCCAGTGCGCTACCGTAGCCGGCCAGGAGGTCAGGAGGCGCTAGGCACGGCTGCGGTAGGCGGACCAGCCGCCGGCGAGCTGCACCTGGGCACGTTCGCGCGCCGACTCCAAGAAGCACCGCGCGAACGCGGCATAGTCGAAGCTGCCGTCCGTAGGCGGGTCCGGCGCCGGCCCGAGCGCCGCCAGCTCCGCATCACATTGCGCGATGATGTCCTCCGGCGCCTGCGCTTCAAACGCTAACCAGGCGGCGAGGTAGGCGTCGTGGTCGAACGGTTCCGCCGTGGCCGATGTTGTCGGCGCCGACAAAATACGTTGCTCTAGAATCTTCAGCCGGCCGTCCAGTGTCGTCATGCTCGGCTCCTCAGTGGCGTTCCGCCGCAGGCCAGCATCACCTGGTTGACGCGCCAGGCGATGCTTTCGGCCACCCCATCCCGATCGCGCGGTACGTCCAAGTAGTCGAGCACGCGTTGCAGCCGCTCCTCCACCGGCAATGGCGGCAAAGCGTCCGGCAACCGTCCGCCCGACGCGGCCAGGCGCTCCAGCGCCTCGGCGATCTTCGTCTCCAGTTCCTCGCCGCTCAGTCCATGCACGGCATCATCGCCAGGGAGCACGCGCTGCTCAAGGAGCTGGAGGCGCCGGCCAATCGTGCTCATGCGGTCCTCCTTCCCGTGGGCGCCTGCTGGGCCGCCTCCAGCGTCAGCAGGCGCTCCTCCAGCATCCCGACGCTGTACACGCGGGTGAGCGCGCCGGCGACGGCCGCCATGGCGCTGGCCTGCTGCGGCGTGAGGTTGCCATCGCGGGTATCCACCAGCGCGCGCAGGAGGTAGCCAACCACCGGCTTGAGTACCGCCGGCATGAGCTTCTCCGCCCGCGCCGCGCGGCTCTTCGCATGGCCGCCGGCGGAGCGCGCCTGACGCACCCGCTCCCGGTTAGCCGGATCGTGCGCCCAGCAGAATTCGCTGCTAGGCAATGCTTGACCGGCGCATGGCGTGCCGTCGCGTCGGGTCGCGTTGCACGGCCTACCTTCCTGTTGCATGTCGTCAGCCGCCCGTCTGCCAGGTGGAGCGCACAACCGGCCCTTTATCCTGGCCGGCACTGTTGACGAGCGCTGCTAACGCTCGTTGCTTCTCGCCGATCCGGAGTACCAGATCGGCCGCCGCATTTGCCGTGTTACCGGCTAGGCCAGACGCGTGCTCGGCGGCCAGGGTCAGTTCCCGCACGTTGCGCCACGCCTCATCCGCCGCCAGGGCGAGTTTCAACGCCGCCGCGCGCGACACGGGCAGTTCCGCCTCCAGGGCCTCGATTTCCAACCGCACGATACGGATCTGCGCCGCTTCGATGTGGGACGGGAGATCGTCGCCACGGCGACGGGCGCCGAGCAGTGCGGCCGCATTGGCCGCCTCGACTGCGTGGGTCACGTGCTCGGGGAGGTTGGTCTGCTCCGCTTGCAGGGCCGCTAGGTCCGCCCTGGCCGTCGCCAGGTCCGCCGCTGTGCTAGTCGTGCTCATTGCTTGCTCCCTTCATCGTTCGCCTGGCGTCCGGCCGCTCGCCGGATCGCCGCGTTGATTGGGTGGACCGGCGGCGGTGGTGTCGCCGCTGGGGCCTCCGTCTGCTGGCCGGTCAGCGCGGCGCGGAACCAGCCCCGGCCGGTCTCGGTGGCCTTCTTTCCTGCCTCGGTGTCTGTCATCCCGTTTTCCTTTTTTCATTCGCCAGCTCTCGGAGCGAGCCCGTAATTGCCCTGGCGCATGCGGGCGGCGAGCGTGTCGGCCGCCGTCCCGCCGTGGCCGCGTGCAAAGACAGGTAGGCGCTCCAGCCTTGGGCACCGGCGCGGTTGCTGAAGGGGTACTCGTTACTCGCTCGCGGTACGGGTCCGGGGCCGATGCGGCGGCGCTCATTCTCGGCACGATGCCGGTGGCAGAGAAACGGGCACGTGAAGTCCTGTTCGGCGAAGAGCTCGCCATTCGGGTAGCGGTCGACCAGCGCCACGGTGACGCCGGCCGGCGCGGTGCATCCCGGCACACTGCACGGCTGCCCGGGGGTGTAGGGGACGGCGACGCGCTGCAGCTTCATGAGGCCGCCTCCTTGCCGTCGCAATGGCTAACAGTGACGGTTTGCGTCATTGTTAGCCGTTCGGCGCAGAGCCGTCCGGCGTCCGTGAGCTTGACGCTCAAGGTTCGCTTCGGTGGTGGCTGGTCCGCACGCATGCGAATGCCGGGGGATCCATCGTTAGCGCCGGATATATCGTTGCAACGTATGATCAGACTGCGCTCCTCCAGTCGCCGGAGCGACTTAGACAGGGTGACCCTGTCGGCGGCCGAGTACGACGCATCTCCCAGGGGATGGGTGTCCCAACGCACACCTGTCCACTCGTATTCACGCTGCACGTACGCGCGTCTGTCGTTGTCTGCAATAGCAGCGATACGGCGCTCATACTCTGCTGTCCACTCCAGCACGCAGACAAGGATTCCGCGTTGGAGGCTGCTCAGGCCACTTTCTCCATTTGTCATGGTGTCACCTCCGCCGCCACGAAGCCAAAGACCAGCGGTGGTCCCGCACGCTTGCGCCGGATCTCCGTCAGTTCGCCCCGGAGACGGGCGCCCTCGGGATCCAGCGACCGGACCGTGGAGAGGGCAACCGGTGTAGACAAGGCATTGTCTGTCACGCTATCACCTCCCCATCCTCCTCTAGGAAGATCCGCAACGCCGGCGCGTCGTGCCAGGTAGCGTCCGCCGCTTGGATGTGCGCCACCACGATGGCACGGGCGCGCTTACTCAGTCGCGAATCAGCATTGATGCGATCGACAGCCAGGAGGGCGGCGCGGCGCACGGCCTCGCAGCGGAGCACCTCGGCGTACACCGTTGCCGCCTCGATAGCCTCGGCCCCGTCCAAACGCATGGCGCAACCCATCAAACCCGTCAAGAGTGGGTCCGCGCCTTCACCGGGCGCGCCAGACCGCTGTGATATGTTCATGTCTTCACCTCTTCCACTTCCAATCGCGGCGTACAGCGGCCGCAGCGCCATGTGCCGGCATCGTCGACGTACCAGTCGAAGGTATGGCAGCGGTGGCATGGCGCATTTGGTCGCCACGGTTCCCGCGAGCGGGACGTCGGCGGATGGTCGCGCTGCCACTGGACTTCGACCTCGTAGGCGGCGAACGCCTCCGCCGTGGCGGCTGCGATTTCCAGTTCCGTCATTCCGGCCGGTGGCGCCGCCGGCGCCACTTCGGGCAGCAAGTGCAGCCGATCCCACAGCCACAGCGGCAAGGCGCCGGCAGGTAACGCACTCGGTACGGCGGCCAAGGTCGCTAGGAGTTCCGTTCTCTCCTCCTGCAAGGCCGCACGCAGCGCCGACGTCATGGCCCCTTTTGGCGCCCGGTAGCGGAGCTGGCCGGCGTCGACGAACACTTCCACGCCGGCGTCAGTCAACGTGTCGAGGAGGGCGCTCATATCACCCCCTCCTCGTACTCGATGGCAGCATCCCCAACAGACGCGATGGCGAGCCACTCTGGAGGATCGACGACGCACGGCGGCGGCATTTCCGGCCCAGCACACTCGTCGCAGCATACTCCCGTCCCTGCACGACTGAAGGGAACCGGACCAGCGCAGGTGCGGCAGGTTTCCGTGCAACGACGCGGCGACCAGGTCTCGGCGGGGGGGGTGGTAAAAGAATTGGACACACTTAAGTCACGCGTGTCTAGTGTTGGACAAATTTCTGACACTGGGGGGGCTGTTCCATCTTGGACGGTGCCCCCCGCAGGCGCGGCTTCTGGTTCCGCAAACATCGCAGGGGGGGGGGTTCCATCTTGGAACAGGCCCCCCCAGTCGAGTATCTCTGTCTCCGGTATCGTCGTCTTTTTTGGTCCCACATAGCGTTCTTTGGCCTTTTTCCGCTCCATCTTGCAGCGGGCACAGCGGACCTCGCGCCGGATGATGATGCCTTCCTCACCGCACTTTGGGCACGGCCCGAGGCGATCGGGCCGGCCGCCCCAGTTGCGCGGCTGCTCAGGCTTGAAGGTTGCGAGCTTGTCCAGGAAGTTGTCCGCATCGCCGACCGGCGCCACCCGTACTGGGGTGAATTCGTATTCGGTGATCTCCCCGGTCAGTGTGTCCGGCGCCTTCTTGACGTTGATCGGTTCCGGGTGTTCATCGCGTTGGATGAGTTCCCAATCTGCCAGGCGCCCGAGGTGCGCCGTCACGGTTTGTCGACTCTGGCCTGAGCGCGCTGGTAGACCGTACTCAGGGTTGGACATGCTGACGCGGTAGAGGCCGTCATGCTGAGGACGTCGGCGCGGGTTTGCGACAGTGTCCTGCCAGATGGCGATGGCGGTCTTTGCCTCGCCTTTGAGGTGGGGATTCTGAATCACTCGGCAGAGACGTTCCACCCGGCAATTGAGGCGCGCTACCTCCTCGCGCAGCTGGGCGTTGTCCTGCTCCAGGCCCGCCACATACGTGCGCCACTCGTCGGAGATGGCGCTGCCCTGGTCGAGGGTCGCCGGTCGAAGGCGGGTGATGCGCGTTGGTGCTGAATCGGCCGGGGTGTAGAACTTCGTCCGTCCGCTTACGGCCCGCGACACCGTCTCACCGCCGTAGCTGCTCTGGCCGCGCTTCGTGTCCCACTTCCCGCGCAGCAAGCCGGACTGCCGGAAGAGGTGGTCGACACGGCCGGTGTCGCCACCGGTCCAGAACGCCAGCATCCCGCACAGCGCCAGGTCCGCTTCGCTCTGACTGCCGTACGCGCTCCAATCGCCGTCCCACAGGGCGCTGAAGGCCGCGCCGTTGCGTGCCGTGCGCGCCTTCTCCAGCAGGGTGGCGTCGTCCAGGTCAACGGGTTGCGCCGGCGGCCGTGCGCCCTCGGTTGGTGGCTGAGCGGGGAAGACGCGCGTGTGGACGGCCCGCAGCTCCTCGCCGCGTTCCTCAATCGTCACCGGCGTGCCGGGCAAGTGGTCGCCAGTGACGGTGAGGAAGCGCGCCCGGTCGTAGAGACCGATCTCGCCGTGCTCGTGGTCGCCGACCTTGCGCCGGCCCGGCGGCAACGTCCCGCGGAGCAGGATGCGGAGGCCCCGCCGGGATGGCGTGATTTCCGCGTAGCTGTCCAGTTCCGCCACGATCTCGCGCGCCCAGTCGGCGATCTCGCCGGTGTCGTTGATGCAGGCGTCCAGGTCAACGCCCACGTACGGATCGTCGGCGGTGAGGACGAAGCCGGTGCCGTCCATGCCGCGCCGGCGCTGTGCGGCGGTCGCCTGCTCCCAGTTTCCCCAGGTCTGCGGGTCGGTCGAAGACGCGAGGCCGCCGGTGTGCGGGTTGATCGGCTCCTTGGTGCGCTTGGTCGTCCCATCGGCCTGGGCGCGGTCGGCGTAGCGCCAGGCGACCCACTGGCGGCGTTGGCGCAACTCGTCGAGCGCGCCGAATGTGCGTTCGGTGGCGGCGCTCATTTTTGCACCCCCGCCAGTCGCCGGACTGCGCCGTCAAGCGCATCCAATTGTGGCCGGAGGCGGTCAGCGAGGGCAGCGGAGGCATTGCCTTCCCGCTCGCAGTCGCCGACCTGCTGGATGATGGTCTCGCCGCTCCCGCAAACCGTGATGGTGAGTCGCCCGGCGAGTTGCCGGGGCGCGGGCGCGGGGCTATGGACAGATCGCGCGGGGTATGTCATAGTATGCATGCAGTCCTCCGTGAGAACCCGAGTGAGCCCTTGCCGGGGCGATGACCTCGGGTTTTTGCTTTTACGGCGGCCCAATCGCCTCCGTAGCGTGGAACTCGCTTCTGTTCACCAGCGATGTACCCATCTTCCAGAGTTGAGCGCGCGCAAATCAACGACAAAAAACCTCGTGTTTGTCATGGCGTCCGTTTCCCGACGATTTGCGACCAGCCGATGTGGTGATGATTATTCACGAGTCGGCTGAAGTGACGTTCACTGAGCGGCTGTTTTCTTCCGGGCATGCGCTGAGCGACGTTACCTTGCGTCACTGGCAAACCGTCTTTGCGGAGCTGCTGGGCGATGGACTGAACGGTGGCGAGGAACCGTTCCCGGTCGCCGTGCTTGCCGCCATGGATGGGGCCGGCGCTGACGCGCCCGTCCCACTGCCGGCCGTCTACCAGGTATTCGTAGCCGACTTCCGCTCGGTCGTAGAAATGGCGAACTTTCGGCGTTGGGTCTCGATACAACCTGAACGTTTCGTCGCCGTGTAGGAAGGAGGCGCCGAAGAGCGGGAGGGTGTCCAGGAGTTCATCGAGCGATTCGGCCGGTTGGAGTAGGGCGATGGCGGTCCATAGGCGCTCCCGATAATCGGCTGGGGGCGGGTCCAGGCCTGGGAGCACTGGACTAGTGAGGGCGACGATGGTGGCGATGTACGGGTGAATCGGGTCGGCACTGCGGACATAAAGAGGTTTTCGACTACCGTCTGGGTAGGCGTTCACACCAACAAGTGAACGCTCGTGATCGGGGTTGGCGATGCGCTGAGCGATGGACCAGATGAGCGGTCGTACAGGGTCGGCAAGTGGCGCGGGTTGCAGGATACCGTTCACAGTGATGGTGAGCGGAAAGAACCTGGCAGTCTCCGGGACAATCTGCTGCTGCAAGACGTAACGTTGCACCTGAAACCACCGGTTGCCCCAGTGCCGGGCAAGCAAAGCACGGGCTACTGCCTTGATGTCGCGCTGTGGTTGCTCGCTTCGCTTCGGAATGATGGCGAGCGCCACCCCCCCGAGACTGTGCTCGTGAGGCAGTAGCGCTCGTTTGGCGGTCGCTACCAGGGCTGAACCGGTGCGGGGGGCAGCCGCCATCACCAGATCCCTCGCCGCCGCCGTGGCCCCCTGGTGGCCCGGACCAGCGCCTTTCGCCCCGCTGCTCACCCGACCTGCCGCTTTTCGACCTGGCCGGCGGCCTCCTCGTTGCGCCGACACTCGAGCGTGAAGGTCACCGCCTCCTGGGCGTGGCGACCGGCTCCCTCCAGCGTCGCGTCGCCGCCGCCGGTGACCTCCAGGTCCGGCACGCGGAAGTGCCAGTTGCGGCTCTCCTCGTCGTAGAAATAGTCGATGACGGGAGCCGCCGTGTCCGTGCTCACCTTGCTCCTCCTCTCACGCTCGCCGCAGTTCCTCCAAGGGGATGCCGAAGTCGCGGGCTACCTGTCGAAGGGCGCCGGTGCCGAGGTCGTCCCGATCGTGGTAGCTGAACGTCTGGCGCGCTCCAGCACGTTCCAGCCGGCGATGCGAGCCCGCTCGGTGGATTTGCTGCCATCCGTGGCGCTCCAGCACGGCCAGCACGCGAATCGCCTTCGCCATCCCTACCTTCCCATGTTTCGACCCTTCCCATGTTTCGACGCTCGGCGCGCTCATAGCCAGCGGCTCCATCGGGGCGATCGGTACGCCGCCCTGCGGATCTGCCGACGCAGCTCGTAGCGAGCAAGGTAGCGCGGACCGCGACTGATGGCCCGGCCCAGGTAGAACAGGTGCATCAGGCGGTAGAACCAACGCATAATAGCTCCCTATACTCCGGCGCCGGAGGCCTCGTTGACGAGTTGCAGCAGCACGGTGGCATGGCAAGCCTCCGGGGCGCAGTGGCAGGCGAGCGATTTGCCCCGGAGCGGGGTCAGCCACTCCGGCTCACGTTGGAGGCGCTTCCTGGCGTCGATGACGAACCTGGCAATCGCCACCTCACGCCCGTAGATCTCGACCGAATTCTTGTTGCCCCAGCGTGATCGTGGATACCAGCGCCGGCCAGTGCCCCAGCCGCCACGGCCGACATATACCGCATCGTCGGGTAGACCGTCAGGAAGATCGCGGACGTTGAGGACGCGAGGTTCAACAAGCATCGGCTGGCGCCTCGTCGCCTGGGTCCGTCAGTCGCTCAATAGGAACGTTCAGCACCTCGGCAATCTTCCGCAGGGTTTTCCCTTTCGGGGTGACGCGCTCTGCCTCAATTCTCCATAAGCCGTTCTGACTTATGCCGATGAGGCCGGCGAGCTCGCCCTGGCCGTAGGCGTGACGCTCCCGCAATCGTCGAATGTTTTGCCCAATGCTCAACCCTCGGTACCTCCCTGCCCACAATCATACCAGTTTCTACATAGAGCGTGCATACCTATTGACTATCGCGCATAGGTCAGGTAGAATATAAGTAGATATTGAGCACTTGATACGCACAGTCTGAAGGTAGGGAGTAGCCACCAATGACCACCGCCACCATTCCCAGCCGGACCAGCAGCCAGTCCTACACCGTCTGCCTCGGTGACGACGGTACGGCTAGTTGCACCTGCACCGCCGGCAGCTTCGGCAAGCCTTGCTGGCACGTGAAGGCGCTCAAAGCTGAGGCCGAGCGCCGCCAGTCCTGGGAGGTCGTCAGCTTGAAGACCGGGCGCAGTTACGGCGTGTACGCCAGCCTCCAGGAAGCGACAGTAGCGCGCGACGAGATCGGCCGGCGGGGCGGCTGGGCTGGGGTCTACCGCCTGAGCTAGTCCCCAGGCGTGCGTGGCCGGGGGCAGCACCTCCGGCCAGCCGGTCAGACACCGGGATTTATGCGCCGGCGCATAAATCGGCGTAACGGGACAGGAGACGGCAATGAAGCAGACAACCATCGTGGCGGAAATGGTCGGCGGGGGCTGCATCGTGGAGCGCACCGGCGACTTCGGGCAGTTCGTCGACCTGGTGCTTGGCTTTCGGCGTGACGCTGATTGTGTGCGGTTGACGTGGCATGAGATGCCACCCCGTCCGGATGCGCTCGCCCGGCATGTCGAGCAGGTGTACCGGCAGACCCAGCGCGGACGGCAGACCGGCTGCTCGCCAGCGGCGGCGTAAGGCGTGCAATGAACGAAAGGGAGTACCCGATGTACCAGCGCGCTGACTTCCCCCTTAGTCCCGAGTCTCGGGCGCTCTTGCAGCAGATCGGCGACCTGCTCGGGCCACGCAACGCCACCAGCGCCGTCCTGCGGGC